>Ga0315909_10000045_pt1 | contig 156456 bp, 161 predicted proteins | sample LakEriMetagenome_11_FD_203527 | JGI IMG/M metagenome (GOLD analysis project Ga0315909, IMG submission 203527) | Freshwater fungal communities from buoy surface, Lake Erie, Ohio, United States - Buoy 2 MA125 | ecosystem: Environmental > Aquatic > Freshwater > Lake | place: USA: Lake Erie, Ohio... | reverse complement strand
CTTTCCAATCAAACGAAGCTGTTGCAAAAGTTTCCCATTTGGATTGATCATCTTCAAGATAAGTTTGAGAAGTATGCCCTGTTGAACATATATAGACTAAACTACCCCATGTAACTAGATCGCCTAGCTTATAGTATGTGGATCCTGTCCAATTACCTTTGTATTCTTGGCCATCACTGGCTAAGTTCCATTTTGCTGCATCGAGGTCAATGTAAAAATCGCCTGCTGAAGTATGTCCTTCGATACATATATACGTTTTTCCGCCATAACGAATTACGTCATCTCTATAGTAGGTAGTAGAAGAATTCCATAGGTTTTTCCAAACAAATCTAATTCTACCTAATTTAAACTCAGCCATCTTATACTCCAGTATCCTTAGTTATTAATATTTATCCATTATCGCTTAAAGTAAGCAAGTGCTAGTAAACTACCTTCAACACCACCAGTAAAACGTGCTACTGCATCAAAATCTATACTGCTTGTTGCCGAAGTAATTTGATTGTTGTTAATAATTATCTGTCCAGCACGTAATTGGCTAACGTTGAGATCCTCACCACCACCACCAATTTGAGCAGCTATGTAAGTTTTTAAAGCTCTTTGCGTAGGCACAATATTGTTAGAATTTGCACCTAACGTTGCATCAGTGCTGAATTCTCTAATTACAGCACCTGTTCCTCCCAGTACAACACCGCCTAATCTTAACTCAGTTAAACCTGTTAGGTCAAAAGCGTCAGCATTTAGTGTAATAATACCTGTGGCCTGTTCAACTTTAAACAATTCGCCTACACGGAAGTTACCGTCTTGGTCGGTTGAGGTATAGAATACTCGTCCGCCGCCTGCGTCATTTGTTTCTCTAAAAGCTTCAGGTTCATTTTGAGGAAGTCCTGGATAATTTGTTTCTACAAAATTACCTGTGCCAATATCTAAGAAGTCATGACCTGTTAGTCGTACTTGACTATAGTTTTCTCTAACAGTAATTGCAGAAGAATGTGCGGGTGATTCATACGTATCTATTCTAGGACTTACTCTAAGTTTAGCACTTTGATTTCCTAAACTACCGGTTATATCTTCTATAGTTACTAGTCTATAAACGGTAGAATTTCCATTAAATTGTACGTTAGCACCGGGTCCTGGTTGTCCAGTTAAACCAGTTACCCATATGTAACTTCCTGTTTGGAATGCATCTTGTAGACCAACACCAGTAACTGTTGCATTAGCCGTAACATATCCGGTTCCTCTATTAGAAAAAGTAGGCTGTGCTAGTACACCACTTCCTATTCTTGCTGTCCAAGTACCTGTAGAAGTAGCATTAGGATCAACTACAGTAATAGTAGGTTGATTCAAATATCCTGAACCGGGATTTATAATCCTAAAACTTCCTATTCTACCAGAAGCTATTGCTACTCTAGCTGTTGCTCTAGTACCAGTTCCTACAGAAATAATAACTCTTGGTTCAATCTGATATCTGCTGGTGCTAGCTGGATCAACAATAGGTGTGCCGGATAACATGTGATCCCATCCAGATGTATCATCTGATTCTTTAGATATAGAAGCTATCTTAGTAAGAGGATCGTATGCAGATATATAACCATATTGTCCTACGCCTGCGCCTGATATAATAACTAACTTCATACCAAGATAAACAGATTCTTCACTCTCATCACTATTCGCTAGAGTTATAGTACCTGATGAACCGCTGCCCCCTTGTGCATAGTTTTGTCTTATTAGATAACCAGTGCCGCCCACAGTTCCCGAATCGTACGGGTCTGTTATTCTAATTTCATAAATTCCGTTTGTTACTACGTTTGCACTGCTAACTGCTGCGTTAAGACCTGCACCCGTAAATGTATAAGCTGCGGCAGAGTCGTAGTTAATACCAGCGTTAGTGTATTCTAAACTTAGTATTTGATCTCCATCTGTGAACACATAACCAATTTGTGCTTCAAAATTTCTATTGTTTACACTACCAGTAATAGGAGTTTCTGTAGCATCAATTCCTTCTGCTATAGAACCGTAGTCTCCATAAGAATTATTTCCGTTAGTAGCACGAATTTTTCCGCCAGCAGTTGCAAGATAGCCAACATGACAGTAGTAGGTAAACACAGAAACAAGTTCTGCTCTTCCTAGATCTGTAATCCAACAACCTATACCGTCACTTATGACTTGTGTAAAGTCGTTGGCAACTATAGAATCATTGCCGCCTGCATGTAGAGAGCCATCAACCTTTAACCCTACGCACCCTGTACCAAATGTAGTAACGTTTTGAATATACGGAGATTTATTAGTAATCCATACTGTTGAGTCGCCTGTTCCTGTGCCAGGATCTAGCGAAACAAATTTTACATCATTTAATGGTCGCTGAGTAAAATATTCATTGGGTGTTGACAATGTATCAAATAATCCCTGCAGAGTCATGTTTCTTATGCCTGTGGCATTTCTAACATAAAACATGTCAGTACTTTCATATCCAGCTGCTGGTTGTACTATAGTACTTCTTAACTCGTCACCAACTAATGCTACACTTGCAGGTATACTAATAGGTAACTCTTCTTCGTATACACCTGTTTTTATAAAAATAGTTGCAGGGCCTGTTATGTTTGCACAGGCATACTTAATTGTTCTCCACGGCTCGTTAAGCGTAGTTCCTCTTCCAGCTGCGTCAATGCCGTCTGTTGCTACGTAGTATACTTTCGAAACGTTGCCAAATAAATCCCAATCAAATGTAGTTCCGTTAGATACTTTAATTAATTCATTTTCGCTACCTTTTGGAAACCTATCCTTTGCTCCACTGTTATACCATAGAATATCACCCTGTGCTGCTAGAACGTTAGATGAATGTCCTTCTACATATACATCCCAATATGTTCCCGGACCTGCTATGTCTGTGTCTGGGCGTGTAGGTGATGACCCTGTGTGTGCTAATTTACAAACATAAGTAGTTGAACCGTATGTTGCTAAGTCGCCTAGTTTATAGGATATACCAGTTATCCATAGACCTCGCCATGCTTCGCTGGGAGAAACTACTTCCCAATAAGATAAGTTTGGTGGTTCTTCATTAGTATTATCTGCTACTGCAACATAAAGATAACCTTTGTGTCTTACAACATTACCAACTTCGTACGCTGGACCTACTGCCCAATCACCGTCAAACGTGTATCTTTCGGAGACTGGTTGCCAATATGTACTAGCAGTTACAGGATTTTGATTAGTGTTGTTTTGTTTTGCTCTATAATTATAACCGCCGTACCAAACAACATCACCTTGTTGATAGTATGTAGAACTATCGTAAATACTTTCAAATTCTAAACCTTCAAGGTAAACTGTCCAGTTAGCTAGATTAGCAGCAAAACCTGTAGATGTATGTTCTGTATTTGCTACCCAAAGGGTAGAACCGTACTTAACTATGTCGCCAACTTTATAGCGTACAGCTTGTGCCCAGTCACCGATAAAATGTGTACCGTCATACACAGTGTCCCATTTTTCAATGTCAGCTTCTAATCCGCTTGACACTGTAGATGCACCGGTATGTCCTGTGTTGCATCTATAAACTATGCCACCGTATACTACTAGATCTCCTACTTTATATCTTGTACTAGTTAGCCAAACATTTTTCCAGTCTTCAGATTCAGTTACTTCTCTCCAGAAACGTTGATTGACTTCTAATCCTAGTGAAGCTAATATTGTTGAGGTATGGGTAGTTAAGCACTCGTATATTTTACCGCCATAACGTACTTTATCTCTTTCGTTGTAAAGTGTATTAAGTTGCCATGTACCGCGCCAATGTGATCCTTCAAACATCAGCTCCCAAGTTGAACTTGTTGATGCAGCTATTGAGTTTCCGTAGCCTGTAGCAGCTTGTGACCAATAGTATAATGTGTTTGGAGTATCATCTTTAATTTCAATTCTAACCTCTCTAAGACCAGCAGAAGAAAATCCTGAAACATATCCAGTAGCACTTACTTCAACATTGTCTAGATAATAAGTTACGTTTTTTGTATAGTTACTGCCGCCACCGTAAAATCCATTGGCTGTAGATGAAAAGTATAAAGGATGTTGACTTGCTGAAAATGAAACGTTAGATACATCATTTTGATTAAAAATATAAGGTCTACCCTTTTTAAGTGTTAAGGCAGGTCTTTCAACACCATTAATAAAAAACACATCAGCTGTGTCTGCTGCATTTCTAGCAACAGTTACTACTAGATCTCTCGGTGTACTACCAAAGTCAGTATAAAAGGCACTACTCGAAGTATGCGAATCTAATGCTACATAGGCTTTGCCTGCATAATACACTACATCGTCTTTGGTATAGTCTGTAGCAGGTGCCCAGTTACCTGTCCATCTAAATTTAAGTCTATCTATTTTAAAATTAGCCATAGTTGTAACCTTTATTCTGTTCCGTCAGAGCTTATACCAGAAGGATATGTGTAAGCTGTATTCAATCTCATAACTAGATCACCGTCATCATTTATGTAGTAAAGAGCGTTTCTATCATCCCATCTGTACTGTTCATATACTAAGTTTTGATAAAGTAGTTCTCTGTCTTGATTTCGTCCTTCGAAGAAATCTTGACCTATTTCAAAATAAGGATAGTTGTCTTCTTCTGCACCGGGCTTGTTTACGCTAATTGAATCAGAATTGTTTAATTGATCAACTTTACCAAAAAACAATTCTCCCTTGTCTGTTCTTCTAAATCCGTAGAAAAATCTGCTGCTGAGAGTAGCTGCTACAGAATCCGGAGTAAACCCAATATAATTTAATGACATAATTTTTCCTTATACGATATCTACGTAGCTTATCACAGCATCTAGCGCACTGTCTTGATCAGCCACCAACAACAATTGATTTAGTGGTGCTAGTATTAATTTTTCACCTGCACTTAATGCTCTTAAACTTGAGTGTGCTGGTATCATTACATCTCTAAGATAATAACCTTCAACACTAGTATCATCATGCACTAGAACACTTGCATAGACAATTCCAGAAGTTAAGTTAGCAAGACTTAGTCCAATTACAGTTGATCTTGTACCAGCATTAGTTTCAAGTGCAAGTATAGGTACTGTTCCTATTTCTTTAATTACTTTATTTTTAAACGTTGTTGCCATTCTTTTATCCTAATGTCAAAATATATTCAACTGCTAAATTTTCAGCGGCAGTAAAAGTAATAGCACCAGAACTACCTGCTACAGATACCCAACTTACTCCGTCCCAGATTTCTAAATAGCTTTGATCAGTATTATATCTAACCATACCTAATTCTCTATACGGAGGAATAGGTCTTTCAGTATCTAAACCAACTGGGACAACAAAACCTTTATTGCCCTCTATTTTAAAATAACCGGTACCACTGTTTCTAAAGTATGTTATACCGTTGTTAGTTCTATTTATAATAGATGAATCTTTAAATCCTAGTTCGTCAATAACAACTGAACCAATTCCATTAGCATTTAATAACAGATCTTGATTAAGTGTTGTAATACTAATAGTGTTATCGTCTATTGATATATCATCTACTTCAAATCTATCTGCTCTAAATCTAGCCGAAGTCATATCAGCAACTAAAGAGCCATCAGCATAAAATCTAATAGTGTTATCATTTGCACCAGGAGTTAATTCAGCAGTGATATAGGTGTTTAGATCTAAGTCGTAAACACCATTAAGTGCTATCCAATTTCCATCATACCCTTCAAACAGGTTAGTGTCAGTGTTGTATCTTATCATACCAACACTAGGTGTTCCTGGTCGTTCTGCTATAGATCCTGTGGGTAAATTAAATGCGCCCGTGGCATTTAATCTTACAGTTCCGCTAGCTGCATCTAGTATAATATCGCCTGTGGTGCTTGATATTGTATTGCCACTAATTACTAAATTACCAGTATTAATTTGTTCGCCAGTAATTGTTGTTGTGCTAGCACCAGTTGTAATAGATATACCAGTACTAGTTTCAATATTAAATGTTGCACTAGTAAAGTTTACTGTACCCGTCTGTTGATCTACAAAGAATAAATCACCAACTCTAAAATCACCGTCATGATCAACTGAGCTATATCTTATTCTTGCATTGTTTAGTTCTATAACTTCGTTAGTTTGTATAACAGTTAACGGATCGTTTGACGTTTCTTTTCCGTTACCTATATAAGCAAAGTTTTGACTAATTAGGTACATCAATACGCCCGGACCGTTTCCGTAAGCACCGTAATTTCCGTATACACAAGCACTGGCAATCGAACGAACCTCGCCACCAAAGTCAGTAAAGTCAACCAGTGTTATTGCTGTAGCAGTTGCGCCGCCACTAAATCTAACATCCTGCACCTGTTGAGCATCGTCGTCAATAGTAATAGAGCTGTCTGTGCCGTTAAAATGTAGTAGCAGTACAGTGTATTGATCGCTTAGATATTCTGCTGTAGGAACAGTAAAAGTACCTGAACTACGACCACTACCTTTTGAAATTCTTACTTCGTCAATGCGTCCAGCAAATGCAAAACTTCCATTAGGGTCTGCACCTATTCTCACAGGGCGAGCTGCATAGCTATTAGCATCAACATAAGTAGAACCAACCTGTACACCATTTATAAATGCTCGTGTATTGCCACTTACTCTAGATAAACGCACATGAGTCCAAGTGCTAATAGGAACTGTTCCAACAGGGCCTATTCTAAAATTAAAATTGTAGTAGAAATAAAGCTGATTAGCATCTGTAAGACCTAAGACAATGCCTCCGCCATCGCCGGGACTAGCAGTTCTTAGGTCAAAGATAGTTCTATACGTACCTGTTGTAGTTGGATACAACCATGCTTCTAAGCAAAAATCACCTGTACCAAATCCAAAATCAGCATGGGATGGATAAGAAATATAATCCCCTGTGCCATCAAGTTCTAAACTTGCTGTGCCAAACTTCTTAAGAGAAGTATCTAATCTAGCTTCATTTGCAATAGTTGCAGTCTTACCGGCTCTTTCAAGATAAGTTTCAAATCCCGTCTGCTTACCAGTTATATAAAATTTACCGTCAACGTCTTTACTTGCAATAGTACCTGTTGCTAGAACAGTTACTCCGTCAGTATCATAATAGGTTACAGTTTCACCTGAACTAAATGTGCCTGTTACATTATCAACTCTTAGTGCTGTTTTACCTTGACCTTGTAGTCCTGTTGCACCATCAAAAGCGTACATGCCTCTGTTGGCAAAATATGTAAAGCAGTTGAGCCATTCAACTCTTGCACCGTTTGTAATTACCAGTGCATCTACACCAGGTGTGATAAAAGTTACTGAGTGAAATAAACAACTTGCTTCGCGTGAGCTTACACTAGCTACTGCACCATCAATGTACGCACCTTTGCCTGCATCACCCGCTGCAAATCCTCTAGGATCACTGCCGCTGGTTACAGAGCCTGATGTAATAACTGATACGTTTCTAACATAAGGTGAACGACTGGTTACTGTAAATCCAGGTGCAAATTTAAACGCATATCCTGTAAAGAAATCTTTTACAGTTATATCTTCAACTGTTACTTCACCGTTAAGTAGGAATGCGTCATTATTTTGTGTAGCAATGCTAGGCTTAATGTTAACGCTTCTTAAACTGTGTCCTTTGACAGTTACGCCAGCTGGAACTGTAATTGGGAATGTTTCTGTATATGTTCCTGGATAAATGTGAATAGTATCACCTGCACCTGCTACTGTTACAGCGTGTGTTAGACTAGCAAACGGAGCACTTGGATGATCACCGTCAAGCGAATCGCTTCCGTTTTCCGCAACATAGTAAATGTTACCCTGTCTTAGAGCTAGTTCTACTCCATCAACTGTTAAGTTAGCGGTATTGATAGTTGCAGTGTCTGCATAGATATTATCTACATAGGCATTGCGCCATTGTTTGCCGCCGGCTCCTGGATCAGAACCTAGATCATAGGCATTTGAACTATCAGGAATTATGTTTGATACTATTTCCGCATTAAAGACTACATTATCAGTGTCTTGATTACCAATAGTAATGTTTCCGTCAGCAGTAATAGATCCTGTAGCTACTATGTTACCGTAAACATTTGTATCTGCAAATATCTCTACAGTACCTGTACCGTTTGGACGAAATTCTAAATTTTCATTAGATGTGTTTGTACTGATTATGTTATCTTCAATACTAACACTGTCAACAGTTAATTTGTTTTGATATACAACAGTATCAGCTGTACCTAACTCTAGTGTAGGCTGTGTTGTACTGATTGTGTTGCCTGAGAATGTAACATCAGCAATATTAGCTAATGTACTTACTGTTAGATTTGTACTGTAAACTGAACCGTTTACATCTAGATCGTATTGAGGTGATGCTGTTCGTATACCGATACGGCTGTTGTTAACATCAAGATATAATAGATCAGTCTCAAAGGCCAGATTTACTCCCTCGCGTAGGAGGTTAGCCTTTAAGAGCGGACCACTAATACGACCAATAGCCATCTCTTCTCCTCAATACGGGGATCCTGTCCCTCCAACCAAATTCTCATCCTTACGGCTCTTTGCTGGTTGACCACAGTTTGGTCCTGCGAGAGTTGGTCGCTCCTGCATTAGTAGTATTTATCGATTTTTGGATTTAACCTAAGACAAGGGTGTAAATATCAAGAATTTCACCCATAAGTTCTGCAGTAACAATTTCGCCTTCGCCTGCTGATCTCTGCCACTCGCTGCCGTTCCAAGTTTCAAGATAGTCTCTGTCAGTGTTCCAACGTGTAGTTCCTTGTGGCGGAACTGAGGGACGTTCTACATCTGTACCTGTAGGAATTACTAGGCCTCGAACATTATCAAACACTAGATAACCATTATTAGTATGACTAACACTTAGATTATTATTACTAGTATTATCTATAACATTATCGTATACAGCTAAATCATCAAAATATACAACTCCAGTTCCGTTAGCTTCTAGTTCTAAATTTGAATTAGAAGTTGATGTTGTAATTAGGTTATTCTGAATTAAAACATCTCCGGTATACAATCCAGTTAACTGTATTGCACCTGGTATTACTCTACCTGCTTCTATGCTATTTGCAGTAAAAATAATGTGTCCTTGAAGGTTGTTAGCATTAATACTTGTATTTCTATTTTCACTGAATACTCCATTAAAAGTAGTTGTAGTAGTACTATATCCTTCAAATCGTTGCGAAGTTGTATTATAACGTATATCCGACTGTTCAGATATACGCTGTGCTGTAGTTCCTCTAGGAAGTATTATATTTGAATTACTAGATACATTTAAAAAACCAGATCCAGGATTCCATATTAGGTCACCGTTTACTGTTACTACAGAATTTCCGCTGAATCTAATATTACCTATATCAATGCGTTCGCCGTCAATGTAAGTAATTTCTCCGCCAGTGTTTATAACTATTGCACTTACGCCACTAAAGTCAATACTGCTAGCATCAATACTAGTTTCACCTGTATCAAAGTCTACATAGAATACATTGCCAACTCTAAACGTTCCTCTAGCATCTGTTGACACATAATAGATTTTTCCGCTGTTTAGTTCTACAGCTTCTTGATCTCTTAGCGTTAGCGTTGAATCGTTATTTGCATCTGTGCCGGCGCCTATGTATGCAAAGTTTTGTCCTATTAGATACATCAGCGTGTCTGCACCGTCTGCTACAGCACCGTAATTTCCGTATACACTGGCCGATCCAATAGAACGAATTTCTGCTCCAAACTCTGTGCCTAAATTTGCAAAGCCTGCTGATCCCTGTAGTGCATACAATCCTCTGTTTGCAAAATATGTAAATGAGTTAAGCCATTCTACCCTCACGCCATTTGTCATAGTAATACAATCAACACCTGGAGTTATAAATGTAGCACTGTGAAACAGCATACTTGCTTGTGTGCTGGCGCTGTTTAATTCGCTGCCGTCAATCCATGCTCCGTGTCCTGCTATTCCAGCATCGTTGTTAGTAATAACACTTACATTTCTAACATAAGGACTACGCTCGTTAATTATTGCACCAGATGCAAATCTAAATGCATATCCTGTGTTGCTTCCGCTATCGAACGTGAAATTTTTAATAGTTACATTTTCAACTAGTGTGTTTTGATTTAAATGAAATATGTCTTCTCCCTGGCTAGCAGTGGTTGGACTTATTATTGTATTCCTTAAATCTTCGCCGGTGATAGTTGTATTCTGTGGAACTATTAGAGGAGTAGTTTCTTCATACTCTCCGGGATAGATATGTATTGTTACAGGGCCTGCTGTGCTGCCGTCTGCGACTGCAAGAGCATGGGCTATTGTTCTAAACGGACCTTGAGGATGATCACCTACATTTGTGTCATCACCATTTACGGCAACAAAAAAAGTGTTGCCTGGTCTAGTTGCTAGACTAGCATCTTCAACAACTACAACATTAGATACTAAGTTATTACCAATTAAATTGTTGGTATATAAATTTCTCCAACGTTTTACACTAGTACCTAAGTCGTAGGTTGACGTAGCATCTGGTATAATGTGGCTGTTAATATCTGCATTAAAATCTACACTGTCAGTATTGTCATTACCTAAAGTTAATGTTCCGCCAAAAGTTATATCGCCTGTTGCGTGTAAACTTCCAGTAACATTTGTATTAGCATGTATTTCTAATGTACCAGTACCGTCGGGTCTAATTTCTACATTAGAATTAGGTACAGTGGTACCAATAGAATTAAAATTTATATCAAGATCGTCTGTGCGAAGATTAGATAATTTAATTTGATTAGCTGCATTTAAAAACATGTTGCCTGGTGCAACATTAATTGCTCCAGACTGTATTGTAAAATTAGCAACTTTTAAGTCTACGTCTTGTATTAGATGACTGGCGCCCAGCGTAGTTGCTACTTCAAGAACATCTATAGGACTTTCAGTATTAACACCAATTCTAGCTGTGTTTACTTTGAGCTGTAGTAATGCAGTGTCTAGTGTTTCGTTTTTAAAATTTAAATCAACACCGTTTCTTACAAGGTTGTCTTCTAAAACTCCACCACTGATTCTACCTATTTGCCCTGCCATTTAGGTCTCCTTTGACAGTAGTATTTATTTGTCAAAGTTGTGGATTACAGTTACGTCTTTTCCGAATGGAACTGCTGTACCAAACTCGATATACCATCCTTCTGCTTTTCCTGGAGGATTCTGCGCTAAGGAATAGTTTGTTCCTGGAATTTGATAAACGTTCTCAACAAATACTAAAATATTTCTTTCTGTTGCAGGTACTGGATAATCTGCATCGCCTGAATTAAGTATACCAAATACTGTTTCTATAGCATCACCTGGACCAAATGTTTGTTGAACAATACCAGGATTTCTGTTTGGTTCTTTAAATCTTAGTTTTCTCCAAGCACCGTCTTGATAAGCTTCTACTTCATCTGTAGTTGTATTATATCTTAGATGTCCGTCAGTCGGGTAAAATGGTCGTTCAGATGTTGAACCCTTAGGAAGTCTAATAGAATTATTAGAATCCATAATTATTTGATCATTAGTGTCAAAGTGAACACCTTTGCCCGATAGGCTTCTTAAATTTGTGCTTTGACGCTTTAAAAATCTCATGTTATACTTCCAAATAACTCACAGTTGCAGAAAGATTTGTAGGTGATTCACCTAAAAGAATTATACGGTCACCTTCTTCTAAAATAATCTTTTCAGAATCAAATGTGAAAGTTTCTCCTGCGGGTAGAAGCAAATTTCTAACTACCATGTTTACATTACCTTTGGCTTGTCCGTTAGGTACTAAGTGCATATCAAAACTGGTCAATCCGTCTTCTTCGTGTCCTGGATTTGGTGTCCAAGTATTGCAGACTAGGATTGTTGTGATAGCATATCGTTTGCCTACAGGAACTTCTAAAAGTTCTGTGTCAATATTTGTTACTAATACGTTTGCTATTGCCATTGTCTGTCCTTAAAATATCATACTGTAAATAAGAGATCTGTTGTTACTTATAATTTCGTCTCTTCTTAATTCTGCATTTACAAAAAATAATCCTGTTCCTCCGGTGGATTCATTTTTAACATAAAGTTTTAAACCGTCTGTTGAAATTGGAGGAACAACTGAAGGATCATCAGGACTAGGCAAATAATTTATCTGCAAAGTATCGTCAACTACTATATGACCTAACCCAGGAGCAGATAGAACTAAATCTTCATCTGATGCTGTGGTTTCAATCCTAGTACCAACAATTCTAATATTTCCTAACTCAAATCTATCAGCATAGATATTAGCTACTACATTAGTATCAATAGCAATTTCTATTCTGCTAGCAGTTCCTGTAGTTTCACTGTCAAGTGCTTTTACAGTTGTTGGATCTATAACACCATCACCGATCTGTGTTAATAGTGTACTAGCAAAAGCTGAAGTAATTGCATCATCAACATATTTTTTATTTGTTATATGATCATCATCGGTAACATTTGTTTCGTAGTTATTAGTGCCTTCTACGCTAATAACTCCTGAACCTGCATTAATTAAAAATAAATCGCCGCCACCTGTGCTAATGCTGTTTGTTCTAATACCTACTAGCGTTGATAGATCATTCCTAAAAATAAATCCGCCAGTTACTGTTGTATCTGATACAGGGTCTCTCCAAGTTACATTTTCATCAAACAAAATGTAAGCATCTGGTTGTACTCCTCTATCAATCCTTATACCTGATGTGTCTAAAGTTATTCCTGATCCTGTTTCACCAGCGTTAAGAAGGATAATGTTATCAGTGACAGACATATCAGTTGACTCAACCGTAGTTGTAGTTCCTTCAACTAATAAATTACCTGTGATTATCACAGTGCCTTCACCTGAACCTGTATTCAAAACGATTTCATCACCAGGTTCAACTGATATCTTATAACCGCCTTCTGTAACTCTTAAAAATTTAGACATTCATTGTTCCTATAAGGTAAGGGGATTTCTCCCCTTACTATTAGATAGCTGTTAATCGCATTACAGTTTCTGTCGAGTCGTTCTCAATAGTCCACTTGTATCTTGCGTTGTTGAAATCTCTACAAGTACGATTGAATAGTTTCTTAATACGAACCTGTGTACCACCAGTACCAACAATAGTACCTTGTATTGACATTTCATTAGCTGCTAAAGAACCAACAGCTTTGTCAACTAGTGTGCAAATTCCTACGTTACCTGTACCAGAACCGCTTGGTGTTACCTTAGTACCTGCTTTAGTATCGTTTACTAAAAACTTGTTTGAACTACGCTGTCTTAAAATGTAGCCTTCGTCGCTAGCAGAGTTGCTGGCAACTTTTACGTTTACTGTGATGTTAAAAAAAGTTTCGTTTGATGCTGGTGCATAACGTGTATCGTCAGCGTCTGCTAACCAACCAAAGAATTTCTTATTTACTGGACGTCCCATTTGTTTTCTCCTTTATGTTGACGTTCTAGGTCTACGCAGTGGGTAACTGCATAAGTCTTAGACAAAGTATTTATCATAAAAGATAAAAGCCCAACAATGTTGGGCTTTTTAAAAGAACTATAGTTTATCTGTTAGCAATATACATTGTAACTTCAAAACCATAGCGCATTTCTGTTGCTACTGGTTTGGTCCACATAATGTTTTCCTCCTTTGCACTATTAATTATACACAGTTATAGTAGGAAAAACATACGTAAAATCATTAAAATATCATCAGTCAAAGAAATAGGGCCTTTCGGCCCTATTTCAATTTGCTTACCTAACAGGTAGTATTATCTGAAGCTTACGCTTGAAGAAGTAATACCAACAGTTGCTAGGTAGTCTGCTGCGTTACCAAGTGACGAAGCTGTGTTGGTTAGCTCAACATAACCATAACGTGTCATAAAGCTGACAGTTGGTTCGAATGTTGATGGATCTAGTACAACACCGCTGCTCATCAATGGAATGTATGGGCAGTAGAATGCTGGAGCATCAGATTCTGAAGTTCCCTTGTAACCAATGATAACGTTAGCATTGTCAGCAGCATAAGTGTTGACATATACCTTCATTGCATTGTTTAGAGTACCAACTAGCTTTGTGTTAGTTGGAGCTTCAAACGTACCTTCTGTAGTACGTGCAAATGCTGATGTTGTTGCGCTCTGTAGAATTGTTAGTGCAAATGGTGAAACTACAGCGTAGTTACCAGCACCACGACGTGTACGCTGAGCGATTAGGTTTGCTGCACGGTTGATTTGAACAGCTAGTGCAGCATGCTCGTCACCAACGAATGTAGCAGTACCGCTAACAGCAGTCTGGTCGTATGTTTCTACAGCAGCACCGGCTAGAGTGTTTAGCGAAGCTAACACTTCCTGGTCGATTTCAGCTGTAATTTCTTGAGCAAGAGCAGCCATAATTTCTGCTTCTACGTCGATGCCATGCATAGACTGTGCGTCTTGTGCAGCTTCGAAAGTCCAACGTGCGCTGAGCTTACGAGTCTTGGCTTCAACTGTTTGCTTCAAGATTTGAATGCTTAGTCTGTTACCAGCAACACCTTCTAGCGCAGCAGTTGCGTCTGCCTTAGCTGTTGAAGTATTGCCTGAATAGGCTTCAGCAATCTTGAATGGGCTTAGAGCTTCTTCACCTGCAACTGCACCTGAAGCGCCTGAGCCTGCTGTGTCCGCATAGCGAACACGTAGAGTGTGGATTTGACCCACGGGTCCTGTCATTGGCTGAACACCAACTAACTCGTTAGCAATAACGGTTGGCATTACACGACGGATGACTGGTAGGATAACACGGTTTAGTGTTGCGACATTACCGGCAGAAGTAGCACCAGCAGTAGCACTTTCTGCAAGATACCTACGGGTATTTTCCAGTGTAGTGGCCATTACTGACTTTTTGTTGCCTTGAAGGCCTTCAAGAAGTGCTGCTTTTGTATCCTGCCAGCGACTTTCTAGTAGTTCTGACATTATTATCTCCTTAATTTAATCCAGCTAGACGCTTAATTGCGATAACATTATCGGCGTCTGCTTTACTACTAATTGTAATTTGATCTCTGTTGCCTGTTACTTCTTTGCCTTCTGTTAATGTTGCCTTCTGCTTTGCTGGAGATTTACCGTCTATTACTGCCGGTAGGTATCTTTCAAACTGTGAGCGTAGCTTGTTTGTTTGAACACTTTCCAGTAAGTCTGTCATAATTTCGCGCTGATCCTTGCTTAGTGGAGCAAGTAATTCGCTAACTATTTCTTTGCGCTGTGCAGATTCAATTAGGCGTTGCTTTTCAGCTTCCTTTGATTCTGCCAACTGTTTTGCCTTTGCAGCAAATGCTTTTGCTTCTGATAGTTGCTTGTCCTTAACGGCAAGAACTTTTAGAAGTTTAGCAGTTTCTGACTTCTCATTTAGGTATGATGTGCCAAACTCTGCTGCAAATGCTTCAAATATCTTACGACCAAAATCGTTCTCACGTGCTGCATCAATGTCTTCCTTGAGTGCGCCAATTTCCTTAGTTAAGGCTTTAGCAACGGTCTCTTGTACTAATGCGGCACTTCTTTCGATAAAGTTTTGTTTAACCTTAGCGAAGTGTGTCTTAGCTTCACGTACTAAACGTACTTTTGTTTCAGCTAAATCTTTCTTATCTTCATAAAACTCTGCGATTTCAGATGATAAAGCTTCTACTACAAACTCTTCTAGCTTAGAGTACTGTGACTCCATAGCTTTCTTGTCTGTACGAAGTTCCTGGATTTCGTTTTGTAGTTGTTCAACTACGAAATTACGTAGTAGACCTGCATTCTCACGCATAGCAACAGCATACTTTGCTTTTGCTTCTGCTAGTGACTTACGATCTTCTGCAAATTCTGCGATTTCTTCTGCTAGGCGTTCTGACAATAGCGAGTCAATAGCTTCTACCATTGAATTCTTATCGTGCTCGTACTTCTGAGCGAACTCTTCACGAAGTTCGGCAACTGCTTGTTGCTTATTCTCGTTTACCTTTGCAGTCCAAGCTGCTTCAATATCTGCTCTGATTTCTTCTGAAATTACATTGTTTTCGAAGAGTTTTTTCAGTGCATCCAACATATTCTTCTCCTAGTTTACTGGAGCTTGTTGATGATATTCATCAACGATTCCTTGAGGTACTTCTGAGCCTTTGTATCGCCTCTAACTTCTTGTGCTATTTTATATGCCTGATACCCGCCACGATTATTCATTAAGTGTTCATAAATGGGTGTTGGGTATGCACCGGGTGCGCTAGGTTGAGCTACTACATCCACAGTGATTATTTCAAAGTCGGAAACTTCACCGCTTCCGTCTTCTTTAACATTTCCGCTACCGCGTGATGAGACACCTAGCTTAACTCCGCTTTCAAGCATTGTCTTTACTAGGTTTCCCATCGGTGTTGGTAGGATTTTTAGTTTTCCGTAACCGTTTGGACCATCCATCCACATTTCTGAAATCATGTGGCTAACACGGTCTAGGTTAATATTAAGGCCTTCTGGATGATCAACTTCGCCGAGAACTGAGTAACCGCCGCTGACTTGATCATTGAGAGTTTTGACAGCCCTGCCAATTTCATTTACAGGATACACTCGCTGATTTGCGTTTCGAACACCACCTTGAATGCAAATACCCTTCATGTAAAGGTTCTTACCTTCATCGGTGGATTCTACTACAATCCTTGCTTGGTCAAAGCTCAAATTCTCTCGTAAGTTTATCATCTAAACTTCCTTATTATCTGCTGCCAATAGTTGACTTCTTATTGTCAGCTTGCTCGCCTGCGCCTTTTTTTTCAGCGCCGTGGCCTTTTGACATTGCCTTTAGAGACTTAGCTGCTTTACCGCCTGGTACATTTACGTTACCTGCGTTGTCTTCCTTTTCAGTGCCCTTAAATAGGCTGCTGCCCTTTAGCTGTCCCTTGTTAGCTTCAACAGGAGACTTTTCAGTGTCAGCTTGATTTAGATTCTTTACAGTGCCGCCCATGTCGTTCTTGCTAGCAACTGTTGACTTGGTGTTTACACCGTTGTCGCCCATTGTAGCACTAACTTTTTCTACGTATTCACGCATCTGTTCAGCTGATGACTTCTTTTCGGCTTTCTTATCAGCCTTCTTGTCATCCTTCTTCTCTTTAGCTTCGCCAAAGTTAAAGGCTTCTTTTTCTTCGTCGCCTTCGTCTTCTTCGCCCTCGTCGTCGCCCATGTCCATGTCCATGTCATCAGCGCCTTCTTCGCCGCCTTCGTCAGCCATTAGCTTTTCAAATTCAGCTTTTAGATCTTCAAGAGCATCTTCAAGGTCTTCAACACGATCTTCTACATCGCCTTCTGGACCTTCTTCTTCACCTTCTTCGTCACCGCCCATATCAATGTCACCCATCATATCATCTGTTGGGTCACCGCCCATAGCGGCCATTGGGTCAGCTTCTACTTCAAACTCGTCTAGATTAAAATCTTCGTTAGTTTCTTCGTCAGTGTCCTCATCAGAAGCTTCGTCTACTTTATCTTCGTCTTCATCTTCGTCTTTTGAGGCTTCATCTACTTCTTCGTCGTCTGATGCTTCTTCAATGTCTTCATCATCTTCTAGTAGATTTTCATAAATTTCACGTGACTTTTCCACAACTAACTCGTGGAATATGGCTTGTGCGCCTTCCTTATCTTCATTGATAAGACGCTCTAGCATTTCTTCAAATTTCTTACGATCGGCCATTTGTTTCTCCTATAAATGTATAATACCATACGAAATGGTAAGGCTGTCATTTTTATTTAGTTGGAATGGGAAAATATGCGTAGAAATAGAGTCAAAACGACTCGTTTTGAATCGCAACAGTGTTTTCGTTGAACTTTTTATTAAACTCAACTACTGTCATATGCTGTAAATTAGTTAAACTTTGCAGTTCTCTAGGTATAAGAGTGTCCTCTTCTACTACTCTTATATATCTTTTTTTATTAAATTGATGTATTGTAGATGTAGTTTGTTTTAACCAATTGCCGTAATAAGTAGCACGTTCATCAACTCTTTTGTAGTTAAAAGACCCTGAATAGATGTTGTTTACTTGCTGTTTATCGTCACCTATACCTGCATAATCAAAACCTAAAATATAGATTTCTTCATTGTCGTGCTCAGAAGCCATCCACAATGCTGTTGGGCCACTACTCCAGCCTTTAGCAGGATTAAAAAAATTTAATCCTGGTATTTTTAGAAAAGTTTTATTTGAATTGGTCCACACAGGTATTTTATGCTGATACCTAGCTTCTGCTAGTTCAAGTACCATCTTTATGTCTACTGCAATTAGATAATCAGGATCAAAGTCTCTGTACAAAGCATTACAGCCGTAGATTTTTCCGTGTGTTCTAAGTGATTCTAAAGAAATAGATTTGCGACTAATGCCGTTACCTATAACAAATGCTCTGTTCAATTATCATGCTCCGCCTGCTGCTGCGTTGGCTGCAATGCCATACATCTGCTTAATAAAGTCAAGTTCTGACTGCTTGTCTTTTTTATGTAGCTCAGAAGCTTTGCGGATACGGTTAATTTGAGAAAGTGATAATCTAGTTCTGCGTGTATCGTCAAAGTCAATAGGACTTTGATCGTGTTCAGGCTCGTAGCGATTATCTTCTACGGGCTCAACAGTCTCTTTATCAAAATAAAATAATTCACGCAGTATCATAGCAAAGTATTTATTCTATTTAGGCAATTGGAGCAGCAGTTGGTGCAGTAGGTTCAACTCCGGTTGTTTCAGGAGCTAATTCAGCGCCTGCTGCTGCTTCTGTTCCTTCTTCAGGAGCAGTATCTTCCATAGATCCTGCATCAGCACTAATACCAGCAGAGCTAATACCTGCACTTCTCAATTCTGCACTTGCATCAGTTGGTAGTGTAAGGTTTTCTGCGTTTTCTTCTTTCCACAGACGTTCATTTTCAGCTAGTTCTTCTTCAGTCATTCCTAAGAATCGTTTTAGAGCGAACCTGTTAGACATGTAAGGAATCTGTGCCATCTGTGTATAAGTTGGTACTCGCGCATTATCAATTTCTGCTTGACGATAGCTAGCAAAGTTCTGTGGTGGTTGAAATTTAATATCAAACATGTTAGTATCAATGTTGACACCTTTTTCTAACAAGTATCTTTTAAATTCTGTATCAAATGCTTCAGTTACTAATCCCTGAAGTCTTTCGCAATAGGTATTAAAACGCAGTTCTTGTATATAAGCTGTACCTACTCTACCGTCATTGTACTGTGCTGCTGAGTCATCTGCACCTGTTGGTAAGTAGCTGCTTGGAATTCTTAGACCTCTAACCAGTTTGTTGGTAAAATATCTTAAATCGTCAATTTCACCTAAGTTAGTACCGCCGGGTAATGTTTCAACTTTACTTCCGCGACCCTCTGCTGTCTGCGGGAAGAAGTAGTCTTCGTTAATACTTAGGGGATTATACGAACTGTCAATTACATTTGCTCCGCCTCCTGTAGAAGAAGGAATACGTCGTTGATGTATTTCTGTTTTTACTCGCTCAACAAACTGCATAGCTAAGTGACTAGGCATATTGCCAACATCAACGTAAAAAACACGGCGTTCAGGAGCTCGCTGCACACGGTAGATAATGATGGCATCTTCTAACAGTTCCTTCTGCTTGTATACTTTGAAAATAGTTTCAAGTAGTGAATTGCCAAATGGATAGTTATTATCCAAACCTTCTGATAGACTTAGATGCACAACATGTTTGGCATCAACTGTAATTTCATTTTGATCATTTTGAAAACGTGTGCCGGTTGATTGTGAACTAGATAAACCAACCATGCCGCGAACGCCGCCAGTTAAGTAACCACTACCTCCACCGGTAACGTTGCCGTTAGTTTGATACGGAGTTGTTGCTACACCTTCAACAAAATTTAAATTGAAGTTTTTAACAACGTATTGTTCTGGAATTTTGCCTTCTGACTCGTTAACAATAATTTTTGTAATATTTGCAGGATCTACATGAAACCAACGTTTTGTTTCAGGATCTCTTACAAAGAACTGATCCCCATACTTGAATGTATTACGAAACAGTCTAAACATTTTAGTTTCAAAGTCTTGCAGTTTACACCACTGCTGCAAATACTTTTGAATAACTGTTATTTCGCTATTAGTAGCATCAGTTTTATAATTTATAATAAAGTGTGTATTATTTTGTTTGTTAGTTTGTGTACAAAATTCTGCTAGAATATCTAGTGCAGCGTTTACTTCAGAATCAAGATCCATTACATTATATTGACCATAACGCTCAACTCTGTTAGGACTGCCTGTGTAGACGTCAGGTAAGAAGGAACTATAGTTGGTTCTCGCAGGACCAGCTTGACCTCCATATCTTCTACCGCTCAGAGGCGAGTAGCTACCTTCTGGATTATCACCTGTTCTTACTGGAGTAAAAAATTTCTTCCAACTCATTTATTTTTCCTTAGAATGACGTAACGTCTCTATTTGCAACATCTACACCAGTGCCGCGTTTGGTGTTCTTTTCAATCTTATCACTGATTTCTTTCATTTGTTGCAGTAGTTCAACCATTCTCGTCATTGTACCATTTAATTGTTCTGTATTGCCGGCACCTGTACTTGTATTTACACTAATGTTCTTTAATATGTCCCCAGCATTGGCTCTAGAATCGCCCATACCAAATAACCCGCCTCTGTTTTCATTAGCTAATTCTTTGTTAAGATCTGCTAGAGTTCTTGTTAAATCTCTCAATGCTGTATTGTAGGATGATAGTTTAGTTGCATCAAGTCCATTTAGAGCTGTTAGTGTAGTTTGTAGATTTTGAACATTTGCAATTGATTGTAAGCCGGCAGCAGTTTGTTGTAGTCCACCATTACTACCAATAGTTGCTAGTCTGCCCAAGCTAGCTACTGAATCAGGCGGTATTGAAAGATTAGCAGTGCCTTGGCCGCCACCTTTAAAAGCATTTAGTGCATTTCCAAACGCTGCCATTGCTTCTGCATTTGCTTTTATTCGCTGTGCGTCAATGCGCAACTCGCCAAACTGTCTCATACTGTCCCATGGCATCTGTTGACTGCCACCAAAGAAACTTCTTAACCCTTCAAGTAATCCTCCGCTTCGTGTTCCATCTATTTGTGGAACTTTACTCAAAGCATCACCAAATGCTGCCATTGCTTCAGCATTAGTCTTAATTTTATCAACTGGTAATGTAAGCTGACCAAATGCAACTGCTTGTGCCCATGGTACTTGTTGAGAACCCATAAAGAAGTTTGCTACAGCACCAATTAATCCGCCAGTGCGTTCACCATTCACAGTAGGAATGTTACTCATAGCTTCAGCAAATGCTTTTACTGCAAGACTGTTTTGCTGCATCTTAGTAGCATCTAGATTGTAAGATTGAAATTCTACCATCTTAGCGTATGGTAATTTTACTTCGCCGCCAAAGAAACCAACTAAACCGTTAACAGCATTAGCAACTAAATTACCTAGTGCTCCTGTTGCGCCACCGGAACCCATTGATGACATTGCCTTTGAATAAGCTACAACAGCATTTGCATTAGCTTCAACTCTTGCTGCATCAATATTAAGTTGAGAAAATTCTTGCAGTTTATCAAACGGAGTTTTACCGCCAAACAAACTTGTAATGCCTTCTGCAAGGCCTCCTAGCATTCCGCCAAGACCAGACACAACGCTTGAAGCACCCATAGCAGCCATTGCTAAACTGATTGCTCCAATACCTTTACCAACCTGTATTAAATTGTTGCCATCAAGCTCGGCAAATTTCTGCATACCTTCTGCAAAGGTTGGAAGAGCTTTTCCTACTAGCCATGTAGCGCCAGCAATGCCTGCACCTATTACAACTATAGCACCACTTAGTATACCAGCGCCTATTAGTATTTGCGGATTAGCAAATGCACCAAGACCCTTAGCTAATCCTTCTAGTATTCCGCCAAGACCTTTGCCAATTCCCTTACCAATTTCACCTACTGTTTTTCCAAATTCAGCAAAACCTCTAGCAACTCCTGTTAATAGTTTTTGTATTCCAGCACCAACAGATTTTAGTGCTTGACTTGCTGATGCTGCTGCGTTGCCTGCGCCTGCTGCTGCACCACCTGCGGCATTAGCTGCTGCACCACCTGCAATATTTGCGCCTGCTGTTGGGGCGGCTCTAGCACCAAAGCCGCCCATCATTCTACTTGCTATATTATCAGTTACTCCGCTCAGACCTCTACCAAGAGCTCCTATTACAGATTTCGCTAGGAACAGAGCACCAATACCTGCTACCATTGCAGCTACTACAGTACCGTTAGTAAATATTCCTGTAATAGCATCGCCAACTAATCCTAGTACTGCTGGTAGGAAACCTTCTACTTTTACCTTTTCAGTAAATGCTTTAATAGAATTTGCCATTCCAGTAATCATTTCAGCTGCTTTTCCTACTCCTACTGCAAACAGTTCTAATAGACCACTGTCAATAAAAGCTATTTGAATAGCTTCGCTCATTTTTCTAACAGAATCTTGAAATGTAGTTAATTTTGTTGTAGTTTCATTTCTAGTTTGTGATTCCTTTTCAGCTGCATCGATGTTTAGATTGCTTATTCGTACCATGTCTCTGTTTTGATCAATAAGACTTCTTAGTACAGGATTAGCTTGCTGTAATGCTCCAAGCATAGCAGCATCTCGCTGGCCTCCTTTTGTAAATCGACTTTCTATTGTTTCTCCGGCTTTTCTTAGAGCTTCTTGTAGAATTTTTGGATCAGCGCCTTGACCAACTTGCATCATCGCATCTCTTAGCTCGGGGCCAGCCTGAGCTAAAAGTTGTTGTGCTGCTTCTGTGTTAGCTACACCGTCAGCTAAATCTTTCAAAGCATCGCCAGTTTCTTTTGGCAACTGATCTAGCAGTGCCATACTTCTATTAAAGTTTTGAGCTTGTATACTTCCTTCTTCAAACTGATTTGCTAGTGCTCTAAACGATGCGTCAGCAGCTCGTGCAGCTTGCTGATCAGCTAATTCTTTACGACTCTTACCTGTTAGCTTAGCCAGCATATCAAGTTCTTTAAGATAGCTTGCTGAGCCAGCTGCTAGTTCCTGTGTACTTTTGCCTTCTAGTCTACCTAATCTGCCCTGTAATTCAACATAGCTAGCCATACCTTCATTAATTTCTGATATACTAAATCCCATACCTTTGAGCTGTTCAAAAGTACCTGTATCCTTTAAAGCATTGTTCATAGCAGTAAATCGCTGAACACCTTGAGTAACAGTGCCTCCAAATTTAGCAAACGTCTGTGTGTTATTGCGTACTAGAGTTGAAAATTCTTCTAGAGTAAGACCGTTCTGTGCTGCTGCACGACGCATAGCTACAATGTCGTTGTTAAAACCTGCACCTACAGCACTTAATTCTCTAAATGCGTCAACAGACTTATCTAAGTACCCTGCCATTGCTCCTAGCAAAGATCCAACAATAGGAACCTGCGAAGCATAAGCTGCCATTGAATCTTCACCTGCTAGTAATGAACGAGTCATACCTGCAAGGCTGGCCATTACTTGGCCAACGCCACGCATGGCCAGCGCACCAAAGCCTTTAGCTAAATTAGATGCTGCTTCTGTTGTCTTATTAGTAGCTGCGGTTTGTGCTGTAGTAGCTGCGGTTTGTGTTGTAGTAGCTGTTGTTCCTGCTTGTTGAGCTTTGTTGTACATTTCTTGTACTTTGGAACCAGAACCACGTTGGCCTTTCTGTCCTCCCATTCGTTCAATGGCACGAACTAGAGCCAACAGAGTGGCTTCGCTGGCTACGCCACTTTCACCACCTACATTACCAATAATTACTTCATCAGCCAATTTTGTTCAACCTGAATAATGTGCGTATATAAATAGAATAGATACATACTTATACATTGTATTTATTCGGAGACAGAAATGGCAGATTTTAACCCGCTAATGGCAGGCAAGCAACAGTCAAACCCACTACAGAAGTATTTTAGACAACCTAAAGTTTATATTACTTTACCCAGCAAGGGTAAATTTTATAAACCCGGCGCTGTTGATCTTCCGGAGAACGGAGAACTACCAGTCTTTCCTATGACTGCTAAGGATGAACTAACGCTAAAGACACCCGACGCACTATTAAACGGACAAGCTACTGTTGATGTAATACAAAGCTGTATTCCTGCAATCAAAGATGCGTGGCAGATGCCATCAATTGACCTCGATGCTGCACTAATAGGTATTAGAATTGCAACTTATGGTGACAAGTTAGAACTTACAACAAAAATTCCTGGTCTTAATGAAGAAAGAGAATTTAGTGTTGATTGTAAAACACTGCTTAACAAGTTAGTTACTAAAGAATTTGTTGATACTATTGAATACAACAATATGGTTGTTAAGATACGTCCATTAAATTATAGAGAATTTACTACTAACAGCATTAAAACTTTTGAAGAACAAAGAATTTTCGCTCTAGTTAATGACGGTAAGATGAGTGAAGAAGAAAAGTTATCTAAATTTAATGAAAGTTTTAAAAAGCTAACAGAGCTTACTGTAGATACAATGGGTAAAACTATTGTAAGTATAACAGTTGACGATGTTATAGTAACTGATAGAAATCATATTCAAGAATTTCTAACTAATACAGATAAAAACTTTTATAGTGCAATTTTAGAACACATTGAACAGCAGAAAGAACTGTTTAGTATTGAACCGCTCAAAGTTGAATGTTCAGACGAAGACGTTGAACGTGGTGCTCCTGAAAGATTTGAAGTTCCTATTACATTTGATCAATCAAATTTTTTCGGATAAGGATCTTGCCCTGGTCTCTTGACGAGATTCTAGACGAGGTCCGTAATTTTGAAAATCAACAAAAAGAATTAAAGCACGATCTGTTTAAGGTCTGCTGGTACATGCGCGGCGGCATAACTCTTGAAGAGGCTTACAACTTGTGTGCCGAAGATAAAGAAATTATTGGAAAAATAATTAAGGAAAACCTAAACACTACTAAAGAGTCAGGTCTTCCTTTCTTTTAAATGTAGTTTATGCCAACAACTTCGTTGGTGTTTTCAACTAAACGAATACGTAATCCTAGATCAGCCCAACCTAAGTTGTACTCTCTAAGCATCTTAGTAATAGCATAATACACGCTCTGTGTTAAGAAACGCTCGCCCTGCTTGGCATTTGCTGTCCAAGCAGGCTGAAGTTTAGAAATATCATATCCTGCTTTAGCAAAATTCATAATCTTTTGAGCAGCAAACACACCACTCTCCTTGTCGCCTTTGGCTAGTTTAGCTAGATCAGCTTGTATGCCTTGTGACATCTTGTCAGGCAGTGGTTTTGTACCACTTTGAACTGTACGTATGTTGCTTTTAGCCTTTTCAAACGAATCACTACCAGCTTTATTAGCTGGATTAGCAGCGGCAGCTGGATTGTTAAGTGTAGGTTCTACTCTACTGCCAGTAGGTGCAGTAGCTTTAGCTGGTCCTGCTGTAGTAGCAGCTGGCTTAGCAGGAGCCGCAGCAGTTGTTGGAGCACTAGCTGGCTTAGCAGGAGTTTGTAGTGCTGAAACTACAGATTTTTGATCCTGTGGTGAAAGAGATTTTAGAACATCAAGAGCTTTTTGTGCAGCTGGCGGAAGTTGAACATTACCTTGTTCGTCATCACCAGCACCTGCTACAGTTGATTTACCAGCTTGATAGCCTTTTTTAAGGGCACTACCTAAACCAGCTACTCCTCCAGCAACAGCACCAGCAGCTTTAGCAGCAGTTCCTACGCCTTTACCGATAGCAGAACCTATTTTATTTAGAACCGGTCCTTCTACTAGTTCAGATTCATTTGTAATATCAGAAATTTTCATTTGTTCAAGTCCTAAGCTCTATATGATTTATTTATTCAAAGTCTTTTTGATTTACTATTTAAGTATCAACTACGTTGATACGTGTTTTCGCTATCGCTCAAACACATATTTTTCTTTTTAATAGTGATATAAGAGCAATATCACGAAGTGATATTGTTTAAACTTCATGTAGATTGTTTCAGTCAGACGGAACCTACTACGGTTCCATCCTATCTCTGGTTTTCATGTGAGTAGTCACAGCCGAGACATGGAAGTAGGTGTTTGTGCGCTGCTCAATGGGCTCTGACCTTTCCCAACCTACGCCGACATTACAGTATTTCTACTGCTACCCTCCGCTTCGTTCCTAGTGCAAGAGGTTTTTATGAGCAATATGCGTTTTTCGACTGCCAACAGTCAATCTACATCAACCAGTAGCCCAATTTGTCTGATGGCCTGCCTCCCTTAGGGGGTTGATCAATGTGTTACGTGTCCGGATATCACCCCGGTTTTTCCACAGCGGTATTACTAAACTGGCCCGCCAACCTTAAGTGTTGGTATGATTTGCCTGTTCTAGAAGTGCCTTACGCAATTTATCGGAACCGCCCACTCTACAATTAATAATTCCGTTATAATATTCATCCGTCTCTAACACACGGCGGTCAAATTGCTCTCTTGCCTCGATATATGACATTTCTGCCTTGGAAGTGCAGTAGTAAAGTATTTCTCTAGTGAAGTTTTCTGGACCTAATTGTGCAACGTCAGCGTTGAGTCTATCGGATGAACCCCAATAATCACGCCAGTCGCTTTCTACAGTGGAACGCCTTTTGAGTTTTTTGCCTTTTAGCGGAGGTTTTGTACGTTTGAATTGTGCAAGTTTTTTGCCTATGTACTTTTGTCCAGTTTTTAGATTGGTTATAAGGTAAACAAAGCCTATTTTGCCTTCTGGTATTTGTTCAACGATGTTACCTTGATAAGTCCACTGCATGAGTGTACTTACCGAGGCTCGTTTTTAGCTGCCTCTCTCTTGAGTTGTTTAACTTCATTGTGTGATTTGTGTATTTCTTCCATGCGTAGTTTAGCGAGCCTGCGTATTTCTCTTAAATGCCTTCGTGCAGCTACATGGTTACGCACCGAATTACTCAGCTTAAAGCGATCGTGAGTCTTAAAATACTCAAGGTATGCTTGAATCAGTAATTCGTGCGTGTCTTTTTCCATTAGTCTACGTAGTCAATGTCATTGGCGTAACTGGTAAAGCCGTTTTCCTTAATAACCTTAAGGACATTGTTAACTCTTCCAATTAATTCATCCTTGTGGCTGATTAGATAGATATTCTTTTGACGTTCTCTACCCATTTTCTTAAGGACACCTAGTGAATTTTCAACTCCCGCAGTATCCATACCACTGTCAATTAGCTCATCAATGAATAGTAAGTTGATATTTTGATATAAACTTTCCCATACATCACGGAATGCAAAGCTGAGACCTAAAATAAGTCTATTTCGTTCACCGCGGCTTAGGTTATCAAAGTCTAGGTCCTGTCCTAGCTGTGTGATTTCAACATTTAGGTCGTTTAAGAACACAACTTGATGTGGAAGTCCTAGTTTGTCTAGATAGTACGTTAGTCTATTGTTTAGATAGGCTAGATTTTGATCAATAATCTTCTTGCGGATAAAGCTATCTTTGTTAGTCAGTAGTTTTAACAAGAACTCTTGATGTTCCCTGTAAGAAGTTAGATCGTTAACAGTTCCCCAAGTTATTTCTTGGATAGCAGTCTTGTTTAACTCGTCAATTTGCGCCTGATAAGGATCGTCTTCGTTAAGTTTTTGTTCAAGTGCCTTCTTAAGATTCTCAACATTGTTGCGATGATCGTAGGCTTCCTTAGCAGTTTCATAGAAAGTGTTTGGCTTGCCGTTGATATTTCCTATTTGAGCAAGAGCCATTACAGTATCGCTCAACTTTGTGCTAACTTCCTGATAGTAAGTATCTGCATCACGCAGTTCCTTGCTCTTTTTAGCTAGAATTTCCTGCTTCTTGTCAGCATGCAAGGGCTGATTACATGCATAGCAAACAGCTTCTTCTAAATCTTCAATGTCTTTTTCGACCTTTTTAACAGTCTTTTCTGCTTGCAGTAGAGCACTGTCCAATGTGCTTTTTTCTTTATTAAGAGCCGTAATTTGCTTGTTAAGTTCCGACCAATTAGCCAGCTTTTCGTGATTTTCAAGCTCTTGATCAATGTCAAGTTGCTCTAATTCTTGTATAGCTTGCTGTAATTTTGCCGCATCTTGTGCTGTTTTTGACTGCCAAGCCTTCTGTGTAGACTTTAAACTTTCAATAGTTGTCTGTATTTTAGCATTAGCTGCTTGCAGAGCATTGATTTTCAGTGTCTCTTCTGTGATTGCATCTTTGGTTAGTTTTACTTGTTCTTTTAGAGACTCTGCCTTCTCAGAAAGTATAGTAATACCTAACAGTTGCTCAATAATAGCTCTTTGATCGTTCTGCTTCATAGCTAGGAACGGTTCAGTATAGGTGTTTAGTGCAAGGATATGTTTAAACATATCATGGCTCATGCCTAACAGTGTGTCAATAGTGTTCTGCGTATCTCTACTGTCACCTTGGCTTTCGTCTGTGAGTTCTTGTTCTTCGTCGTTTATATAAAATTTAAGAAGATTAGGAGAGCGTCCGCGCTCAATCCTATAATCAACACCACTTTTTTCAAAGTGCAGTGTAACTAACATGCCTTTGTTGTTGGTTTTGTTAATTAAGTTATTCTTCTTAATGTTAGTTAATGCTTGGCCGTACAGTGCATAACTGAGTGCATTAATAATAGTAGTTTTGCCTGTACCGTTACGAGAACCAGTATCGTCACCTCCTTGATCTAAGTTTTCGCCAAGCACTAGAGTTAGCTGTTCCTTGTTAAAGTTAACAGCTTGAGTTTGGTTGCCCACACTCATAAAGTTTTTTACAGTAAGATCTTTAATTTTTATTGTCATTATAACCCGTGATATATTTCTAGCAGTGTTTTCTTGTCAAAATTATCAGTATCAAGTTCTGATATTTCGCCCGCAACAATTTGATCTACGGATTCAAATCCGCTGATATCTAAATTAGTTGAAATTTCTTCAATCTGTTTCTGCGGTATCAGTGTAATTTCTCTACAGTCATATGTAGACATAAATGTTTCTTTGATAAAATTTGCTTCTTCGTAGCTGATTGGAATGTCCAGAGTAACACGCAGATACATCTTTGATTTGATTATTTCTTCTGTCTTATCCAATAGCTTTGACAATGATACAGTCCTATACTTAGGACAATTATCCCAATTAATATACTCTGGTTCACCGTCATTTTCTTTATCAAGAATCATCATACCTCGTGCATCGTCCCATGCATCTGCATAGTTGTGCGGAAATGCATTGCCAATGTAGTGTATTGCGCCCTGTTGTTGACGCTTATGAAAGTGTCCTGAGAACACATACTTTTGATGTTTGAAGTGTTCTGCTTTGAGATCGCCGTGATCAGGCATCTGTACCATAGCATTCATATAAAAGTAAGGAAGTTCAAAATGTCCAAACATATATTTTGTTTTGATCTTTTCGATATTCTTCCATTCGTCTCCAACAAGCCACGGAATTAGTGCAACATCTTCACTAACCATAATCTTGTCTACAAATGTGATGCCTGGTATGTGTCTACCAAATGCAGTTGATGAAACATCACGCTTATCTTTGTAGTACATGTCGTGGTTTCCAACAAACATGTAGAAGTTTTCAAAGGCAGCACCTAGCTTTTCCATGCTGCGAATAGTTGCATCCATAGTTGCTAGGTTGAGGCTGTTTCTATTGTGATGCCAGTCTCCACAAAAAATGCCTGTTTCACAACCCTGCTCCTTAGCAGTGGCAATGAACCAGTCTACGAATTCTTCGCAGTCATTGTTGTGTACTGTAGAGTTACCTTTCAATCCAAAGTGGATATCAGTAAATACTGCTGCCTTTTTAAACAAAGTTATACTCCGATTGTTTTACTAGTGTAAGATAAGATGTAATAAAAGTCAAGACTAATTTTACGAATCGCCGTTGCTGTCATTGTATCTTTTTTGAGCTGCTTCAAATTCGCCTTGATGCTGTCTTGTAAATGACGGATTCAAATCATTCATTTCTAAGATGTCGTCGCGAATATTTTGATTACGCTTTTCAATATTAATAACTCGCACGAAACTGTTAGTAACGGCAGCAGTATAATAAGCAAAAGGATTGTTAGACTTACTTTCATCGAATTGTAATCCTATCTGTGTGAGTTGTAAAATGGCTTGCCCGCGCATTTCATCGTTGTAAGTATAACCTCGAACGTTGCCTCTAGTAGCGTATCTTTCGCATAGCTTCATCCACATCATTGCAAGGGTTCTTGTAGCTTGTCCGTGATCTTTTGAAAATTGTCCGTTCTGCATACCGCCAGTCCAATGACTTTTTCCTACGCAGACTAACTCGTCGTTGTCGTCAAATTTCCAATGTTGGAACGGTGGAAAGTTTAATTTGGTTTTGCTGTCTGCAATACTTTTGGGGTTTTTCTTTCGCCCACTTTCGTCCGGTATATGATCAAATGTCATTATACGAAATACAAGATCAGTCTTGTTTATTTTCTTATAATCAACTTCGCAATCACTTTGCTTAATCTTTTCTCCTGCTGCTCGCCTTGCATCGTAACTTTCGTTACCTAGCTTTTTAGCTTTATTGCGTTTAGCTTCTGCAACTGTTCTTACATTGATTTTTTCTAGACTAGGCAAAATGATGTCATAGTCGCCGTATTCTGGTGATACATAGCTACAATACGTATTTTTTGATTTATGAATCTCTGCTAGTATGTCTTTATTGTTTAAATAATTTTTTGTTTTCATTCTGATTCTCCGGATCACTAACTATTATAATATACATAGATAATTTTGTCAACTAAATACTTACAGGAGAGTATCTATGTCATTATTTGGTGGTTTTAATATAGGCGGTGCAATTAACAGTGCAACATCTAACTTTTCTAGTGTCTCGGGTGTTATAGGCAGCATTACTGGCGGCCTTAACTCAACACTGGGTAAATTTAACAGCCAATTTGGCGGCATACTTGCAGGCACTAACATTGGCAGTACTATTAATAAAGCAGCTAGAGTAGCTGGTATAGTTGATAACTTATTAGGCAATGGCTCTAGACTCAAAAATATAGGTGGCGCCTTCCGCGGTGTAGGCAATGCAGCACAGGGAGTGTTTGTTGGAGCTAACCCACGTGATAGATCTGTACAAGTTGCCATAGCTAGAGAAGACGCTGTTTCAAACAGAACAGATACATCAACAGCTGGTGACTGGCGTGTTAGTTTAAGTATTCCTGCTGACATAGCAACTAGTCCTGTTTTTGCTTCTTTTTCTGGTACAGGTAGAACTGGAGGCAGAATGGTGTTTCCTTTTAATCCAACAATATTGTTAGGGCATACTGCTTCATATGCAAAAATTTCGCCTACACATACTAATTACCCCTTCAACGCATATCAGAACAGCAGTATTGATAATATAACTATTACAGGTGATTTTTACAACGAGAACGAAGCTGATGCACTATATTGGGTAGCTTGCTTACATTTCTTAAGAACTATGACCAAAATGTTTTATGGCAGTGGTGATAAAACTGGTAATCCTCCTTTAGTATCAAGACTAAACGGTTATGGGAAATATGTTCTTAATGATATTCCTGTAGTTATAACAAACTTTACAGTAGATCTGCCTCAGGATGTTGATTACATTCCTGTGGTTGTACCAGGAGATTCGTCCCCAAACTATGTACCAACTAAATCAACGGTTACTGTTACTTGCCAGCCAAATTATGCAAGACGTGCTGTGTCAAGATTTGATCTTAAGAAGTTTGCTGAAGGTGGATTTATTAACGGTAAGGAAGGTTTTGTATAATGGCAACTAATAGTAAGACACTAGGTCCTTACGGCACAACTAATATTACAAGTTCTGGGTATCTTGATATTATGAAAATACGTGCTGTACCTGCAGCCTCTGATGATATTCTTTATGAAATAACTTCGTCTTATACACATAGACCTGATTTATTAGCTTACGATCTCTACGGAGAAAAAAATCTATGGTGGATTTTTGCGCAAAGAAACTTAGACGTTATTAAAGATCCTATCTATGACTTTGTTGCAGGTACAAAAATATATCTTCCACAGGGACAAAAATTGAGACAGCTTTTAGGAAAGTAAGATGGCCATATCATTAGGATCTATATCAAGCGGTGTGACTAGTGCTATTAATGGAATAACATCTTCTTTTAATACTCTCACGACAAATACGTTTTCAAATAGTTCTAATTTTCCTAACGGTGTAAATGCTGTTTCTAGAAATCTTTCTCAAAACGGTTCTGCCAATCCTAATGCTAATCCACTGTCTGCTATTGGTGGATTGTCAAATCAATTATTAGGTGATTTTAATCCTGTTTCAAAGTTATTAAATCAAGGCGGCGCAGCACTTGGTGCAATAAACAAGCTGAGTAGTTTAGGATCTACAACCAGTCTAGGAGGACTGCTAGGAGGCCAATCTAAACCTCCGTCTGTACAAAGTCTTATAGCAGGCAAATTAAAATCTTCAAATTTAGGATCTTTTGCAGCTACGATTGAAAGTTTAGGTTCTATAGGATCAACTGTTGCAAAAAGCAATATTGGCCCGTTTAATTCAGTAACAGTGGTTAATAGGAGTTCTGCTGACCTTTCTGGTGTAGCACTGATACAACGTGCTAGAACTTTTATGGAATCTTACAAACCAGAAGTAGGTCAAGGGTCAGCTAAAAATGACGGTATAACTAACTATGTAAAAACTCCTGAAGGCAGAATTTTAAATCCTTTAAGAGATTCTAATTCTAACAATTATATCATAACACTGGGCATTTTAGATGCCGACCAAGTAAACAACCCGTCAAGCTATCGTAATGCTGACGGATTTAAAAAAGTATTACTAAAGTCTGGCGGCGGCCTAAGAAGTTCTGGTTATGCTAAAAGGATTAGAACTTTTGCTGAGGGCGAAGAAGACGCAGAATATTTTATTGAAGATCTTGAAGTCAGTGCAGTTATATGTCCAAATCCTAACACCAGTACAGCTTTAGGAACTAACGTTACTTTTAAAATTATAGAACCATACAGTATGGGAAAAATTATTGAGGCCATGATGATAGGCTCTCAAGAATGCGGGTTTTCTAGCTACTTAGAAGCACCGTTTTGTATTAAAATAGAATTTTTAGGTTGGGATGAGAATGGAGAAAAAGATGCATATATAACTCCTCCGGCATATATTCCAATAAGAATTAATAAGATGGATCTTAACATAGGACAGCAAGGTAGCACCTATCAATGTACTGCTGTTCCGTTTAATGAATCTGCTCTAAGTGACGTTGCAAATAAAACAAAAGTAGCTACTAGCGCATACGGTGATACTGTACATGCTATTTTAGAAACTAGTAAAGAATCTGTTACTTATACGGTCAATGGTCAAATAGAAACACTTGAAGATAAGAAAGTTATAAAAGGATATGATCGATATCTAATCTGTTTTCCAAAAACACAACAGGATCTAATAAAGGCAATAGAAAGTAAAAGTGTTGATACAAGCGCACTAAAAGCAACACAAGATGCCGACGATCAAGAAAGACGTCGTAGGGGCATTGGAGAACCTGTGCGCAATCCTAATCCTAATGCTGCCGCAGCCTCGGTGCCTGTAATCAGTACAGCACCAAACACTTATTTGTTCTTAAAGGCCTGGGCTGAAAATACAGCTAATATGAATGATTTTGGCCTAAGCCCTGTAGTAGTAGATACTAGAGCTGGTGGCGATCAGTCACATGGTCGTGCTGGCGCTGTAATTAATCAAGAAACTTCGACTATACAAAGAGACAGTCCGTCAAATGCACCTTCGGAAAAATCTAGAAAATTTAATTTTACTGAAGGCGCTAAAATGACAGATATCATAACAGAAGTTTTGATGAGCAGTTCTTATGTTCAGGAACAAGCAGCAGCACCTTCACAAAACGGGTTTAAAAAACATTTTAGAATTGAAACTATGGTATTTGTAGAGCCCGACGAAGGGGGTATACAGGCGCAGATTGGTAGACCTAGAAAAACATATGTGTATGCTGTACATCCTTATTGGACATATGAAGCTAGGCAGTTAGCCCCGGGTCAAACTCCTGCTAATGTAACTCAGGTAAAAGACCAAGCAAAAAAAGAGTACAACTATTACTATACTGGTCAAAATGAAGATGTGTTAGATTTTGATATAAATTTTAATCTAGCATTTTTCCAAAATATTAGATCTGATATAGGACAGAATTCAGCTACTACAATAGGTCAAGAAAACACTTCTACAGGACCAAGACCTGGTACAGTTGTTGCTTCTAGTGGTGACACTCCAACACCTGCTAGTAACAATGGTGAAGCAGTTCCGGGTGTAGAATATACTGCATCTAATCGATCTGTATCCAGCGGCGGCACTAGAATAGGAACTGTTGATCAAAGTGTTAAACGGGCTATTGCAGAAGAATTTCACAATAGGCTTATTAACAGTCCTGCAGACATGGTTACAGCAGAAATGACAATTTGGGGAGATCCTTATTACATTCCCTCTAGTGTAGGAAATTATAATCCTGCGCCCGGCGAACCAACGGTTACTGCTGATGGCACTATGTCATACATGCGTGATGAAGTTTTTGTGGTTATAAACTTTTTAACTCCGTTAGATTATTTTATGAACGGATCTACAATGGATTTTCCAACCTATGTTAGACCTTTCAGCGGACTTTATCAAGTAGTGACTGCAACTAGTACTTTTTCTGCAGGAACATTTAAACAGCTTTTAAAAGTAATAAGAGTTCCCGGACAAAATGGCGAACCAGGAACAGTTAATAATTCTGGTGTATTGCAGACAGGGGCTAGAGAAAATGTAACAGTACCCGATGTTGCTCAAAATATTAATCCTAATCCAGAACAAGCACCACTTGCAGCACCTACTTCTGCAGATGTAGATCGTACTCTTACTGGTATACAAAATCTTAATATAGATGAAGGATCAGCAGCATCGTTTTCTCAAGCTAGATTAATGACAGGTGAAACTCCAGCCTCGCCTTCACAAGTGGTAACTAATCCTCTATCCAGCATTGCTAGTGTTATACCTGCAGAAGAATTAGCAAACCTTCCAATAGATTCGGCGTCAAGATTAGGCATTACGGCTAATCTAACTTCTACGATATTTCCTTTAAAATTACCAAATAATTTTTCTAGTGGTTTGCCGTCTTTGGCAGCAGTTAATGCTTCAAATTTATCTAGTACACTACAACGTAGCGGATTAAATGTTCCTGCTAACGGGTCATTACCATTTAATCTTCCTTCAGCACCTAATCTGCCACCGTTACCTGGAATAGGCGGCAGTTTAACAACAGCAGCAGGAGCACTAACTAGTAACGAAACTATAGGACGTATCCAATCTTCAGTAAATTCTTTAGCGTCAGGATTAAGTACTCAAGCTAGGGCTGTAGGTTTGCGTCCACCTACTGGTTAATGGAATATTAAATGGCAACACAATCAATCACACAACAAGATAAAGCAGTATTAAACTTATGTTCTAAAAAAGAAGCTAAGAGTTATAATACTGTCTACGGTGGCGACGAAGTAAATCTTGTTGAAAAAACTGTCGCAGAAGTTATTCTCTGGCAATCTGAAATTGTAAGAACTCGCAGAAATTGGTCTAGTGCTGTAGGCAAGTATCAAATGCTTAAGGCAATTGTTGAAGAAGAATCTAAAGCCTTTACTCTTGATCCAACACAAACTAGATACACCGCTGATGTACAAGACGCTATGATGATAAAGCGTTTATCACGTTTTCGTAAATATAATCAATTTAAGTCAAAGAGTCTTGGCGGTTCAGAATTAGAAAACGCACAGAAATTTTGTGTTGAACTAGCAAAAGAATTTGCTAGTATTCCTGTGCCTTATGATATGAGAGGTGCGCATCGACAGGTTCAAAAAGGCCAATCATTTTATGCAGGAGACGGCACAAATAAAGCACATCATAACCCTGACACGTTTGTAGCTGCGTTAATAGATATAAGAGCTGGAGGCACTGGCGCTACAGTTAAAGATGTAGAAACTAGTAACGGATCTGTAACAGGAAGCAATGCTCATTCACCACAAGGTGAATCTAATAGAGCAAGAATGAATAATTTTGCTACCGGCGGTGGTACACATGATGGCAGACGTGTTACAGGAAATAATACAACAGCACAGCGACAGGGCTTGCCGCCTGCAGAAAATGTATACGTTTATGAAGTAATAGATCCTCTTGACGATAGATATGATTTTAGAACGGGTAAAAAAGTAACTGATATAACGTTGTATGGAACATCGTCTGTTGCAGCATATAACCAAGCCAACAGTGCGACAGCAGCAAACACACCTGCTTCTCAAGCAGGTGTAGCATCTGCAGATGGTGTCAAAGATCCTGAAAATTTTACAGAAGAAGAACTTAGAAATCTAATGGAAGGTAGAGATCGTGTAGCAACACAGCCTGGAAGATACTCTGATCTGTTTACAGATCCTTATGATCCTAGCCAACTACTAACAGTGCCAGGAAGACTTCCACCAACACCAATTCCGGGATCTACTCCACCAAGAGCAGAACCAAGGTCAGGACTGTTTGGCCCAGCCCCAAGAGGATTACCAAAGCCTCCGGAAAAACAGGCAAGCAATATACCAACATTGCTGACGGGCGCAATATTAGCCGGCGGCTTGCTGTTGACTAAACCAAAACAAGAACAAACAAATAAGAGAGATAACTCTGTTAGATTACAACAGTCTCTTGATAAAGCAAAACGAGACATTGCTAGTTTGATTTCTACAATGACACAAATTTACAACAATCAGAGCGAGTCTTATGGTACATTTTTACAGAGCGAATTGATTGTAGCACAAACAACGCTTAATACTGCTAGAGCAAATTTAATAACAGCTCAAGCAGGCGGAAATCCTACAGAGATCGCCGCCGCCGAAGCAGCAGTTTTTACTGCACAAACTAGAGTAACAGGACTGCAAAATAAAATCAATCTAGGATCTCCATACGGACTAACTACAGCCGAACGTCAGCGTAGAACAAGAGAAGATCCTACTTATAATAATTCGTTAGCTGATTTAACTACCCTAGTAAATGTAACAGTTCCTAGAATAGTTTCCCAAGCTAGAAGTTTTGGAATAGATTTAATTCAACCAAATATGAGCGCACAAATATCAGCAGTTCCACCAGTGGTAACATTTAGTTAAGGATTACAATGACAGCAACAAACTCATATTCAAGAACCAGTGACGCTGTTACACCGTTAAGAGACGCAGGTCCTTACGAGGCAGTAATAGTAAGCCATCTTGACCCGATGTATATGGGGACACTTGAAGTTGAACTGATCAAAAATACTGAAGCGGGTGGAACACCCCAACGTAGCGGACAATTAGTAACAGTTAGATACCTTAGTCCTTTTTACGGAGTAACCCCTTCTAATGGTTTAACACCTAACGACGGATTTCAGCACACACAAAAAAGTTATGGAATGTGGATGGTCCCACCGGATGTGGGAACTAGAGTACTTGTAATATTTGCTGAAGGAAATACAGCCTACGGGTATTGGATTGGCTGCATACAAGATCAGGGTATGAATTACATGATGCCAGGCGCAGGACAAGCATCAACTACTCTTACAACAGCTGGAACACCTCAAAACTTAAAAGGTCAAAAGCTACCCGTTGGCGAATATAATAAACTAATTGAACAAGGATCTAAAGTAGATCCAACTCTATTTGAAAAACCTTACAATAAAGATTTTACTGAAATATTAGAAGTTCAAGGGTTGCTAGTTGATGAAGCTAGGGGCACAACAACTTCTAGTGCAAGGCGAGAAGCACCTTCAATGGTGTTTGGTATTAGCACACCTGGACCTTTAGATAAAAGAAATCAACATCCTACAGCAAAATACGGCTCGGCAACAGAAGCAGCAGATTATCCCTTTAATAGACTAGGCGGGTCGTCGTTTGTAATGGATGACGGTGATGATAAGTTTGTTCGAGCTACACATGCTGCTGATGGCCCTCCTATATACATTAATAAAGAAGGTGGCGAACAGGGCGGCGACGAAACTATTCCTCAAAACGAGTTATTAAGATTTAGAACTAGAACCGGACATCAAATCCTTTTACACAATTCTGAAGATTTAATCTATATAGCTAACAGTAGAGGAACGGCTTGGATAGAATTAACTTCAGACGGTAAGATAGATATCTATGCTTATGATAGTATTAGTGTTATGTCTAACAATGACATAAACTTTACTGCTGAAAGAGATTTTAATATTGATGCAGGTAGAAACGTTAACATAAGAGCACAAGCTAGATTCTCAGATGGTAAAGAATCAGACAACGGCATCGAAAGCGGTAGAGTTCAAATTGAATCTAAGTATAATATGAATTTTGAAGTGGGTAAAGATTTAAAAACCACTGTACATCAGAATCATCATATTGTAGTTGATAACTCTATGAAGATTTTAACAAAGTCTGACTTTAATCTAAAAAGCGAAACCAATGTGTATTTGAATACTTCGCAAAACTTTCATGAAAAAGCTGGTCACAGTTGGTATAGAGAAGCCGGCTCAAACATTAACGATACTGCTGGAGCACAATACCTTAACAAAGCAGCAACAATGGACTTTTTATCTGCAGGACATATTCATTCCTCTGCAGGTTCAACTATTGTAGAAAACGCAGGAGCATCAATCTCTAATAATGCTGGCGCTAGCATACATCATGTAGCAGCATCAGGAATAAATCTACTAGGTGGATCTATAGTAGCAGGTGATGCAGGGGTTATACATTGGAACAGTGGACAAGCAGCGTCGGGTGTTAATACTGCTGCCACACCCGCAACACCGCCTACAGAACCTGAAATAGCAGAAAATGTTATAAAATTAACACAAGTTATATTACCATATATACCGCCAGGTGCGCAACAGGCAGTGTCTTATGAAAGTATTCTTTGTAGAGCACCACAGCATGAGCCTTGGGTACATCATGAAAATTATAATCCAAAAGGTTTTGTTCCTGATCAAACAGATAGAGAAGCTCCTGGTGAATTACCTTTATCTGATCGTGTTCTTACAGTTGACACATTCCGTAAGAATAAAGACGGAGCAGCAACTAGTACGTTTGTTCAAGCAATTGGACCTGCTAATAAAGATGAATTCAGTAACAGCGGAGATAGCGTATTCCATGGCGAAAACAGCAACACTTCTGGAGCACCTGGTGGAGCAAGGGGTGGCGGCTCTGGCGGAGGATATGGACAAGCTGGCAGCGGCGAAGCCAGCGGTACAGTTGGGTATGACGGTCAGGGTAAACTAGTTGCTGTTAGATCAAAGAGTGGAAAAACTGCACAGGTTGCGGAATGCTTTAAAGAATATTTCCAAGGATTTATTGACGATCTCGAAGCAACAGGATATCAAATTAAGCTATTAGGCGGCTACAGCAAGCGTCAAATTAACGGTAATCCTAACAAATGGAGTATTCATGCCAGCGGCGCAGCTATTGATATTAACTGGCCGCCAAACGTAAGGAACCAAGCACCTAATGGAATGTACACCCCAAGACCACCAAACGCACCTTTAACAGACATGCCAGTGCAGAAAGTCAGAGAGTTGTGTCGTAAATGGGGCCTAGGTTGGGGAGGAGATTGGAGATCAATAGACGATGCTATGCACTTTAGCGCAGCAAAACATGAAGGTGGAAGATGGCCTGTAAGAAATGATGGTAGAATTCCGTCAACATCAGCACTACCTGGTAATAATCCTACAACCGGCAGACCTACTAATGCTGACTCTCCACAGCCACCGCGTCAAAGCACTCAAGGTAAAACAGAGTAAGGTAAATACTGTATGAGCACATTAGAAAAAAATCTTTACAAAAGAGTTACTGTAACTTCAGGACCGCAACGAGGACAAGTTGGTAGAGCCTATAGAGGATTTTCTACAGTTAATGAAGCTACTGACGGTTTTGCTCTCTATGACTTTGAACTCATTAAACAGGACATAATTAATCATTTCCATATAAGACAGGGTGAAAAATTATCTGACCCTAGTTTCGGAACAATTATATGGGACATGCTGTACGAACCATTTACGGCACAGGTTAAAGAAGCTATTATTCAAAATGTTACAGAAATAGTTAATTATGATCCGCGTGTTCAAGTAGAAGAAGTTATAGTTGATACTTATGAGTCTGGCATTTCTATTGACTGCACTCTATCATATCTACCCTATAATATATCAGAACAGTTAAGATTTAAGTTTGACCAAGCTGCTAGTATTGGATAATTAAGTTAGCATATAATTGCTACAGATAAATATCTAATATAGATGGGGAAACAGTATGTCTTCAACTGACAGACAATCAAGATTATTAGCGACAGAAGATTGGAAAACAATTTACCAATCTTTCCGTAACGCAGACTTCCAGAGCTACGACTTTGACAACCTTCGTCGTACGATGATTAACTATCTGCGTCAAAACTATCCAGAAGATTTTAACGATTATATTGAGTCTAGTGAATATTTGGCTCTTATAGATTTAATTGCATTTTTAGGTCAAAATCTTAGTTTCCGTATCGATCTTAATGCAAGAGAAAATTTCTTAGAAACAGCAGAACGCAGAGAAAGCGTTCTTAGATTAGCTAGACTTATTTCCTATAATGCTACACGAAATCAAGCAGCTAACGGGTTATTAAAATTTGAAACTGTAAAGACTACAGAATCTGTATTTGACAGCACTGGATTAAATCTAGCTGGTATAGTTGTACGTTGGAATGATAGAGGTAATTCTAATTATTTTGAACAGTTTATTAAGATCTTAAACGCAGCACTGCCTGTGAACGGAACTTATGGTCGTCCTATTAAGAGTGATAATATTGCAGGAGTGCTGACACAGCAGTATAGATTTAATGCTGCAAATATTGATATTCCGGTATATCCTTTTACACGAAACATCGAAGGAACATCGACTAGATTTGAAATTGTAAGTTCTGATATTTTAAATGGCTCTATAGTAGAAGAACCTCCTCTACCGGCTAATAATCCTGCTTTCCTATATAGAGATGACGGTCAAGGAGCTAGTAGCTCTAACACTGGTTTCTTTATGCATTTCCGTCAAGGTCGTTTAGACAGCGGACCATTTACAATAAACAATCCTACACCTAATCAAATAGTTGCTATAGATTCTGTAAACATTAATAACACTGATGTTTGGCTTTATAGTACAGACTCTAACGGTATTGAAACTGAATTGTGGACAAAACTCGAAGCTATTGAAGGAAATAACATTATATACAACAGCTTGTTTCGAGGAATAAGAAATGCATATGCTGTACAAACTAGAATTGAAGATAGAATTAATCTAATTTTTAGTGACGGTGTATTTGGAAATTTACCTTCAGGCAATTTTAAAATTTATTATAGAACTAGTGAGAACAGGAATTCTATTATAAATCCAGGCGCCTTAACTAATGTTTCTATTGATATACCATATATTAGTAAAAATAATACCCAGGAAACACTCACAGTAAGTTTAAATCTAAAGTATTCTATATCTAACGGTGCTGCTTCAGAAAGCAACGAAGAAATAAAGTCAAATGCTCCTGCTACTTACTATACACAGAATCGATTAATTACTGCTGAAGATTATAATGTTGGACCTTTAGGTATCAGCCAAGATATTATCAAAACAAAATCTGTTAACAGAATAGCTAGTGGTATTAGTAGATACTACGATTTAAAAGATGCTAGCGGGAAATATTCAAATACTAGTCTTTTCGCCGACGACGGTATTTTATATAAAGAAGAATTTTTAAGAAAAACAGCATTTACTTTTGCTACCCAGTCAGATATTGAGGGAGTAATTTATAATCTTATAGAACCAATACTAGCAAGTGCTAATACTAATAATTTTTATCTTGCCAAATACGGAAAGATAATTGTTTCTGATCTTGGTGTAGATTGGTCACAGATTACTAAATCTACTAATAGATGTACAGGTGTGTTTGTTGACGCTGACCTAGCAAGACAAAAAGTTGGAACATTTACCGCCAACAGCCTTCGATTGGTTGAAACAGGATCAATGCTTAAATTTACAGCACCAGATGGATATCATTTTATGCCAGACGGCACCTTAATGCAAGGTGATGCAGATCATCTAGGCTCTACTTCTTATAAATGGGCTAAAGTAATAAGTGTTTATGGTAACGGTACTCAAATTGATTCTAGTGGATCGGGATCTATTGTATTAAACGATATTATACCTGAAGGCGCTGTTCTGAATCAAATTATTCCAAAGCTATCAAGAGTTTTAATTGATGATATTAAATCTCAAATAATTGATAGAGTTTTTGCTTATAGAGATTTTGCACTTCGTTATGATCAAGAAGCTAGACAGTGGAAAATTATTACAGCTGAAAACATCAACACAGTAAATCCATGGAGTACTGGCAAGGCAGGCGACTCTAGCGGACAAAATCTAGACTCAAGTTGGATATTAAATTTTAAAACAAATGGTCAATCATATACTGTAACTTACAGAAATCTACGTTACGTATTTGAAAGTGCAGGAGAAATACGATTCTTCTTTGATAGTGCAGATAAAATTTATGATCCTAAAACAGGCCAATTAGTTAAAGATAAGATTTCTGTTTTAAACATTAACAGAAAGCCTGACAGTTTAGTACCGTTTACAAAAGACTATATTTGGACAATTAGTGATGCATTTAGAGATACAGAAGGATATGTTGATTCAAGAAAAATTCAAGTTGAATTTTTTGACAACGATGACGACGGCGTAGTAGACGATCCTGATTTATTTGAACAAATTGTAGCCGAAGCAATAAATCCTTCTTCTAAATTTGTATTCCAAAAGAAATATATGACCACTGACGGAGTTGAAGATTTCAAATACTTTAATAATTCCAGTGGCACAATTATGGTTAAGAATAATGAAGCTGCAATTGGATCTCCCAGCAGTTACAATGACGGACAAGTGTTCTATTTAATTGAAGAAGGCCTGTTCAAAGTATTAAATATTACCAATAACAATACAACTGTTACAGTTGATTATAAAGCATTTGTTGGTAGAAATGATCTTAAATTCCACTATGTACACGTTGCAGATTCAAACTACAGAATTGACCCTAGTTCTACAAACATCATTGATACCTATTTGTTAACTAAAGGTTATGATACTGAATATAGAAAGTATTTGAGCAGCGACACTGCTGTACAACCGCTGCCTCCAAGCAGCGACGAGTTATTTAGAAGTTACGGTGCTGAAATTAATAAAATTAAGTCTATAAGTGATGAAGTTGTTTACCATCCTGTAAAATATAAGTCTCTCTTTGGTAGCAAAGCAAGATCAGATCTACAGGTTACATTTAAGATAGTAAAAAATCCTGCTCTAACAGTAAACAACAATGAAATAAAAGCTAAGGTAATTGATTCAATTAATCGATTCTTTAGTATAGAATACTGGAATTTTGGTGATACTTTCTATTTCTCAGAGCTAAGTGCTTATGTAATGAATGGCTTATCACCAGAACTAGTATCATTCTTAATGGTACCAAAGCAGTCAGATCAAGGCTTTGGAAGCCTTTTTGAAGTTAAATCAGAAAGCGATGAAATTTTTATCTCGGCAGCAACAGTTTCCGATATAGAAATTATCGACGAAATAACAGCAACAAATCTTAAAGCTCTAGGCAATGTAGTTACAAGTGTATCATCAAGCAAGAGCGGAATACAAAGTTCGTCAAGTAGAGGTTCATATTAATAATGTCTAATCATACTCAAAATGAAAATGCTTTGCCTGTACCAGGCAACAACAGTAGAGCTGTTTCGGATCTGCTACCTAGATATTTTAGAACTGAAGCAAATAAAAAGTTTTTACAATCAACATTAGACCAACTAGTACAACCTGGTGTAGCAGAAAAAATTAGTGGATTTTTTGGAAGAAAAAATTCTAAAGCATATGCTGCTGGAGACAATTACATTGGTGATGTTTCTAAAGCAAGAGAAAATTACCAGTTAGAACCTGCACTGGTTATAAAAGATAATCTAGACAATGTAACTTTCTACAAAGATTATAACGACTACGTAAATCAGTTGAAGATTTTTGGTGCTAACACAACTAATCACAGTAGACTTAATAGTCAGGAAACTTATGCCTGGAACCCGAATATAGATTGGGATAAGTTTGTTAATTTTAGAGAATATTATTGGATACCAACTGGACCTAAAACAGTAAGAGTTACAGGTCAGGCCAAAGAAGTAATCAGTACCTATACAGTACGTCTTACTGATAATGGTGATAATGTTTCTTATCTATTTTCTCCTGACGGTTTTACGTCAAACCCAAGCCTTAAGCTATACAGAGGACAGACTTATAGATTTGACATAGATTGTGTTGGTCATCCTATGGCTATAGCAATCAGTAGAACATTTACTCCTGGTAACGCTGTAGTTGTTGCAGGTCGAGAAGGTGTTAGAGGCGAAGGTCTCTTTGACGCAAAATTATACGGCAATGATTACGATCTTGGCGATTATATCATTCTACCAGACAGCGGTTCAGTAACCTTTGACGCCGATGAAAATGTTTCTACACTTTATCCAGATGGTATTCGTAAGTTAGGAGAAGCTGGAGAAGAAATTGCAAACGTGTATATAGAAAAGGGAATTATTGAATTTACTATTCCCATTAATGCTCCTGACAAATTATATTACATATCTAAGAATGATGTTGATGTTAGTGGTTTAATAAAAATTTATGACATTGAAGAAAATACTTTCTTAGATGTTGAAACAGAAATATTAGGCAAGAAAACCTACAAGAGTGCTAACGGTATTGAATTTACTAACGGTCTTAAAGTTGAATTTTTAGGTACAGTAGTGCCTAAAATATACAGCGAAGGTAATTGGTATGTTGAAGGAGTAGGAGATAAAATTAGATTAATTGAAGAAAAAGATTTAATTATTCCAGCTTCATATACTGCTAATATAAATGTTCCTTTTGACAGTGAGGGGTTTGATACTCTTCCCTTTAGTGATTCATCTTCTTATGCAAAAGAAAAAGATTATATTGTAATTAACAGATCTAGTAGAGATAGAAATCCTTGGAGCAGATATAATAAATGGATACACAAGGACGTATTAATTAAAACTGCAGAATACAACAAGATACCATTTGATATAGATGAAAATCTAAGAGCTAAACGTCCTATTATTGAATTTGAAGCAGGCTTAAAACTCTATAATTACGGATCATTTGCAAAACTAGACGTTGATTTAGTAGATGCTTTCACGCTTGATGTTTTTTCAACAATTGAAGGTAGTCTAGGATATAACATTGACGGTATTGATGTAGCTGACGGAATGAGAATTTTATTCACAGCAGATCGAGACAAGTTAGTAAACGGAAAAATTTATCAAGTAAAATTTGTAACTATAGGTAATAACAGACAAATAAGCCTTATTGAAGTTTCTGACTCTGAACCTCTTGATTTAGAAACTGTGTTTGTTATCAACGGTAATAATTATGGCGGCAAAACATTTCATTATCACGGCGATAGATGGATGTTAGCGCAAGAAAAAACAAAGAGAAATCAACCGCCGTTATTTGAATTAGTTGATGCAGAAGGAAATAATCAAAGTAATTCAAATATTTTTAATGCTACTACATTTAAAGGTAGTAAGATCTTTAGTTATAAGATTGGCAATGGAGCCAATGATATAGAATTAGGATTTCCTTTAAGCTATAAAAATATTGAAAACAGCGGTGATATTGAATTTGAATTTAATCTTCTTACAGATACGTTTACCTATCAAACCGAAACAGATATTATTTCAGTATCAACGTCAACTAGCTGTTTAAAAAAGTTTACTGATAGAACAAATTTTGATTATGTTAACGGTTGGTCAAAGACACCAACTGTTTCAAAGCAAAAGGTAATTAGACAATACGTTTCTACCCAAGCAGAAAATAATAATTTTCAAATTGATGTTTATAACAAGGCTGCTTTTATTACAGATCTTCGAGTAAACGTTTTTGTTAATAATAAGTTAAAGAAACAAGAACTAGATTATACACTTGATAGAATAAATGAAAAAGTATTTGTTAGATTTTTTAATGATTTAGAAGAAAATTCTAATGTTATTTTAAAGACTGATTCTACTACACCTAAGAACGATAATGGTTGGTATGATTTTCCTATCAATCTAGAAAGAAATCCGCTTAACGAAGATATATCGACATTTACGTTAGGTGAAGTTATTGATCATGTTGATAGCATGATTGAAGATATTTACGAGTTTACTGGCACTTATCCTGGACCTAGTAACTTAAGAGATCTTGGAGAACTAGATGTTTACGGTAAACGGTTTGTAAAACACAGTAGTCCGTTAAATCTTGCTTTATATCATATTACTAACAAGAAGTACAACATAGTTAAAGCTATGGACTACAGCAGAAAAGAGTATGCAAGATTTAAAAGAATCTTTATTGAAACTGCTTCTACTTTAGGATATGACGGTGAAATAAAACAACACGTTGATTTAATTCTTAAAGAAATTAACCGAGATAAGGTTAAGTCACAACCGTTCTATTTTTCAGATATGATAAATTGGGGGAACGATAACAAGGTTATAGAGTACGAAGTCCTTGATCCTCGCAATCCGTTTTACCCACTATCAGAAGTATTTGATATAACAGTACCAAGCCAGCGAGCAGTTAATGTATACCTAAACGGATATCAGTTAGTACACAATAAAGACTATACATTTAACAATGAAGGGTTCTTAGTACTTGATAGTTATCAACAAGAAGGTGACATTCTTAGAATATACGAAACTTCGTCTACTGACGGATCATTTATTCCGCCAACACCTACTAAATTAGGTTTATATCCTTCTTATGTACCACAACTTATTATAGATGATACCTATCTATCAGAAGAACCTGTTATTAACGGACCATTTAAAATTTATGGTGAAGATGAGACTACTTCAAAAATAGGTTGGTTTTATCCTGTATACACAAGTCGTCGAGCTGCTCAAAACGCAGACTCAAATAATGCAGCAAAACAACTAGTTCTAGCAGGTTATAACAGAGTACTGTATATTCCTACTAATACAGGTATTGAAGCCGGAACTGATAATGTTGAACTTGATGAGTATCCTGTAGGAACTGCTGTAATACGAGGACACGACGGTAGTTTTGTTAAGGCATTTAAGGATTATAGAGATACCCTTATAATAGATCTTGAAAAACGAATATTCAATAATATTAAAGTTTTTTATAATCCACTAGAAACTGAGCTTCTTTACGGTGAAGGAACGCTAAGTCTGTTTGATTTTGTACCCGGCAAATTTAGAAAAACTGAATTTACTAGAAACGAAATAAACGAATCTTTACGAGGATCTTTCGTAGAGTGGCTAAGCCTAGTTGAGACTGATTACACTAGTAATTATTTTTACGAAAGAGAAAATCAATTTACATTTAACTACAGTACCATGACTAACGTAGTTGATGGAACTAGTCTACCTGGATTTTGGAGAGGCGTTTACAAAGAACAATTTGATACTGATCGTCCTCACAGTCACCCATGGGAAATTTTAGGATTTACTATTAAACCAAAGTGGTGGAACGAAGTTTATGGACCTGCTCCTTATACTGGTAACAACGGTGTTATGTGGGGTGATATTGAGAAAGGCATTATAAGAGAGCCTGGAAAACAGGTTAGGGTTTTAGAAAAGTTTGCTAGACCGGGACTCACTTCATTCATACCAGTTGACAGCAAAGGTAGATTGCTATCTCCTATTGCTGCTAATATTGCAAAAAATTTCGTATACAGAAATACTACACAGAGTTTTGAATTTGGTGATGAAGCTCCTGTTGAAACCGCTTGGAGAAGAAGTTCAGAGTATCCGTTTGCTATTCTTAGAGCATGGGTTTTAAATCAGCCATCAAAAGCTATGGGCGTAGGATTTGATACCTCTAGACTTGATAAGAACTTAGTAGGACAGTATGTTTATAAAGATACTAAAAAGCATTTAACATTAGCAGATCTTCAGTTACCAAATACTTATGAAGACGCTTCAAGAATTCAAACATCGGGATTAATAAATTTCATTTATAATCTTGTAGCAAGTAATATCTTAACAGTTTATAATGACTATAAAACAGACCTAGTATCTATTAGAAATCAATTAGGATTAAAACTAGGCGGTTTTACAGATAAGCAAAAGTTAAAAATTGTACTAGATAGTAGAAGTCCTAAAGCTAGTGAATCAGAAGGTGTATTTGTTCCTGAAGAGAACTACCAAGTATTTTTAAACACAAGTTCACCTGTTGAAACGATTGTATACAGTGGTGTAATTGTTGAAAAAGCACCTGACGGATTTATTATTCGCGGCTACAATAACGAAATTCCTTATTTTAAATATTTTCAAACTCAGTCAACACAGAATGATGTTACTGTAGTAGTTGGCGGTATAACTGAAAGTGCAAGCGAATGGGCAGCTAATAGACGTTATGTTAAAGGTCAGCTGTTAATCAATTCTTTCAAATACTATAGAGTAACAGATAATTTTACTTCAGGACCAAGTTTTACAACAAATAATCTTGCTCTGTTATCTGACATTCCTATAGTAGGTGGTAAAAGAGCACAATTTAAGAAAAATTTCTTAAAATCAAGTAACAAAATTCTAACCTACGGTACTAAGTTGTCAACGTCGCAAGATGTTGTAGATTTTATATTAGGTTATGATGCATATTTAAAATATCAAGGTTTTACATTTGATTATTTTAATCGCGAAACAAACTTTGTTGAAAATTGGGACAATGCAGCTAGAGAATTTTTATTCTGGACTACACAAGGATGGGCGTCAGGAACAACTATATCGTTAAGTCCGGGTGCAACATCTCTAAATTTATCAACAGCTTACTCTGTTGCTGATGATATTCTTGATGTATTCTACAGCTACGGTGTAGTAAAGCAGGATGGCGATGCTTTAGATAGAAAGTTTATTTCTATATATAGAAATAAAAATGTGTTTGAAGTAAGACCTAAAAACACTAATGATGGCATATACGGTGTTTCTATTCCTGTAGTTCAGAAGGAACATGTACTATTAATAGATAATACCACAGTGTTCAATGATATAATCTATCAACCATCTACTGGTTATAGACAGGAAAGATTAAAAGTTACAGGTTATCGATCAGATAACTGGACTGGCGGCCTAGATATTCCTGGATTTATATTTGACGATGCAACAATAACAGACTGGGAACCTTGGCAAGATTATAGCGTAGGATCTCTTGTAAAGTTTAAGCAATTTTATTATGTTGCAATATATCAAATTACTGGATCAGAAGAGTTTAATAGTAATTTTTGGTATAGACTCAATGAAAAACCTGTACCAAAATTATATACAAACTTTGATTATAAGATAAATCAATTTTCTGATTTTTATGATTTAGATTCTGATAACTTTGATGCTGAACAGCAAAGATTAGCTCAACATCTAATAGGTTATCAGAAGAGAGAATATCTTGCTAATATCATTAACGATGACATCAGCCAGTATAAGTTCTATCAAGGATTCATACAAGACAAAGGAACAAAAAATGCAATAACAAAATTGTTTGATCCTTTAAGTGGTTCTGATAGAGATAGTTTTGATTTCTACGAAGAATGGGCTATACAAGTAGGTCGTTACGGTGCTGTTGACAATGTTCAACAGGTTGAATACACTCTTGAAGAAAAGAAATTCCAAGAAGCGCCGCAGCCAGTACAGTTAGTTGATCAGTTACCAGTTGAATCGTTTGATAATATCTATAGAATAAGACCATTTGAAGTTTACGACAAACCTGAAGGATACAATCATAAGCCGTTTCCAACTACTACAATAGATCCCGACTATCTATTAAGCAGTGGTTATGTACACGAAGAAGATGTTGAGTACAAGGCCGGCTCTATTGATGATTTAGAAATAACAGATATTAATCAGCTACAGCTAGGACAGTATATTTGGTTAACTAGAACTAACAGTGATGGGTGGACCGTTTATCAAATTTCTGATGCTATTGCAAATGTTACTGCCTTAGAAGCACTAGGTACGTTTACAGAAAACAACAAACCTATAATCAAATTAACTCTTGATAAATGGGCTGCTCCTATATTAAATGTAGGTGAATTAATTGCTGTCAAAGGAGCGACCGAATTTAATCTTACAGGTATTCATGAAGTAGATTTTCTAGATGCTGCAACAGTAAACATAGTTGCACCAGTTGAAAATGAAATAGAGCCTTTTGATAATCAGAAGTTTGTACTTGTAAAGTTAAGACAAGTACGTGTTTCTAATCTAGCTGCATTGAATAATCTAATACAAGAACAGATCTACGACAAGCAAAAAGTTTGGGTTGATAATTACAAAGATAATAATTGGGGTGTGTATCAGAATTCTCCAGTATACGGTGCAGTACAACAAGCACTAACTAATCCTGCACTGTTTGACAGTACAGATCATAGATACAGCACTTCGATGACAGCAACAGATAATAATTATAATCTGTTTGTTTCTGCACCTGGCGACGGCGACGGCGTCGTATATCATTATAGAAGAACTAGGGATACAAATAATCTAATACAGGAACCAGCAATTAATCCTGATAGAGATCTCTTTAATACTACTAATAGTAACTTTGGCGAAAGTATTTCTGTAAGTCCTGACGGAGAGTTCTTAGCAGTTGGTATACCAGATGCTAGCCAAATAAAAACAAGATTTAGAGGTAATTTTGATCCCACACAGACTTATAATAAAAATGAAATAGTAAAATACAGAGAAAGTTTGTGGAAAGCCAATAGAGTTATTCTGCCAACAACAACAAATCAGCCATTCTCAACATTTGATACCTATGTACAATTGGTGAACGAAGCTGACAGTGATTCTACAGCTATTAAACTTTTAATATCGGGTAATCCTGGTCTAGATAATAGTATATCAGATCATTTCTTAGTACGTGCTCCGTTAGATATGTACCTTGGTACAAAATCTGGAGACCTAGTAAAACTAGGATGGAACCCAGTAAGTTTTGCTTATCCAACACTTGATCCTTATACCCCGTTTGACAATGAGATACCTGAACTGTCTTCTTATATTGAAAATACACATGAGATACAGGCTAAGATTGATCACATATTATTTGTTGAAACATTTGTTGGTCTACCTGAGGTAGGAGAGCGAGTAACAACAAATACCGGGTCAGGCATAGTTCATTATGTAGATATCAAGGGTGATAGTGCAGTTATTTACGTTAAGGAAACTAACGGTACTTTTGATTTAACTGGTGAATTGTTTATTGATGACGCAGACTTTATTGGTTTTTATTCTGAAGAAGAAACTTATAATGTTGCAAGCAATCTAGGAGGTTTCTGGTTATTTAAAACCTATAGAGTTGGAGAACCACCCGAATCAGGTTATACTAGTGAGCTGTCAAATGTAGACGGTTTTACTTACAATAATAATAGCCGCTGGTATGACATTGGTAGAGGACTAGTTTATGTAGACGTTGTTACTGAAGAACACATAGGTAATCCTGGCAGACCATTTAACTATTATAATATACAAAAGACTATCAGTGAAATAGGTGTTTACATCAGTAATAATAATCAAGCTAGTTTTATTGGACAGCTAACTTATTTTGGTGATCCTGGTAGAACCTATCTTGTAGATACAGAAGATGAATATCCATCTAATCTATGGGTAGTCCGTGGATCAAAGGTTTATACTGACACTATTGAAACAGGTGACCACATTGAATTTCGTCTTTATGATCTAGACAACAGAACTATCGATCTAGCATCAGCTGGACTTAGCTACGACATTTTAAATAAAGAACAAACTGTTTACGATCTTTGGGACGGATACATTGATTTTGAATACACTCGCTTCAACGCAGATGGTGATCCTTACGAGCCTGTAATAGGCGATATCTTACAAGATATACAAACACCGTTTGATGAATTTGGAGGATTAGCACTTACTAGCTATTCAACTAGCACTGCTGAAGTTGTATTTTATCAACGAAAATTTAACTTTGTGCGTGTGTTTGTAAAGAATAAAACAGGTAACTGGGCAAGACTAAACAACATTGGAAGAGTTGAAGTACGTAGACTTGCTAATGTTACTGCACGTGGATCAAGTGATGTTTCGAGAACCATCGCTACAATAAACGATTTTAACAATGATGTTGTGCTAGGAAATGATCTTATTGGTAAGCTAGTTGTTTTCCAACATACTAGTAATTTTCCTCTAGTTTCAAATCCTTATATAACAGACGAAGAATATTATTTCTTCAATGAAGTAATTGATAACGGTGCTGCTAGAGACGAAAATCCACCAAACAGTTTAAACAAGGACTATACGCAGGTTTATAATATTCCGGGCGATGAGTTTGGTGCAGTAGGTCCTAATAGTGCAGGCGCAGTTGCAATTTATAACAAAACTGCAAACGGTTCTTATAAGCTTCTAGTTCTGTTAAGTAGCGAATATGCAACGACTAATAGAAAATTTGGACAAAAAGTTAAGATAATACAGAACAAAGGTCTGTACACATTATTTGCTTCTAGCGTTGGTGACACTTCGGACGATTACGGATCAATTGAAATCTTCAAACACGGGTACGAACCTGGCGAATATTTTAAAGGCAATTGGAAAGTATCATCTAGTTACCTAAAAAATGATATTGTACGTAACAGAGACAATTATTACAAGGCAATAAAAAATATTTCTCCTGATGATAGTATTAATATTAATAATTCTATCTACTGGAATAAAATTAGCTGGAGACAAGCTAAGGATGAAAATTATCAAGGAGCCCTTAATACTGCGTATCCTTATTCAATAGGATCTATAGTAAGTTATGACGGCTCATTATATAGAGCAAAAACTAATATTGCTGCAGGATCTAGTTTAAACTTTAATGAGTGGGAATTAGTATCAAACAATATTGATTATTTGGGATATTTGCCTAACAGAACAAGCAATGCGTTTTATGGTGAAGAAATTTATTCACCGTCAAGCACTTATATAGAACAGTTTGCTATAGATTATGACGTTAGCGATAGCGGATCAGTTATAGCAGTACTCACAAAAGAAGTTGATTCAGATAGTACTTCTAGAGTCAATCTAGTAATTTATAGATTAATAGATGAGCAATATCTTCTAGATCAAACTATTGAGTTAGGTAAAAATACAACTAGAGTGTCAATAAGTCCTCAAGGAAATATTATTGCTGTATCTGAACCTGAAAATGATGAAAGAAAAACTGATCAAGGTAAGGTGGTTGTTTACAGACAAGTTAATGGAGCATTTGCTTATGCACAAACTCTGCTTCCTCCGCAAAATGAGGAATCTGAAAAGTTTGGTTCAAGCATAGCTTTTAGCGATGATAATTTTGTTGTGTCAAGCCTTAACGGTGACATGAAGATACCAACTACATTTGATGTGGATAATAATAACGAAACAACGTTTGATAGAGACTACACAACATTTAAAAATGTTATTAAAGATACGGGTGTTGTTTATATATTTGAAGATATTGAAGATAGTTTAGTATATTCTGAATCGTTCAGATATGATAATGCTACAATACAGTTTGGTGAAAACTTGTTATCTAATGGTAATCATATCTACGTTGGTATGCAGAGTGTTGGCAACGACAACTATAAAGGAACAATTCTTAACTATCGTAAAACAAAGAATGCTGTTGCATGGAACAGAACAAGAGAACTAGTCCCTCCTGTAGATGTTTCAAAGATTCGAGGAGCGTTCTTATATAATAAAAGAACTAATCAAATTGTAACTTATTTAGATTACATAGATCCTATACAGGGTAAGATAGCAGGACCTGCAGAACAAGAAATTACTCATAGAGTTCCTTATGACCCTGCTACATACAACGTTGGTGTATTTACAGGCGTTGACAAAGATACTTTCTGGGCCGAAGAACATGTGGGCGAAGTATGGTGGAATCTAAAAACAGCAAGATTTACATACCCATATCAAGGAGATATACAGTATCAAAAGGCCAATTGGAATGAGCTACAGCCTGGATCGTCTATCGATGTTTATGAATGGGTTGAAAGTCGATTCCTTCCTAGTCAGTGGGACACACTAGCTGATAGTGAGTCTGCACTAAACGAAGGCATAAGCGGAGTTTCAATTTACGGTGATAATCTCTACACTCAAAAGTTTGTATATGATCCTGTTTCTAAAACATTTAGTAATAGATTTTATTTTTGGGTAGGTAGAAAATTAACAGTACCCAAAGTTGAAAACAGATCTCTAAGTGTATTTGATATAGCTAGACTAATAGCAACGCCACGAGAGCAAGGCTACAGATTTGTTAACTTCTTAGGTTCAGATAGATTCCTGTTGAATAATTGTGATTCTTTAATCTATAACGATGATATAGTATTGAATATTAAATATGCAACTGGTAAAAACACAGAACAACAGCTTCACAGTGCATACTATATTATGTCAGAAGGATTAGAATCAAGTTCTATTCATCCCGACATTGAACGAAAATGGTTTGATAGTTTGATAGGATTTGATGAACAGAATAGAACAATTCCTGACACAAAACTAACTGTAAAACAAAAATACGGAGTTCAAAACAGACCTCGACAGAGTATGTTTGTAAACAGAGAAGAAGCTCTAAAGCAGGTTATTGAAAGAATAAATTCTGTACTAGTTACTGAGTCTATTTTAGATAGTTATAACACATCGTCGCTGATGTTAAAGGATAACGAACCAACTGAAATAGATAGAACTTTTGACAGCACAATTGATACACTTGAAGAATTAAGATTTGTTAGTACAAACAAGATTTCTCAAGCTGTTCTTACACCTATAATTCAAAATGGACGCATTGTTCGTGTTGATATAGATGATCCAGGTCGAGGATATAAAATTGTACCTACATATACACTGGTAGGACCAGGAACTGATGCTGAATTTGAGCTTACTATTAATAACCTAGGACAAATTACAGATGTAACTATTCTTAATTCAGGAAGAGGTTATGATGATAACACTAGAATCCTTGTTAGAAAACATAGTGTATTGGTAAAAAATGATGCATCAATACACGGTAAATGGGCAATTTATTCTTGGAATAATGAAACAAGTTCATGGTTTAGATCTACTATACAAGGGTATGATGTAACAGCTTATTGGTCTTATGCTGACTGGTATGCTAATGGCTATAACACCTTTACTAAAATAGATCATGAGATTGATGTAACTGATGACATTTTTAAACTAAATGTAAATTTAGGTAGTACTGTAAGAATAGCTAATGTAGGATCAGGTGGTTGGTTACTTCTAGAAAAAATAGCAGCAGTTGACTCTGAAGATTACACTGTTAATTACAAAACTATTGGTAGACAGAACGGAACTATACAATTTAAAGACACTCTGTATAATTTCCAAAAAAATACTATAGGATTTGATAATAGAAACTATGACAGTGTTGCATACGACAATCTTTCAGCAAGGGAATTGCGAATCATTTTAAATGCAATAAAGAACGATATTTTTGTAGGTAATTTAAAAGTTGAATATAACAAATTATTCTTTGCATCTTTACGATATATTCTTACTGAACAGAATTATGTTGATTGGTTCTTTAAGACTAGCTTTATTAAGATTAAACACAATGTTGGTAAGCTAGAACAAGACCTAACTTTTAACACAGATACTTTACCAAGTTATAGAAAATATGTTGAAGAAGTTAAACCTTACAAGACTGTTATTAGAGAATTTGTAAGTGCTTATGAAACTACTGAAAATACGAATAGTTCAGTATCTGATTTTGACTTACCTCCATTCTATAGTAAACTAGATAGAAAGAATATTACTACTGATGCTATTGTAGTATCAAGTAGAATAATCAGTGACGACGAAAATTTAACAGAATATCCAAGAAAAAATTGGTTAGATAATGTTGGTTATATTGTTAAAGAGATACAGGTCAAAAATGGCGGCAGCGGATTCTTATACAAGCCTGTTGTTCGCTTAGTTGGAGGAGGAGGAACAGGTGCTACAGCTGAAGCATATTTAGGTTATGGAAAAGTTACGTCTATTAAAGTAATAAATCCTGGCAAAAATTACATTACTGCACCTCAGGTTATTATTGAAGGATCTCAACTAGACACCGGAACTCCAGCAACTGCTTCTGCTATTCTTGGCAGCGGTGTAGTTAGAACTCCAACAGTAAAAATTAAGTTTGACAGAACTTCTAAAAACTACTTTATTAGCACATTAGATCAGACTGAAAATTTTATTGGTGAAAGCATAAGAACTACCTACGACCTAGAATGGCCTATCGATTTGCAACCAAAAAATATTAAGGTTTATATCGATAACGAAGAACAACTTAGAAGTACATATACTTGTTCTAACGCAACAAACAAAGACATTGGTTATACTAGACAACAGGGTAGATTAAAATTTGTTAAGCCGCCTGTACTTGATGCAGCTATACGAATAGAATATAAGCGTCCCCTGTCTATGTTAAATGCATCTGATAGAATCAATTTTGCTTATAACCCTCTAGCAGGAATGCTAGGCAAAGACTTAGCACAGCTAATGGATGGTGTTGACTACGGCGGCGTTGAAGTAACAAGTTTTGACTTTGGTGGTCCTGGTGGCTGGGACGTAAAAGGATGGTATACTGATACTTGGGACACGTTTGACAATACATTTGAAGATGATGTGTTTACATTTGACGGTTCAACTTCAGTAATAGAATTATCAACTGTTCTCGAAAACGGTGTGATCTATAACATATACCTTAACGGTGACAGAATAGATGATCCTAATTTTGGAACACCTCAGCAGTATAATCCTAATGCCCGAATGCCAAGTATTATAGGCGACGGTGAAACTAAGATTATTGATCTAGGAGAATACGGATTCTTTGCTAACGACAATGACGTTTTGATTGTTAGAAAGTACACTAGTGATGGTAGCTTTATTCCAGATCCTGAAAGTTATGATACTGCATTGTCTGGTGGAGATTTACCTTATACTACAGCTAAGGGAGTTAGGGCTGAAGAAATTGTAGTTGACGGCGACGGATTTGTAACACCTACTACAAGTAAGGGTCCTGAAGAATTAGTACCAGGACAAGTATTAGACACAGTTGATATCAAAGTTTATACTAAAGATAGTGTAGGTCAGGGAATGATTTATAGTCAAAGTTACATAATGGATGCAACTGTAACTACATACTCGTTAGGAGTTGTTCCTGGCACTCGACCTTCTATATTTGTTAAAATGGATAACAGATTATTAGCCAATGAAGAGTATACTATTGATTGGGAAAATAATTCAATAACAATTCTTACACCTATAGACGGTGTAGAACTTAATATTTTAACTGTTGAAAGAGGCGGACAGGACATAGTTGACTATGGTAGAATTATAGCAGATGCTTCAACTACTGACTATGAAATTTCTAGAAAATATGTAGAAGGAATGACAGCATTTGTTACAGTTGACGGAATTCAAATTCATGTAATTCTGTATGCTTCTGAATTAAACGAAAATGCAGTAATTAGATTTGAAGAAGTGCAAGATGCAGGTGCAGTTATACACTGGACGCTGTTTTCAACAGATACGGTTGTAAATTATAGCGTTGTATCAAAGGAAACTTTTGTAGCAGACGGAGTTAACAATTTGTTTGTATTAGCTTCAGCACCGTTCTATTCAATACCTACAACTTATAATATAATGGTAAAAGTTGAAAATAGAATACTTAATCCCGGCTATAATATCCAGTACGAGATTCCCGCTAATAGACAGAGAGAATATCCTTTAGAATCTTTCCAACAACCTGGGAATGCATTACTTACTGAAAATATTAATGTCTATGTTAATGGTTCACAAGTATTTGCCCCAACACAATGGAGATTTGACATCTTTAATAGTAGCGTAATACTTTCGGATGCAGTTGGTGATGTAGGTGATACATTAGAAATATATGTAATATCTGACGGGGAATACCAATTAAACGGCACTAACTTAACAATAGGTCAAACGCCAGACGATGGTGATACTGTAGAAGTATTCAAATTTAGCAATCATGACCTTGTTGGCATAGAGCGCATAAACTATGATGTTGTTGCTAGAGATACATTGATAGCAGAAGATATTGATTATGTAACATACAATCGATTAACAGTAGGTGAAATTAAGTTAAGAAAGCCTGCTGCGGATGTACAATATGTTTGGGTAAGCGTAAATGGAGAATTATTAACACCTAGTGTTGATTACTATCTTGTTGATAACAAAAAGAAAGTTAGATTAGTTAGAAGACCTGCTCAAAATGATGCAATTGATATCATTCACTTTACGCCGCCGGTGTCTCAGCCTAAGTTTGCGTTTAGACAGTTTAAAGACATGCTGAATAGAACACACTACAAGCGTTTAGACGCACCTACTACAGTTCTAGCACAGCCATTAAACTCTTATGATTTAAGAATTGAAGTTGAAGACGGAACTAGTTTACCGTTGCCAAACAAGGGTGGTAATTTACCGGGTATTATATTTGTAAACGGTGAACGTATTGAGTATCTTGTAAAAGAAGGAAATACACTAAGACAACTTCGTAGAGGTACTCTAGGAACAGGTGTAAAAGATACACACGATGCTGGTTCAGACGTATACGATCAGAGTATGCTAAAAACAGTTCCATACAAAGATGTTACACAAATACAAAAAGAAGAGGGTAACGGAGTTACTAGTACATGGACATTAAACTTTAAAGCTCAAACAGTTAACGAGTTTGATGTGTTTGTTGCAGGTAGAAGATTAAGAAAAACAGCAATAGCTGTGTTTAATCCTATACAAGCACTAGACAGCACCGATGGAGATACTGTATCACCTGCTGAATTTACATTAAATAACACTGTAAATGAAGAAACGGGAGAAATTATTAGTAGTCAAGTACAACTTGCTGTTGTACCTGGCAATAAGCAAACAGTAAACTTTATTAGGAAAATAGGAAAAACCTGGGCAGCACCCGGTGAAACACTATCAACCAGTCAGGCTGATATTGGAATTTTCTTGAGAGCAGGAACAACCAAGCTGCCCGAATAAATACAATGTGGAAAAGGAAATGAGCGAAATTATGCAAGATAACAGCGGAATTTTAGTACAGGGACACATAAAAATATATGATCCTCTTTCTAAAGAAATCTACGTTAATAAGCGCAATGCCATCCATTACGAAAATATGAGTATAGCACTAGCTGAAAGTTTAAGTAATGCAGGGCAAGGGTTTATTTACGAAATGAGCTTTGGAAATGGTGGTACATCTATAGATCCTACCGGTATTATCACCTATTTAACTCCTAACTCGGCTGGCACAAATGCCAGCTTATATAATCAAACATATTCAAAAGTAGTTGATGACAGATCAGTGAACAACACCGATCCGGCAAGAAATTTTATTGAAACAAGGCATTTGAGCGGTACAAATTATACAGATGTTATTGTAAGTTGTTTGTTAGATTACGGTGAACCAGAAGGTCAAGATGCATTTGACACAGCAGCAGACACTAACGGAAGTTTTGTATTTGACGAATTAGGATTAAGAAGTTATTCTCCTTCGGGCACAGGTAGACTTATTACTCACGTTATTTTCCACCCCGTACAAAAATCTTTGAATAGATTAATTCAAATTGACTATACTGTACGAGTACAGAGTCTATCGGGCTAAGGAGTAGAGAATGGCATACGAAGTACGTTATACAGACAGTGTAAACAAGGGTATTATTGTCGTTGAAGACGGCACACTTAATACTGAAACCTCATTGGCGCTGCCTGGTAGAAGTAATACAGGATATGGACAGGCAGTAGCTGAAAATTTTCTACACTTACTTGAAAATTTTGCAAATACTAACCCTCCAACAAGACCAGTTGAAGGTCAGCTATGGTACGATAATACAGACGGTGTAGACCAGTTAAAGGTTTATGATGGTACTACTTGGGCCGCAGCAGGCGGCCTAAAGAAAGCTCTATCACAACCTGCCGTAGCAAACTCTTTAGCTGGTGACTTATGGGTTAATACTGATGCACAGCAGCTATATTTGTTTACTGGTAGTCAATGGATCTTAGTAGGTCCTGATTTTAGTGACGGCTTATTAACAGGCGCTAAAGCTGAAGTAATTGTAGGCATTGACGATATTAGTTACAATGTTTTAACAATTAAAATTGAAGATAAGCCTGCTGCAATTATAAGCAGCCAAGCATTTACACCTAAGAGTGCAATACCTGGTTTTAGAGCAGGTATTCAGCCTGGTTTTAATATAGCATCAACACCTATTGTAGGATTACAGGTCTTAAAATATTTTGGAATTTCAGAGAAGGCAGAAAATTTAATAGTTGCAGGCGAATCAATACCAGCTAGTAACTTTTTAAGAGTTGATGCAGCCTCCACTACAAATTTTCAATTAAAGGTTAAGACTAATGACGGTATACAGATTGGTTCAGGCGGACAAATAAACATTAAAGTAGCAGGCGAAGCTGGTGTTATACAACACAATACTCCTGGTGCTAACATTGATTTTATATTAAGAGAAGGTAATACTAACAATACTGTTATGCGTATTGATAGTACACAAAAAGTTGGTATTAATAATACAGCTCCTGACGAAGACTTAGACGTAGTTGGTAACGTACAAATTAGTTCGAAGCCAACAGATGCAACTACCGGTGTACTAAAGATAGAAAGCACTATAAACTCAGATGATATCAACGAAGGTTCTTTAATTGTTAAAGGTGGTGCAGGTATTGCATTGAATCTTAATGTGGGCGGAAATGTTGATATTGACGGAGTATTAGTTACAGCTAATATTACACCAGACTCAAATAGTGCTAGAAACATTGGTAGCCCAATTAACAAATACGATCAAGTTTATGCAACTACGTTTTTTGGTAATGTACAGGGTAATGTAAGCGGTACAGTAACAGGTAGAGCAGGCTCAGCAGACAAGTTAGCTTCAGCTACTACGTTTGCAGTTGATGGTGATGTTGAACCTAACAGTTTTGCTTTTGATGGACAAACAGGTGGATCAACAAAAACTTTTGATATTAGAGTTCGCAACAGTTTTGTAAGTAATAAAGATGTTATTTACGATGTAGATAATGCTGATGAAATATTAGTAAACAAAGTAATTGGTGAATCTGGACTTTACAGAGTTACTAAACGTAACTTTTTAAAAAGTATACCACTAATTCCTCCTGGTGTTTTTATGCCTTACGGGGGAATCACCCCACCGGCGGGGTGGCTACTATGTGACGGTTCAGAAGTCCGTAAGTCTGATTTTACTATTCTATGGGAAGCCATTGGATTTAACTTTAGAGATGCTTCTTTAATCAGTGACGGCGGTGTTAATTATTTTGCCCTGCCAGATCTAAGAGGAAGATTCCCACTAGGTGCTGACAATATGGGCGGTCCTAGTGCTAATAGAGTTACTAGCTCAGCTGCTGATGCAATAGGTAATAGTTCAGGAGAAGAAAGTAAAACTATTGGAATAGAAAATTTACCAGAACACGAGCATGACTTAGAAGGTCCAAGTGGTACACAGTATTATGGCATACGAGTGGGAGCAGGCGCTCCGTTAGACGATGCAGCTATAACACTGCCAATAGAGCCCGGCGCAGGCGGTACCCAAGGATTTGCATCAAGCGGCGGCGTACTTACAGCCTCAACATTAGGAACTCCACTAGATGTAATGAACCCATATCTAGTTGTAAACTATATAATATATACTGGACAATAAGATGAGTTATCAATTAAACAAAACAGACGGAACGATTTTAACTGATTTAATTGACGGTCAAATTGATACCGAAAGTACTAATCTTACTCTGGTAGGTAAAAACTACACCGGTTATGGCGAAGCGTTTAATGAAAACTTCATTAAACTTCTAGAAAATTTTGCTAACACCGCTGCTCCTAGTAATCCGTTAGAAGGACAGTTATGGTGGAACAGCAGTGAGCAACGTTTAAAAGTTTATGATGGTACAGTATGGAAAGCATCAGGTGGCCCTTACGTACAAGAAACAAGACCTCAGATGGTTGCAGGCGATCTGTGGATTGATAATTTAAACAATCAAGTATATGCCTATGATGGTACAGATACTATCCTTATTGGGCCACTGTATACACAGTCACAAGGTATAAGCGGATTTCAAATTGCAAACATACTTGATACTCAGAGCAGATCAAGAACAGTAGCAAAGTTTTTTATTGGCGGTACGTTAGTAGGAATTTTTAGTAACATAGAATTTACGCCAACGTATTCTCAAAGGATTACTAGCCTTGTAACTGAAGACAATCCTAGTGGTATAATATACGAAGGATTTAACATCATAAATTCTAGCACATTTAAGTTTTATGGTACTGCTCAAAGTTCTAATGCTCTTGTAACAGCTTCAGGAGCAATTAGAACTGCTGATCAATTTTTACCATCAGACAGTGACGGAATTACTGTAGGTACATTAACTATACAAAACTCTGGTGGTTTAACTATTGGACTTTCACAAAATAACGTACAAAAAGTTGTTGGTCCTAGATTTTATATTGAAAATCAGTTGAGAGATCATGATATAAGTCTGCGTGTCAGAAGTACTGCATTTGAATCTATTATTGTTGATGCAATTTATGTTGATGCATCAACTGCAAAAGTAGGTATCTTTACTACTAACAGATTGCCTGAGTATACACTAGATGTTGAGGGTGATTTAAGAGTAACAGGGAATCTAATAGTTCAAGGTGATACAACAACAGTTGAAGTATCTACGCTAAAAGTTGAAGATAAGAACATTGAACTAGCTGCACTTAATGACAGCAGCCTAGGTGATGATACTGTTATTGATGGCGCAGGAATTATTGTTAGATCCTCGGACGGCAATAAAACTATTACTTGGGAACTATTAACAGATTCTTGGACATTTAATAAAAATATTGATCTTTCAGATAATACGTTAAGTTTAAGTATTGGCGGCAGTACTAAATTGACTACAAACAGCTTATCAAATATTTTATATGCTGATGATCTTGTAAGAATTGGTACACTACAGTTTTTAGATGTTGATAACATAAACATTAATAGTAATACTATAACTAGTAGTTTAGACCTAGTAATTACTGCTGCTTCAGGAATTAATATTACAGCCGGTGGTGACATTGCAGTACAGGATAGTCAAAAAATTACCGGGTTAGCAGACCCTACATCGGCACAAGATGCTGCAACTAAAGCATATGTTGATCTTGCTACAGTAACAGCACCTGTTGTTTTTAGCTTAGATATTACTGGTTTAGGATCTGGACTTACATTACAAACTAACGTTGCAGCTTACTTAAATGATTTGTTTCCTTCCACAGTAGATAACAACGGAAAGATTGCTAGAATACATACAACTTCTTATACTGGGTCTACTGTAAGCGGTATTGTTGTTAGTATTACAGAGACTCCTGATACATCAGGAGTATTATCACTGTCTAGAGTAGCTGTAGATTCAAATGGAACACAAAATGAGTCAGTTATACAGGATATAGTGTCCTCAAATACAGCGTCAGGCATAGCAGTTTTAACACCAGTTAGAAGTTTAATGGTTTTCCAAAGCACAGGTTCAGGATGGAGTCATGTGTCAACGACTGCTTATCCGTAATTTACGATAAATAATATAAAGCACTATTAGGGGTTATTACAGATGGCTTATCAAATTGATAGATATAATAATACAACACTTACAGTTGTAGAGGACGGAACCGTAGATCAGACCACTGATCTTAAGTTCATCGGTAAAAACTATGCTGGATACGGTGAAATTCAAAACGAAAACTTCCTGTTTTTGCTTGAAAACTTCGCTGGCGCTAATGCTCCACCGAGGGCTATTAGCGGACAGTTATGGTTTGATTCAACAGGCGGCGGAAAGCTAAAGTTTTATGATGGCGGCCAATGGAGAGCTACAGGTGGCTCAGCAGTTTCCCCTACAGAACCTACAGGACTTACAGACGGTGATTTTTGGTGGGACAGTGCTAACGACCAGTTATATGTTTATAACGGAACTGACTATGTATTAATTGGACCACAAAACGCTGGCGAAGGCGTTACACAGATGGTCAGTTTAGAACTACTTGACACAACAAACTCTACAAAGAGTGTAATTGCTGCAACAATACAAGACGAAATTGTTGCGATTATGAGTTCTAGTGAATTTACCCTAAATGCTGCTAACCCTATAGTGGGCTTTGATAGAATTAAGAAGGGTATTACACTAACCTGGACAAAATTAGCTGACAACGGCAAAACAAATAGTGCAGCCGCAGCAGGAAAAGATTTTAATTTTTGGGGCACCGCATCAGATGCTGATAGACTTGGCGGATTTGCAGCAAGCGAGTATGTAAGATCAGCACCTGGGCAAATAACAGAGTTTACAAGTATTGTTAAGTTTCCTGATGATGGTATTCAAGTTGGTAACGATTCGGATTTCAAACTGTTTGTTGATGAAGGAGCAAAGGCTGTTATAGAAAATGCTGAAGGTTTAAGCAGCGAAATTAGATTCAGAACTACTAATCCTGTTGGCACAACTGTACACTCTTTATCAATAAACAATGTTGGCCTTGTTCCTGCTGTTGATAATGTTTTTGACGTAGGTACATCAGGTGCTAGGTTTAATACAATTCATGCTTCTGTGTTTAATGGAGAAGCAACTAAAGCAGCAACATTAAGAGTAGGAACCAACAATTGGTTCTCAGCTAACATAAGTGCTACACCTAATACTATTGCAGCTAGAACAAGTGACGGAAATATTGCAGCTAACCTATTCCAAGGAACTGCTACACAAGCACGTTATGCTGACTTAGCAGAAAAATACACAACTGACCAAGAATATCCAGTAGGTACTGTGATGTGCGTAGGGGGAGACGCCGAGACAAAGGCAACTAGATTAGGCGATATGGCTATTGGAGTTATATCAGAAAAGCCTGCACTGCTTATGAACTCAGACGCCGAAGGGCAAGCTATTGCACTTAAAGGACGAGTACCAGTAAGAATAGTTGGACCAGTTTCAAAAGGAATGCTTGTTTACGTTTATAAAGATGGTACAGCATCAACTATTGGTTCAAGTAGTTTAGTTGGAGTAGCTCTTGAGACAAACAATGCTGAAGGCGAAAAATTAGTAGAATGCGTACTAAAAGTTTAAGGAATCAGCATGGCAGACATAAGTGCAGCAAGGCTTAATAACTTACAGTCTAGACTGGAGCTGATACTCGGCAACGGTTCTGGACCAAGCGGTTACGGTCAACCTTTAATAAGTAGTCAAGTATCTAATATAGACGGAAGTCTTATCTCTGCTGCCGATATCAATGCAATCTATGCTGATATGGTTAAAGCACGAGTGCATCAAGTAGGTGTTGAACCAACAGAAATAGCAGAATTAATATCTAATCTTAATATAATTGCAGAAGATACTAGTTTTTTCATAGGTGATGACGGTATTACAGTAGTAGATCCTGATGGATCTAAAAAGGGTATTATTGATTATGAAACCTTAATGTCTACTATAGAAACAGACAAATTTTCTGCGCATACATCACAAGTAACTTTAGAACCTGGTATAACCGGTCAGCGAACTGCTGACTGGAATGGTTTAATCTATCAAGAAATTACTGTAAATTTCAACAATGCCGATCATCGTAGACACTTTTTTAATACAGGCGGCAACATTAGATTTACTGGAAATAACAGCGGCGCTACTCTACCTAAAGGGTTAGATTGGAATTTATTGTTAACTGAAGTAGGATCAGTTAACTTTACCTACGCAACAACTTCATCAACCGGTGCTGGAAGCGGTTCGGCAATTGGTAACTATCAATTAACATCATCATATCAAACTGTGTTCTCTAAAATTGGTGGCGGAACCTACACTGGAATTTATAGCGGCGTCTATGCTGGCAATCTTTACACCATAAAAGCAAGATCACTGTCTTCCAGCAGCATACAATTTAGAATTGAATTTAACGATGTTGTTACTGATCCTATTATAGACAATAATGTTGATGGTCGTTTGATTAGCACAGTACAGCACGTAAGAGCAAATTCTTCAGCAGTTTCGGTAGTAGCACCTACTTACACGATCGATACTACTCTATAATAAATCCTCATTCTTTAGAGTATATAAATACTCTACTAGGGGTTTTATAATATGCCAACGACAACGTTAGTAACAGCTACGAGATATAATCTGCTCAAGAATAGGATTCACACTATTCTTGGAACTTCACTAGTATCTACGCCAACATCTGGATACGGACAGAGTACATACAGTAGCGGTGTTACCGGAAACTATAATACAAACACTACAGCTACAGATCTAATAGATGATCAGGATTATAGAGAAATTTATATTGATCTAGTTAGAGCTCGAGTACATCAAATAGGATCAGCAGCTTTTACACAGCAGCCTACTCCCCTAGGTAACTTTTCTGCTAATGGAGCAGCCACTGACAAGGTAGCAGAAGCTTATATTGCCGGCTTAGAAAGTCTTATGACTTCAATAGAGACTGATAAATTATCTATATTTGAATCAACTCAGGCAACATTAGAAAATTTAAGAAATTCTCTTGGTACAACTATACAAGGTTCTAGGTTTGAATCTATAAGCGGAACTTGGAACTCTACTCTATCGTTTATTTTTACAGTTAGTTTTACGTCAGCAGAAGAACGTCGACATTTTTTCAATGCAGGCGGCAAGATTAGAATTACTGCAAGTAAAACTGGCGCAGATGTTAATCCAAAAACAGCTAGCTGGAGAACCTTATTATCTGGTTTAGGACAGATTATTTTTAATCACAACAGTACTACTAATAGTGCTAGCTTTGGAACAGGCTCTGCAATTGGAAATTACGGATTAACTAGCTCTTATCAGTTAATATATAGGGGTTATTCTAGTGCATATTTTTCAAATGCTGTAGAAGTGTATGCTTTACAACTTAATTCTTCACAAATACAGTTTAGAGTCTATCTAGCAGATCAACGTAGCGAAAATATTGACGAACAGGTGTTTGGCGATTTCTTTGTTAGCCCAACTATCCTACGTCCGGAAGGAACAGTTAGTATAAACGGAACTGTTTATCCTACTGTGCAGATAACCACAGCACCTGTAGGTGCTATCATTACCAATCTAACAGCAATCTAATATTGCATTTTTAAAAAAATGTGTTATACTATTAGATAACATATTCAGTTTCTTACGACTTCAATCCATAAACTGACTATATAATTAAAACCCTTGGAGACTCTTATGGACGAAAGATTAGAAAAAGCTCTTAAGTTTAGCAATTACATGGTTACGCTAAACAATCAAAAACGAGTCATTAAAGAAAAGTATTTTGAAGACCTCATGTACTTTAACAGTGGTTGCCAATTTACTGTTACAAAAGAATTAATTACGTTTGTTGGTCTGTTAATAGAACGAGGTAATGACTCTGATGTTGTACTAACTGACGATAACGACATACCTGCTAAGATATCAGATCTAGGTTCTTTTTATGATGACATCCTTAATATTTACTTTACAGCATCAAATACGTATTACACAAAATACGAAGAACTTAAGAAAAACAGAAAAATAGAAACTCTAGTAAACCATGAATAATTCAAGAGGCGTTGTTTTATTTGCTAGAAACAATGGCAAACTTGATTATGTTAAACAGGCTGTATTTCTAGCAAAGAGAATTAAGAAATATCTAAATTTACCAACAACTGTAATAACAGATAGTGCTGATTATTTAGAAAAAGCATTTGATACAAATATTTTTGATAAAATTATTACAGTTGAATATTCTGAAACTAAAAATAATAGAGCTTATTTTGACGGTTCATTGTTTCACAAAACTGCTCCATTTAAAAATGACATGCGAGACGGTGTCTACAATTGGTCACCTTACGATGAAACAATCTTAATGGATACTGATTATATCATATGCAATGATCTACTATTAAAATGTTTTGAGTCAAACAATGATTTAATGCTGTTTAAAGATTCATACGACCTAGCTCATTTTAGAAATCAAGATGAATTCAAACACATTAGTGACTTTACTATAGATTTTTATTGGGCTACAGTTGTGTTCTTCAGAAAAACAGATGAGAATGAAGTCTTTTTTGATCTTATACGCCATATTAAAAAAGAATGGAATCACTATAGACGTGTCTATCAAATAGATTCAGGATTGTTTAGAAATGATTTTGCGTTTAGCATAGCTGTTCATATTATGAATGGATTTTCTAAAGGGTCTTTTGTAGCACCTTTGCCGGGAAAACATTACTATACTATTGATAGAGATATTCTACAGAGTCTCGATGAAGACAGTATGTTATTTTTAGTAGAAAAGAAAGATCATTTAGGCGAATATACACTAATAAGAACTGAAAAACAAAATATTCACGTTATGAATAAGTTTAGTTTGGAACGAGTAATTGATGAGGAGATGTCTAATGGATAAGAGTAGAGGCATCTTAGTATTAGCTCAAAATTCTACAGTAGCAAATTATGTTGAACAGGCTGCACTTTTAGCTATGAGCCTTAAAGTTACAAACCCTAGCACACTTATAAGTGTAGTTACTAATGATGAAGTTCCTACAGAATATGTAAAACTGTTTGATAAGATTATTCCTATACCGTTTGAAGATGATGCAGACGCAACAGAATGGAAGATTGAAAATAGATGGAAGCTATATCACGCAACACCTTATGATCAAACAATGGTATTGGATACTGATATGCTGATCCTACAGGATATATCAAGTTGGTGGAAGTTTTTAGAAAATTACAAATTATATTTTACAACTAAAGTTTTTACTTATAGGGGCGAAGAAGTTACTAACGACTTTTATAGAAAAACTTTTACATCTAACAATCTTCCTAATCTATATAGCGGACTTCATTATTTCGAAAAGAGTAAACTAGCACTAGAGTTTTATACTTGGCTTGAACTTGTTATGCAGAACTGGGAATTGTTCTACGGATTGTATGCTAAAGAAAATTATCCTGGTAGATGCAGTGTGGATGTTAGTGCAGCAATCGTAGCTAAAATTCTTGATTGTGACTCTGAAATTACAAACAATTATGCAGAATTTCCTACTTTTACTCATATGAAACCTCATATACAGAATTGGATTAGACCTAATGAAAAATGGCAAAACTGTGTTGGAGTTTACATTAATAGAAATTGTGAAATTAAAATAGGAAATTTTTCTCAGTTAGGTATCTTACATTATACAGAAAAAGATTTTGTAACACCTGAATTAATTGAACGCTATAGGAATTACCTACATGTCTAATTTTGCCGATTTTTTAAAAACACTAAACATTGAAGTAGATGTTGTAGCCAATTCTTTTGTCTATTATGATCCTACAAACGGAAAAATAGAAAAAATAGGTAACAAATATGTCAAAGACGATTTGTTATCAATACTAGAAGTTCATCACAGCACTGTAACTGATATTATAAATGGTACTAAGAGTCCTGATGATTTTATTGTAGAGTACGATGTAGCTTTAAAACAGTTAGCTCTAAAAGAGAAGACATACGAAGATAACAATTCTAAAATAGATACTAGCATGCATCGCTTGCCTGTAGTAAGAACAGTTTCAGATGAAGCAGGCGACAGAAGTTCTTTAATTTTTAACGGCATCTACGACGGTGTTGAAGTTTTTATGTGGATTAGCGGAACTAGATTTACAAAAGGTATGCTAGTTTGGTATAAGAATACTGTTTACAAACTGTTAGAAGATATCGAATTAGAAGAGTTTGACGAATCAAAGGCAGACGTATTTGTAACTGATGTAGTTGTATCTAATATAAAAAGCATTAATCATTTTGTTGAATACAAAGTCATGTTTAAATCTATTTTTGAAGGTGTACACGTAGATGTATGGTATAGAGACCTAGAACATTTACCAGGGCAGCATGTTTGGATTTACAACAATGTTTATAGAATTAGAGAACATCAATCAGCTGATACTTCTTTTAATTTAGAAAATGCAGAACTTGTTCTAAGCAATGTTTTGCTGTATGGAGATATTAACAAATCTTTAACATTTGTTTCTGTGCTTTCCCCAGGAGATAAAATTTTAGATAATAACAGGCTGTATCTTTGCTTAGATGAAAAGCTAAACGCAAAGATGCAAGAAAAGTCAATTGTTTTTTATACTTCAAAATATCAAGGACTGTTATATGACGAAGAATTAAAAACTCTTACAAAATTTTCCTTTACTGAAAAGCATAATAAACTTCTAGCAGACAATGAAAAAATAAAAGATACTATTGAGTTGCTTGATAATAGCACTATTGAAGATGGCGCAAAGGTATTAATTGGCAAAAATTTGTACCTAGCTACTAGATTAGAAGTACGAGATATTGATGTAAATGTTGTTCAAAATAATTTATTAGGTTGCTGGGAAATTTACCTAGGTAAGAAGACCAAAAGAAGTCTTCAAAAAATTAGTTATGTAGGACAAGACACATTGTATTTCAGTGTTACATCTAAGTACGATCCTAATATACTTTATAGAACAATGGAATTTTCTTTAAGCAAACTGCTAAACGATGTTTCACAAATTTATCCCTATCAAAATGATTGGGAACGAACTAGAGAAGATGTAAGTGTATACACTTCTAAGTTTTTTGATACCTACTCTCATGAGGTACTAGAATGAGCCAAAAAATTAAAGTTGTTGATTATGACATCATATACCTATCCTATGATGAACCAAATGCTGAAAAAAATTATGCAGATTTGTGTAAAAAGATACCGTGGGCAAAACGTGTTCACGGTGTTAAAGGATCCGATGCAGCACACAAAGCCTGTGCTCGTCTAAGCGAAACTGATAGGTTCATCACAGTTGACGGTGACAATGTTGTTAGAGAAGAATTTTTAAATCAAGAAATTGATTTTGTTGAACACACAGATCTTACAAATTGTGTAATCAGTTGGAGCGGCCGCAATGCTATCAACGGGTTAATGTATGGTAACGGTGGATTAAAATGTTGGCCTAAAGACTTTGTCCTCAATATGAAAACACACGAAGCAGCGGATCCAACAAACAAACACGCACAGGTTGACTTTTGCTGGGATGTGCAGTATATTCAAATGAACAGTTGTTATTCAGATGTATACAACAATGCTACACCTGCACAGGCTTGGAGAGCAGGTTTTAGAGAAGGAGTTAAACTAGCTCTTGATAGAGGAGTAAAACCTTCAAAGGAAGACTTTCTAAAAAATCATTGGCGTTGTTTGCATTGGCTTTATATTTGGACAATGGTCGGAACTGATATTGAAAATGGTAAATGGGCAATATTAGGGGCTAGGGAGGGTCTTTATAAAACTATGCTTACTGAATGGGACTATGTAAACGTTCGTGATTTTGAATACCTTAATGATCTTTGGGCTAGAGAATTTGAAGCAATGCAAGATTCTGAAATTGATTCTAGAACTACACTTCTTGGACAAGAACTTAGTGAAAAACTAAGCATTCCTATAGGTGAAGTACTAACATCGGATCAAAGTAAATTTTTTAAAACAGTTTACGAGCATCCTGCTAGAACTGATCACCAAAGGTTTATTGAGCGCCTATGAGCAAAAGCTATTACAATATTAATGCAGAAAATATTAGAGAAGAACTAGATAAAGTAAGTTGTTCTATGTGTCTTGCTAAATGGACACAAGTTACTATGCATTTGCATAACGGACACACACATAGCTGTCATCATCCTGTCCCCCATAAGATTCCTCTAGAAGAACTACTAGAAAGTCCCCACGCACTACATAATACACGTTTTAAAATTGAGCAGAGAGAAAAAATGCTTAAAGGTGAACGACCTAAAGAGTGCGACTACTGTTGGAATATAGAAGATTTAGGCAAAGACTATCTCAGCGACAGACATTTTAAAAGCGGAGAATATTGGAGTTCAGAATACAAAGATGAAATTCTAAAAGACCCACTACGCAAAGATTTTCTTCCTACATACCTAGAAGTTAGTTTTTCAAATGTTTGCAATTTTAGCTGCATGTATTGCAGTCCGCAGATTAGTTCAAAGTGGGTCGACGATGTTAAAAGAAATGGTCCTTATGATCTAGGTGATTTTAAACATGCTGATTTAAGTTATTTAGATCAAAAAGGTTTAACTCCTATACCTGAAAGGGAAGACAATCCTTATATTGACGCATTTTGGGAAATATGGCCTGAGTTATATCAAAAACTTAGAGTGTTTAGAATTACTGGTGGAGAACCTTTACTAAGCAAACATACTTGGAGAATTCTAGAGTATGTTCAAGCTAATCCTAATCCTAACATTGAAATAATTATCAATAGTAATTTGTGTGTGCAAGATAATTTTATTGATAGATTAATAAAAATAGGTAATGATCTTATTACTAATTCTAAGGTAAAAAGATTTGAAATCTACACCAGTGTTGAGAGTGAAGGACGCCAAGCTGAATATATACGTCCAGGATTAGATTACGACAAATTTATAAACAATCTAATACGTGTGACTACTGAGATGCCAATGATTAAATGGCGTTCAAAAGTAGTAATTATGGCAACATATAATCTGTTGAGTATACCTAGATTTAGAAAACTACTTGAATGGTTATTAGAGTACAGAAAAACTCATTCAAACCCTCAATGGAAAAACATTTGGATTGATATTAGTTATCTTCGTTATCCTAGTTGGCAAACGGTTAGTCTAGCTGACGAAAGTATGCTAAAGATTATAGAATCTGATCTTGAATTTTTAAAAGCAAACGATCAAAATATTGTAGGTTGGCACGGATTTCAAGATACAGAAATTGAAAAGTTTGCTAGAATGTATAAGTATGCTGTTGAGTCAAGACAGAAGCTAAATCCTATAGAAAAAGAACGTTTTTACAATTTCTTTAACCAGCATGATCAACGCAAGGGTTTTAATTTTGTAGAGGTGTTTCCTGAGTTGGAAGAATTTTATAATGACTGTAGATCGAAGTAAACTTTCAGAATACCATTTAATACATCTAAAGAAAAGTGACGAGATTTCGTCTACTTTCTGTTCTGCTAAATGGCATATGGTTACCCTGCATCTTGCACAGGGAGAAACTCATAGTTGTTACCATCCGTGGACACACAAAGTTCCCCTAGAAGAATTAAAAAATAATCCAGGTGCAATACATAATACACTCTTTAAAAAGAGTCAACGTAAACTTATGCTCAATGGAGAACGTCCTAAAGAGTGTGAATACTGCTGGCGTATGGAAGATTTAGGTAATATCAGTGATAGAATAATTCGTAATGCTGAACCTTATGCTAAAAATGACCTAGACACTTTTAAAACATACACTGGCGACGAGGATGTCTACCCGCGCCATGTAGAAGTGAGCTTTAGTACAACCTGTAATCTTAAATGTTCTTACTGTAATCCTACAGTAAGTTCTAAGTGGCTTGAAGAAGTTAATCAATATGGCGGTTATAAAACAAGTACTGAGTTTAATGACTATATCAAACCAGGTAAACCTCTACCATTTATATTAGATAGAGAACACAATCCTTATATTGACGCATTTTGGGAATGGCTACCGGACGCATACCCTCATATGCATGTCCTTCGTGTCACTGGCGGTGAGCCTCTTATGAGTAAACACACGTTTACTCTGCTGGATTACATTGCTGAAAATCCTAATCCTAAACTAGAAGTTGTAGTTAACTCTAATATGTGTGTGCCTGATAAGCTGATTGATCAAGCTATAGCAGCAGGTAAAAAGATAGTAGAACGTGTGGGTGTATTTAAGATGTTTGCAAGTCTTGACAGCGTTGGTGCTCAAGCCGAATATCAACGTTACGGTTTAAATTTTGAACAGTTTACAAAAAATGTAAGACGTTTCTTAGATGAAATCCCCAACAGCAAAGTTTCATTTACTTGCACCTTTAATGTATTCAGTGTTCCTAATGTAAAAGGCTTTATGGAATATATGTATAGTTTACATAAAGATTACGGTAAGAGAATAAACTTTGACACACCGTATTTGCGTTTTCCACCACATCAGTGTGTACAGATATTGCCAAATGAGTATGTAAAATATTTAGAGGCTGCTGAAGAATACATGATAGAAAAATCATTTCCTCAGCTTACAATTGACAAGATTCAACGATTAAAAAGTTATATGTCAAATAAAACTTTTACAGAAGAACAGTTATCTACGTACAGAAAAGACTTTGTTATATTTGTAGACGAACACGATAAACGCAGAGGAACAAATTTCTTAGAGACTTATCCTGAGCTAAAAGAATTTTACGAGTTGTGTAATGAATGAAATTTACATTAAATTTTCTAATGACTCGTATATTCAGATAGAATTATTAAAAAATAATTTTGTTGATGAATGGTTAGAAGTTTTTCAAAAAACTTCTAAATCAAATATTGGAACATTTAGAATAACTCCGCTAGTAGGATTAGAGTATTGCGATAATGAAATTAATAAATCGATAGATCGTCTTAATGAAATTTTTGCCAAACTTAACTCTTTAACAGGTGTATCTGCCAACATTCCGGTGTTAACAAGACAAAATATATCAAGAAAACTGTGCAATAAAATACATCGTATTTTTACAACTCTTGTAAATTCTCAAGGTACAAAGTATAATTTTGGTTCGTCAATTCAACTTAACGGATTAGATTTAAAAAACCATAGAGATTTAATATATGAAATAAACGACAACATTCATTATGTTGAAAAAATTTTTCATGCTAACTCAGAATTTTTAAAAAATAATCAATCAAATTATGGATTGTTAAATTTTAAAAACAAAAAAATAGAAAAAATTAGAAAAGATTATTTTAAATTTTTAACTAATGACACACAGTATGATGTTTTTATAAACGCAAATATTTGCGGCAAAAGCTATTTAAATTGTTTTTGGGACAATGATATACCAACAAATTATGATATAAAAAACGAAGAAAGTTATTGCGCTGATTTAGAATTTTTTATTCATAAGCCATCGTTTATTGACCTTATGCAGTATACTGAGTTTACAAACTGGTTACAGAAATATAATCTTCCAGTTAATAATATAACATCTGGCAGAATGCCTGTAGGTAAAATAAAGGACAAACTGCTTAAAGACACAGACAGCATAGAAATAAAGAATATCGAATATGCTTAAAAAGATTTGGTTTAAAAAAGACTATGAAACTTTTTTTATTACATGGAGTTTACATAACCTGTGTAACTTTCGCTGCGACTACTGTCCACCAAATTTAAATAACGGTACTACAAAAAATATTTCATTTAAGCATGTAGAAACGTTTTTTAACAATCTAAGACAAAAGTTACCAAACAAGAAATTTATATTTGCATTTAGTGGCGGAGAACCAACTCTTCATCCTGAGTTTATTGACATGATCAAATATCTTAGCGACAATGGTTGTGAAATATGTATGACCTCAAATGGTAGTAGGAGCATTGATTGGTGGCAACGTGCAGAACCTTATGTTGATCACTTAGTTTTTAGTTATCATCCTGGTTGGACTAAACCTACAAAGCTAAAAGAAAATATAGATTTTTTAACACAAACTAGTTGGGTAAATCTTGATTTGATGATGAATCCTACTCATTGGGGCGAAATTATTTCATTAGGTGAATCTTTTAAAGACAAGCCTAATATTGCTGTAACTTACTTGCCAATACAAAAAGATTTTGGTAATGGTGCTAATGGTTTAATTGATTACACAGAACAACAGTTAGAATTCCTTAAGAATCCTCCTAATTACTGGGGAAAGTTTCAACCTGCTAAACATAAATTAGAAAAATGTAAAGGACAGTTTGGTAGAGGGTTAAAATTTATGGAAACATCTGAAGGAACAAGACAGTTAGATTACAAATATTTAATTGCAAACGATCTTAATAGATTTAAGGGTTATGAATGTAACCTAGGCATGGAAGGTCTAATTGTTGAAATAAACGGTGATATATACAATGCTTATTGCCATGTAGGAGGTGTTGTAGGTAATATTTTTACTGGCGAATATAATCTAACAGACACTCCAACTATTTGCCCTGCTAATTATTGTTCCTGTTCAGTTGACATTGAAATCTCAAAGAGAAAAATATGACTAAAAAAAGAGACAGTTTCTGCATAATGCCTTTCATACATCTTCATAATATGAGCAGTGGTCTTATGAAGATGTGCTGTATAACAGAAAAGCCAATTGTAGATGATTTTGGTAAAACTGTTTTTATAGGCAATCAGCCTATCAACGAAGTGTGGAACAACAACTTTATGCAGACTGTGCGCAAGTTTATGCTTGAAGGCAAAGAACTTTCATTATGCAAAGACTGCTATGATGTAGAAGATAGTGGTGGCAAAAGTTTACGTAATGAATATAATGAAAATTACAAAGAACAATTTACACAGTTTATTGATGAAGCAAAAACTAATGATGGCAAGATTAAAACGTTTCCACCGTTTATTGAATTAAGAACTGGGAACAACTGTAATAGTGCTTGCCGTATGTGTAATACTAATGACAGCAGCTTAGTATATAAAGAAAACACAGAAATTCACAAGACTCTAAAATCTAATGGGTTTGATTCTCGCACAGTAGAACACGGATATAGAATGATGGGAGATCCTGAGAAAATTATTTTTGGTCTACAGGATGATAGAATGCAGACTAGGGTAATGGACTTAGATAAGCATTTTGATGAAATAATTGAAAACATACATCATATAAAATTAATTACACTCAGTGGTGGAGAACCTTTCCTATTAGAAAAAACAGCAGTTCTTTTAGAAGAACTTGCAAACAAGAACCCTAATGTAATTTTATACATTAATACTAACGGATCTATTCTTAGCGATAGATTAATATCTGCTCTAAAGCGTATTGAAGAAGTTAGAATCTGCGTAAGTCTTGATGGACATGGAGCTATACAAGAGTATATTAGATATCCGCTCAAATGGGAAAAGATTGAAAGAAATATCTATCAATTAAAATCTTTAACCAAGAAAGGATTTTATCTAAATTTTAATATTACAGTACAAGCACTGAATGTACTCAATCTAGATCCTTTATTAACGATGCTGGTAACTGATTTTATTGGACATCATGTTAATCTTTCATTCTTAACAAATCCTACACATTTTGCTGTTCAGCAGTTACCACAGGCTGTAAAAGAACGAGCAGTTGAGCTTAACAAGGAGTTAGCTAATAAAATAAATTTAGTGCCATCATTGCCTGGTTATTTTACTGAAAACAAAGTAAGACTAGCAGAACGGTTACTTGAATTAAATTCTTTTATGCTAGCAGAAACAGCGCCTAATCCTGAAATGTTTGAAAGATTTAAAGCTAACATAAAGATTTATGACTATTACAGAAAACAACAGCTCGCAGACTATGCACCAGATTGGATTCCTTTTCTATGAATAAATTTGTTAGAATAATTAGAGACGGAGAATACACAGACTACACTCCGCAAGATTTAATACACAACGATGTAAACAAATTTTCAGGCTGGAAATGTAGTGCAGGTTCTGAAGGTCTGTTTATTGATTGGGACGGTAGTGTGTGGCCTGCTACATGTGAAGTAGGAAGAAAAAATTATTATCTTGGATCTCTCAAAGATGAACATCCTATTAAACTTTTAAATGAATACATAGATTGCTATCATAATTATTGTCCTTGTTTAGTTGAAATATATCTTCCTAAATATAAAAGTTCTAAAAACGAACTTAACGAGATTAAGGAAGGTGCAGTAGATTTATCAGATTTTAGTGCAGTAACACGAGCCAGTAAGTTTGATAGAGATAGAAAATATATCATGTGGGCTTTTGGTCGCAAGTGTAATTTTTCTTGTTCTTATTGCGATGATAACAGTCACAGTAAGCTAGATAGTGATTTAGTAGAACTAGCAGCAGTTACTAAGGCACTTGAGTATGCTGAACGTTTTAGAGAAGGCAAACCTTTAATGTGGAGTTTTACTGGCGGAGAACCTACAATTAATCCGTTATTTCTAGGACTAGTAAAGAATTTAAGTAACAAGGGCGACGTTATTACAGTAGCAACTAACGGTAGTGCGCCTAGCGAGTATTATGCAGAGTTAGCAAAATATGCTAATATAAATATCAGTGTGCATTTTGAATTTTTAAAGCCAGAAAAACTTCGTCGCATTACAGAATCAATTATATCATCACAACCTCATTGGTTTGGATTAAATTTTATGATTATGCCAGGTAAAGCTGAGTTAACATATTCCTATGCATCAATACTATCGGATATACCGAAGTTTAAAGAAACTGCCACAGTACATTTTGATATTTTAAGAAAAAAGAATACAGGTATATATGAGATATATTCTGAACAGGACATGCAGATAATTAACAAATTAAAGTTGGGTGAATATTAATATGAATCAAGAAGATCTAAAGAATTCAAAATCGTTTTGCATTATGCCATGGGTGCATTTAGCAACAGAGCCTAGCGGCGATGTAAAAATCTGTTGTTTGTCAAATAAGAGAATTCGTTCAACTGATAGAAATCATAACCTTGGCCAAGATGATGTTATTAAGATTTTTAACAGCGATCAAATTAAACGTAATAGAAAAAACATGTTAGAGGGCGTTAGAATACCTGAGTGTGTGCATTGTTGGAAGGAAGAAGACACTGGCGGACTGTCTCAAAGGCAGGGAGTGACAGAGCAGTGGTTAAGAGAATATCCAGAACTGTTAGACATGATTGAAGAAGCTGTAAAGAACGATTATCATGTTAATCATGCTCCTATGTACTATGACTTTAGATTTGGAAATCTTTGCAATTTAAAGTGTCGCAGTTGCGGATCTTTAAATAGTACACAAATTAACAAGGAATACACAGAGCTAAAAGAAAAATATCCTAGCACTACATTCTTTTTTGACAGCGGAGAGAAGTACGAAACTCTTAATGAGTGGTATAAGACAGAACAGTTTCACAACAACGTATACAACAACATTGATAAAATACGAAAAATATATGTTACCGGCGGCGAGCCAACTCTTATCGAACAAAATTATAAGATAATGGAAAAGATTGTAGAAATTGGCAGAGCTAAAGAAGTTACAATTATGTTTAATACTAACATGACTAATCTACGTGATGATTTTTACGAGTTAATTGTTAAATTTAAAAATGTAGAAATGTGTATATCAATTGAAGGCTACGGTGAAATACAAGAATATTTGAGATATCCGGCTAATTGGAAACAGATAGACAAAAACATTAGACGACTAGCTAGCCTACCTCCGCATGTTCAAATTTTTGCAGTACCTGTAATCCAAAGTGTTAACTTAGAATACACAGTTGATTTTTGGAAATATATTGAAGACATTAATAATGAATATGGCTACTACAGAGTAAGATTGTTACCAATTCTTTTAGACAGTCCGGCTATGAGTGATCTAGGAATATTGCCACTTGAGTATAAATTGAAATGTTTAGCTAAACTAGAAGAATATGTAAAGTCAGCCAAGTATATAATGGAAGATCCTCACTTTGTAGGTAGGTATAACAATATCAAATCAAAATGTGAAAAAGATCTTTATAATCCAAAGCTGTTAACTCAGTTTAAAACATTTACAGATATACTTGACAAAAATAGGGGTCAGAGTTTACAATTAGTAAATCCTTCGCTTTATGAGATATTAGAAAATGTCTAACAAAGATACTTGGTGCATATATCCGTTCGTGCATCTAGCTACTTTTACTAACGGTGATATTACTCCTTGTTGTGTTGCGAGATCTTACAAGGGATTAAATCTTCACGACATTACTCTAGAACAAGCGTGGAATCATCCTAGTGTAAAAGATGTTCGACAGCGCATGTTAAACGGAGAAACAGTTAGAAATTGTCAAGACTGTTACAATGCAGAACAGCACGGAGTTGACAGTCACAGAACCAGCAGCAACAGAGTGTTTGAAAAAGAACACGGATTAACTAAAGAACACTTTGTCTCTAGTGAACTAGATATTTCCAAATTGATTACTCTTGATCTTCGATTAGGTAATACGTGTAATCTAAAATGTGTTATGTGTCGTCCTAACGAAAGTCATAAGTGGTATGATGATATATTAGAACTCAAACAAATTGATCTTCCTAAGATTGTTTCTGATGATATTTCTTATAAGGCAAATTATAATCGTAACGACTATAATTGGGTTAACAACAAACTTTTTTGGGATAATATTGATACAATACTTCCCAACATACGAGAGTTTATTTTTGGTGGTGGCGAACCTTTCATGTTGAAAGAAGTTAAAGCACTGCTTCAAAAAGCAGTTGATATGGATCTTGCAAAAAATCTTACAATTAGATTCCACACCAACGGAACTTATCTAACAGCCAACGACTTTAAGTTATTACAGCATTTTAAAAGAATTCAATTAATGTTCAGCATTGATGGAGTTGATGAAGTAAATTATTTTTTGAGATTTCCTGCAGAATGGAAAAAAGTTATTGATACTATTAATGAGAATGAAAAGTACGGTAAAAATATTGAATCTTACATTCTTTGTAGTCTAACAGGCGTAAGTGCATTCTATTTAGATCAACTCTATGACTTTGTTTATGAACAGAAATGGAATAAGTTATCCATTGAAAATATAATTTTAGGTAGAGTACATAATCCGGTTTACCTTAATCCTCAAACTCTTGATGATAACAGAAAACAATTGATTAAAAACAAATGGGAAAATATTCTAAGCAAGTATCCCTCTGTGTCAAAAACTATTATAGAAAATTTAAATTGGATCTTAGGAGAAAATACAGAAAGCTCTATAGATGCTACTATAAGCTATGTAAATAGTCTTTGTAAGATTAGATCAATTGACAAAGATATACTAAAAGAATTTATCAATGGCAATTAATCTTTGGTATGATTATGTGAGCAGCAATCAAATTGTAAATAATTTGATTTCAAAAGATTTAAGAAATGAGTATCTTTTAGATTCAACACGACGATCTGGTAATAACTTTTTACGTTATAATGCAGAACTTCCCAATTTTTTAAAAAATGCAGGAATACCATTTTCGTTAAATTTCTCTCAAGCAATACCTTATCTTAAAGATTACAATTGGAATGAAACTCAGTATCTTCCAATAGAATTTAATTTTTTTAAATCTGCAGAACCTAAGGATTTAAACTTTGTAGATTCTTTTTTCCTAAAAAACGGTAAGGCAAATACAGAGTTTTTTGTTTGGTTTCCGCACGAAGCTCCAGATAAAGTTTCTACTGAATATTTTGAACTTCTTAATAAAAATTATCCCCATATACCTATTCGTTTTGCACACGGCAATTTGAGAACTCCTAAATGGATTGCGGATCAAGATTTTATAAATTATCGAGCTTTTGATTATTTTTGGTGGGTACAGCAACAGTTTCCTAGAACAGTCTTAGATAAGAATAAAGAAGAAGTACATACCTTTACGTTCTATAATCATAGAAGTCGATCATTTAGAGCTATTCCATATTATTCACTTTTAACTGCTAACAAACTAGTTGGTGCAAAAGCTACCTATCACGGTTACTCGGATAACAGCGAGAACTCAACAGACATTGTTAATTATTCAATACAAAGAGAACAAGGAGAGATACCTTGCGAATATTTAAACTTTACTCAGGATGTTAAATTTTTAGATTGGTTAAATTTAAATTCGTCTAGCAGTTTTAATTTTCAACATTTTGATTTTGTAAATTTGTCTTTACACAGTGATTCATACTTAGATTTTTCAACAGAAACATATCCTTTTGAAAAAGATGATCATTTTTTTGTTACAGAAAAAACATATAGACCAATTGCTAGCGGCTGCATATTTTTAACACTTTCACAACCAGGAATGCTTAAATATCTAAAATCAAAAGGCATTCAAACTTTTGATGATCTATTTGATGAAAGTTATGACACAACTAGCCACTGGTACAACAGATGGAAGATAATAGAAAAAAATATTGACATCTGGTTAAGTCTTGGTAAAGAAGGCCGTAAAGATTATTATAAGAAAAGTTTTGATAAATTGGTTCATAATCAAAATGTTTTTTATTCAAGAGATTTCGCAGAAGAAATAAGGAAGCTATTCCAATGAAAATGGAATTTTATAACAAAGATAATCTCACAGGGGTAATTGAAATAAAAGTGTTTGAAACCCAAACAGCAAAAACCTTTGTTGATGTTATTTCTAAAACTAACAAAACATCATCAACTACTAATCATAGTATTAGCAGAAATAAGATAGAAATTATTAACGATTTTCTTCGAATGAAAGAAGTTGTTAAACAGTATAATGATACCTCTTATGACAGAAAAATAGATGTTGATTTAGAAAAAGAGTTTAGTTTACACAAACTTTTTGATTTACACGAACACTTTGAACATTTAGGAGAACGCAAACGTTCTAATGATCCTACACTTAGTATTAAAGCATACAACGAAGTTATCAACATAGGTTGTGAATTAAACGGATTAATTCATAAATTAGAAGGTAACTTATATGGAGGACAATGGTTACAGGCCCTATATAAAAAGCCAGACATTGTAAGAATTCCGTTAACCAAAGAAATAATATCAGAAGCAGTGCCAGGTTATAGAAAAGATGTCCTATATGTTGGTTATGGAGAAACAGGCAAAAACATGGCACATATATTTCAAATGAATGAGCACGAATTATTAGAAAGAAAGATGGTCCAACCTCAAAGATATATTTTAAGTGAATTCTTTTTGCCATTTAATGACATGCCTTTAGATTATGAAGGATATAAGAAATGGTGCATTAAACATGATGCAGCTGAAAAAGGTTACGACTACGAAAATCCTATTTGGTATGGAAAATGGGAAGTAGGCCAAATAGTTAAAAAATCGTTTAACAACTTATCAAGTTTCCCTCAGTACGATACTATAAGGTTCGTTATATGAGTAAGTTGGTAATTTTTGGAGATAGTTTTGCTGATAAAGTGTTAACACATATTCCAGAAGATAAACAAGCATGGTTTGAAATTTTATCTAAAAAGTTGAACAAAGATTTAGTAAGTTACGGATTAAACGGAACGTCTATTAGTTACTCTGTATCTAAGTTGTTTGAATATCTTAATTCTCTTCAATACCATCCAGATGACATAATAGTTTTTGTAACATCTGCTCTAAGTAGATTGCCTCTAGTACACGATAAAATTGTTCCTAATTATGCATCAAAGTGGTTAATGTATTTAAATGGTGATTTGTCTAAAAAAGATAACGCATGGGCACACTTTCATCAGAACCATAATTTTTATAAAATGTATCATCAATTTTTTAATTACGAGCAAGTAAAGCAACAAAAAATAGGCATTGCATTGACATTAAAAGGATTACCTAATTTAACTGTAATACTGTCAGCATTTGAAGATGTAACTGAAGGATTAATAGATGATCGATTAGATTTATTAAAAAATGATACCAACTTTATTTTAATAAATGCAAAATTATTTCAAATTAGTGAAGCAGAGTTTGCTCCAACAGGCACAACATATGTTAACTTTACTGATTTTTTTGGAGGAGAATGCAGACATTGCCATTTATCAAATTCTAATAATCAAGAATTAGCAGATCAATTATATAATTGTATAACACATCAAAGTAATAACTATTTTAATAAAGACAATTTTAAAAAACATTTTATTCCGCTTGATTACACACAGACTGAAATATTAAATAATGAATTGTTATCACTTTGGGGTAGAGGAGTTAAAAAATATAATGTCTAAATTGGTAATTTTTGGCGATAGCTTTGCAGATAGAATGCGCCTTACAAAAAATTATAATTCTGTAGTATGGTATGAATTACTAGCAGATCGATTAAATTTGCAACTTCACCACTACGGAATGAACGGAACTTCTATAGAATATTCTATTTTAAAACTATATCAATATTTAAATTCTGATAATTATTCAACAGACGATGTTATCATCTTTGTGTGTACTAGCAGTACAAGAGTTCCTTTAGTTCACGAAAATCTTAATCCTAAATATGCAGCGCATTGGTTAAAGTTTTTACAAGGCGAACTAGTAAATAGCGCCGAGAAAGATTTAGTTAATCATTATCAGAAAAACAATTTATTTTATAAAACATTGTTTTCATTTTTTAATTACGATTTAGCTCAAACACAAAAGAGTCATGCCGCATTATTGCTAAAAACACTACCAAATACCGCAGTAATTATGACTGCATTTGACGACATACTTGCTATTAAACCTAATAGAAAAGTTCTTAACGATACAGATAATTTTTTATTAATAAACGCTAATCTATTTGCTATTTCAACTAACGAATTTGCTGAAGGTCTTAAATACGACACTTTTAGAAATTTTTTTAAAGGAGAAGTAAGAAATTCTCATTTAGGAACAACTAATAATAATATACTTGCTCAACAGTTATACAACTGTATTAAGAATAAATCAAGCAAGCATTTTATAAAAGAAGAATATAAAAAAAATTATATAAAATTAGAAATAAACAACACTACAAAAGAAATTTATGACTACGAGTTAGTTAAAATTTGGCGAGAAAATTTAAGATTAGAAGATTAGTATGTACGACATTGTATTCATAAGCTATCAAGAACCTAACGCTGAAAAAAATTGGGAAAATCTTAAGTCAAGATTTTCTACAGCTAAAAGAGTGCATGGTATAAAAGGCATTCATCAAGCACACATTGCTGCGGCTAAAAAGTGTTTTACAAAGATGTTTTGGGTAGTTGACGGCGACGCAGAAATTTTAGACACTTTTGATTTTAATTATACAGTACCCGAGTGGGAGTTAGAAACAGTACATGTTTGGCGCAGTAAAAATCCTATAAACGATTTAGTTTATGGTTATGGGGGTGTAAAACTATTACCTCAGCGATTGACTAAAAACATGGATATATCTAAACCAGATATGACTACAAGTATATCGTCATATTTTCGAGCAATGCCTGAAGTTTCAAACATTACGGCATTCAATACAGATCCATTTAACACATGGAAAAGCGCATTCAGAGAATGTGCTAAATTAGCAAGTAAAACTATAGTCAGACAAAACGAGGATGAAACAAATGAAAGGCTGCAAATTTGGCAGAATGTTGGACAGGACAGACCTTTTGGAGAATATGCTATTCGGGGTGCTTACAGCGGCAGTAATTTTGGTAATTTACATAGGGGTATCCCAGATGTCTTAAAACAGATAAACGACTTTGATTGGCTAGAGGAACAGTTTCGTGCAGAAAATTTCTAACATACGCCAGGTTCATATAGAACTAACAGACAAGTGCCAAGCACAATGTCCTATGTGTGCTAGAAATTTTCACGGGGGTCCTACTAGACCGTTTATAAAAAACGGTGACATTTCTATTGAACAGTTTAAGGAATGGTTTCCAAAAGCATTTTTATCTCAGCTAACAAACTTTTATAGTTGTGGGAATTATGGTGATCCTGCTTTTGCAAAAGATTGTTTAGAAATATATTCATATGTTCGAGAATGTAATCCAACTACACGTCTAGCTCTGCATACAAACGGAGGAATGAGGAATCCAGATTGGTGGAGTAAACTAGCAAAGGTTTTAGGATCTTCTGCTAACTCAGAAGTTGTCTTTGCTGTAGACGGATTTAAAGACAAGCACGAATTATATCGCAGAAATACAAATTTTGATAAAGTTATAGAAAACATGACAGCATTTATCGAAGCTGGCGGCCGAGCAAGGGTTGACAGTCTAGTATTTGCACACAACGAGCACGATGTAGAGGAACTAGAACAATATTTAAATAATCTAGGTGTTGATAATGTAAATTTTGTTAGTACAACACGATTTTATGAAATGGATTCTTTTCCTGTACACGATTTAGACAATCGTCATGTGTATGATTTAAAACCAGCACAGCGAATAGAATTTAAAAGAAATCCTAATAACGCTTTGGATCAATTAGTAGACCAACAGTTTAGAGATAAAGTAATTGGTGCTGCTGAAATATCACCTCTTTGTGTATCTGAACAGGGTATATACGTTGATCCTTACGGAAACATTCTGCCCTGCTGCTGGATAGGCAGTGATTATCTAGAAGAACCAATAGAAGAAATTTTGCCAATACACTATCTAAGAAATTTAAGTGTACAAAATACAAAGAACATGCTTAAAGATATAACAGTACCTAATTGTCAAGATAAGGTACTTTACAATTCGTCGGATGTTTTGTGGTCTAAACTGTCAGATTATTGGACAGGAGAAAACAAATGTATGACCTGTGTAAAGGTCTGTTCAAAGGCTTTGTATAATAGTAGAAAGAATAATGAATAATTTTCAAAATATACCCTGGCAAAACATAAAGCAGTTTGGCCAACAAACAATGCTACAGAATCCTCTGTTCACTGTGTCTTGGATACTAGCAAGATTCTGTAATTACAACTGTTCTTATTGTTGGCCTTATGCTAGATCCAGTACTCCTGACCATCAAACTTTAGAAACTTATATTAAAACAATGGATAGTATCAAAGAGCAGGCTCGTAATAACGGATTTACAAACTTTCACTTTAGTTTTAGCGGAGGAGAACCAACTGCTTATAAACAGTTTGGAGACCTTATTGAACATTATGCAAGTGATGCATTACCTGACTATCAAAGTATACACATGACAACTAACTTATCACCAGGTAGTAAGTGGTGGAGTAAATGGTTAGAAGCTACTAGTACATTACATAGAAAAAGTATTACAGCTAGTTTCCATGCTGAACATGCACAAGAACAGGAATTTGGAGATAAGTGTCTACAATTAATGAATGCCGGAGTATTTGTAACCATAAATCAAGTTATGGTTCCTTCGCAGTTTTATGATCTTTATGCTAGGTGCGAACGATTTGTAGAAAGAGGTATTAATGTTACTCTTAAACCGCAGAGTGATCCTACTGCTAGTTTTGTAGTTAACGGTTATACTGAAGATCAAATACATAAGATGCAGACAGGATTTCCACAGAAGTGGTTAGGTGAAGAGGTTTCACAAGTAGAACTTCAGGACTATGAGGGTAATAAATATTACATCGATCAAGCTGAACGGTTTAACGCATTTGGATTTAATAAATTTAAAGGTTGGCTTTGCAATGCAGGATACCAAGGTATTGTAATAAGAGAAAATGAAGTAAAAAGAAGTTATAGTTGTAAAGATGTTCCAATTGGTACACTTGAAAACGGTTTTACAATTTTTGATAGTCCAACAGTATGTATTAGTGAATCATGTGTTAGTAGCGCAGACAGCAAAATTCCTAAAAGGAGAAATTAATGTTTAAAGAAGTAGCAATAGATTATGATTTTAGTATTTTTCTAAATGCTGATTACAATCAACACGAAGGTAGCTGTGTTAAACACCAAGTATACGAACTAACAGACATTCATGAAAAGTTTGGAGGATTCCCTAACACTTTCTGTCTAGAAAATACTAAAATACATCAACTTTGGTGGACGGCTGATGATATAGACTTTAGCAGACTAGGCAGTCAACTTGGTATGGAGATTATTACAGTTAGTTCAATACTTCAACCTCCTGGCAATGTAATTCCGCTACACAGAGATACATTCTTTCAAATTAAAAAGAGATATCCCAACGATACTAGAAAAAAGGTCAGAGCTAACATGTATCTAGAGGACTGGAAAGTTGGACACATCATTCAATATAGTAAAGATTCGGATTCTAACGAATGGGCCAACCATACACACTGGAAAGCTGGTCAAGGTTTATTATGGGATGAATCTATCCTTCATATTGGCGCAAACATAGGATTACAAAACAAGTATACTCTACAGATATCCGGCTTTTTAAATGAATAAAATAGTTCTATGGTACGATAATTTGCATAAAAGCAACTGTAGTTATGCGGATGCTGTCTACCCTACTAGAACTATTGTCAACAAATTAAACACTAATAAAATAGAATTTTCTATAAAACATCTAGGTGATCCTGTTGATCACTCAGATACAAATGTTTACATTATTGAATTGTTGAATGTCTATATTGACTATGACATTTTCTCTTTAATTCCAGAAGAAACAAAAGAGTTACTAAGACAAAATGTAAAATTAGTACTCTATTACCCAAGAGAAGGTCATGCGTTTGATAATTGGCTATTAAACATTTATAAAAATCTTAAAAAACATAATCTGTTAACAAATAAGATTTTCTTTGCATACGGTGATAACGAATTTGTAGAAAATTATTTAACATATATCAAAGAGCACAATATTGAAGATTTTTTAATCCCAATATTGTTTGATTTTTATAAAGGTGACTATTATGAAAACGCTAATTATTTTAACAGATCCCTTAGTCACAAAAGAAAATTTGATTATTTGTTTTATAATGGAAAGATAAGACCACATAGGCTATATGCAGTTGCTGAATTAAACCATCGTCAAATTTTAGATAACGGTCTAGTAAGCCTAATTGGATCAAAACATACGATAGGTCATTATGAAATAGATGAGTGTTTAAAGATACTAACAGAAAATAATTGCTGTCATTCTTATATAAAAGAATTTGCAAACAATTGGTCATCGTTAGTTCTTGATACTGATAATAACAATTTTTCTCAAAACGCAGTTTACAATAATGCAATTAATCATTATTCCTCAACTTTTTTTAGTGTAATAAGTGAAACAGGGTTAGTATATAGATTTATTACAGAAAAGATTTATAAACCTATGGCAAATTTACATCCGTTTATTCTTATAGGACCACCAAATATGTTAAGTTTATTAAGATCTAAAGGATATAAGACATTTCCTGAAATGTTTAATGAATCATATGATAGTGAATTAGATCCTGTTAAACGAATTAACTTAGTTTTAGACGAGATAGAAAAATTTGCTAATCTACCTGCTGAAGAAAAACAAGAAAAATTTAAGTCTATTAAAGACAAATTAGAATTTAATAAATCTCTATATATAAAAACTGCAAGGGATACCAAAGCTAAAGATTTTATTGATATGTTTAAAACGATAGGTAATACAAAATGAAAGTTGAGATTGAAGATGTTTTATTTTGGATGGATGCCATACGTAATAGCGAAGATAGGTATCGAACTCTTGAAAGTTTTTGGAAAGGTCAAATTCGAAGTAAAGTATGGTTAATTAATAATTTAGATTTATTAGTTAATGCTTATCCTAAATCTATTGTAATTCATGGCGGATGGAATGGAGTTCTTGCTAGTTTACTTTTTAATAGTAAAATAATGAATATTTCTCATATTACCAGTGTTGATATTGATACAGTCTGCGAAGAAACTGCAAGAACAGTAAATAAACGTCAAGAAATTGAAGGTAGGTTTAAAGCAGTTACAGCTGATATGTGTACATATCAATATGAACAAGTACCAGACATTGTTATTAATACTAGTTGCGAGCATATAACACAGGAGCAATATGAGGAATGGTTAAATAATGTTCCAGAACAAACTCTTATTGTTTTACAAAGTAATAATTACTTTGAGTTAGAAGAACATATAAGATGTAGTATTGATGTAGAAGATTTTAAAAATATGTCTAAAATAAATGTTATGTACAGCGGTGAATTTGAAACACCAAAGTATAAAAGATTCATGCTAATAGGAAAAAAGAAATGACTGATAAATTTTGGTGTAATTCAGGTAACAAGCAGTTAGAAAAATACCAACAAGAAATTGAAACAAAGTCCGGTACACCAACCTTTTGCGTATTACCATGGATACATTTTGCTACACGCCCTAATGGAGATATGAGACTTTGCTGTTCAGCTAACGCCAGCGGCGCCGGCCAAGATCATGAAGTTGGGTTGGTAAAAATGGAACACGGTCGTCCTGCAAACTTTGGTCGTGAAACTCCTATGCAAGCATGGAACAACGACTATATGAAAAGTGTTAGAACAACTATGATAAAAGGTGAAATACCATCAAGTTGTTCTAAGTGTTTTAGAGAAGAAGAAAAAGGCGTAGTTAGTAAACGTGTTTGGGAAACAGGCACTTGGATGCTAGATGGTATTGATCTTAAGGAATTAATTGAAAATACAAACGAAGATGGTATTGTACCAGAACGTTTGCAGTATCTTGATTTAAGACTAGGACACACTTGTAATTTAAAATGTGTTATGTGTAGTCCTCATGATAGTAGTAGATGGGTAGATGACCATAAAAAGATTTATCCTTTATTTCAAAATGACTCGCTTAAAAAGCAAATGAGTTGGGACGCGGGATCTTTTAATAATTATTGGTATGAAAATCCTGTATTTTGGGAACAGATGTATGCACAAATACCCTATCTAAAGCAGGTTTACTTTGCAGGCGGCGAACCTTTAATGATAAAGGAACACAAGAATCTTTTAAAAGAAATTGTACGCCAAGGTTATGCTGATAAGATTTTAATTAGATACAATTCTAACGGATTATTACTAGACGAAGAAACATTAGAGTTATGGAAAAATTTTAAGAAAGTAAAATTTGCTGTGAGTATTGATGATATTACTGACAGAAACTATTACATTAGATATCCGTCTGATTGGGATAGATTAGAAAAGAATATGCATATTCTTGATAATACGCCTAGCAACGTACAAGTAAGTATTGCTACAGCTATTCAAATCCTAAACATAAAAACTCTACCTGAATTAGCAAAGTGGAAAATTACACAGAATTTTAAAAAGATAAATTTTGAAAATGTTTATGAAGGTATACAAGCCGGCGGCGGAATAGTAAACATGCACTTATTGTATATACCTACTTTTTTAAGTATACGATGCTTGCCTAAAGAGGACAAGCAAGAAGTAAGAAAAATATTTGAAGATTTTAGATTATGGCTTCTAGAAAACTATACACAAGATTCAGACTTTTGGAATGTAAATCCGTATGGGTGGAAGCGTTGGCAGGCTGTTTTAGATTTTATGGACGGTGAAGATCATACACACGAACTACCGGCATTTAAAGAATACATACATAAACTAGATTCTATTAGAAACACAGATTTTAAAACTATTTTTCCGTTATTGAGTCACTTAGTATGAAACAACTAGCAAGAGTTATTACTACACAAGATCCTACTCTTTTAGATGTGAGATTTTGGCCTACCGATATTTGTAACTTTAGTTGTAACTATTGTTTTCCTGGCAGTGTTCTTAACAAGTATCGTTATCCTAAAAATGTCAACACTGTAATAAAGAATTTTAGAATACTGTTTGATGCATATATGAAACTGCATAACAAGAAAAAGTTTAAGATAAACATAGTAGGGGGAGGTGAACCTACATTATGGCCGCATCTCTCAGAGTTCTGTCAAGGCATTAAAGAAACACATCCAGTTGAAATACAATTGACTTCTAACGGCAGTAGAACTCTTAGATGGTGGGAAGAAAATAGTTTATATGTTGATAAAGTAGTATTAAGTTGTCATTACAAAGATGTTGACATTAATAATTTTATTCAAGTAGCTGATTATATTTTTGGAAGAGGTACAGACATAGGTGCTCTAATGCTTATGGATGCTACGGCTTGGGATACATGTGTTGAATTAATTGAACAAATGAGAAGCAGTAAACATCCTTGGATTATACAAGCAAAAGAAGTTGTAGATGCTCCAGGATATGATATAAGAAACTATACAGCAGAACAGCTCAGTTATTTTAAACAACCTTTTAAACGTGTTCCGGATACTAATTGGATTATTAATAACATACATAGATTTAGAGTACACGAAAGTGTATCGCTTTATGATGATAATTCTGTAGAGCTAGCACTACCTAACTATTACATAGTTAATAAATTAAATCAATGGAAGGGTTGGAATTGTAATGTGGCTCTTGAAAATCTAGTTATTACTTATGACGGTACAGTTACAGGTAGTTGTCAAGAACCTGTGTTTTCTAATTCTAATTTAAATATGTTTGCAGAAGATTTTGAAGAAAAATTTAGCGAAGAATCGCTAAGTTTAAAAACATTAATTTGTCCAAGAATGAATTGTAGCTGCCAACCAGATACGCACATTACAAAATGGAAGTCTTAGTCAGCGGAATGTCTGCTGCACAAGTACACCAATTTCTATCACAAATTATTTCTGATGCTGGAATACGAAAATCTCCTTTATAGATATTTCCTAAACTACCGCCAACTCTGCAAGTAGCTCGGTGTACTTCACCATCCCAGTTAATCATTAGACTTTCAATACCTGCACTGCATTTCCAATCTTTAAATTTATTCATATGCAGTTTTATTATATCATTAGCATGATATAGATCTTTGTTGTCAACTATGCAATTTTCTTTTGCTGTTGCGTTGTTTTCTAATAGATATTTTAAGTCATTAGGTTGATATCTCATGTCGTCGAACCAATCGTGATCACCTTCGGTCCACCGTATTCTTCTTAGTACAAATCCTATGTTGTGACCTGTAAACAGATCAACTGAATACCGCACTCTATCCATGTGTTGATGATGAGCCATAATATTAACTTGAAACGGTATTTCACACAACTGAGAAAACAACAGTATAGTCATAGCACACCGTTCCCAATGTTCATTATCGTAGTGTAAACTAAACACATAATGACTTACAGGTTGTTTAGCGTACCATTCAGGTGTTCTAGTAGCGTTAGTAGTTACATTGATCCAACTAGCATGTTCTTTAGCATACGCTAACAATTCTTCAATATCCGGATGAACACACGGTTCACCACCAGTAAAGCTGATTCTAATTGGCTTATTAATTTCCGTTAATTTGTCTACAGTATTCTTTAAAATAGCTATATCTGTGTGCGGGCTTATGTTGTCATGAATTTCAGCAGGACAATATCCGCAATCAAAGTTACAACGTTTACCAAGATTCCATTCAATCTTTACAGACTCTTGATGAGGCCAACGACTAGTTATCTTATACATAATTTATAAACTCTGGGTTGGTTGTAAGAAAGTTTTGATTTCTAGTTTTATCTAGTTGCCGATTAAATTCAACACAGTCAGGCCAAAATCTACTTAAATCGTTAGCCTTAAGGAAATTAATATTATCTTGTATTTGTTGTAGTGTTACAGTTTTAAGAAGAGCATGTTTTTGCACTAAAGGATAGTCTAGTATTTTTGTTTTCATAACTTCTAACTTTTCTATTACTTGTTCTTTTAATACACTTGGCAATGTCTGAGCAGATAGTGCTCTAGGATAGTTTACACGATGTGAATAAAACACAATACCCATTTCATTTATAAAGTAGTCTATAACTTTATCTATCTGCATTATGTTATTAGCCTGTACAGTAAATGCTCCTACTACTCGGCTTACGTTAGGAAATGACTTAAACACTTTAACATTTTCTTCTATTTCGGAAAACTTACCATTACCTCTTATGTATTCATAAACATCATGTATACCATCAATACTTACATTTACAGCTATTGATTTAAACTTCGGCCAATAATCATGTATAGTTCTTCCTCCCTTAATTCCTAAGGTCGTACCATTAGTAGCATATTTTAATTCAATATTAGAACCATAAGGTGCAAGCATATCTAATATTTTATAATGATAAGGATCCATTAGAGGTTCGCCGCCAGCAAATTCTACCCTACGAAAGTACGGTAATAACTTTTCAAAACTATTCCACCAGTTATCGCTATTGTCAAAGGGTCCTATATACTGACCAGGTACATCAACTAATTTTTCAATAGTAGGTATAAGATAATTGTTTTCTTTTTTATAAAATTCTGTAACTTGGTCCCAATCTTTCCAACTAGTACTATCTAGAGGATTGCACATACGGCATTTTAAATTGCAAAGATTGTTTAATTTAATTTCCATTGTAGGAAATTCAAAAGGCATTGAAAAATCTTCTAACAGATTTTCTAATGCATTAGGATAAAGATTAATTCTAGCTTCTGGAATAACTCCATTAATGTGTCTTTGTCTTAAACTTTCAACGCCCTGATCTTCTAAATCAAAACAGGGTTTACATACTTCTGGTCTTTCATTATTTAGAACCTGTTGGCGAACTTTGCGCATTTCACTGTTGTTCCACGCTTCTTCTAAACTTTCTTTTTGAATCCACCCTATAGGTTGACTACGACAACAGACTTTTATTGCTCCGTCTTCTCTAGTAGCAAGTCCTGTAAAAGGATGCATACAGAAGGTACATGATTTATTTTCCAAGAGCCCACTCCCTTTCTTTACACCAGAAACATTTTCCGCAAACAGGAACATACTGTCCTGAAACATAAGTTTTATAATCTAAGTCACCAAAAGTTTCAGGATAGTTTATTTTATCGCCTTCACAGCTTCTAGTCAAGTTTAATAAGTCTGTTATGTTATTTTTAAAATACTGATTTATTATCCAATTTTTTCTTGTATGAATAAAGGGATGACATACAGTAACTCCCATGTGTTGTATAATAGGATCTATATGACCCTCATCTCTGTCGTCTAGAGATCCGTCAATTTCAATATCGGGGTTAAGATTAACAGCAGCAAACCAAGCATCTAGTTGTTCTCTATGAGCAATATATTCGTTATGAGCTCTAAGAATTATTTGATTACCAGATTTTAATTTTCCGTATTCGTCAACAATATTAGGACCAGTAGATCCCCACTCTAGTTCTGGAGGTATAAAACCTTCGTGCCTAAAAAAACGATTTTTAAATCTATTTTGAAGCCAATTATACACATCTAAACTGTTTTGTCTTTGCCAGGGTCTTGTTTTCCAACAACGAATCTGTGTAATGATATGAATATCTGCACTAGTGTTCATACATATTAAATAAGCTAATAAGGCACTATCTGCCCCACCGCTTAAACTTATTCCTATCCGTGACCAATTAGGATCAATAGGCAAGATTACGTCGTCATATTTAACAGAAGGAATATTCATGCAAGTATTTATCGACATAAACTGCGCAGATAATAAATATATGATGCTAACTAAAACAGGTTATACAGTTCCAAAAGAATTAATGGATCGTACATCAATAGATCCAAAATCAATTGATGAAAAATTTACCATTAACACTCCTACGGGTAATTTCTTTTATGATCCGTGGGAAATTAAACCAGAATTTAAAAATACGATATGGAATGAAATATTAGAAACACTACCATATCCTAAAGGTGAAGCTAGACTCTTAGTTTTAGATTCTGGAAAAAACTATTTTGGCCACGCAGACATTGATGATAGGTGGCACTTAAATATCTGCGGAACTTATAGTTTTCTTGTAGATTTAGATACAAATATGCTGCACAAAACTGACAATGATATGACATGGTATTTAATGGATGCTGGCAGATTACATTCTGCTGCTAATTTTGGAGATAAACCGCGAGTACAGTTAGTAGTTAGAAAACTTTTAAATCGTTCAACAAAGGATTTAGTATCAATTCAGATAACTCCTACAAAGAAAAGTTTTGACACTAGATACAGATTTGATCAAACACTAAGCCCGTGGCTCAATAGAGCATCTAAAAATGGAGATATTGATAATTTTCAAATTACTTCTAATGGTGTACAGCTTGATCTTGCTGTAGATAGGATTAATGAATTGTTAGAAGTTTGCGGAACTGAATTTTTAACTACCATCTTGGGTACTTGTTAAGCTCAGCATAAAACTTATCAGGAAATAACTCCCATACTGTTTGTTGAGTTCCTCGATAGAATATCTCTTTTATTTTTTTCATTTGTCCTGATTTTTCCATAGCAGGACCAAATATTCTATGCACTAGGCGTTGTGTGCCTGCAGAATTTTCGTTAGAAGTTATAAACAACTTACTACCTTTAGGAGCCCAGTCTATACAGGTAGGAATTAAAAACTGACTAGTAACATGCTGATGTGTAATTATTTGGTTAACTGTCCTAAGAGAGGTTACTGGAATTTCATCACTGAATGCACAAGTCCTAGCAGCTATACGATAGCAGTTTTCTCCCATTTCGTCAAAAGAGTGTGCTGCAACACTGCCTACAGGTTTGTTATTATAGTAGAGTATCCATACCTGCCATTCTCTTTCTTTTTTAAAACAATCAACTAGTAGTTTTTGAGAAGCATTATTTTCAAAACCTTTGGCAGCAGCTTTTGTATAAAATTCATCTAGATCTAAGTCTTTAGTCCAAGGAACTATTTTATACATTCGTTTACTCTACTAACAAAGTTGTCCGGGTAATTTGTTCTAAAACTCATCCAGCAAAGTTTTTCTAGCTGATTTAACGGCGCCGGAGCAGTCCAATTCATTCCTAAAGACTCTACTGTTTGTTTTAGATTGGCCTTTCTGTCTTCACTTAGATGACTTTGATGTTTCTCTATACTTATAAATCCTTCATTGTGATGATAGGTAAAGAAATAATTAATACTTTTAAGTTTACCATCTACTATAAAGTAACTGCTAGGATGCATTGAATACTTGTATAAGTTTAGAGACTTATGGGCTTGAATAATTTCTAACATTTGTTCTTCCCAGTTTGGCAATACCTTAGAGTAATTTTCTGTAAGGCAACCTGCTTGCTCCCAAAAATCAGATCCGTCAATGTTTAAATAAATCTTTTTTTGAACATAGTCTATATCTAGTATTTGAGGAATATGCATTGGAAATGAATTGTTCATCACTGTTAAAAATTTAACTTCTCTTTCCCATTTTTCCTCCATAAGTTCAGGATCAATTACCTGATTCTGACCTTTATGGTAATCTGTGTCGTTATGATACCATTGTACAAATGTTTTCTTATCTTTACTGATAAGACTAGTATAAATTAAGTTGTTTCTACAAAGTCCTTTACCAGGAACATTGTTGTAGTAGTATTCAAATTCTGTGTTCATAATAGTAATTATGCTACTAGATTATTAGAACGATTTAGATTGAAAGGCATTTCAAACCACACACTATTTGTAGAATCAAGTAGTCTTTGAATTTTTTCTCTAGTTGAAATAATTTCTTCTTTTGAATATATTACATGTGTAAATGGATACACAGTTAAAATTGTGCTTGTACCTAATAGTGTATTTTCTTCAAAATGAGTTTCAAGTTTGCTAAAATCTTTTATAATATCACATTCGATAAATTCAACAGTAACAGACTGTTTAAATTCTTTCCAATTAGCAAGAATTTTTTCTCTAACAAGATCTCTAGTATCAACCGAATTTTTTATATCAATGTCAAACGTAGGTTCAATTGGTAAGTTACAAGTTTTAGCATAATCCTGCATGAACGAATCGTAGTCGTTGCCGTCCCATTCTGTGTATAGTTTTTTCTTAAAGTTTAAATTATGTAAGTTCTTATCATACAACACAATATTTTTAGCTCCAGAATTTACTGCACACAGCTCTCCAAGAAAACCTGTAGCAGGACAAATTACTTTTTTTGCTGGCACTGACGGAGCAAATTCATATTGCCATCCGTTAAGGACATTAAATTTTAAAACCTGTTGTATTATTTTAATAAACAGTTCTTGAGAGTCGTCTAACCCTTCTACTAGTTCTATTTTTTTAAGTGCTTCTGCAAATGCTTCAGTACTCTTTTTTGGATACAGAAAACCTCTACTAGGTAGTACAACATCTTTTAAGTAATCATTAGCTGTTTTAGGATAGCGCCATTCTTGATCCCAATTACGTACCTCAAAATTATTTTTAAGACATTCTTCGATAACTCGTGTTCCAAATTTTAAATCTCTGTTTACAGTCTTTCCGCCTAATGTTATGTACAGCGGAGCATGACCATCGTGCATGTCTTCGTAACTGCGAATTAAATTGAATCCTTGATCCTTGCCACCATTAAATTCTAATTTTTTAAATGCAGCAGTTCTCAATATAAAAAATTGTTCGTGAAAGTACGGGGTAGTATCATAATCATATTGAAGTAAGTTTGCAATTAAACCTACAGTCTCTGGTATAGAATGCATCTTGTTATAGATGTGATCTCTTTCTACTATCACAGTACCTGCAGACGCTACTACAAGAAACTCTGCTGAAGTTAAATAATCGTTTATTTCATTATAGGATGATAATGTGTGGACAGGATATTCGCCTATGTTGAGAATATCGATAAATGCTTGCGTAATCTGAAGCATCTTTTCATCCAACCAATCATCACTAGAAAAGCTCGGTACTATAAGAAAATTGACCTTGTGCATTTTGTTCCTTTATTGCTAACTCAAATAAATTTTTCCATTTAGGCGTAGAATCATAATGATGTACTATAAGATGATATCGATCTTCGTTACTGTCATTTTTAATAGAATGGGTATAGCTAATGTTCATAGCATAAGCATCACCCGGTTTAAATTCTAACGATTCTCCATCCTCCCAATACCATTTACAATTTTGAGGGTTTGTTATTGCTATGTTTATAGCACCTAGTACTGGATATTCTGTGTCTTTATGTGGTTCTATATAACCACCTGGTTCTAGTAACATAAATCTAACCCTAGCATAACTAGAGCTAGGATAAACGTTCTTAAGCCATTCAACAGTTACTGGACATTTCTCAGCTATGTCTGTATACTGCATATATGGTGCGGCATCTCTAGCTGTATTAAACTCTTTGTATTGATCCCATGCGTATGGTTCTTCGCTGCTCTTACCTATAATAGGTAATGAATACCATCCTTTTGTTTTATATGTTGATCTATATTCAACAAACTTAGATCTTAAAGCACTAGCTTCTTGTGCAATAAGTTCGTGAGGAAAATCTAAATTTAATTTTAGATATTTGGCATTACTTAAAAAATATTCTCTACCTTCAAACATGAAATATTTACCTTTAAAATTGTAGGCATAAATATTTTCATGATTAGAGGAATTAATAACAAACCGTACGTAAGTCTAGATCCTTATATTGACATAGAAGGATTTAAACAACTTCATCCTGAAATTTGCAAAGGCTTTGCACAAGCTAGAGACTATGCTAAAGAAGGAACTTGGATGCAGCCAGGATTTGACCCCAAAGACTGTAGCTATATTGTAGATTGGAAACCTATTTACAAAGCATTTGAAGAATATCAAAAATTGCCTGATACCGATCCTATTAAAATACATGGCAATGAAATATTTCCTAATGATTTTAAAGATTATAAACAGCGTAATTTGTTTACACGTTACTTAAAAAGCACGTTAGGTGCTAATGACCCTTATATCTATTATTTTCTTTGGAATGAAGGCGACTGGAATGAGCGTAATGCTGAACGTCAACGTACTGAAGAGAGTAAATTCTTTCCAGGTGTAGTTAAGTGGGTTGAAGGGTTACAGGAACAAGGTATAATTGATCGTATAGGTCGCGTTATATTTTTTCACTGTGATCATAACGGTAAAGCATTTGAACATAGAGATTTAGATGCTAAAAATGGTATACATACTAATAATCAGTATACACCTCATAACAATGAATTCATCCATATACGCTATAGAACTAAAAGAGGGTTCTATATATGGGATCCAGACAGTCAGAATAAACACTATCTAAATTGCCATGCATCTTTTTGGAATGATCAAGATTGGCATGGCGGCGAAGAGTCTAAAGAAGTTGAATACGGACTGCGTATTGATTGTAAATTTAGTTTAGATTTAAAGAAGAAGTTAGGTATTGATCACCTAACTCACTATTAACCCCAAATATTAAAAAGATACTTTGGAGTAAGTCCTGCGTTGGCCCCAGCATGCCAACTTTTCCTGTCAGGCCATTCATAGACATTACCTTGTGCTTCGTTGTAAAGACAGGTATTTTCTACTATTACAATGTGTCCGGGTCTTGGAATATCAATATGACAATGAAATCTTCTAATTGTACCTTTAGCATTAAGAGTATTTTCATCATCAGTGATGTCCCAGTGCCAGGGAGCTACATCTCCCGGTAGTACTTTACTGATCCAGCAGTTTATATAACTGTCCATGCCAATAAAGTCCATAAACTTTTCTACTACTTCTTGGGGAAATTGTCTTCCTGGGAAATGCATTTCCCAGCTAGCATTGCCGCCTTCTGCCTTCATTTTATATCCAGCATTCCTTAGCGGTCTAGCTACTTCTTCTACACCCTCTACTGCATAACCTACATCGTGTCTAGGTCCTAAGTAACCAGGCATACTATTATCAACTGCCTCTATTACTTCGTTCCAATTGATAATGTGATTGCAATTACCTATAAATTTAAGCATTCAGCGAAATAGGCCAATCGCCAGCATTGCTGTCTATAGAACGTCTGTAACTTGTTACTATGTCTAGGTATCCGTCAGTAAATTTGAACCTATCCCAGTTTCTAATTACATCATTAACTGTAGTGAGAGGAATCTTTTCGTCGCCTTTGCAACAGCCATAGAGATCGTGGATCTTTAATTTGTTATCCTTAACATACACTGTATGCGGATAAAAATTTAGTTTATAAAGATTATTACTTTCTAGATCCTGTAGTAAGGATTTTAATTGCTGTACCCAATCGCTAGGCATCTCTCTACCAAAAAACAGTAAATGGCTCAAACTACTGTCATACCATTTGAAAGTTATTTTTCTGTTGCCTTCGTCAACTGATTCTATTTCAGGAGCGTAATCTTTGCCTGCAATTAAATCTAATCCGTATAATTCTCTGCGGAACCAAAATTCCTCAAAGAATGTCATAGAATATGAAGTACTGTTATACTCGGCTTTATAAACATCGTTAGGAGTGCCGGGATATCCGTCACTACTGTATTTGTAAAAATCTTTAAATGTTTCCATGTTTATATTTAACCCTATTCTAACTCACCCGCCTTAATTAAGGCTCAACAGCCATTTGTCTCCAACCACCGCCTAGATAAACTACCATCTGCTGTTTAGCTGGAGCACCAATGCCTAATGGATCCCATCCGCTTACAGAGTCACCGTCAGCAATAGCTACCATACCGTTGACTGGTGTTGCTGGTGCAGCACTTAACACTGCTAGTTTGGCAAATCCGTTGATGTCAAGAGTTGCTTCTGCTTCATAACCTAGTGTGTGATTAATTGAAGTATAACCTCGAGAATCAATATTAACGCCTTTAGGATTTAAAGGATTACCGTCAGTAAATGTTAATAAAGAAATACTTCCAGGTACTTCTCCTTCGTCAACTACGGCATTAGGATCAACACTGCGTAGAATGATGCTGGATAGCGTGTAACTTGCAGTGCCTTCACCGGTAAGTGATATGCCGTCGTAACCTAGTGCAGCATCAATCTTAATTGTATCACCAACTTGAATTGCTGTAGGAGCACTAAGTGTTCCACGTGATGATCTAAATGTTTCGCCTGGGCCAAAGAACCCTTGAGTAATACCGTTAGTGATATTAACAAAATCACCGTCTGGGCATAGTCTTATAATTTGAGTAGTTCTTGTTGGATCTGTATTTTGTATTCTAATTGGAATAGATGATTCGATAATACTGTTACTAAAAGACATCGTTGATGTTCTTAAGATCGAGTTTACACCATCAACTAGTACTGTAGAATCATCACCAAAGAATGATCCTTTAAATGCAGAAGCTTCAACTTCGCCGTCAAACACTGCACTACCATTAACATCTAGAGCAGCTCTAGCAAAAAACTCTAAAGGTTGATTAATAGCAGTAAATCCTCTAGAGTCTATTATTAGACCTTTATATGCACTAGTATTGCTATCTGCAAATGTTAATAGCTGTATGCTACCTGGAATTTCTCCTGCAGCAACTGACACATTATAATCTACACTGTGTCTAATAGCACTTGAAAGTGTATATACAGGATCGCCCTCACCATCAACTGATACGCCGTCGTAGCCTAGAGCAACATCAATTTTAATTGCATCACCAACTGTAAGATTAGTTGGTGCAGCTAGTGTCCCGCGAGACGCTCTAAAACTTTCACCTGGTCCTAAAAATCCTTGGCTTATACCCGTTGTAATAGCAGAGAATCCACCGTCAGGCGCTGTTCGTATAAAGTTTAGAGTTACTGCTGGGTTATCGTGTTTGAATACTAATGCTGCAGAAGTACTGTTAACAGTAAATCCGGAAATGTCTAATATACCTGTAGAAAGAGTTTTTGTAGTAGAATTTACTAAAACTGTACTATCTGTAGCTTCTACATCTCCAATGTGCGTGCCGTCTGTATCACCTGTAACGTTACCAATTACATTACCATTAAGCGTACCATAAAAGTTTGATGTTACTGAGTCAACAACAATTTGATCAGTTGCATTAGTAATATCAATGTGATAATCACCACCAGGTGTAAAAGCACCTTCATCTGCTGCTACAAACGCTGTACCGTTAAATTTTAGTATTTGTCCTGTTAGCGCAGGAAGTGTAAGATCTACGTCTAACAGATCATTAAGAGATTGAGCTATGCCAGAGTTTACTACAATACCGCCAACAGTGCTACCGTCACCTACCCACAAACGTTTAGTATCTGTAGTATAGACAAGCTCGCCTTCTGTGGGCGTAATTAGTAATCTTTGTGCATTAGTTCCGCGTCTGAGACGTAAGGCCATCTTTGTAACTCCCGGTATAGTATGTTACAAGTATTTATGCCTTTTTAGGATTTACCTACGACGTTTCATGAAGCGTTTTGTACGATCCTGTACGTCTTTTTTAACTTTTGCTGTATTAAGATTAAAGTCTACGCTTTCAATTAGCTCGTCGTGTTCTTTAAAGAACTCGTCTAAAATCTCTTCTACAGATTCTATAGTAATTCCACGTTTTCTACGTAGATCAATATTCCACTGACGCCCGTCTTTAAAGTGTACATTTACACCTTGCAAATACTCTATTGGTATTGCTTTTATTTCAACATCTTCAAATATTTCGGGCCAATGATCTATTATTTCTTGCGGTAGCTTATTATTTTTAGGCACTTGCTTCAGTTGATTTCTTCTTGGTAGGGCTCAGCTTTTCAGCTTCTTCTCTAAGACGCTTTGCTTCCTTGTATAGTCTATCTGCATCACTACGATACTTAGTTGCAAGAGCTTCGTCCGTTAGAGGTTCTTCGTTTACTGCAAGTGCTTCAAACGTTTCTGTAGCAGCTGATACAGCTTTTGGTGCTTCATTAGCATTAGCTGGCTTAACTGCTAGATCAGCAACTGATACACCTCTTTGTTTAGCTACAATCTCGTTAAGTTCCTTAAGAGAAATAGTAGTCTGCATATTTGGAGTCATTTCAACCATACTGGTGTTGATCTTGATCATCTTACCTGTAGCATGGAATGCAGCCAACATAATACGCCCGTCCGGAAGTCTAGTTCTAGCCATAGCATCAGCTAGCTCATTAGACTGTTGTCCAGCATCGGATTCAACCAGCTTCATAAGAGCATCGTGTTCATCTGCCATAAGATTTTCTGTAGTAACTACAATACAATTATCCGGATCATTTGGTACTACACGGTATGCAACTATTACTTTACGTTTTGTTGTAGTAATACGACCTACATGTTTGATATTAGCCATTTTATTTTTCCTTTTAGTTAGCTTGTGGTGCAGCTACTGCCTTTAGGAAAGTGTCTAGCTTGGTATAAACAGTTCCTACAGCAGTCATCTCATTGGGCTTAAAAGCACCTCTAGAGCTTGCTACATCAATAATGCTTCTTAGTGCTTGAAGATCCTGTACAGTTAGATCAGGTCCTTGTTCCTGCTTTGTTTGGGTAGCAGTGGTCTCAGTCTTCTGTGCAGTTTCGTTCTTTTGTTCGTCGCTCATATGAATCTCCTATAATATTATATATGCGCAGTTTATTTATTTGTACTTCAAATGTGGACAAGCCAACATGAAATAGGACAGCTCTTTTGGTTCTTCAAATCCTATCCTTAGCGAATAATTTAATTTGTTATCGTAATCAATGATAGTACTTCGTCCAATATAATACTTGCTCTTTAGATTATATTCTATCCATTTTTCAAGAGCATCTTTCATGTTGTACGGAAGTACAAGATCCGCATATTCAAAATGGATAGGAGGAACAGTAGTCCTCCTAATCCCAAACACCTCTAATGGATTAACTGTAAGTGCTTTACGCATTAGCCTCTTCATAATGTGCAGTTACACCAAATGGAGCCTGCAGATTCTTATCGTGATGTCCGTGTACGATAAAGATAGTATCGCAGTAGTTATCTTCACCCCAACTGTCAAATGGGTAACCATCTGTAAACATGATAAACTTTTTTGGTTGGATATTGTTATTGCGCATGTATGCCCAATTGGCCATAAAGTCAGTACCACCGCCACCTTTGATTTCATAGTCTAGTAGACTGTCACCACCATCAGCACTAAAGTCCTGTTCGTTATAGACCTTAGTGTCAAAGCACCACAGTTTAATATTGTAGTCTTTGTACTCGTCCATAATGCCTTTAATCTCGCCTAAGAAATCTTTTGCTTGATCATCACCAATTGATCCTGACATATCTAAGCTAATGCAGATATCAATCGTTTCGTCAAAGTTCATACCGGGCAGGATAGCACCAGTATGCCATCCTTTGCGACTTGGACGAGCAAAAGTGTAGTCATTACGGATAGTGCTTTGGATTTGCTGACGTAGCATCTGTCGCCAATTCATCTTTGGCTCAGTAAGCTCTTTGATCATCCGACGGATTTCACCGGGTACGTTGCCAGCGCCAGCACTCTGTGCCGCACTGATCATACCTTCCTTAATCTCGTCACGAATCTTACGAAGCTCTTCCTTGCTGTACTTTGGACGCTTACCCTTGCCTTCTTTTGGATCACTGTCGCCGTCCTCGTCGTCACCTTCCCAGTCAATATGCTCGTCAAGAAGCTCACCTAGCTTTTCGAGCTCTTCCTTAGTCTTCTTAAACAAGTCGTCATATACTTCTTCAGAAGTCCAATCTTGGTACTTGAAGTCTTGATAGCAGTCTACTATCTTTGGCTTGTCACCAATTCGATCTCTTACAAGAAGATTGTTGACAATGTAGTCAGATGCAATGTTATGTAAGATTGGGTTACGATCTTCTCTACGACTAAGGTGATCAAAAACGCAGTGAAGAATTTCGTGTGCAATAACAAACTCAATTTCTTTATTGTTCATAGCGTTAAAGAATTGAGTGTTAAAGAATAGATTCCTGCCGTCTACAGCGGCAGTAGGCAACCATTCGTCGGCTGCTTGAATACGCAAACGAGTTGCCATATTACCAAAAAACGGGTGACGCAACAGTAGTCCAATACGAGCAGTGATAATTCTATCAACTACTTCTTTGCGCATATACTCTAGCTTTTCTGGAGTAATGTTTGGATCTGGTTGCCAGTTCTTCTTTTTGCTAGCTACGGTCATAGCATGTTCCTTATTCAGTGCCTATACTGTATAATAACATATTTACAGGATATGTCAACCTAGAATAGAAAAAGTGGGCCTTTTGGACCCACTTTTGACTCTTTACGCAGACTGTGCTGCCTTAATATACTTACCAAATCGATCATGGAACTCATCAAAGCAAGGTACAGCATCCGGATCAATTGGAAGATTGTATTGGGTAAGAGCAACCTTAATGCCCATTACAACCAATTCAGTTTCAAAATTGTCCATTGCAAAACGCAGGAAGTTATGAACCTTTTCGTCAAACTTCTTGTCGCCCTTGTCACTTGCTTCTTTAAGTTCGTAGCAGAGCGAAATAGTCAAGGAATACATGGCACTGATTTCTTTAGCCTTCAGCTCTTTTACCTTACCATCCAAAATGTCAGTTGGATTAGGCATATTGCCAGCAACCTTGCGGTGAGCCATAAACTTAACAGCAAGACCTTCACCGACGGAGCCACTAACTAGATCAGTGATAGTGCTGTGTTCCAAATCGTCTTCCAACAGCTCGCTAACAAAACTCCAAGAACGAGGAGTAGCAAATGAACGGCTTGCTGACTTTGGATCAAAGTCGTAAAGGTCCTGCTTTGCAAATTGCAAGTAACCTACTACGTCCTTGTGAATCTTGTTTTCAACTGCCCACTGGAACCAGTCTTCAAAACTGACAGCCATTTCCAAGTGAACAAAACGGTTAGCCAGTGGAGCAGGCATACGATAAGTAACACCCTTGTCTGCTTCACGGTTACCAGCGGCAACAATGAATACGTTGTCTGGCAGGCGATAAGTACCAACCTTGCGGTTGAGGATCAGCTGATAGGCAGCTGCCTGTACAGCAGGAGCCGCTGAGTTCATTTCGTCCAAAAATAGAACGATAGCTTCGTGTTTGGATGCTAGTTCCTCATCTGGAAGTTCCATAGGAGGCGCCCAAACCATTTTGTTAGCATTGCTATCAAAATACGGAATGCCCTTAATGTCAGTGGGTTCCCAAAGGCTCAAACGTACATCAATGACATGAGCATCAATGCTGTCTGCAATCTGGTGAACGATATCTGACTTACCAATACCTGGAGGACCCCACAGGAAGATTGGACGCTTCTTAGCGATAGCGTGTTTGATACTTGCCTTAGCCTTGTTTGGGCTAACTGTACGAATTACGTCTGAATGTGCCATGTAGTATTCCCTCTTTTAAACAGTGTCTACATATATATAATAGCACCTTTAAGCATATTGTCAAGAGTTAATCTAGATCTTTTTGGGCTTTTTTCATAGCTTTTATGAGTCCAAGTTTACGGACATCGCCCGAGAACAGAGTGAGTTCTACGGCCTTGCGCTCGTTAGTAACCACTATGCTATGATCAAAAAGATAATATGGACAGTCAATGTAATTGTCTAAAAATACAATAACTTGAACAGTGAGTACCATGTCTTTTGGAAATGGAATATCATAAGTAGCTAATCCAATTTCCATAACAGTTTCATACCCTACTTCAGTTAGACGTAGTCCGCCTGAATCTTTTTCTCGTGTGTTCTTCCACCAAATTGGAAGATACTGCTTGACAGTTGATTCGTCTGTACTCTTGTCAAGCTGCTTCAAAAATATTTTGGTATATGTTTCTTTCCAATTCATTCTTCGTCAATGCCGTTAGACACTATTGTGTTCTCAGACACTACATCTCCTGACACTAATTTATGTACGGCAAAGTCCTCGCATTTGAACATAGTGTTCAATTTTTTTGCAAGGTTAAAGGCATGGCCTGGATTTGAGAAGGAGACCTTTTTATATTTAGGTCCTGGATAATTGGTAAGAGAATTTGAACTCTTTAAATTGAACGGCTGGCCCTTATAAAAGACTGCCCAAATAGCATCAGCCTCTAGTACCTGTTCAGTCTTATAGGTTTTGTTATTTGTATGTTCTAATATTATAGTTGGCTTTGGCCGACTCATATGCGTATCCTTGTTATTTAAGTACGCATATATTTATCTTTCTTTGGGGGTTATCTACGCAGTTTTACCAGCTAGAATTAGAGCCAATTTGCACTTGAATTACGTCATCTGTACCGCTTTTAGCGTTAGAAATCAGCTTTTCTAAGTCGCCTTCTAAACGACTCATAACAATACCTATAGTAAAGGCTAAATTCTTAGCCTGTTCAATAGTAAGTTTAACTTCTTTCGAACGACTATTTTCAGCAGCCTTAACTTGCTGAATAAATTGCTGTAGTGGTATTGTGTTTAACGGTTCAATGGTTTGCATTTGCTAGTTCCTGTCGCATTTCTAATTCAGTTTTAAAAGGTCCACGAGTTTCGTATCGTTCAACTGTAATTAGTTTTGGACAAAAACTTTTAACCCAACCTTTTTCAAATTTAATAATATAATAACCAGCACAGTAAAGACTTTTTGATTTTAAAGACTTAGTGAACAGTGGTAGTTTCCGTTTAATGTCATACATTGAGTTAAATGGTTCAACACTGGCTTTATATCCATGAACTTCATAATCTTTGTCTGAAATAACCTCTTTCTCGACCTCTGCCCAGATTATGTCTACACCAAATCTTTTCTTAAGTTGTTTCTTGTTATCAAAGAAACATGTTTCTGCACTACTAGAAAACATGTAACGATCATCGTTCCAAGATAGCGTTCCTATCTTTTCGCCATCATTTTCAACGATCCAAAATTTGTCTTTTAAAACTGATTTTGCTTTTACTGTCATTCTGGGTACCTTGCATTAAGTGATTCTGAATAAAGTGAAGATTGATCAGCAATTTTTTGCATGTTCCATTTACCGCAAAATTTGATCAGCTTCATGCCTACTTGTGTAACAGACTTTGGAAAACAAGCCTGCTTAATTGTGTTGTTAATAATTTCTTTAATATTATCTGGCTGTGCAGTTAGATCACATAGTGTTACATTTCTGTTGTAGTCGTCAAGGACTCTGTGTTCAACACCTTCGTGATCTACCCAGCGTTGAAGCATGAGATTGTTCCAAGCAAACCCCTTTGTTTTTTTATCTTGGAATGCTTCAGTAAGACCTACTTTGTTCTTAGTGCCTTTAATGCGCACACCGGGATAGGCTGAAAAGACGTTGTCACTAGTGTCTCCACGCATGCATTTCTCAAACAATAACCATTGTGGATCAGGTGCAGGTTTAGTTTCTTTTGTTTTCTTATCTACGACAGGTCTACCCTTCTCGTCAAAATAACCTTCATGGGTAATAGTAGTATTACTAACACCGTTATATTGCTTGACATTAGGCGCAATTAATTGTGCAAAGTCACCATCTGTAGAAATAATAATGTGATTGTCATTAGGATGATTTGCAACCCAGCCTGCAATAAGATCATCAGCTTCTAGTACAGGATTCTGCAATACTGTACAGTTTGTTTTAGTATGAACAAAATCTTTAAACTCATCAAAGATTTCCCAAAATACACGATCTTCTTCTGCTTCTCTAGGACTTAGAGCAGAACGAGCATCACTGCGATTGCGCTTATATGGCTCGTAATAATCCTTTCGCCAACTGCGCCCTTCTAAGAAGAACACTACATGACTACCATTAAAATCAGTCCACGCCTTCTTAATGCTGTTTAGCGTAATATGCAGCGCCATACCTACTTTTGTATCAAGGTCGCCACGGATTACGTGTCTAGCACGAAAGAAAGTGTTAGCAGTGTCTACTAGAATGTAATTGCTCATGATACTTGTGATTTGCCTTTACTAATTGGTATAACATTAATATACCCGGCATTTCGTGATTTGTCAAGTCCTTCTTCATCTAACATTTGGTAGATTATGTCTCTAAACCATCGATCTACTACTTCTTCTTGCGGATCATTGTCAACACCATAGCCGTTTTGGATTAATTCTTTGATAAAGATATCATTCCAGTCTAGCTCAAAGAATCCATTTCTAATATTGTCTTTGTTAATTTTTACATCTAATACACTGACCCAAGGTTCGCCCTTGCGTGTTGCATAGGCCTTTGGATCTCTCTTTTTAAGTATTTCGAGTTCAGCTTCTTCGATAGCCTTACGCTTTGCTTCTGCATCTTCTGCTACACGGATTTTTTCTTCTTCAATACGTCTAGCTTCAGCGGCAAGAGCTTGTTCTTTAGCTTCAATACCTGTAACTTTCTTAAGCCATTGTTTCATAACATCTCCCGTATTCTCTTAAATTCTTCGTCTGATTTGATAGTTGATGGAAGCGCAGGCTTAGGTGCCCCACGCATTTCCGAATATGTCGACATGGAGACGGGGCGTATATCTCCATCCCCGCTCCATTGCGAGGTTTGCGACTCGCTTGGTGTTTTGCTGGTAAAGCCCATCTTTTCCACCAACTGGCATAACATAGACTGGACATTCGATACCAGCACTGCGATATTCTCTAACAGCCTTTTCAACTTCGTCCACGTCCACTTCATCAGCAACAACAAACTTGAAGTAAATGTCACTGTTAGGTACGGTACTATAAGACAGAGCAATATCAGGTTTGATAGCATCATTCCAAGACTCCCCCGAAACAGAAAGCTTCGGTGAGCAGGACCAAGTAATTCTGAGTTTGCTCTGTTGACAGAGATAGTCTCTAAAATCAGGTCTGAGAGCTTGTGTAGTATTTGTTTCAAAAGTAACATTTTTTAAATCTTTCATTCTAGGATGTTCAAACAATTCTTGATAAAACTTTTGCCATCCTAGCAAAGGTTCTCCGCCTGTGATAATAAAATGAATGTCCTGCCCATTGTCCATCGTCCACTTGCCCGTAGGAGTAAGACTCAACAAGTGATCTACAACTTCGTCTACAGTCTTATCCTGCATAAACTTTTTAAATTCAGGATAGATGCTAGCATAGGTATCACAGCCTGTGCCTATGATAGGTAAGTCTTTAAACTCTACAATAGATTCAAGACGTCCACTGTCTAGTAGTTCTTTTACTTCCGGATTGTACTTATCGTTAACAGTTCCTCTAGGTAAACCAAAGTTCATACAACGAAAGTTACAACCAAAAGTACGTAGGAACACACTAGGTACTCCTACGTAACGACCTTCACCTTGAATAGAATAAAATGCTTCGCTATATCTTAATTTCACTTCAAGTTCTCCAATGTAGCGATCCTAGCAATCTTTTCGCCAAAATCTTCATCCTTACCTATAATATACAGCGTAGATTCACTTCTGTCAATCTTACGATCCATCCTACGAAATTCAACAATAGTACCACCAATAGCAGGATAGACCCTAAAATTTAATTTAGGGTCTTGTTCCGGAGTGTCTCTCTCAAGACTAATTGGTCCATCGCTTGTACGTTGTACACGATTTGTTCTGGAAGCATTTTCCCAATCTTCCCTAACCCAACGTAGTATCATACGTTTAAACCAATTTATCTTTCTAGGCTTGTTGTAACCTTCGTCAAGTTGTGATGGCATTTTTGCTTCTTCAACTGCGTACATTGATGTTCCCATAATTATCGTGGTGCAAATTCTTGCTGTAGTTTAATGTTGTCAAAAAACTCTTTCTTAGTACCTGGGTCATCTTTAAATGCACCTTTGAGTACTGTAGTTTGAGTTAGTGAACTGTGCGCCATAATGCCGCGATTTTCACAACATCCATGTGTTGCTTGAATATAGACTGCTACGTTTTTGGAGTTTGTTGCTTTGCTGATCTCCCTAGCAATATCATTACAAAGTTCCTCCTGGAGAGTTCCACGTCTTGCACACCACTGTGCGATGCGTGTGTACTTGCTGAGTCCGATGAGTTTCTCGGCAGCAATAATGCCAATATAAGCAACGCCAGCAACGGGTTGGTGATGATGGCTACACATACTGCGAAGCTCGCTACGAACAACCAGCATACCTTCGTAGCGGTCCTCCGAATCGTTGGGAAATGCTGTTGCGTCTGGTGCTGGGTCATATCTTCCTGCCATAATTTCATTCACGTACATCTTAGCAAGACGCCTTGCGGTGCCTCGACTGTTAGGATCTGTATGTCTGTCAATAACTAGTGCGTCTAGCACACCTTCAAACTTTTCAGTAATTTCATCAATTAACTGATCTCGTTCACTAGGAGCAAGCCATTGGCTAATGTTGTCACCAGCCCAAAAGCGACCGCCTTCATTCTTAATTCTATTTCTAATTACCTGTGATAGGTTCTTTTCTTGAGTCATTATTTCTTTCTCCGATGTTGAGGCAGAGGATTGCCGTATATACTATATGTTATAGTATACACTTTATTTAGGTTTTTGTCAAGATTAAACACTAAAATATTTTTTTAGCATTTCTAACTTGTCGCTGTACTCTGCCATAATTGCCAATTCCTTTTCAATAGCATCCATTATATCAGTATGCTCTGGAATAGCAATTGGATTGTTAAGCATTACTTCAACATTCATCTTGTGCTTTAGAATATGCGACTCAAAATGAACTTTGGATGTTTCTAAAATTTCTTTACGCATGAGGCTCTCCTTTTCTATAGTTGCCTTTTTCTGGGATAACGTGTCTTACGCCTCCCCTTGGATCTTCCATGTCACCCTTGCGACGTGGTATTAAGTGTATATGAGGATACATAACAGTTTGTCCTGCAGCCTCCCCTACATTTTGACCAATGTTGAACGCATCGCAGTATCCGCGATCAACCCAATCATAGCCCCACTTGTAAGCAGCTTCCCAGCATTTTACCATGTGTTGCCAATCTTCAACTTTTGGTACAAAAAGTACATGTCCTTCTGTAACAGGAAATCCGTCCTTATAGACGGTAAAATCTTTAGTATCTAATAAAACATTAGTCCAAGGTCCTGGCATATCTTACTCTCATATAAAATTAAAATTTATAACGGTCCTAACATCACTACTAGGGGGCGTACTAGCATGATAATGTCTTCCGTCAAATATTAAACATCTTCCTTTTTTAGGAGATATTTTAGTTAAAACTTTCTGTTCGTTAGGATTTAAATGTTGATTTATATCACTGTCGTCGTTCATTTTATCAAAAATAACAGTATCGCCGTCGCTGTCGTTTACATAATAGATACACACAAGATGCATTCCTGGGCGATCAACATGAGGTCTATCAACTTTCTGATTGTTAATTGGAGAAGACATAAACCCTCTTATAAGAGTGATGTCGTTTAATTTTATATTTGCAGCATCAACAGCATTATACAACACAGAAGTTACTAGGTGATTAGTAGTACCATAATTTTTTTCTTTGTCAAAAATCATACTACCCCAGCCAAATCTCTTTTTTAATGGAACACCAACTTTTAAAAACTCATTAATCTGCAAATCAGAAAAAGTTATATCAGACTGAAACCACCAGGGTTGTTTGTTGTGCATATACTCTTCAATTTGATTTTGAAAAGTTGTAGATATAGCATTATCAACGACAACGAAGTCATCTAGTATCATTTTTCTTTTTCTCGTAGTCGTATATTAACATAGACAAGTCGTCTAATTTATCATTAGTTTCAAAAACATGAGTGGCTACACTGCCAACAATATCCATATGATACTTGCTAGGATAATGACGCAGGCAGTAATATGCTTGTTTACGAATTGCTTTAGGAACACGAGGCGTCTTCTTAGGATCAAGAAGATCGTGTAAAAATTTTCCAGTGTTTATTACAGAACGATATCTTTCGTCAGGCAGCGTCATTTTTTCTCCCAAGGATATACTAGCCAAACATCATTTTCAATTTTATTAACCTCATGCGAGTAGTATGAGATATTGTCAAAGTTACTGGACAGATTGTTTGTTAAAACTGCGAATCGTACATTACCGCCAAATACATTACTCCAACCAGCATCTTCGTTGGGTAAACAACTACTGCGCCAATCCTTTTCAATCCATTCCAGTGTTGCACCTGTATCGTTAATGTCGTCAACAATTAGTATGTTTGATCTACGTGCAGGATCCCACCTGCTTTTGTAAAGTTCTTGTTCTTCAAGGGCAACGCATCCAAACGCATCTTCTGCCATCCAGCAGTTACTTTCACACTCTCCACCGTCACGCAGACTAACCTTTAGCGATTCGCAACGTACATCAATCATATGAGAAATAATAGTAGCAGGAATGTTTCCGCCACGAGTTAAGCCAACAATGTAATCAGGACGCCAAAGGTCTTTGTACATCTGCAGAACAATGTCAATACACATCTGTTCTACATCTTGCCAAGAGTAGAAATGTTTATTCATTGTAGTGTCCTTTTACGAGGCATGCCCGCACGTTCAAGTTCTTCTAACTCATCTTCATCAAAGAAGTGTTCTGCAATTTGTGCTAGAACTTCTGGAGGAAGATCGTCAACATCTACTGGCCTAGCACCTAGAGATTCAATTTCGTCAGAAGTTTTGCCTTCAAACATGTTAGTTAATTCTTTAATGAAAGCATCAAGTTCTTCCTGTGTGCCTTCAAAGTTGTCAAAGCACCCTGGTGCAAATTCAACTCGCATTTTCTTTTCTTCTGTCATTTTGAGTCCTTAATGGCGTCAAAGGTTTTATATTTTTCTAAAGCACGTTCGTAAGCATCTTTAAGTTCTTTGAGCTTAGGATACTTCTCTTCCATGCGAATGTCACGCTTTAATAATAACAGAGCATCACGCATTTCGTCAAGCTCTTTTAAGATATCTCTACCATTAACTTCTAATGGTGTAGTAATTTTTGTTACAGACGGTCCTATACTAACTGTAGTATCTTGAGTTACGGAGTTTAAAGAGTAAACTGGACTTGATACCCATGAAACTCCATTAAGACCGGGTGTAGTTACCAGTCCACTACCGCCACCTCCGCCGCCCACTGCTGAAATGTTAACACCACTAACAGAAGGAACAGGTCCATAGCCCTGTAAGAAACCACCAACTGTAGCGCCAGCGGTTAACTCAGTTATTAGCGGAGTATTTTTCTCTAAGGTATCGCTCATGCTGTATCCATTCTCCGTTTACATCAAAACCCCAGTCTTTTTGCTTAGGACCAGGCATAAACAAGGTCCAACAATCAACCCCAGGTTCTAATTCTACTCTATGATAACTGTTTGCCCTGCAGGTTCTAAAATGTCCTGCACCTCTCCAAAAACGACCTTCTGGAGTAGTTTCCCAATAGCCACCTTTAAGGATCAGCGTAGCATAAGGCCAAGGATGATCATGAAGATCGTCAGGATCACCTTTTAGAAACTTGTGTAGAAAGACGTTAAACGGAAATCGTTCTCTTTCTTTTAAGAAAAGATAATAGCGTTCAAGGTATGGCTCAGAACTTAGTCTGTCCATAATGATACGCTTGCGGTCAGTTTTTTCTAGCAGTTTAAAAAAGAGACGTTTGATCATCTTTCATTTTACCTTTCCAGTCTTGTTCGACCATTTTGTAAACAGTTTTAAAATTTTCAAATGCTTTAGCTAGTCCGGGATATTCTTCACACATCTTTTCTACAGTATCAAAGTCTGGAAAGCAGTCCTTCCATTCAGTTCTATCAAATACAAATGTACTGCTGCTAAGACCGTCTAGATTAATTGCTGTATCAGTTGATAAAATATAATCTGTGCCGGATAGCGTAATAGTTTCTATACCACCTGCCATAGTTGACACTGTAAAAACATCTTGAGCTGCATAGTTGCTATCAACAGTAATAGTTACGTCGCCTGTGGATGTAAAAACAAATTCATCGTCTTTATTTTCCATTCTTTATCGCCTCATAGAGATCCTTACCATTAAAGAATTCTTTCTTTAACTTAGCGACCTGCTTATCTAGACTAACTAGAAAGTCTTCGTAGTGTTCCATATATTCTACTATTTGAGCTACTATCTTAGCTCTATTGTCTTTATAAGACAGGAAGTCAGTAGTCCAGTCAGACGGATATTTAAACTCTGGTAGAGACATCTCGCTGTAACTAAGCCTATCAGGAACCATAGGAATAGCATCTACTAGTGCGCCTTCATACCAACTGATGCCTAATGTTTCCTGCAAGTTAGCACTGAACACTAACTTAGCTTGTCCTAGTAAGTTATGATATTCGTTCTTTGTTAAACTGCGTTCTTGACAGATTACAAATTCGTACTGTGGAAGTTGTTCTGCTAGATCTCTAAAAATATCAACCTGCTTTTCTGGAGCAATACGATGCGGGAAAAGAATTAAATCTTTCTTCTCCATACCTTTATATTGACTTAGACTGTTTGCAAGATACTCCATGGGCCAACCAACACGTACAATCTTCCCATCGTTGTATCGATCTTCCCATTCCTCATGATACCAGGGATTTTCTAATGGGATGCCATCATGTAGCAGTTCATCAAACAACATCTTTACATGAAACTCTGTTGCAAAAAAGTTTTGATCATAACAGTGAAACATGCTCTTCTCAGCATTCCTGACCCAGCTTGCTGGGCCTATAAGTCTTCCTAGGAAGTCTGCCTCATCATAAGAACCAGCATGCCATAAACCGCCAATTCGAATGTCGATGCCCAAGAGCTCAGCCATGTACCGAAGCTGTATAACCGTGGGGTTCCAAGCATCTGTGTAAAGAAAATAGTCGCCATTTTTAATTTCTCCTTTGCAGAACATTTCACCAATCTGTTCGAGCTGTTTGCTCTTATACACATTGGTACCGCCAAAATTGAGAAAAGCCCCAGGCGTAGTAGCCTGAGGCGTTTCACCACCACTAATTACAACAACTTTTTCATTCGTAGCATGGCGAAGCTGTTGTGGAAGATAGTCCTTCCACTGTTTAGTGTAGCGTGTATCTACTGCTTCAATATCTACGATGTATATAGTCATTGGTGTGTATTTTTCTCAAAACGTCGTGTGTTCTTAAATTTCGAACGTTGCCATCCGCGATAGCGTTCGTATGCCTGCCAATTAGGATCTTCCTTATTATAAAGAGCCCGTTCGTTGAATACCTTACCTTCAAAGCGGCAATAATCGCGATAACTATCGAGATCATTAAATACCTTGTTGATAACGGGATTAGTGATAGACATTGTTGTTTTTTCCTTTAAATCAAGTTGTAAGGATAATAGATAAGTGAGCCATTTTCTCCATCTTCGGAGACTTCAATTTCTACAAATCGGCCCGGAAACTTTGTAGAAATTTCCTTATACAAGTCATCCGAAATCATTTCGCAAGACTTGTGATTAAGTTCTAGTGTACCTTGGTTATATAGATTTTCAAGCCAACGCTTGAATTGAATGAATTCAATATCTCGGTCATCATGGAAAACTTCGATACGAACCTTAAAGTGAAAGATATGTCGATGTGGAGTAGCTAGAAAACTCACATCATATTCATCACCTGTTGCTAGCTTAGGATCTACGCTTGCGGCAGGATAGCAGTGGATACCTTCTTTACGGAAAGTAACCCAAACACTCTTTGAAATAGGTTGACTCATTTGTTGCCTTTGTTTTTGTTATATTTTAAGTATATGTTCACTTAACTACCTTGTCAAGTGTATATTTGGACCAATCAGTAAATTTTGTTCTATCCATTAGTTCATGAAGACTATGACTCCAAACACCTGGGTTAGTTGCCTTAAAGTCCTTGTCATCGATCTTGAGCATAGTGTTATAATTCCAAAGACGGATATAAGGAATTGGAACACGTATTTGTGGAATAAAATTATCTTGTTCGTTTAACCCACCATCGTTAAATTCTTCAACACAATGAATTGGAATATCTAAACTACAAAAATAATCCTTTTTAAGAAAATACATAATCATATCTTCCCATACTTTCCATTCTTCGTAGGTGCTGCCAGGATTAAAACTGTGATTAGCACCAAAGAAGATATGCTGTATGTGATGCTTGAGTTTAGATTCTATAACATGAACAGAATGAACACCTACTACAAACAGTGTGTCCATTCCATATGCAGGAGTGTGTTCTACTTCTTCACCGTAGAAGAATACAGCGTCATCTTCTACTCCGTCGATATAATCTCTTTTCATAATGCTAATGCTCTTAATTTAGTTTCGTAAAGGTTGATTTCGTCTTTGATCCAAAGTTTTTTAGTTTTAAGCATGTTAACTGTTGAGTCGGGAGCAAACTTATTATATAACAAGTTTATCTCGTCGTCAAGCTCTCTATGCTTTTTATAAAGTTCTTGTAGATGTGCCACAAGTTTATCGTGGTCTGTTTCAAAGTTGTTCATCCTCCAACTCCTCCAGTTTATGTTCTTGTTCTTCCGTAAACTCACCTGCTTCTAGTTCTTGCTCTGTCGTTTGCTCTACTTCAAACAGCGCATCGAAGTATGTACTAGAGTTCACAGTTTTCTTTCCAATTGCACCGCGAGTACCGGGAATAGCAATCCAAAACTTTGAATACTTTTCAATTACTTCTAATGATTCTTCTCGAGTTGTCTTTGAAAATATTTCTTCTACAACATCTCTAAAGAACAGTCTATCAAACTTTTCTTGTACCAACATGTTTGGAACAACACCTGCATCATACTGTCTATTTGCTTCTTGCACAGCATTGATGTGACTCCATACATTATGACCCATCTGAATAGCATAACTAAAACTATCCCAACTGGTGCGCCCTTCCTTGCCAATCTTATTCAAATCGCCTGGTTTATAAATGCATACATCAGATACTTTCATTTCTGATGTAATTGGACTGTCTTCAAAGTTCTTGAAGATACCGTCTTGCAATACTGCTTGTTTAAAAGTTCTAGTATCGGTTGCATACTTTTTATGGTCAATGCTTGGAACCATTCGATAGGTCCACTTGCCTCTATCAGGTGTTTCATTTTGAATGTAAATCTGTCCATTAGCAGTTGCTAAGAACGGGCTAGCACAGTCAAACGTCAGCATCATAGTAGGATTATAATACTTGCGAATAGCACGTTGTAAGTCTGTAAGCAAACATGCCCACTCTAATTTACTAGTGCCCAAGAAATGCATTACATCATGTACACCGCTTTGTAACAAGCCGTCATAGTGCAGAGCAACAATACGTTTGAGTACTAAGTGTACATCACACATGTTCTGTCCACCCATACTCCACCCATTAAAGTGATTGTCAGGATAGATGTTAGGGTCGCAGTAATCTTTCATCTGCTGATACCAATCTTCTGCATCAGTGTGATTTTCACCTTGCAGAACATTTAAGAACTTACATGCTCCTGTACGATGCTTTAACCAATAGTCATTATTAATGCGTGTTGCTTTAACGGCTTCTTGATAAGTGCTGATACCAGTAGCCTTTGCGCCTTCAGGTGAACGAGCAACCCAGGCTGGGATATCAAGTACCATGCCATAGTCCATATAAGCGTCCATCCAACGCAATACACCATCTCGTTTCTTTTGAGCCTTAGGGCAATTAGGATCTTTCCAATCACCTTCCCAAACACCCTTACCAATCTGGAAGCCGCCTGAGTCACCCAGCAACCAAGTGTTCTGTCTATCTCTATTACGAACCATGTCTTCTTTAGGCACAATCTTAGTTGTATCTAAATCAGCATGTCCTGCAGAGTAAAGCGTCCACTTGTAAGTAAACGCTCCTTCTTGTGCATTAAGATAGTTTAGACTTTCTACACCGTGTTGGAAGTTAGCAGGAATACGAGCATCTTCAATGTAAGGACCTTTAACAGGATCAGGAAAACGTTGCTTGCCCACATAAGTCGCATAGAAACCACTTAGTGCTGGTAAAAAGTGTGCGTAATCGTTTTGTGTCGCTGTTAAGTCTTTATTCATTATTTGCTCTGTGCTGGAAGGATGTAATCGTACTTGGCCAATCCGCTATCTACGGAAATCATCATAGCACCTTGGTCTGAAATGCTTACAGTTGACTCACCGTCTAAATTTAAAATAGCCTGCATTTGACTTACTGGCCAACTCCATGCATGCTTCAAACTACCCGATACGTTGTTTTGGAATACAAACTTACCAGCATGTGTGCTAGCATCACCAAAGTAGAATACTAGATCAGTTACTCCGCCTGTTACTTCAGTCTTAACTGTAAAGATTGGCTCTTCAGAGTGTGCTGTACTCATTAGCTTCATACGCTGAATAGCTGCCATTGATGGCTTAAATTGAACATCCCAGCTAGCACCTTTGAACTTAACAGTCTTGAGCTTTTCTTCAATAATTGCCTTGTTCATAAAACGATAGTCGTTTTCAAAGTCGCCTGTTGCATTTTCAAAGTGAATATGCGTAGGAATAGTTTCACCGTTCCTATCCGCACTAACAACTTCAATCTTTGCATTATCCTTGTACTCCGGATTCTTTAAGTGAAGTGCTAGCTTGTCTAGGTTAGGCATACCAAACGTACCTGTAAATTCAGTTACTGCCTTGTGTGTTGACGATGTAAGAATAACGGAACGATCTTCTGCCATTGCGTCAATAGTAGTTGCGCCATTTTCGCTAGTAACCTTAACTAGGGATAAGAAGCCTAGTGAATGTGTATGAGCTACGATGTCTTGTAAAATGTCTTTCATGGGTTTTCTCCTGTAATATATTGTAGTTTAACGTCTATGCCTTTATTTGTCAAGAAGTTTTCTACGGTGTATTTAGGTTTGAAGCCTAAACTGGTTAAAAATTTTATATCTGCCTGAGTGTGTGTTCTTTCGTGGGGTGTATATTCTTTAATTTTAAGATTTGGTGCGATGCTAGGGATATAGATACTAGTGCCAGTTCCAACATCTACAACACCTTTTAAGTCAGTATTTTCAATAAGGTATAGGAAAGCAGAACAAACATCTTCCAAATGAATAAAATCTCTATAATGCTTAGTTGCATATTCTAATCCTCCATTTAGTAGTTTGTCAAAAAACATGTCTTTACGGGGTGTGTCGCTGTATACAGTGTGTAGTCTAATTCCTAATGAATTAGAATGTTTGGCACCTATATATTCAACTAATAATTTTGTTGCGGCATACGGGTTACGTTCGGGTTCATACGCAGAACTAGAACTAGCATAGATAATTCTAGTATTCTTAAATACTTCAAAGATTCGTCTACTACCTTCTACGTTGTTATACCAATATGCACTAGGATTCTTAAGGCTTTGACGAACGCCGCTCTTTCCTGCTAGATGTATTACTAGATCAACTTCGTAGTCTAAACTACAGGTATTGATATCTTTGCCGTCTGCTAGATCAATGCCATATACTACATGATCTTTTTCCAAGACTTCTTTTAGTCTTGAGCCAACAAATCCTTTATGGCCTGTTAACAATATACGCATATTATTTTCTTATTTTATTATTATAGTTTATTGCTTCTTGCATAACACTTAACTCAACACCTTCTAGTTCTGCGGTGTGCAGTAAAGCAGCAGTGTCTTTAGGAAAACAATGTCCTCCCCAACCTCTTGCAGAAGTAACATCAGTGTGACTAGCACCAATCCTTAGATCTTGACCCACACCAGCAGCAACATTTTTATAATTAACTCCGAATGCTTGGCATAGGTCATAAACTTGATTAAAGAAACTTACCTTGGTGGCTAGAAATGCATTTCTAAAATATTTTACAAGTATTAACTCTTCAGGCTGCATATGAACTGAAATTACCTTAGGAAATACTTTTCTAAAGGTAGCTTCCCAAAATGTAATATCATCTCCTGCATAGTACATATACTGTGTATTTCTAAAATCTCTTTCAGCAGTTTCTGCTCTAAGAAATTCTGGACTATATGTTAAGCTACGTTCTGAAAATGTTTCTTTAAGATAAAGCCAACCTTCTAAACTAATAGTACTGCGTATTAGAATTGGTATATCTTTAGGTGTATCTGTAATAACTTCATATACATTGTTTATGTTGCAAGCACCTGAAGGATGCTGAGGTGTATTAACACATATAATAACGGCATCAGTGGGATTGTCTTTAATTTTATCAGTACTAATTTTAGGATCTACTATATTGATAGTAAAATGTTGCTTCATTAATTCAACATGAGACTTACCAACAAATCCGTATCCTGCTATTGTGATGTTCATAGTGCTATACCTTTTGATTGTAATTCTCGAAGAGTTTTAAAAGTTTCTCTCCAGGATTTTACATAGAATGTATTTGTAACAACTTTTGCAATAGGGTAATCATTACCATTTATATCACATCTATCACCGAAAAAATAAATGTTACTAATATCTTCAAAGTCTTTTAAAATTTGAGATTTATCTAAACCTTTTGGAAAAATATCAATTCCTGTTTCTCCGCCTACTTTTGCTTCAAGTTTTAGAAACAATGAATTAAAATCTTTTGCTATTTTAATTCTTTCATCGGAACTATTATCCCATTTAACATATTCTGCTCTTTGCAGTTTATTGGCACCTCTACCAACAATGCTAAAATTACACATACCGGGACGATGTTCAAAATGAGTTCCTGTTCTAACTTTAAAATCGCTAGTCTTTAAATATTCTATCAAAAACGTTTCTGCTGCGTCTGGTAAATGCCATTCATTTGTATGAGTGTTAATACCTGACTCCCAGATATCATTCCCTGAACAGTTATATACTTTTCTAACAGTTTCACATATTTTTAAACCTAATTGCTCAACCGTTTTAGGATAATCACTACCAGTTACTAGATAGACTTCATTAGCAAAACAAAAGTCTAAAAAGTAAGACTGAAACATTCCGTCAATGCTGCTTCTACTTTCAGTCAAAGTTCCGTCTACGTCAAAAATAAATTGATTCATTGTGAATTTTTCATTTCCCTATCTACTACTCTTTTTCTTAAATCACTAGAGCTGAATCGATGTTCTCGTTTATTGAAATAAAGTTGTATTCCTCTTTTCTTACAGATATCCTTACCTGTAAAATCTTTATCTCTATATTCTTCACCTAAAATCCTAACGTCAATATGATACATTGATAATATATCTTCAAGATCACCTTCTGATGAATAAGGAATTATTTCATCTACATAACCAACTGCTTTAAGTTGAGTATATCTTTCAACTACAGTTTGAATTGGTGAATTTTTAGTTGGCCTATCTAAGCTAGGATCAAACTGTAATCCACATATCAAATAATCACACTGCTCCTTAGCTTCTCTAAGCATTTGAACATGACCTGCATGTAATAGGTCAAAAGTTGAACAAGTAAATCCTACTTTCATAGTTTCATTTTATCTGCTAAATTTCTCAGCGCCGCGATAATTTCCTCAATTACATTAAGGTCACGATCTTGGTCTGTGTCTATTTCTATTTCTATTTTAATTTTCATTTTATTCTCCGAAGTCAAATAAACTTGAGAAAGTATTGTGCTGCTTTGTATCTTCTAAACTATAGTTTAGAACTCCAATCAAGTTATCCAACTTATTGTCAATAATTGTTTCTTCCATAGCACTATCATCAAATGGAAGTTCTTTGAACCAATCAGGCAATCTTAGTTCATCAACTGGGTATGCAACTGAAGTATATCCTAACGGATTGTCCTTTACTTTACATACAATTACCTTCATACCGTCAACAATTTCCATTGAGTATCTATCACCGTTCATACGTTTTAGTGTATTCCAGTTGATACTTGCACGGACATGTCCAGGCATGTTAGCTTTGCCTTTCTTTTGCTCTTCTCTCTGATAGTGACCAATTTTGTTTGCTCTCTTTGGTGAACCTTTTTCCCATCCTGGACGTTCTTTGAACACCTGTCTAAAAGCAGTAATACGTTCAATAACTTCCTTTTCTTCCTTACCGGTCAATACCATTAGAAGTACTTCACTTAGAAACTCCTGCATAAACACAGGAGTATCTGATCGACGAAGATCTAAACCCATAGCTTTTACTTTGCCTGGTTTGCCATCCACATCTTTTCTAGTACCTTCTTGATCGTATACTAATGCTGCATAGCGTTTCTTAGTAATATACAATCCGCTTTCTGCTACAATTTCTCTGCCTGCTGCAATAACATCTGCACGACTCTTAGGACAGTGAAACGCCTTGCCCATAAATTCTGGGAACGTCTTATTAGCTTCTTCACTTACTTGATCGTAAAGCATTGTGATATTTTCTTTACTCCAAGGTATACGTCCTGCATCAATGTCTTCTTTGAGTGTTGTATAAGCACTAAAGTATACAGAGTCAGTATCACCATAGATAACAGCGTTACCTACGTGATCATATGTGCCTGTAATGATTTCATTTACCTTAGAAGCCATGTGCTTGGCAATTTGACGTCCTGTGAGCGTAGTTGATTGTCCAATGCGTTTATCAAAGAACCTGCAACCAGGGTTAAGAATAGCACCATACAAACTGTTAAGGTTAATCTTTTTAACAAGCTGCCGCTTATCCCAGAACGCAATTTCTGTATCATTACCGGCCTCCTGAGCCTTCTTTTTCATAGCCTGGAGTTCTTTACGTTCAGCGTACCAACGCTTTAGTAGTCCAGGGATAACACCTTCATATTCTGTTGTAAAAATAGTTCCGTTGGCACTGAGCATCCAAGGCATGTGACTGTCAAAGATTAGCTTGAATATTTCAGCACCACTTAGTACGTCACTTCTGCCATCTTCCCAGTCAACTGTAATTGCAACATCTTTACGTTGGGTAATTACTGCTTCGTATTCTTCAGAACCAAACCTACCTTCCCAGCTATTAGCAAAGCTCATCTTTTTAAGATTTGTGTCTTCGTGGATACGTGCATCAGTAAGTGTAGAACGTAACTGCCCAACGATTGTCTCTGGTGCCATGTTTAGCGCACGAATTACGGATGGATACAGACTGTTCAAGTCCATTGACGCAATCCATTTATGTAATCCTACTTTTGGATAAGCAACATACGCACCTGCGGCTTGAGTATTCTCGTCATCCTGTTTGGGACGATTAGGAACCTGTAGTCCTCTGTTGTGAGCTTCATTGATAATAGCCTGTTCTGTAACAGCTACAGCACCCATTGTAGTTTGTAGTAGTACAGTATTTGCATGAGCAAGTTCGTTTGATAAATCAATGAACCTTAGCTTCTTATCAAGTTTGTCCAGTAGTGCAACGTCCTGTCTGTTGTATTCAATGAACGTTCTAAAATCGTTGTTGTACAACTGATCCAGTGTGCCTTCATAAACAGTCTTGTTTTCACCAATCTCCATTTCGCCAATGGCATCTAGTCGATAGCTGTGACGTTCTTCATAAGTATACTTGCGATACAGTTCAAGACTGTCTAAGTGTACACGACCTACAAAGTCAAATGTTTCAGCAGTCTTGCCATACTTTTCGTATTCACGTTTCTTAGGTAATTGACCCCACAAGCAGAATCTGCGTGTATCATCCTTGCTTAACATCCTAGCAACACGATTTACAGTATAAGGAACGTCATAGCCTTCTGAGTTCCAACCGCTTACAATGTCTGCATCCTCAATCAAGTCAAGAAATGTTTTAAGCATTTCTCGCTCGCCGTTGCCATCCTTGTCATTCTCAAAGAGAATAATGTTGTCACCCCATTCCGTACACATTTCTCTAGCTTGATCCATAGTCAGTCCTTTGGGTGGAACTGCTAGAGTAATCAATGCATTGAGCCACTGTAGGCATACAGTGATAGCTGTAATGGGCATGAATGGGTCTGAAGGATCAGCGAATCCTCGTTCCGGATCAAAGTCCGTCTCAATATCCCAGAATGCAATGTTTAGCTTTGGTGCATCCTGATTGAGATAGTTCTCACTGAGACATTGGAATATAGGGTTGATATCGCTTTCATACAACTTCTTACTGTTGTTGATAGCTAGTTCTTTGCGGAAGTCTTTAGTGTTTTTACAAACAATACGACTTAGCTGAGTACCATACACACTCTTATATTTGCCCTTGGGGTCTTCATAGTAAAAGGTGTATTTTACTGGGTGTTCTGTAAAGCGTCTTTTACCGTCTTTACGTTCAACGATTCTGATGATATCAGAATCTCTGTCAAAAATTGCATCTACGTAACTCAAATCTGCCTCCCGTTGCTTGTGGCCAACGCTGCCGTACTACATGCTCGTAAAGTGAGCGACTCTGAAATATTTAGTACCGCTGTTACACGGCACTAAAATTATTTGTCATAGCCAAGTGTTGAAACTAGTGTTTCTAGATCTTCAAACGAATCGGCATACTTGTCCCAGTCACGCTTTTGGGCAATCTTAATTGCCTTAGTAATTAGTGCTGGTTTAATGTCTAATTCTTCTGCAACTGCCTTAACAGTTTCCTTAAGACCTTCCTGCAAGTCTTCAATTTCTTGAAGTACAGTAATGCCTTCTCTAACTAGACGCTCTAGCTTTGCCTTTTCTTCTGCACCATAGGTACGATCGCTCATCGGTAATCCTCCGTTAATAGTAATAATTATATAGTGATTTAGTATTTAGAGCAAGAGATATTTTAAAGAGACTTAAGAGTTCTCTCAGCAAATGTCCAGCCAAATATCTCTTTGGCTTTCCAATCATTCTGTTTGAAACCTTCAAGATTGGACCATTCACTTTCTTTTGCTATAATGTGTTTACTTATGCTTTCCCAGTCTGTGCTGAGAATTTTTTCTTGAATAGATTCTTTCATTTCAACTATTTCGTTAAAATGATAACTGTCCCATTCGATATGCACTATTTCCCAAATGCTTCCGCGGTCATCAATATAGTCAAGTGCAAAGTCAAAGCCCCACTTCTTTTTTGATTTTAACAACATCTGAGCTTTTGGATTTTGAGTCATAAGATCTGTAATTTCATTTCTTGCATCATCTGCAAAGTCACAGCGATGTAATAGCATACAATGATCTAGAATAAATTTAGGATGCTGAATATTCATCCATGTGTCTTGCCAACACAAGTGATACAAACATTCAGTAAGGGGAAAATTCATTGCAGCATATAATTTTTTTTCTGCTGCACATAGTTCAAAACCGTCTTTGTCGTACCAACGAAAATCTTCAGGTATTAGATTTGCAGTTTTGGTACAGGTTATATCTTTTGTAAAATTATTGACAACAAGATCAAACATCGTCTTTATTCAACGCTGCCCACAGTCTGTCTTTGATAGATTCAGTAGCATAATCTTTCTTATGCTTTTCTTTGCCTATCTTTGCATCATACTTCTTGTCTTTATGAGTGCCACCAGCGCCACTGGTACGCTTTGCTAACATAGTGCGCCAGTTAGGATCTCTCTGCTTAGGTGCTTGCACTTTCATGTTATCTGCCTCTTCTATGCCTTCATCTTTAACGTATAGTTTTGGATCAGCCTTTTTCATTAGTTCTATGAACTCTCTTTTAAGCTCTCTTTCACTGGTAAAGATTTTTTCTAGAGCATACTTAAAAGGTTCTAATTTTGACTGTAGCTTAGGATGCAGTACGCTAGATGAGCTACTCTGCTTTGCCGTAGCAGGTCGTTTAACGTTGCCGCCTGTAAAGAAATCTCCAACGCCTTTTTCTAAAGCACCAGGGTCGTAATCTTTTACACCCTGTTGTATTTGATCTAGAGGACCTTCACCTACTAGTCTGTCTTTAAATGGATGCTTGGTTCTGCCTGGTTCTGCTTTGGGTTTTGGTTCATTACCTCTAACCTTATCAGCAGCTTTTTGCTGGCTTTCATTAATAGCAACACCTGCTAGTTTAGCAAAGTCTGCTATGCTGTCAATCTCTAATGGCAACGAACCTTTGGAAACATTTACTGTTTCGTTTAGGTAATCTTTAGTTGGGGGGACATTCGCAGGACCTCTAGCTGCTTCCTGCAACTTTTTCAAATCTTCTCTAGGATCACTAGGATCTATTTCAAATAGTTTACGTTGCAGTGCATGGAAGTCCATGATTAATCCTTCTTAACGTGCTCAGGCTTACCTTTGTGCTTGGTAGCAGCATAATCTTTAGCATCTGCCTTGCTCATACCTTTAGCAGCTTTAGCAACATCAGGACTTGCAGCTGGTTCACCTTTCTTAGCAGCATATACCATACCCATGAACTTTTGTTGAGCCTTACTCTTTGCTTTTTCTGTTACTTGAGCGTGTAGTCTTGCTTTGAAAGGATCTTCCTTTAGGCGGCCATCCTTTTCTGCACTCTTGAGCATAGCAACACGATCTTTGTAACCTTTGATACCTGGCTTAATATCTTTAGCAGCCTTCTTCTCGCCTGCTGTTGGATCTTTAACATGCTTCATTGTAGTTTTAGACTGATGGCTAGCAGCTTCGCCTACCTGTATTTCCATTTCAGGACCTGCTCCGCCACCGTCAGCACCAAACTTCATTTCGTAGTCTAGATTGTGATATACTGAGCCAATGTAATCTGCTGACTTGGTGATCTTGCTTTGTACCCAACCTTCAAGACCCTGTTCTTCAGAAACATTCTTAAGCATTTCGTGCAGTTTGATAGCGTACTTGGCAATTTTATAAAGCTCTGCACGAGCCATTTGTACTTCATGGTCTCTTTCAGCAGCGCCAGCTAGATCAGCTAAACCTTCTTTAATTTTATCTGTCATATTTTTAACTCCAATGAGGCATTGATGTAGTATTTATCGTTTAACTAACTTGCCACCAAATAAACTAACACCCTTCATATCTAGAGCATTATCTGTAGGTTTTTGTTTTTTAGGTTTCTTTTTACTGTGAGGGTTAGCTACTGCGGCTACACTTCCTGCGCTAGTAGCACCTGCACTAGCAGTTTCTATTAATTCTCTTAGTCTCATTTGCTACGCCCTGATTTCATATTAGCGCACCAATGAGCCATGCGAGCTTTCTCACCTGAGCTGTTCTTTGCTACACTGCGAAGTTTTGTAACACTTTGTTTACAGTTAACACCACTACGTTTGGCTAGTCCTTTGCGTCCCGGATTCTTACCATCAGCAAAGTTTTCGTGCATGCCAAAGTTTCCACTCATAGGCATCTGTTTAATACCAACATCACTTGCAAAACGATCTATAACCATTGCAATTTGAAAGTCTAACAGTGTTAGACCTTTAACATCAGACGTGCTGGTCTTTACAGTAACTTCTGCAACATCCTGTGTTACTTCACAGAAGTGATCCATTTTTTCGCTGAGCATGTTAATAATCTTAACAAATGCTACAGCAGCTCTATGATCGTCTGCTGCATATTTTGCTTGTAGCGTTCTATGGTCTAACATTTCCCAGTCTGGAAGATATTTGCTTTTTAAATTATCTAGTGCATCATTAGAAGGTTTGAATTCCTCAACATCGTTAGCTCTAAATTCACCTTCAGTCATACCGTCACTGCCTCCATCTCCGCTATAGCCCGGATAATAACCATATAAGCCGTAAGGTCCTGGACCATAAGCTGCACTGCGTAGTTTACGTGTGCTCTTACGTTTCTTCTTACGACTTTCAACATTGTATGTAGGATCTGTCTTTTGACCTTTTTTAGCACTGTGTCCAGCAGGATCAATATCAGTAGTTGTTAAACCAAGTTTTAATAAATCTTTTATAAACTCGTGTTCTATATCTTCACTGCCAAATGATATAATAGCACTAGGAGGCCCCTTGCCAAAATCATGTTTGCCTAGACCTTTTAAATTGCTAATGTGTTGTCCTAGCTTGTACCAATCATACACATCGCTTACATCTATTTTTACAGTGCCTTTGGGCATAGTAGGTTTAGTTTCCGGACCCATAGGAGGATCATTAGGATGCTGATCTTCATTTTCATTACGACCAGCACAGTGAGCACGTTGACTAAACCCTTTTGGATTAGAGCAGTTTATAGAACGCTTGTATTTGTCGCTCCATTTTTCAGGAAGTACATCTTTTGATTTCATTTTTTACTCCCTTTAACAGGTTTTTCTCCTGTCATATATGGAAGGCTAAACCAAAGCTGAAACCATTCAGGTGTTCCTGGCTGTATATTTTTTTCTCTTTGAATTCTACCTTTTTCATTACCAGTAACAGATATATTGCTGCCTTGGTATTCGTGTAGTCTTGCTGCATGTCCTAGACCTGCTAGATACTGCATTGATTTAATTTCGTGTATAGGATCGTTAGGCGGAAGTACACAGTCTTCTGGACTAGCCTGATTTAAATGTTCTGTAGTGATTCTATACTGTTTCATTTTGAAGCAGGCTCTCCAGTTTTAAAAACTTCCCACTTCTTGCCCGTAGCTTGAGACTTCTTTTGAGCCATAGATTTTAATCTATAGTATTCTCTTTCTTCTTCAGGACTGTCAGCATATGCACCGTAAGGTCCTGGAAATACTTTCCACTTTTTACCATTAATATAAACAGCAAAGTTATTTCCGGGCTCTGTATTGCCTTCGTCCCAATCTTCAGGATCTCTTACTCGTTCTGTAGTTTTTCTCATACTCGGTGATACAGCAATAATAGAATCAGGATCAACTCTTGGTTCAACTGTTAAAAATTTCCAACCTGGATCAACTACAATTTCAATATCGCCGCCGCTATTAGGAAATGGTTTGTTGTTTGCGCTTTTAATTTTAACAGCATCTTCGTCAAAGTCAACAGCAGTGACTATAGAAGGAAACTCTTGGCCATTTGAACTTTTGAATATTACTCGTTGTCCAACACGGAAGTCATTGCCGGGCGTTCCTTCCGCCACACCCTCCGCAGGTTCTAATTCTTTTACACCCATACCAGTACGCACAGCACTGTAAACATTCTTAGCATTGTTTTGTAAACCTCGCGGTAGGCCTTGTGCAAATGCTTCAAAGTTACCTTTCATTGCAGCTTCGCGCATCTTACTAGCACTCATTCCTTCTGCACCTTCTGCATCGGGATCACGCTCACCTGCACTGATTACTTTGATTGATTTAAAGGTATAGTCTTTGCCGTTATATTTGTTAAGCATTTCAGAGAAACTATCAAGTCTATCTGAACCTGCTACATATATTAGATTGTCGTAGCCCATTGACTCAATTTTTTGTAGAGCTTGAATAATTGTTTTTACATTTGCATCGCCCACAGTTACATTAGGAAATGCTGCTTGTGCAAACTCTAGTTTGATATTAAAAGGAAGCGGGTCGGTTTTGGGCTTTTGAGTTTGTGTTACAAACAAAAAAGGGTCTGCCTTTTGACTTGCAATAACATTAACTAGCTTTTCATGTCCGATGGTAGGAGGGTTCATTCTACCAAAGGCTATTGCTGCTGTTTTGCCTTCCGCTTCAAAAATCTGTCTTAATCGCATTAGTAAACCCCCTTCTGAATGTTGTTTAACTCTTCAGAATATAATTTCTGTATCAACCCTTTTTTGTCTTCGTTGGTTAATAGATCATCGGGGTGTTTGTTGATTTTAAATTTCTTGCAGTAACTATGTGCGGCTTTATTAATCATTGATCCAAAAATAGATTCAGGACTAACAGATTCTTTTTTGTCATGAGATGCCTTCATGCTTATAATGGCAGGAAACATTTCCTTTCTATAAAACACAGGATCGTTTCTCATATACACAGACAAGTCATCAACTACGTCAAATGGTAACTTGTCATTTTCTATTTTAGAAAATTCTTCAATGCGCATGTTTAATCCTTACCACTTACGGCAGGACCAGTAGCGTGCCTTATGGCGTGGTCCTGGATTGTCGCAGTTGTGACGAGCACGGAAGCTGCGTCTACGAGCTGGATTTGACTTTTTAATCTTCATGTTAGGGTCACCAAAGTTTACCTTAACTACATTGCCGCCCGGCTTACGAACATATACTTTAAATTTCTTAACATCGCCTCTCATAGGCTTGCCTAATGGAACCGAGCGACCTTGATATTCAGCTTCGTCCAAAGCGTCATCTTCATTGAACCACATTACGCCGTATTCTAAAAAGAAATTATCGCCGTCGTACGTTTCTTCGTCTACAGGTTCACCTTCTACAGACATCTCTATATCAAAATCATCATAGCCTTCGTCTTGAAGATAACTAGTTAGATGTTCTGCAAACTTATCAGCTTCTTCTTCTGAAAGCTGACGTGGAAGGGGTATATCTACAACTGTAGCACCCCTGTCTGATTCATACACTAGATTGTTTGGGAAAATTGATTCATCTAACTTCTGCGCTAGATCTGTCTTTTCCATTATTACTCTAATAAAATGTTCCATAGCTGTAGCCTTAGTGATTTAATCTTATGCTGTTGACAGTCCCGTCAGTGAACAGTAGCTTTGCTCTAAGCCATACATAGTTTCCTGTAAAGTTAGCAATTCTACTGCCAGTTTCGTCGTTAGCAGAATATGAATGCACTTCAAACCAATCATCTTCTATTGGATCCAGTACTAGAGTAGCTTGGATTATAATATCACCAGAAAGTCCAGTATATGTATATTGGACTGTGTGCAATCCATCGCTGCGTCCGTAATAACCGTCACCCTTAAAAGGGAGACCCACAACAGTAGCTAAATCGCTGTTAGCTGGCGTATGTGTATATTCTGATAGTATAATTTCACTGTTAGTCGTCATACTTATATTTATCAATATCGCCCTTGTAGACTATTTTGTCTACTTTGCGTATTGCATGACCTATAAGCATCTCAACTAGCGACATAACACGGTCGTCACGTACATAAATGTAACTTCCGTTCGCAAATCCATTACCAATATCCTTAAGTGTTTTAGGACCTACTTTTACTTTGTCAGTGTTAGATTTTAACCAGTTGTAAGCATTAGCATCAAGCCTCTTGTAGGATAAGTGTACTTGATATTGATAAGAACTGGGATAATTTACAATTATTAAGTTTTCTTTGCGCGAAAGAAGATCAACTGCTTCCGGGCTTGGTTCCCAAAACTCCTTAACACTTACACGCATTTTATTAGAAATCTTCATTAAAAGACTTCTATTGCTACTGTATATGTTAAGTGTATTAGATTCGCATCTTACTTTATAGTCACTGGCTTTTTTTAAGATATTGTAAATATCCTTAGCATCAAAAAATGCGTCCTCAGTTATTTCTACTGTAGATCTATATGTGGTCTTAGTTAAGGGTTCACCTGCTTTATGCTGTGCTGTTAGAGTATCTAATCTAACTTTAGCATGAGCTAACTTTTTATCAGAATTTGAATCTGATCTAAAAATTGTAGCCAGCGGATTGGAAAGTACCAGTTTGTACAGGTACTTTCCGTGATGCAGTTTTTTAGTTTCAAACAGTCTCATTAGCTGCTTCATTTACTACACAGTCCAATTTGATTTCGTTTTCACGATAGTCAACAGTTACACTGCCCCCATTCTTTAAATCACCAAACAGTATCTGTCTTGACAAGGGACGCTTAATCTCTTTGTCAATAACACGCTGTAGAGGTCTTGCACCCATCTTAGGGTCAAATCCCTTGTCTACTAGATAGTCTAATGCTTCGTCAGTGATTGAGATAGCAATGTTCTTTTCCTTGACCATTTGCTTGAGTTCTAACAGGAACTTGCCTACAATCTTCATCATAGTTTCCTTGCTCAACTTAGCAAACGTAATTACACCGTCTAGTCTGTTGCGGAATTCAGGTGCAAAGAATTTCTTAAGCTCGCTGTCATTGTAGTTGCCTTCAATTGAATCATTAAATCCAATCTTGTTCTTTTCAGCTTCCTTAGCGCCTAGGTTAGTAGTAAGGATTAGGATACAGTTTCTACCATCAGCTTCCTTGCCATTTGAACCTGTTACTTTACCGTTATCCATCAACTGTAGTAGGATTTGGCTAACATCAGGGTGTGCCTTTTCAATTTCATCTAGCAGTAATACACAGTTTGGATTTTCCTGTAGCTTGGTAATCAGCAAGCCTGCATTTTCTTCAAAACCAACATAACCAGGAGGTGAACCAATCAACTTGCTAACAGCATGCTTCTCTTGATATTCACTCATATCAAATCTTACTAGCTTGACACCGAGATGTTTAGATAGCTGTTTGGCTGTTTCGGTCTTACCTGTACCTGTTGGACCCATAAACACAAATGCACCTACGGGCTTGTCATCTGCTTTTAGACCAGCTTGGCTAACAAGTATCTTGTCAACAATGCTTTCAATAGCATCATCCTGTCCATATACACCCTGCTTGAGGTTGTTTTCTAGATTCACAAGATTTTCTGTTTCTCTTTCTGCTACTTGTTCAGCAGGAAGATTAACAATCTTAGCCAGTTCGTATTGAATTTCAGCAGCGCCTACAACCTTATTGTCCTTTTGATTCTTGAGCTTGAATCTTGAACAAGCAACGTCAATGAGGTCAATAGCCTTGTCCGGCAGCTTCTTATCACTCTGATACTTCACACTGAGTTTGACTGCTGCTTCAATTGCAGCGTCAGTAATTTCTGTCTTGTGATAGTCTTCATAATACTTCTTAATACCTTGTAGGATATCTTTAGTAGTTTCTGGAGAAGGCTCATCTACAGTTACTCTCTGGAATCTGCGCATCAGCGCACGATCCTTTTCAAAGTACTTGCGGTATTCTTCCCAAGTAGTACTTGCTACTACCTTCAAGTCGCCTTTGGTAAGAGCTGGCTTGAGCATGTTAGCGAGATCATTAGCACCACCGCTGCCACCAGCACCAGCACCACTCATCATGTGTGCTTCGTCGATGAACATGATAGTCTTACCCTGCTTAGTTAGAGCCTGTAGCACTAACTTGAAGCGTTCTTCAAAGTCGCCTCGATACTTAGATCCTGCCAGCATTGAACCAATGTCTAGTACATAAACACTGTAGTCCTGCAGAAACTCCGGTACGTCCTTGTTTACAATCTTATATGCAAGTCCTTCTGCAATGGCAGTTTTACCTACACCGGGATCACCGACCATTAGCACATTGTTCTTTGAACGACGTCCTAGTGCTAGTGCAATAGAATCTAATTCTTCACTACGACCAATAATAGGATCAATCTTGTTACGCTTTACTTCGTCATTTAGATTAGTAGTAAACGCTCTCAATGCCCTTCGAGCTTCGCTGCTGATAGAATTATCCTCTTCAACTTCCTCTTCAACTTCGTTATTAAGAAATTCAGCAAACTTGTCTTTTACAATGTTAGCCTCATTAAGATAATATACAGCTATGCTACGTTTTTCAGTTAGCATGCTAAGAAGTACGTCGGATAAATTAATATGATTTCGACCATTAAACAATGTTTGCGTAAATGCTCTATTAAGCACACGCTCAACTGCTTGTGTTTTCTTAGGCTTAAACTTTTCTAGCTCTGTCTTTAAGTCATCACAATTAGTCTTTAAATGATGCTCTAAATTTGTTTTGATAAAGTTAACGTCACTGCCATACATGGACAATACATTGACAAAATTTTCCTCACAGAGCATAGCATAGAGAAGATGCTCTAGAGTAACATATTCATGCTTTAACTTCTGAGCATCTTTAACTGCTTTATCAAATACTAATGTTAACTCTTCTGATGGTTCGACCATATTAATCGTTTTCCTTTTTTATACTTTTATTTAAGTCCTGCAACTTTTGATACACTTCTGGATCTGACATATCAGGCATTATCGGATCAATTTTTACAAATACTTTACCTTTTTTTCTAGTATGCAAATCTGGAATACCATAATCTGCTATACTAAAAGTTGTGCCTGGTTTGGTGCCTTTAGGTATTGTTAGTTGAACTGTTCTTTCATCTAACGTTGTCACTAGTATAACACAACCTAACAAAATGTCAAACAAAAATACTTGTTGAGATGTGTACAAATCATTGCCATCTCTCCGCCATCCATCTATATCAAAAACTTGTATTTTAATAAAAAGATCACCGCGTTGAAATCTAGGATCTCCGTCATCACCTAGTCCAGTATAGCGCACTGTGTCACCGTTTCTTGCACCTGGTGGAATATCAACTTCTACAGTTTCTTGTTTTCCAGAACGAAGTCTATAAGATACTATTAGTTGTTTTCCAAGTATAACATCTTTTAAATCAATTCTAGCGAGAACTGTGAGGTCTCTGTTTTTAGGAGCGCCTCGACCCATACCAAATTGTGAAAATATATCTCCAAAAGGACTGCCATTCCCAAAAGGATTTTGATTAGCCCAGCCAGGATTTTGCCATTGTGTTTGCGGATTATCGTAGTTAGCTTTTTTATCAGGATCGCCTAGTGTGTCATATGCTTCATTTATTTTAGCAAATGTATTGTGATCCCCGCCGCGGTCGGGATGATGCTGCATCGCTAGTTTGCGATATGCTCTTTTTATTTCTTCTGGCGAAGCTGTTCGTGAGACGCCCAGCGTACTGTAGTGATCCATGCTAATACTTAGCTGACCTGTACGCTGGGCGTGGTGTTAGTGAAAGATTAGTTTCTACCTTCTACTTTTTCTTTAGTACGACCGTATGCAGCAATACCAAGTACAGCACCCATAGCAATGTGATATAGGCCTGCGCCCTGAAGCGTTAGCGGTTGCCATTGGCTTGTTACTTGCCCGCCTTGTACTGCCTGTAATAGGCTCCAAAGGATTGGGAATATAACAAAGTCAAATGTACAAGTTCCCATGTACAACCAACCCATAGCTGGACGCCATTTCTTGTTGATCCAATCTTCGTTTGTGTTCTTAACTAGGACGTCCGCGTCCCCTACATTATTACTCATATCTGCCCTCGCTGCTGGCGGGGTATTTCTAAATCCACTGACAGAGTCACTGTCCCCCCTACGTGTTGTAATTACAGTTTCTTCATACTTAGGTGCTGAAGCTGCTGCTGAAAAACTTGATGATGTTGAACTAGAACCAAAACTGTTAGCAGGTTCTAGATCTTCTGGCTTTAATCTAGGCATGTTCCCTCCTTAATTACCCTTGCGCAAGTATTTAGCGCAATTTGGCTAATTTAAATGCTCTGAAAATGCAGAACCACATCCATCCTATATCAAATTCAAACCAACGACGGCTAAGTTTAGGGTTTGCAGGATCTAAATGATGATTATTATGAAGTTCTTCACCGCCTATTATAATGCCCCAAGGACTTACGTTACGACTATGATCCTTAGTGTTACCATTGCGATAACCCCACCAGTGTCCTATACCATTAATAAAGCCTGCTGCCCAGAATGGAATCCATATCATCTGTACACCCCATACTAGAAAACCCCATAGCCCAAATAATAACAGATCTATAATTAGCATTAAAAAAATGCCTAGTCGATGATGCGGAGTATATAATTTTCTTTCAATCCAATCTTTTGGAGTACCAACACCATATCTAAGTACAAACTGCGGATCTTTGGTAGCTTCGTGATAAAGACTCCAACCGCCAAATAATAATTTCCAAATGCCAAATACATGAGGACTATGCGGATCACCGTTTATATCAGTGCTTTGATGATGTTTACGATGTACAGCCACCCATGCTTTAGTAGTCATACCTGTTGTAAGCCATAGCCAAAAGCGCATGAAATGCTCAACAATTGGATGAAATATAATTAATTTATGTGCTTGGCTACGGTGCAGATAAAGGGTAACACATATAATAGTAATATGTGTCATAATAAGGGTCGCGAGTAATAAAGTTATCATCTAGTATTTAGTGCTCACTTCTTAAAACTTAGGGTAGCGAATCCGGTTTTAAAGGCAGCAGCCGCCTAACGCCTTAGGCTCAGATAACTGAGTAACGGTCCCAAGGTGTGTTCTTAAATCATTTTAGTGAGTGCGTAAACTCCAGCTACTAGCAGAGCTTTAACTTCAATGTCATCTGCTTCGTCATCTAGTCTATCTGTGCGAACTAGGTCTTCTAACAGTTCTTTAAACTCGTCAGCACTTAGTTCATCGTTCTCATACTGAGCTGCTAGATCTAGTGCTATCTGAGCTCTTTCAGCAGCCCAGGGTCTATCGCAGTTTGCTAGTTCTCTCAACGCTTTCATGATTTATCTCTTGTGATTGCCGCCGCAAATTGGGCATTCTTCTACTGTGTTCATAATGTATCCTTTTTAAACATTGTCATAAATCTTGCTTGTATATTTTTAGCGAATTGTGGTTGAGGAAAATTCCAACCTACAAATGCCCCTATTGCTAACCAAAATAATGTTTCTAACATAATACCCTCTCCTTTGTAATATTACATGAATAAGAATAGGCCCTGGGCACTTAACAGTAACCCAACACCTGCTACAGCAAAGCTGGCCCAGAACATTGGCATACTAACTGCAAGAATACTTGCAGAAAGAACTACAATAGCTAACTGATATGCTGTACTTGCGTAGCCAATCCACGGACTAGATTTTTTAGCAATCTCACGTTCTGCTTCCATCTTACGTGCATTGATAGAGATTTCTTTCTTGTCAGATTCCATACGCTCTGCTTCTGCACGGAATTCTTTCTTCAATGCAGGGTCGTTGGTTGTCTTACTAGCAATTTCAAAACTGACTAGACGATTATTCTTTGCTTGATATTGTGCCCATGCATTGTTAGCACCCAGTGTATTGTTAAGAACTGTAGAACTTAACTTACCACCATACCATGCATTTACTGCAAGGAATAGTGCAAACACAGATATAACCATACCTGCTTTGTCTTTGATTTTTGCTTCGCGCTCAGAACGAGATCCGGGAGCCGGCTTTGGAGCATCCGGATCTTTAGGTTCTTTATTGATTAATTTTAAAATAGAGTCTTGTATAGCCATCTTCCCTCCTTAGAATCTTGATAGAACTGCGGCAGCTGCCTTTTCTGCTTGTGCTGACATTATCTTTTTCTTGGCTTCGCAATATGCAGGAGAACCCTCTTTCTCTACACTGCGTTTATAAAAATCGTCTACAGTTTCACGCATAGGCTTTATTAGTGTTCTTACGTCAGTCTGTCTTAAACCTTTGCTTTCACTGTACATATCAAACCATTCTAGGTTGTCTGATATTTTCTTAACCTGTGCTGCATGTGGCTGTTTGCAATCCAGCTGTGCTACACTCTGTCTTACGTCTATAATACGTGCAGATTGATTAGAATCACTAAAGCTGGGGATCTTGCTGGTTAAGCTAGCACACCCTGAAAGTGTTACAGCTAGTGCAACTGTTGCAAGTAGTTTTATCATATTAGTTTTCCTTACAGGAACATTTTGTTTCGTAATCGTGTATAGCTGCTTTAATTGCATCTTCTGCAAGAATTGAGCAGTGTATTTTAACTGGCGGTAGAGCTAGTTCTTCTGCAATTTCTGAATTTTTAATTTCTTTAGCTTGTTGGAGTGTTCTTCCTTTGACCCACTCTGTGACAAGGCTCGAGCTCGCGATAGCCGATCCGCAGCCATACGTTTTAAATTTTGCATCTGTAATAATACCTGTATCATTATCAACCTTTATTTGTAATTTCATTACATCGCCGCAAGCAGGTGCGCCAACCATACCAGTACCAATGGAAGCATCACTAGTAGAAAAACTACCCACGTTTCTGGGGTTTTCATAATGATCAAGAACTTTATCAGAATATGCCATAATTTATTTTTTATCTATCTTAACAGCTTCGTTTAGTTTTGAATCAGCTTCTTTATAATATCTTTCATACGCTGCAATAATTGCCTGTTGCTGTTGAACATAGGCTCTAATGTCTGAAAGATTTAATCCTAGATCTGCATAGCCTTTGTCAGTTAGACCAAATACAGCAATAGGTCTTCCTGACTTAGACAACTCGTCAAAAACTTCTTTATAGTTATCTTTAGTAATAACTACCCATTCGATGTTTCTCATACGAACTCGATCAGCTTTGGGTAATTCTAATTTAGGTTTCTCAACTGGAGTAGTTGAGATTTGAATCTCTCTTGGCTTGGGAGTTAGTAAAGCGCAACCACTAACGCTTAACGAGATTATCAAAAAGCCAAGGACACTCGCTATTGAACGAACGGCCATCTTTTGCCTCCTTCTCTGTCTTAGTTAGTTCTGCACCTGACAACAGCTCAAAGCATCTACCTGCTTTAGCACTGGCCGCATTGACTACACGTTGTATAGCTTCTGGTTTTGCGGCAGCAGTTTGTCCTAGGTCATGACGCTCTAGTTTCTCAGCAAGAACTTGATTCTGTGCTCTAATTCTACTAAACTCTTCATTAGTCTGCTTAATTTCAGTTGTTACACGAGCAAAGTCTTTTTTCATAGTATCGATCGTTTGCTCGTTTAATTTAACAGCAGTGTCTAACTTTGCATTGTTCTCAGTCAGGATTCGTATTCTGTCCTGACTGTCTTTATAATACCAGTAGCCAGCACCACCTAAGACGAGCATGACTACTAGCATTATACCTGCAAGTTTAAATCCCATGGAGTTTATCCCAATAAAGCCTGTAAGGTTTTTGGTCCAGCTACTCCATCCGCCGACAACCCATTTTGTGCTTGCCAGTTTTGTAGAGCTCGCTTGGTTCCCGGACCAAAATCTCCATCCGCGTTTAAACCAAGAGCTTCCTGTAGCTGCTGTACTAAAGGGCCTCTTGAACCTTCCTTTAGTACTTGATTGAAATTTACCTCACCACTGTCATCGTGATCTTCGTTATGTGAAGAAGATCCGCCACCGCTGCCTAAAACTTCTATTGCATGATTAAAATGCTTCTTACGATCTTCTAGACCAATAGTTCCGCCATTGATTTTCTTAGTCATGCCTACAATATCGCCAGCATCACAGAACTTGTTAATGTTGTTAGTATCCCAGAACCAAGCAGCACTGTCAAGAGCACCCTTCTTAGTTCCGATATAATCTACAGCTTCGCCAAGATCCATTTCCATTGCCTTGGCAAAACCTGAATAGTTACTCTTACCAGTCAACTGAATCAATCCACGACCACGATAGCGGAAACCATCACCAGAAGCTTCATCACCGTTGCCCATTCTGCTCGAATAGACTACGTTAGCAATTTTCTCTGGCTGGCGAGCATATGCGTTAGCATCTCTACCTGCATTCTTAAAATACTTAGGGAAAATCTTATTCAAACCATCAGCTGAATAGTTTAGATTTTCTGAAAGTACCTTAAAGCCTGCTGATTCGTGTGCGCACTGTGCGACGAATCCGGCTACACGTTCTACAGTATTAATTTGCCAAAGCGGTAGTACTTCACACATAGCTTCGTACCATGCATCAGCTTCTTTATTTCCATGCAGTAGTTCTCTTACTTGATCTACTGTAAACTTAAACTTAAAATGTTCTGCACCCATTGCAATTACCTTCCTTTAAAAAATGCGCTTTAGAACAACGACTTTGTCTTTGTTTTCCAGCGTCAGCTTGTCACCGTATTTGGTAATGTTATAATCTCCAATGTACTTAGTCAAAAATATAATTTCTGCAAAGTCATTAGCATTAAAACCTTCATTAATATTAGTTATTGTTTCTTCAGCATCACCAAAGTCTACAAATCTAAATTTTACAGGATCTGCCCATGGTTTCTTGATAGTGAGTATATCGTCTATCATTTCTACTGATTCAACATAACTTCTATTAAAGAAATTCTTATAATTTTCTAAATTTGATTCTGTAACAGTTAACCCATATTGATCTGGCTCAACTGGGATCATTTCAGAAAGATTCTTTTCATCAACTGCTAGACTGCGCCAATTCTTATAGTATCTAAATTTTAGATTATCCATGTCGCACAAGTTTTTAATACCGTTAGCAATTTCTAAAATTTGACTAGGTGCATCCTTATGTCGTTCAATTTCAACAAACACTTTGTATGTACCGTCACTTGTTTCTCCGCTAGTAGCATCTGCATCAAGAACAAAGCTGTAACCTTTTTCTAAAAAAGTTTCTAAATCATCAGCAGCTTCTTTAGTTTTAACACTAAAGCTCATAGTGATAATATCTTGATCAGACCCCATTTTACTTTTATAACTGTCTATCTCCATAATGTGATAGACTAAATCACGCAGATCGCTTTGTCTTAGTGTCATTGTACAGCCCCTTCTTCAGGTGCTGCTGCAACAGCTTCAGGTGCTACTGCACCAGATGTTAACTCATCAGCGTTTTGAGATGTTGAAGGAATTTTAGTATCCTTAGCTGGTTCAACGGCTGCTTCTTTATAACCTGAGTAAATATCAGCTATAAGAGATTTAGGCATCTGTATTTCTACTAACCAGATAGGATGTAGGTCTAATTTACCTTTTTTAGTACCTGGACGTATGTCATCAGGTTCGCGTATTTTTCTAGGTTCAATTAGATTAGAACGAATGTATTTGACTTTACAATCATAATCTAGCAAACGTTTGCCGCCCATAGGATCAGGCATCTTATCTTTTGGCCACATAAACGTACAAGTAACCCAGTGTCTTTCGATCGTTGGGCCACTAGCAAGCTCGCCTTCTGCCCAGTTAGCATACACATAGATATCTAGCTCATCAAGAACTCTTTCGAAGTCTTTAAGTACTTCAAACGCTGTGTTAGAATCGTATATATTTTCAATGTTGTTTATAATATCAAGAACGTCTTGCATAGCTGTTTCCATAGTTTCCTATACTTATTTATCGTATCTAAAAAGTTAACAAGCGTTTTTATCATTTTTAATGTTTACTAAATAACTGTGTAAGGGATGTATTTTCCCTTGCTGGAAAGACAGTCCTTACACAAAACTACCCTTAAGGAGGACATTTAATGGGTGCAAGACGTGCTTCTAAGAAGCAAAACAGCGCAACTTTCAACTACAGCAATGTAGTAAATATCAATACTTTCCAAAAGCAGAAAACAGTCCACATTATTCCAAGGAATAGAAATCAAGAAGCCTACGTGCTAACATTACTGGATCCAAAGAAAGACATAGTCTTCGGTATTGGTCCAGCAGGAACAGGTAAGACACTCTTAGCTGTGCAGGTAGCAGTAAAATATTTTAAAGAAGAAAAGATAGATAAGATTATCGTCACAAGACCAGCCGTGTCTGTAGACGAAGATCTAGGATTTCTGCCAGGTACACTAGAACAAAAAATGGCTCCGTGGACAAGACCAATTTTTGATGTGTTAAGAGAGTATTTTAACTCACGTGAAATAGAAGGGATGATAGAAGAAGGTATTATTGAAATCGCACCACTAGCTTATATGCGCGGCCGAACATTTAAGAACGCATTTATTCTTGCTGATGAAATGCAAAACGCAACACCCAATCAAATGAAAATGTTGCTAACAAGAATAGGTGAAGGCTCTAAAATGGCTGTCACAGGAGACCTTAATCAAGCAGACAGATTAAAAGACAACGGTCTTATTGATTTTATCAAACAGCTTGAGAATAAGAACGCAACAAGGCTGGACATAGTCCAATTTACACAAGGGGATATTGAAAGACACGAAGCAGTAAAAGAAGTACTCAGCGTCTACGGCGACGAATAAAGGAAAAGGACCTTAATGGTCCTTTTCTACTTTTACAACTTCGATTCCGGATTTTTCGAGGAACTCCGTACCTTCAGAGCTGCGATAAGCAGTGCTATAAAACACACGCTTAATGCCGCTTTGATAAATGAGCTTGGCACAATCCAAACAAGGACTGTGAGTGACGAATAGGTCAGCACCAAATCCAGATTCCGTTCCTCTAGCCAACTTAGCAATCGCGTTAGTTTCTGCATGCAAAACCTCCGGTTTAGTTTTTAAAATGATATCTTCGCCTACTTCAGCTTCTCTCACAATCTCATCTTCACAGTTGTTATCCCAACCAGCAGGCATACCGTTGTAACCAATTGAAATAATTCTGTCATCTTTTACAATGATAGCGCCTACATGAAGTCTACGTGCATGACTAAGCTCTGCAAATGTTTCAGCAGTTTTCATATATGCTTGAATAAATTTATTCTTCACTTACAATCTCCCATGTGCCATCTCCTAATAATCTAACAGCATGTTCGTATACGTAATCAATAGGAACACCGGTACACCAATCATTAGGACCTAAAATAGCTAATCTATAAAATTCTTTTCTTTTGTCCCATATTAGATAATATGTTTTATATGGAACTGTAACAAATTGGTATTCTGACTCTAATACTTTATCTGTTACAGACAATCTATCAATAATTTTCTGTGCTTGTTTTTGTATTAGTTCTGCTTGTTTTAATACTAACTGATATTGCTCATTTAATTCTTCTAATTTTTCATTAGCGTGATAGCGAGCAATATTTTTAGCCTTATCCTTTATAGTAGCAATAGGCAAAGGTTCAAACTTTGGTGCTCCTACATTTGTAGGATAAGGCATTATATTAGGATGATCTGCTACTTGATCAGGTTTTTTATTCTTCATACCGATTGTTTAAGATCATCATTATGTATTCATTTTTAGTATAGATAAATCTATTCTTAAAAATCTTATCTTTTTTCATATACTGATATTCATATGCGTGATACATGTTTAACCAAATTAGTTTTTTGCTCCATGTACTGCGCACAGGGAGCCATGCATATTTTTCGTACCAACGCTCATCAAGTATATTATAGGTCATACAGCCATAGGTGCAGTAATACTGTCCATAGGAAAATAGTTAATTAGTTTATACTGTTCGGGTTTTGTCTTTACTAATTCTTCAAGATCTTTAAACTTAGGCATTTCTAAAGTAGGCCCAGACGCAGGTTCTCTTGTTATTTGCAACTTAACCTGCTCAAAATGATTTTGATAGATATGACAGTCTCCGCCAGTCCATACAAAATCGCCTACCTTTAGATTTAATAACTGCGCCATCATATGAGTTAGTAGACTATAAGATGCAATGTTAAACGGAACACCTAAGAACATATCAGCACTACGCTGATACAGTTGACAGCTTAGTTCGCCGTCTTGAATATGAAACTGAAATAATGTATGACACGGAGGCAACGCCATAACATTAACCTTATCAGCGTTCCATGCACTTACAATGTGCCTGCGACTGTTAGGATTGTAATACATGTTTTCGAGAACTTCAGCTATCTGGTCAACATATCCAATTTGTGCATCCCAACTACGCCATTGGTGTCCATATACTGGTCCTAGATCTTTTTCTATATCAGTATTAGTGTAACCTAAATCTTTAGCCTGCTTGTCAGCATTAGCAGTCCAAATAGTTGTTTTTCCTACAAGTTCTTCACGGTTCTTTCCATAGTGTATTTCAGCTAGACGTCTCTCATCTGAACTTCCTTCAAGCATCCATAGCAGTTCCGAAACTACACTTTTCCAAGCCAGCTTCTTTGTTGTAACCGCAGGAAAGCTCTCACGCAGGTCAAACCGCATTTGATAACCAAATACTCCCCGTGTACCTACACCAGTTCGGTCATCTCTATCTTTGCCATTTTCTAAAATAAATTTTAGTGCATCAATGTACTGTTTCATTTTCTCTTCTTTAATATCTGAAAGGTAACATCTTCATGAACTTCTTCCCAGTCAACTTTGAATAAGGTATCAATTTTTCTATTTGGTAAGAAAGTGTCGCAGTTATAAACACCTGGTATTTTACTAAGATAAAACTCGTCAATAACACCCAAGCATTGTTCAACAACTTTTGCTCCACCAATAATCCAAACAAATTGACCAGGATATTTTTCCTTTAGTTTTAATAATTCGTTTACTAGATTTCCTAAGATGTATTCATCTGCTCCAGGATACGAATCTTTATTATTAGTAACTAAGACATTAGTCCTTAGAGGTAATGGGCGTGGCATGTGAGGATCAATCCATGTAGTAGATCCCATAACGACTACATGGCCTTTAGTATTTTCTTTAAACCATTTTAAATCTTTTGAATTGTGAGGCCAAGGAAGTGTTCCTGAATTACTGATACCACCTGCATCGTCACAGGCCATAATAGCTCTAATCATTAGTCTCCCTTTCCTGGCTTCGTAGAAAAGTGTTCTACAAATTTATTAGGAACTCCGTTCCATTCTTCTGCATCCTTAGGAACATCAAACTCTCTTCGTTTGGTTATGTTTGGCCACAGTTTACTATACTTTTTATTGATTTCCATCCAACGATCTACATCTTCAACAGCAGCTTCAGGGTGGATAGCATCTATAGGACATTCTGGTTGACATACACCGCAATCAATGCACTCATCTGGATTAATCACTAGGAAGTTTTCACCTTCATAGAAACAGTCAACAGGGCAGACTGTTACACAGTCCATATGCTTGCATTTAATACAGTTTTCAGTTACTAGATATGTCATAGTCTTGCTAACCTAATCAGTGTTGCTGACAAATTAATCTCTGGATCAACTACAAGCGTATGATCCACTAATCCCTGTTTGATAACAAGTATTGCGCTATGCTGTCTTTCTTCATCACCGAACAGCTCAATGTTGTCATAGAGCCAACGATAGATTTCTTCCATTTCTTCTGGGCGAACACTGCCACACAGTAGTTTACGTGCTTCAAGGATTTTGCCTGCTTTAAACAGCTCAACCATGTTGATTTTCCAATCTGCTGTACCACTGTCACCTTCGTGCGGTTTGATCAGTACACCATCCTGACTGTTCATTTGCACCATATTAATGCATTTGCGAAGATCTGGATACGATGCTTTAACATAAGTGTCAAGGGTATCTATATCCATTTCAACTGATTCAGTTATGAGAATTTCTGCAACCCTAGCAGTAAATTCTGTTTGATCTACTTTAGCAATATGAAAGCCCTGACAGCGACTGTGAATAGCAGGAATGATTCTATTTGGGTAGTTACAGGTTAGTACAAATCTTGCTGTAGTGTGATACTCTTCCATAACGCCACGCAGGATAGCCTGAGCATTGGGAGTAAGATAGTCTGCTTCGTCTAATAGCACAACCTTAAACGGACCAAAAGGAATCATCTGAACAAAGTTAGTGATCTTGTCACGAATAGTGTCTGCATTGTTTTCGCGGCTTGCGTTAATCTCCATAATGTCTAGATCGTTAATGTCTAGCTCATTAAAAAGAATACGTGCCAGCGTAGTCTTACCAATACCAGCATTTCCACTAAACAGTAAGTGCGGGATCGTTTGATCTTTGATCCACTGCATTACTTGTTTCTTTTGTGCATCATCTCTAAAGACATAACCATCTACAGTCTTAGGGCGATACTTTTCTACCCATAATTCTTTCATGATTTTAACCTCAAATATAAGTTTCTAATAGCCTTAGCTAGATTATAATATCTAGCTTTGTATTTGTCATTGATTATTTCTTTAGCTAGCGGATTCATCATTTTCCTTAGCAGGTGGTTGCTTCTTACGCTTACCATAAAAGCTAGTACTAGAAAGCACAGCCTCTTCCGATCTTTTTCCGTATGGAATTTTTTGAATTACTCCACCTTTATTAAGAAACTCTTGTATTGCTTCTTCTGAAACATTGTCTAATGTTTTTTTTATGTGTATCATAATATCTCTTCTTTGTAGTCTTTAGAAATAGAGTCTAGCAACTCGAAGTTTTCTTCTGCCCGCTTAATGGCTTCTAGTGCTTTCAGCAATGCTGGATTCTTTTGTGCAGCCTCAAGCCTACGCATATACATAGTACGCTGTGCTCTAGCCCATTCTAATAAATTTTTAACATCTGGCGTAAGATCAATAGCAGGGTATGACGGCACTATCTGCTTCCAAGATACTCCGTCACTAACTTCTATACAGTTCATATTAGGGTTCCAACGCATCATACCAGCACCTATTGCACTTGTACTGATGAACGGTGGCGTCGACCCACCGCCTGATACTTGTATATATTCACTACCAGTTATGTTAGTAATCATCTTGTTATCCCTAGCTTTTCGTAAGCAATTTGTACTGCCTTAGCTTGATAGTAAGCATCAGCAAGTGCGTTGTGAAGATCGCTCTGCATACTCTTTCTAGGATCTTCAGATAAACAACCAAATAGTGTGCGGCTGTCCTTGACTTGCCAAAACTGCCAAGGGATTGGGCGTTTAACATTGCGATAAAGGTCTTCAAGGATAGTGATATCAAATCCGTATCCGTGACCCCAAATAACGTCAACACCAACTAGCCATTTGTTTAGTTCTGTTAGAATATCACCTACTGGTAATCTATTCTCTGTATCAAACGCTTCTTCCTGAATAGCAGGGTCTTGTTTACCCCACCATTCAACTGTAGCATCTGACACTGTCCTACCAAGGCGATCTTGTTCGTCTATATCAAACTTTACATAAAATTCACTGTAGGGTTCTGACTTACTGTTAGGATTAAACTTAACTGCTCCTAGTGTTAGAATTGTACACTGAGGGCAAGTATCAAGTGTTTCCAAATCAATCATTGCGTGTGTGGCCATTTTATTGTTTCCTATTTTCCTGTCCAATGCCTGCTAGTATTAAAAAGACATACAGAATGGGCCAGCCCCAACCTGTAAGATAATCGGTAATATGTAGAATCATTAACGCAATACCGGTTGCGCCACTGGTACCTATTCCACTGCTTTGTGGTGTGGGTATTCGCATAAAAGAAAACTCCTTAGTATAATCACAGTATAGCAGATTATATCTAAGGAGTCAAGTGTTTTATTAAACTGGATGACCGACTATATCTTGTTCTTTAGTTACAAATGAATCCAATGCCGGTGGAACCCAACCTTCTGGCTTAAGAACCTTACCGTCTTCGCGCTTGCGCACCTTACCAGTAGTAGGATCAATTTTAGCAAAGTTAGTTCTCATAACTTCGTTCCAAGCACCTTCTCCGTCAGCTCCCATGCTGTGGATAGCACCAATAGTAACAACAAGTATATCAACTAGTGCATCTAGTTGTTCAACTTTGTTGTTGGCTTTAACTGCATCTTGAAATTCCCAGAACTCCTCAACAATTAACTTTTGGTACATACTGTATTGGGGTGTGTTAAAAAAGTCTGTGCTTTGATCACAGGCCTGCATAAATCGTTCTTGATCTTTAAATGGATTTGTCAATTTTGCCTCTTATCGCATAAAATCTTCTGGTCTAATGTCAGTACCTTGACCATTTGAATATTCATTACCTATTTGTACGCCTTCTGGCTTTTCCTTACTGTACATTAATACACAATCAGGGTCAACCATGCGAAGTTCTACATTGCCTTCACCTTCGTCAACATTAAAACTTCTAGTCCATCGACCGTGTTCTATAAGAATCCAGTCACCTATTTCATAGTCGTCTTTGTTTTCAGGACCTTTATTATGTACCTTAGCCCATCGAGGATATATTCCTCGAGTAGTGCCGTCGTCACTTTTAATGATAAGACCACTAGCAGTCTTTTGTTCACCAAAATGCATTTCTGAAACAAGAACTCTATTATGTAAAGCTCTTACTCGGCCTTTTGCAACAGATGTTGAAATTGACATTACTGACCTTTTCTTACAAAGTTTCCATTTTCATCTTCGATCCATTCGTCGTCTTCTAACATTTCTGCTTCGTTCGGCGCTAGATCTTCTTTAGCAATCTTAGATTCTTTAAAAACTCCCGAACCTTCTTTTGCTGTCTTAGGGTGTTGATTATAAAATTCTTTAATTATCTCTTCACGCTTTTTAATAATCTTTCCACCTGGGCCTAGTTCGTCGCCTCGAGCATTGACCCTAGCGTTGCCTACGGCGGGTGTTAATTCATTCTTTTTACGTAACAGTTCCATGTCAACAGGGAGACCTCTCATTGAGTGATACTGTTTACGCCCTACTTGCATTTTAGACATATTGTTCTCCTAATATATACGTACTTATCTCTTAATAGCATTCTCTAATTAAGGTTTGATATCTATTACCCCAACCGTCATATTCTGTAATCCAACGTTCTACACATTGTACTGGATACGAATAATCATACCTTGGCTGAGGCTGATAGTAAACTGGCGGTGGAGGAGTATAGTAATAACTGCGATTTTGATTTGCAATTATCCCTCCAATAACTAGGCCGCCCACTAGCGGTGCTACCCAATTATGGCTGTTATGATAATGATGATGATGGCGGTGTTGTTGATGCCTATTATGATGTCGTCCGTCTGCTAGTGCTACGCTAGGCACTATTAAACTTAAGGCTAAAATACCTGCTGCTATTCTTTTTAACATACACTTCTCCTTGTTTAGCGTAAAAATTCACGCCAGTCTAGATTATAGTTAATACTATTTACCCTGTGTACTCCTATGAGGTATAGCACATAACTTGCTACGCTTGAACCTCTACCCACACCCCAAACTATTTTGTTTTCGCGCATAAAATCTACAAGATAAATCATATAGCGCAGTAGATCAAGTAGTCCACGTTTTTCAAATTCTTCTAATTCTTCTAGAGCTCGAATCAGTTCTTTATCTGTTTTACATTTACTGCTAACGTAGTTATAAACGTCTACGTTCTTATATCCATCCGGCATAAACCATTCTGAACGTAAAGCCTCGTCAAATTGTGCCTTGTCAACGTCTAGTGGAATATATTTGGTAAGTTCAGGAAGTCCCTGCTCTTTCATAGCAGAGTTAAACTTATCAATTTCGTCACTGGGCTCGCAGAGAACCACGTGACATTTATCAATATGTCCGCTATAGATCATATCAATTAAGTCGCGATTAGAGAATCTGGGTATACCTAAATTATCAGTTTTCATTAACATGCTAACAGTTTAACTTACATTTATTAAACTGTCAAGATCTTTTCCGTTTGAGTCCATTTGTTCTCTCTGCTTTTGAGCAGCGATGGATCTTCTAGTGTTTAGTTCGTCTTTATATATGTCCAAAATATTTGCTATTTGGACTTGCAGTTGAGGATTGTTTGTTTTGAAATACTTCCGCTGGAGCTCTTGAGCTTTATCTTCTAACTGCGAATCAGTAAACTCACTGAGATTGTTAACCAACGGATGTATCATATTAGCTAAAGAGACCCTTGTATTCGGCGTATACTGTTTCGCCGCCGTCATAGGACCAAAACTCAAAAATAGTAGGATTAATAGATCCTATAGTAACAGTGCCTGGCCAAGAACTATTTTTCTTTATAGTGCCGCCGCCCTCTGAAGTAAATTCAACAGTCTTACTGTCTCCAGCAGTTGCTAGTTTTATTTCTACAGTAATTTTAGCTAAACGATTTTCATCTTCAGTGGATGGCCAATTAGATAATTGGAAAGTAGCACTGGGCGTTTCTGCAGGGAGAGATAATCCAATAGTTTGGTATCTTCCTTCTGTAAAACTAATTTCACTACCGCTTGCAAAATTACCCTTTGCAATAAAAGATTCTGTACAGGTTTCAAACTGTGCATCAATAATGTGTGATCCTTGGAAATTACTGCTAGAATCTAATCTAGCAGCATTATTCTGAAGGTCTGTAATTTCAGTAGCTGCATACTGAAAGTTCTGCTTTATGATACCAAAATTGTCACGAAAACCCTGTGTATCGTTATCAACACCTGCTACCGGATATGTTGCGTCAATTGTATCGCTTGTAATATTGCTGGCCATTTTTAATCCTCTTTTATATATTTATTTTTCTTATACGTTGAACTGATAATTTGCGAACAGTATGTACTGTTCCTGGCTATTGCCCTCAGTTCTTTGTACTATGTATCTATCTATTTCAAAATCTAAATCTTTGAAATCAAACCCATTATTTTTAATGTTTAGAAGTATTTCGTCTCCTAGACCCGGTTTACAGTACACTATTGGAATAGCACTAACATAGTCTAGTTCTTGGAAGCCTGCTTGCGGAGTTCGCATCCAAAGCGGCAAGTAATTTCTTTCATTTTTTCCAATTTCTTTAATATTTCTACGCATATTATCTATGCTAGATATATATCTTTTTCTATCGTTACCGTCCGATACTTTAACTGCATCACTGTCTGCTTTTACTGTATTAGCGTATACTGGTCTTCTACGCATTGGTTCGCTGTCGCCTACCTGTAAAATAACCTGTACTTCGTTTGTGTTAACCAGTTCAACAAAGAAATCATTGTTATCAACATCAAGTACAACATCACCGTCTCTAGTATTAATTATAATTCTGTCATCAGTAGGAAACAAGAAACTGATAGTGTTTCTAGCATATATTGGCAATTGGTTGTAACCCAAGTTTGTTGATGTCGAGTCATCAACAGCAGGATACAGCAAACTATCAACAGTTAAACGATTTGTTGTGTTAATAGTAAAATCTTTTTGAGTTTTTCCTTTTTTAGGTTTAGCTCTATCTATAACCTCAACATATATAACTTCGTACACAGTGTCTAATGTGCCTGGTTCTCTAGCAATAGCTTTTTTAATTTCACCAAGAGCATATCTCTTTTTCTTATGATTTTTAGCCGATGCAGCTACAAAATGTTGAACCTGTTTAGCCTCAATACCTGCGTATACTAACATTTTCATTTTCTTCTGTATGCCAAATGCTGGATCGTCTGGTCTGTATATATTTTCTGTTGTAAATATCTCTGGTGTTGAAATAAAGTTTCTATAAACATCTCTATGATTTTGTTTCATATACGGAGTAGCATATATGTCAGTATATAACGTATTATCTAAATCTTCTACATCGAGCACAAATTCTCTACGAACTGCTACTAGATTAAATCTGTCTCTAGCCTCGACAGTAAATCTATATTGTCTGTCAAACGAAGTTATTCCAGGAAATGAACCGTCCCAAGTTGTAGATTTAGAATCAAATGTAGTCAAACCAGGATTACCATTTTCGGGAAACTGACGTGCAGTTCCTACAATTTCTCCATAATAATTTAATCTCATTCCAAAAGGAAGTCTTCCATCTACTAAGAAATACAACATCTTAGTGTCAGGAACAGTAGTTGTTGCTTGTACTTTAAGAGTGCTGGTAAAGTTTGCATTTATTTTTCCTAGATAAGATTCTGTAATCCAAGAAATTTTAGAATCAATTTCCCCTATAACATTTAATTCAAATGTTTTTGCTTTACTTGGTATAACAGTTTCATCTGTACTAGTAAGAACAATACTTTTAGAGAAAAAGTCATTTTTAAATAAAGCGATACCAATATTTCTACCAGCATTTAACTGCCTAGATAGACTGGTAGTAAAACTTATTCTATGTTCGTTGTCACGCAGTAATCTTACCTGTATTTGTGTACTACTGCTATCAAGTGCAAAGAAATCTCTTACGGTAGAAATAATTCTTGTTATAGACGTACTAAGAAGTTTTATTCTCCATTTGTTTTCGTTTATTACTTCAATATATGCTGTACCACCAAATTCTGCTTCCAGGGCTTGTTTGGTAGCATCTAACACATCCTCTGACGTTAGATCGCTAATGGTCTCAGCTACTTCTGTCCATTTTGAACTTTCAAAAATAATTTGAGGATTTCCATCTTCGTCTGTTATAATATTGCCGTCAATATTTGTTTGAGGCTGTATATTATGTGCTACTGTACAACGATAAATTTTTCCATCGCCTCCTGATTCTGCAGTATAAATTGCAAGATCATTAGCAAAATAATTTTCATAAAGATCAATAGTTCTTGGAACAGCTCTAGGTCTTATGGGATCGTTTGCAGGAGTAGTCTGTGTAATTTCATATTCAATATAAGGTAAAATATCCTGCACTGCATAAACTTCAGTGTCACTGAATCTAAATTCTCTTCCCTGGTATTTGTTAAGTTCTTGTTCTCCCAACCTGTTCACATAGATGTGATCCTGTCCTATAATAGCAGTTCGACTCATTATTAAAGATATATTTGGACCAATTGTGTCGTCTACATATATTAAATCAAACTCGGGGTCTCTATTATCAATATTAGTTACAGTGTATTCTCTACTATTTAGAAGAATTTTTCTACCACGAAGTTCTTGTAGATCAAGTACATCATCTGTACTACCAGTAAGATCTAACTTATAAACTTTGAAGACGTTCTTACCCAACATGGTGTCTTCATAAAAGTTAGCAAAGATTGTAGCACTTTCTAATGCTCCTTCAAATCTAGTTGCTCTTACTGTAAATCTATAATTTTGAGTTATAGCAGGTTGATAAGGAATGCGTCCTGTTATTTCACCAGAGACACTGTCTAAACTTAAACCAGGAGGAAGTTCAGATACTGTACCGTCATCGTTAACGTCTTCTAGTGTATATACAACTGCACCAGTTAGTGTATCGTTATCAATTATATCTAGATATAGAGTTACATAATTGTTTGCTCTCTTATAGCCTAGATCTCTTGGAGTTATCCATACTGGAGTTCTAACATGAGTAGTATCAGCGGTGAATACACCAGTACTCGATCTCATCACGGTGTTGTCTGCTCTTAGAAAATCATCTCCAACAACATATATTTTAAATTCTCTTCGTTTGAAAGTGTCACCGTCTGTAACAGTAACCGCAAACGGAAAATATCTATTAAGTTTTCTTAAGCTCTGTGTTGCTTCGAAAAAGTCAAATGTTTGTGTATCATAATAAAAACTTCCGTAGCCATTACCTGACAGAACAGCATAGTCAAACGGAAAGTCTCCATAAGGCATTGTATCATACTGTCCGCCTTGGAATCTTTTATCTAAACTTAATATAGGATCTACAGTTCCTACTAATCTACCATCTCTAGTTAGAGAAATGCCTGGAGGTAAATTTCCATCTCCGTCTGCAATAAAGTATTCTAGTTCGTCACCAGCAGGTAAATCGTTATCTGTAGCTAATAATTGAAAATCAATAATTTCGTTATCTAATATAAAATAAGTGTTGGTTCCGCCTACAGGTAGAAGTCCAGAAGCAGTTAGCCACTGCGGTTCGTCTGCTCCTGTAATAATAAATTTGAGGGTTCTGTCATCATAGTGACCTTCCCAATGTGCTCTAATAACGACGGTATATACAGTATCAATAGCAACTTCAAATGGAGTGCCTACTATGTTTATGTCTTGAATTCTTGTACCGGTAGGAAGACTTCCGCTAATTATTTCAAGTTCAATGTTTGAATACCCGTTAGCTACAGGCAATGCGATGTTGATAGGATTTCTTTCTGTTAAGATACCTATCTGATAGCCATTTGGAATATTCCACAGTGATAAATCTGCCATTTAAATCATCCTTTGCAGTATTTATCGGAAAAGAACTTATAAAGATCCAGCGTCAATATTGCGTAAAGAAGGAGCAGTGATAGTTCCAAAATCAAAGTTAGCGTCTGAAATTAACCAATCTATTACGTTGTTATAGGTACCATCAATAGTACCAAGATCCCAATAGTTTGTAAAATACTGGGCTATTGTACGTATGTCAACGCCATGCACTAAACCAGTAAGATTTCCAACAAATGATCCCGATATTTGTGCAGCATCTATGTCGCCTATGTTTGTTAAATCAAAACCCTGCCCGTCTAAAATACCGCCAAGCTGCGGACTAGTATCACCAGATAGTTCTGATAGGCCTGTATAATCAATTACTAAGTTATTTCCTACTACTCTAGTAGTAATATCTGTACCACCAAATACATTAAGCACAGCATCTTCAGTTAGTTCAATGGGGGAACCTAAATCAGTATTAACCGTTACAATCTTAACGCCGCCGTTTGCGTCAATTGTGATATTTTGATCTGTTGCTGTTAGTGTTACATCATTGCCAGCTATTAGTTTTTTAAACTGAAGTTGATAGTTTACAATATTTGCAAATATACCTTCGCCCTGTGCTCCTAGGTTTACAGCTGAAGTTTCTTCGTAGTCGCGAAGATCTAGTTCTTCAAAGTTATTGTTTACTTTGATAAACGCTTCTCGAAGATCGTCTCCGGTTCCGTCGTTAGCCGCAAATCCTATATTAATAAGCTGAAGTGCCATTATTTTCTCCGTCTACTATATTTAGCTTCCAATTATTCTTAACTGTATTGCACTGTTAAATGGATTATATAGGAAATAATTAGCAGATCCTAATAAACTTCTAACGTTAGTATAGTCATTGTTTAGGCCTGTTGACAGTAGTTTATTTGTTCTAGCCTGAGACTGTAACCATGTTTTTAATTGACTAGGAGTTAGATGTGGATTTAATTGCAGATAAAGTGCTCCAACTCCTACAACTTGTGGAGCACTCATGCTAGTCCCACTTATATTACACTGTTTAAAATCCCCGTCTGCAAAATAGCCTTGACCGTTGTGTATATTTGTATTACTGGTGGAACTCATGATATCAGTACCAGGCGCATATATATCTACGCCAGGTCCAGTTTCGCTAGATGCAGCTTTTTGTTCAAGGCCGCCACCGTCTACGGCACTGTCAACATTTCCTACTTTGATTGCTTCATCATCAAATGGGCTAGAACCTCTATGATAATATTTTGTTCCTGTATTTGTAACAGCATAATTGTTATAATCAACACCGCTAGCTACATCTATTTTATGATACTGATTACCTGCTGCAATAACAACATGTACTCCCGCATCTATTAATTCTTGTATGTCAACGTCTACACTTGAAATTCTTGTATTAGTGTAAAAAAAGGCGCCGTCAGTTAGCGGAGGTAATCCTAATGCCCAACGTTCTGCTCCTGTGTCTATTGCAACATCCGAGTACGTTGTACCCCTATAGTTGATGCTTGTAACAGTAGAATATACAGCGTAATATCCCCAACTCATGTTAACAATAGTAGGTCTCTTGAATCCTGTAGTTGAATCTATAGGTTTATTTGCATGCCATTGTTTAATAACGTCAAAGCAATCAGCAACCGATATTCCATTATTTGGATCACTAGCACCTTCAAGTCCTGCTACCTTTATTGAATATATTCTTGCATTCTTCGCCCAGCCGTAGTTTTTTCCTGCGGATATTCCTGCAACGTGTGTTCCGTGGCCATCATAGTCTGTATAGTGTCCACTAGGCATAGATCCTAACACACCGCTAGCTGTGAACCAATCTATTTCTTGTACTCTACTAGTACCATTGCTATCTTGAAATTCAGGATGATCAGCCTGTATACCACTGTCTTGAATTACAACATCAACTCCGGTACCATCCAGTGTGTAATTATATCCGCCGCTAACAGTATTAAGAGCACCATAAGGATTATTATTTTCTATAATTCTACGTAAGCCCCAGTTAACATATGAACCAGAATCACTTGTAGTTTTTGTAAAATCAGATGTTTGTACAGCACGACGTTTCATAATAATGTCATCACGCTGTTCAGGTGGAATTTCAACGTCATAGACTCTAGGATCATTGCGTAGCTGTTCAGCTTCAGCATCTGTTAGAGCATAATGACAGAGTCTTAAACTAGCATCTCTATTATTAACTATGTCTACTCTGCGTGAAGGAACAAATCCGTCTTCTGTTGATTCGTTTTCTATTTGATTCCAAAAAGAATCATAGTCAACGCCTCTATTTAAACTTACAATGTATTCTTTAGTATCACTCATCTTTTTTTACCTTTATTTAATCCCACGATCCGTTATCTGCTTGCCAAGCGCCGTCTGTAAATATTAATGTACTCATGTTCAAATTTAGGTTGGACTATTTGTTCCATATAGCGGTATCCATAACCCGTCAAAACCGGAGTAGATAAACTCTGCCACAACGCCACTTGAAATATCTCTGCCAAGCAGTCCAGGATTTACTGTAAGGGTAGCAAGGTTATAACCGTTGAAAATAACCAAACGTTGTCCAGGTACACCGGCCGGTAGCGTAACTGAAGTAGGATCGGTTCCTGAATACCCTATTGCCGGTGTAACAAACAATAGATTAAAATCTACTGTTGTTGG
>Ga0315909_10000042_pt1 | contig 161879 bp, 131 predicted proteins | sample LakEriMetagenome_11_FD_203527 | JGI IMG/M metagenome (GOLD analysis project Ga0315909, IMG submission 203527) | Freshwater fungal communities from buoy surface, Lake Erie, Ohio, United States - Buoy 2 MA125 | ecosystem: Environmental > Aquatic > Freshwater > Lake | place: USA: Lake Erie, Ohio... | reverse complement strand
TCTCGGCGAGCTCGGAGCGGCTTGCTTTTTCGAACTGCTCGATGGAATCCTGACGTTGTTTGATTTGTTTGCGAACGACCGCGATAATTTCGGGTTCGTCTAGGACCGTGCCGAGCCCACCTTTTTCAATCGCGGCGTTGGTGATGGCGCTTTTCAGGGCGCGCAGGGAGTTGAGCGCGACCGAATCTTTGGCTCGCATGGCGGTTTTAATGTCCTCGGATATTTGTTCTGCAGAGTTGCTCATGCGAGATTGATACGCTGAGCCGAGGAAATCGCCAAGGAAAAGAGCGGGAGATGGCTTTTGATTTTGAAGCTACGCAGAATGGACAGATTGCAGGCCATTTGAGGCTTTCTTTATGATTTCCGTATTAGCAAAACCCTAAGAGCCTATCTGACTTAGGAATTTGACATATCTTGAGAGAGTTGAGTTTTATACGCTGCGATATCGGTTTATTGATCAAAATAGCTTATAGATGTTGGGTTATTTATTCAAATATAACGTATGATTTTAGTTGATCTGTGTCTCAATTATGACCAAACTCCACATGTGAATTCTTAGTAATTTCACAAATCCTCCCCGGATAATGTTTTTTTGACTACGCATGTTGATCATAAAGAAAATCAATTTGAGGGGATTATCTGAAAGATTATATCTTTCTGTTTGGCTTATCGTCATTACTTTTGCCGCTGATCTATCTGCGCAAACGACTCATGGTGCATTGCGGTTAGAGGTTACGACGGCCCACAATTTTATCGTGGATTCGAACGTCACGTCTCCATCTTCTAATGCGCCACGCTCGGCATACATTTCGGCTCGTATTTGGAATGATGGTAGCGTGCCCATTACGAATGTTCGTGCCTTTATCGGTAATAAGGTGGCTAATACCCCGGGTGTTTACCCAAGTCGTGTTCATACAGAAAACCCCAGTCTTGTAGGCCCATTATCAGGCGGTGCTTTTGCAATGACACATCTGGGGGGGTCTCTCGGTGTGCTTGATGCTACCCGCCAGTTTCCCGAAATTCCCGCTGGTGGCTACATTCCGGTCTACTGGCTCGTCACGTATCCGAATCTTGACACCAATAATGCATCAGTCACTGGTGGCTCTAAGCCTAATGATGACCTATATTTGTATTATGACATCTGGGTCACTGGCGACGAAGGGGCCAACGCTCGCGCGGTGGATATGCGGCGTCGTGCTACGATGCGCAGTTGCATCAGCGCGATGGCTAACAAAATTTTCCCAAATAGTGCAAACAAAGTGCCGCAGGAATATTTGGATCTTCTCTCAAAATATGCCCCCGAGTGGAACGACAGCGCAGAAGACGGTAGTCCTGGAACAAGTATTACAACCGAAGGTATTTGGTATGATCTCGGGAACGTTGCACAGGGTTTTGATAACGATGGAAATCTCGTGCCGGACCAAAACGCATGGCTGCAGCCGGTAGGCAACCCCACTTTTTTTGATCCGTCAGCATTCCGTCTGGAGCGCTCATTCTCACTGATTATCGTTAAGCTCAAAGATGGTGGAGAGCGAGTATATGATGTAAATGACCAACTCTATTTCACGAATCTCCCCGATAACACTGGTGTCGTTGGCCTCGTTCGCTATGACTTCCGTTCTCTGAAATCAGGAGTTACTAGCACGATTTCGCCCTATCAGATGGCGGCATCGGGTTTTGAAAACGAGAAATTCAATGGCGACTATGGGGCTAGCTTTGGTCTACCGATCGCAAATACTGAGCTGACTCTCGATAAGACGGTGGACGTAGTAGCGAATGCTTCGCCAGGTAATACTCTTGCCTACAGCCTCAACTTCACTAACCCCGGTAGCAAGACGGTGGGTGATCCTGATATCGGGATGCCGTTAGTCATTCAGGACTCTATTCCTCCAGGTACTAAATATAAAGTGGGAACCGCGGCTGCTAACAACATACTTCCCATTGGTGTCACCAGCTACGAGATACGCTACTCGAGCAATGGAGGAACAACATGGACTACCACCGCACCAGCGAATCAGACAGAGGCAAACACTGTTACCGACATTCAATGGTGGCTGAGCGATAAGCTGGGGCCTGGTAATCCTCCGCCCATCCCATCCGGAACTGTTAGATTCTCTGTTATAATTGATAGTGGCTATGTGGGAAGTTTGCCTATTGTCAACGTCGCAGGGCTCTCTTTTGGAAATTCTGATCCTTTTATCGAGGATAACGCCTTCACTACTTTGACAGGTAGCTTTCAAATCAGCGGCACGGTATTTTTGGATAACGGTGGCACAGGGGGTATCTACGGAGATGGTATTATTAATGGAACTGAGGCGGGAATTGGTTCGGTTACTACCCGCCTCTATTACGATACCAATAATAACAATGTTGTAGATGAAGGTGATTTATCTCTCGGTAACGTTGATACGGTCAATGGGAACTACAGTTTCAATAATCTTCCGAGTGGAGAGTATATCGTTCAGGTGGAACGCCAGGATGCGCAGTTGACTGGACCTGGTTACACTCCGACCTCGGTTGAGGAAATTGCGATTACGCTCAGTGGTAACTCCACCGGCAATAATTTCGGTTTCGCACCAACGCTGATTGTTACCAAAACTGGAACAGCGATCGCCTATCCGGGTCAGGCAGTTTCATATACGATTGGGGTAGAGAATAAGTATGGAAGTATCACCAAGATTACGAATTACACGGGTTATCCCACCGCGCTTGATGCGAACCATACGGCCTCGTCTCCAGCAGGCAAAGTTTGGGCAAACAATACAAATCTTCTCAATAACACACCCACCACATATTCTAGCGCGGCCTTTGCCACCGCTACAAAGAACGTCGGGCTAACGAATTTTAATATCGGTTCTCAAAGTTCGAGTATTACAGGTGTACAAGTTGATTTTGTGAATATGTATAAGTCTGGCACCTTCGGTTCAGGCGATGATTTAACCATAGAAGTTATTCAGAAACCTTCCACGATTTTGGCTACTTACACGATTCCCTTTTCTGAGCTGAATTTGCTGCCATTGTCGGCGCCGACGACGACTACGCTCAGGCCACTCATCATTACCGCGGCAAAAGGCACATGGGCATGGGCTGATTTTGGTGCGACTTCGGATATTACCATCAAACTTACTTCTACTAATGGGAGCTCCGGTGGTGTATTATACCTAGCTGATACCCGCGTTACCCTTTCTACTAGCGAGACAATTTCATCAGCCCTCTCGACCATCCCCCTGATAGACACCTATAACTCCGCTGAGTTGGAATTTGTCAGTGCCACGGATGGGGGAGTAATGAATCCCGTTGGTACGATTACCTGGAGTGATATTACCGGGGGCAGCTCCCTTGCTTCCTCTGCCATTAAAAATGTCACGGTCAATTTCACCGCAAAGGCGCTGCCTGGAGTCAATTCTATTACTACCACCGATACGGCTCGCGTGACCGGAGCCCTCTTCGAAAACGGTGATCCAGCCAATGATGGCGAGGCATCCGCAGAGACAGAGATACGACCCCTCTCCTCCATCGGCGATACCATCTTCATCGATACTAACCGCAGCGGTAGCCAAGACCTTAGTGAGATGGGTGTTTCCGGAGTAACGGTTCAACTCTATCAGGGTGTCAATCTCATTGGCACCGATGTTACCGATGCGAGCGGCAAGTATCTCTTCTCGAATTTAATTCCTGGCACCTACGAGGTAAGGGTGCAGACATCATCTCTTCCGAGTGCTGGTGTGGGTTGGGCTCTCAGTGCCGATCCTGACCTCGACGGTTTGCCTTATGATCCAATAAATCCGAATCCACTGGGCGACAGTCGTACGACACGTAGTTTGCTTGGGGGTGAATTTTATGCGGGTGCAGATTTCGGATACTACCCTCCTGGATATGAGTTGTCTGGAACTGCATGGATCGATTTCGATAACGATGGATTGGTTGATTCGAGTGAATACGGCATTCAATACGTCACTGTGAATTTGTATAATGGATCTAACACTCTAATCGGAACAACCATTACGGATTCAGAAGGTGCCTACACTTTTGTTGGACTAAGTAATGGCAACTATCGAATTGAAGTCATTACGACTCCGACACCAACTGCATTCCCGTCAAATTTGACTCAGACTTATGATCCAGATCCTACGGTTAACAATCAGACAAACGTGACCATCGCGGGAGCGGATATTGAAAATATCAATTTCGGCTATCGTTATGCAGGGACCAATACACTGAGTGGCACGATCGGTATGGATACAGATCCAAGTCCGAGTCCCGACGGATTACTGAATGGTACGAATGCATCTGGAGTTGCGGTTGGTGAAAATGCCCTAGCTGGTGTGACGGTATATCTTTATGCATGGGATGATCCTGATAACGACAACGTCATCGATAATGGCGAGACAGTGCTACTCGGTGAGGCTATTACCGATGCAAATGGCGACTACAGCTTCAGCGGCTTACCAGCTTCGGAGTTCTATCTGGTGTCGATGGCAGTTCCCTCCAATAACCTACTCATAACATCCGAAACAACCACTCCGAACCATCCTGCTTCTCTGATTGTTTCAAGTTCTAACAGCCAAGGTCATACGACTGGAGCATACGCTGTGGTAACCGCAGCAGCATCAACTACCAATATCGACTTCGCATTCATATCGGCGGTGGATTACGACTTTGGTGATTTACCTGCAACTTACTCGACTCTATTTATTGACAACGGGCCACGCCACATTCGTCCCGTTAGCCCGAATTTATACCTTGGTGCAAGTGTTAGTATAGAGAAAGACGGTCGACCATCTTCCTCTGCCAACCTTGATACCTTGGATAATGGTGTGAATGTGACGGGTATCTTCTGGCAAAACGAGGACGACGGAGGCGGAGCCTCAGTGAATGTCGTGGGTTCCGGTTATCTCGTTGGTTATATCGATTTCAACAACGATGGTGATTTTATTGATCCTGGTGAATACATTCCGATCCAGTCAGTCACTACCGGCACCTATAATATCTTAATTGATATTCCAGCTGGCACTTTGGATGAAGATGGATCGACCGGTCTTTACGCGCGCTTTCGCTTGCTTCCTAACCAGCCCTTTATTCCAGCGCTATCTTATTCCGGTGAGGCAGCCAATGGCGAGGTGGAAGACTACTTCTGGAATTTCCATTCCATCACTGGCACTGTGTTCGGTGATGCTGACACCGATTCCATTTTCTCAGGCGGCGACATTTTTGTTAATGGGGTGCAGGTTCAACTATGGCATAATTCGGTCATGATTGATAGTCAGGTTACTGGCTTGGATGGTACGTATTCTTTCTACGGCCTTACCTCGGATAATTATGAGATTAGGATGGTGACGCCTTCAGGTTACAATGCTATTTTAGATTCTGATGGTAGCAGTAATGGTAATGCAGAAATCGATATCAGTGTCACAAATGCCACTGTTACAACACGTAACTTTCTGTTAAGCACTGGAGGATTATTCCCAAATGCTTCTCTTTCTGGGACTGTATATATTGATACAGTTAATGATAATGATTTTACAGGAGGTGATGCAGTATACAGTGGTGTATCGGTTTCTCTCTATCGAGACCTGAATAATGATGGAATCGCCGATGCAGACGAGTTGGTGGGTTCGGTTGTAACTGACAGTAGCGGCAACTATTCCTTTCCCAATCTTTCCAATGGTAATTATTTGGTGCTGCCTACTACACCGACTGGCTATATCAAGGACGCGGACGGTATTGGAAATAGCAACAACAAGATTGCAGCAACTATTGCAGGTACAAATATTACCGGTCGAAATTTCCTATATGATACAAATGCATCGATATCTGGAAATATCAAGATCGATACTACTGGTGATACGGCAGGTGAAACCAATCAGCCTGGGGTTACAGTTCAGCTTCTTAGCTCGACCAACATTGTACTCGCCACGACGACGACGGATGCCAGTGGTAACTACAACTTTACCATCGCAACGGCTGGAAGTTATAAAGTGCGCCAAGTTGTTCCTGCAAACTACTACGCGGTGGGTGACGTGGACGGGGGTAACTTGGAAATCATTGGTGACAGTGCTCTCATTGTTGTTGCCAACGCAGCCAATGTCACGGATCAGAATTTTGTAAATCGTGAGCTTTGTTCTGTTGGTGACTTTGTTTGGTATGATGCCGACGAAGATGGAATCAAAGATACCGCTGAACTGGGTATCAATGGAGTCACTGTGCGCCTACTAAATAGTTCGAATTTGGTTATAGCTACGACCACGACAGCGAACAATGGTAGCAGTCAGCCTGGATACTACTCGTTTGCGAACTTGGAGACAGGAGTTTATAAGATAGAATTTATTCTTCCTGGTCATAACTATGTATTTTCATTTCAGAATGTTGATAACCTTGGATTGTTGGCAGGTGGAGTCAACTCGGATGCAGCACTCTCAACGGGACGGACTAATTCATTCACACTAACCGCTGGTTTGGATGTCATCAATGTTGATGCTGGTATCTATGAAACTAGCCCCTGCCCGGACAATTGGACTAACTGGAAACAAATACATCCAAGTGAAATATCCACTGGAAACCCAGATGCAGATTCGTATGTCAATTTTACTGAGTTCGCATTTGCGATGCCATACAACAACGGGATTGGCAATGAGCACCTCGATCACACGGCCTGGATTGTTCGCGAATCAACAACCATTTCTAATACAGTTGAAGGAGTATTTGTTCGTCCTAAAGGCGCATACCTAAATACGGTATATACACTTCAATACGCATCTAATGCCGGTAACCCGACCATTTGGACTAGTATCGTCATCGATACCAGTCTTACGGGTAATGCTACCGTTGTAGATAATGGAGACTGCACAGAAACCGTCACGATTCTTGATCTCGAGGGATTGACTAATCTAACAAGTGGATCTGGCGTTGTTCGTATTAAGGTAGATTTAGATGATAACGGAGGTAATAACAATATCGATCTTACGACCTATGTGGAAGCCGAAGGTTGGACTCGAACCGGCTTGGCGGGAATATGCCAAACTTATAACATACCTTACGTGCGAGAATCCGTATTCACCGGTACAGTGTCTACGGTTTCAGGACAGGATCTTATTTTTGATAATAATAATCTAACATCACTACTGGGGTCCGGTAGTTACTATCTTGAAGTGACCAATGGTGATCACGAAGGAAAACGCTATGATGTATCAACTACCAGTGGGACTGGTGTGACTTTACTCAGTGACAGTAATATCTACAGCGACGCTCCATACAATACTACTGCGGGCGCGCCACCGTCTGCAGCCACTTTTGTGGGTGATACGGTCGCGATCCGCCGCCATTGGACGCTCGGAGATGCTCTTCCTGCTACGGATTTCATAGCATCCAGCGTTCCTACTAGTGCAGACCAGGTTCAAATTTTTTCAAATGGCGGTTGGGCAACCTATTGGCTGAATGATCAAGCGATAGATCGTTGGGTATTGCTAGGGGATAACACTTTGGCTGATCAAGCTGGGGTAGTAATTCCACCTGGCTATGGAATGTTTTTCACTCGCCGTGGTACAGCCACTTCCAATCTAGTCTGCGGAGAAATCCGAGACAATGATTTCATTCGGCCACTTCAACAAGGAAGTAACTTGATGGGTGGAGGATATCCTGTCGATCAATCACCACTGGGAACGGGCAATCGCGCGATGGCGCGTGGTGCTTCCGGTGTTGGATTCTTCGGTAGTGGTGACTTCAAGTTTGCCGACTCCATCTTTGTCTGGAAGAGAGATGCCAACCCAGCTGCGGCAGGAATCTATGATACTTACTATTTAGCGTACGCTTCATCAATTTCTGTTGATAAGTGGGTTAGACAAAGTGATATCAATTTAACATCTCAAAATGCCGTAAATTTCATGCTTGATGATAGAGCTGTATTTATCAGGTCCAAGGAAAACCTGCCAACTTATACCATTCCTTCGCCATGGACACCTTGAACCAAATTTACATTTTGATTCGAACTTTCGTTTCAAGTCTTACTGTAAAGACTTTATCGAAAATAGATGTCATGTTTTTTGGCTCAGGCATCTTGCTGACCCGCCTCAGCTTGGGTGGATTTGCATTTCTTTTGTTTGTTAGTCATGCGCAAGCGGCAACCTTAAGCTGGGGTAGTATGCTTCCGAGTATCTTAAGAGATAGCAATGGTAATGCTTTGAACTCAAGTTTTCAAATGCAGCTAGGATTTTTTGTTAGTTCGTTTATTCCGAACGCAACTAATACGGCTGACTGGGCTTCTAACTGGAGGGTATTCGATCAAGCTGGATATTATGGTGTAGGAGACCCAAGTAATAGCTTTGACCCTTTAAATGGATACTACTCTCGGGAGTCCATTGCAATCGATTTGACGGGACAGAGTCAGAGTATATATGCGGATATTCAAATAAATTTTACGGGTAAGGACGCTTATCTATGGGTTTACAATTCCAAGACTGCTGGTTCTTCCACCACCGAGTGGCTTCTTGTTAGATCGGCATCATGGGTTTTTCCAGTAGGTCATGATTTAGCTTCCTGCTGCTCAGATACACCTGTGCAATGGTCGGTGAGTGATCTTGGATCTGCTACTCCAATCTGGGGTGCTCAGGGTTCACAATTAGGCGGTGGTGCATATACGGGATATATCAGTGGAAATACTCTACAAACATTTACCTTCATTCCAGAGCCATCAACGGCGTTACTTACAGCTATTGGAACCGCATTCGTATTGTTACTTCGTCGCCGCCAATCTGTATCTACAGGAAGCTTGAATATAGTAATGATAGTCTGCGTAGTCGCGTTTAGTATATCCACTCCGTGCAAGGCTGAGCGTATTCACTGGTATGGACCTACCTTTAAAACCAATCTCACCAGTACAGGTGATCTGATCGATGAGTCGATGGTTTTTGAGTTAGGGCTTTTTAAAGATAACTTTATTCCTACCTCAGAAAATATCGCTGAATGGTCCACTCATTGGTTGGTGGCACAGCGAGCAAATTACTCTCCTAACGGTAAGTTCTTTACAGGTAAGTTTGTTGTCGATCAGCAGAACTCGCCATTCACTGGTGGAAAGCCTGCTTATATCTGGGGTTTCCGTGGTGGGGTGGAATCGGGTGAATGGATTTTATTCCGCAAAGATACATGGAACTGGCCTGTCCTTGCTGCGGATCAGGCAGCGGAAGCGCGTAATCCACTTTCTGCCCTAGAGTGGAATGCGGCTGAGGCCACTGCAATCGTGGGGAATATTAAGGCTAGCTCGCAACCATTCCTGATGAAGACTGCCAGAGTTGATAATGTGGTTTCTCCAAAAACTTCATGGGAACAGTGGGCGCAAATACATTTGAACGGGGAAAATCTTAACCGAGCGACAGAGGATTCTGATGGTGATGGAGTGAGCAATCTTCTCGAATATGTCTTCGGTAGTTCACCTAAAAAAGTAAATAAACCGGCCGTAATGTCGATGAATCGTATTAAAGTTGGAGCTGATGAATTTATGGAGCTCACCATTCCGCGTCGGAGCGATCATACGGCGAATCTAACTGTAGAGGTTTCATCGGATCTCATTAACTGGAGATCAGGGCCAACTGTAACAACAACAGTCTCTGATAATTCTGCTGGGTGGGTGGTAAGAGACCTAGTTCCTGACGGAGCGGATCAGCCCAAGCGTTTTTATCGGCTTAAGGTGGATGAGCCCAATCCATGAATACAAGCGATGTTGTAAATAATCCATCGCCAACACATAGTTGGATTACTTCGGTAATTTCTGGAATTGCTATTGTGGGGTTGGTTATTAATGGGCTGTTGGTATTTCAAAGTCTATCAGGTGATTCCATCGTCGGTTGCGGAGGGGATAGTTCCTGTCATGATGTGCTAAATTCTCGCTGGTCATCACTACTGGGTATTCCTGTAGCGATCCTAGGATTCCTGTTGTATTTGGTTTTTCTTATAGCTCTATATCGTAAAAACTTATTGGTTTTATATATTTGTTTGGGATTGATACTTGGCGCTGTCGCTTGGTTTGTTTTCGTTCAAACCGTTATCATTGGTCGCTTTTGTCTATGGTGTATGGCCGCTCATGGGGTTGGGGTGATGATTTTTTGTCTTACGTTATGGCGTGAAAAAAGGCAGGGAAACGGAATGCCTGCGATTCAGATCGGGGGGTCTTTTGCAGCGATGTCTTCTGTAGTAATTGGCTTAATGCAGTTTTTCGGTCCACTGCCTGTTACTCACCGTGTAGAGGATGTTAGAGGAGAGAAGGATTCTCGTTCAGTCAGTATTCACGCACGTGAAGAAGGTCGTAAGGTAGCGTTCGACAGTGGTCGCATGATCTATAACGTCAAGACCTTGCCGCATATGGGTAAGTCTGATGCGAAGCATGTGTTGGTTGAGTATTTCGATTTTCAATGTTCATCGTGTCGAATCATGCGTAGGTATTTAATGAGTTTGGTAAAAAAGTATCCTGAGGATATTTGCGTAATCTTATTGCCTGTTCCACTCGATCGTGGCTGCAATCCTCAGCTTCCACCTAGAGTTGAGGGTTATGATGGCAGTTGCGAAATCACTCGTATTGCCTTGGCTGTATGGCAAGTGGATCCAGAAATTTATCGGGATATCCATCAGAAATTCTTAGCCGAAAATTCTCTCACTTCATCTCAGGCAATGGATATTGCATGTGAAAAAATTTCGAGATCCCAGCTTGATGAGGCGATGCGTGATCCATGGATCGATGAGTTGATTCGTTCCAATATTTCCCATTGGACTGCATTTTCATCACAAAATCACCAACTGCCTAAGCTTCTCATCAAAGATAGGAGAATTCTTCACGGGCTACCATCTGGTGAGGCGGATTTTATCCGAGTGATGGAACAAGAATTAGGAATCCAATCGAACTAGGCTTTTTGGCAACAGTCTAGCGACGATCTAGGATTTGAAATAGATTGTGGGCGTGATCTGTCCACAAGGGGACATCGATATCTCTCGCGTATGACGGAGGTGCGGGTGGGTGTGCTTTAATGAATTCGGCATTTTTTGTCAGTAGCAGGTAGTCGGGTTGGTAATGACCGGGTTGATCACCGGGTTCGATGCATTGACGAGTGGTGAGGTAGCCGAATTCTTTGGCGAGACGTTCAACCACGGGTGCGAGGTTTAGATATTTGTTGGTGATATGAATTGCAATGACGCCATCGGGATTCAGGTGTTTTTCATAAATTTCAAAAGCTTCGCGGGTGAGAAGATGGACAGGCACGGAATCTCCGCTGAAGGCATCCAGCAAGAGTGCGTCGAAATGTTGCGGTTTTTGTTGTTCGAGAGAAAGCCGCGCATCGCCCATAGTGAGTTCGTATTTTGCTCCGCGGGCCTGCATATCTGGGACGAAGGTGAACCATTTAAGTGCCATAGTAACCACGTCTGGATTGAGTTCATAGAAGTGATAGGTCTGACCGGGTTCGGCATAGCATGCGACCGTTGCCGTACCCATGCCAATGATGCCGACCTTAGCATCGGGTTTAGATTTTAAATTATTGAGGACCATTCCCACACCAGTTTGGTGACCGTAGTATGTCAAAGGCTCGCGACGTTTGGCGGGGTCCATGTTTTGACGTCCGTGCTCAGTGCCGCTGCAATATAGGGAGTGATATTTTCCACCTTGTTCATCTGTTCGAGAGTTGATTCGCAGAGTACCATAGAAACTGCGGGATCGCTCGAGAGCTCCGCCGAATGATAGGAATTCCCAATTAACAATGAAGACGAATGCGACGATGGCGGTAATGCCGAGTCCAATGCCGCTGACTCTTTTTACGGACTTGGATTTATTGTGAGAGATTCCAAGAAAGGTTACCCAGCATACTAGAATAAATCCAATGGCGATCGCTAGTGACCATTCCATGTATGTGTTGAATACCATGGGAGCCACAAGGCTCACCATCAACCCGCCTAAAGCGCCACCGGCTGACATCAGAAGGTAGTATTCTGTTAGATGAGAGGTACTAGGTTTGAGTTTTGCCAGTTCGCCATGACAAACCATGCAGATTAGAAACATTGCTGAGAAATGTACGACTAGCTCCATTACGTATCCAGGAGTCCAATTCCATGGAATGTTATAGATGCCAGAGGTTAGGAAAATCACCAGCATCGCTGGAATTGCCCAAATAGGACGAACATACCAACGCGGGTGGTCGAAACAAATGATGAAAGTGATCAGATAAAGTGCCAACGGGATCACCCAGAGAAAGGGAATGACGGCGACGTCTTGGCAAACGTGATTGGTGGTTGCCAGTAACATGAGCGATGCGAAGGCGGGGAGAAGAACCCATAAAATGCGCTTTGTTACAGCAGGAGGCGGTGATTTCGCGTCTTTTTCTTCTTCCTCATGGAGACGGCGGGCGGCCTCGGAGGTGCCGCGCTTCCACTCGCCTACGGCACAAGCCGCCATCAATAGAGCAAAGAGAATGAAAATTCCCGACCAGACCCAAGTCTGTCTTACGACGTCCCAGCGGGGTTCGATGAGGATGGGGTAGGTCAGCAGTGCGGTTAGAGACCCGATGTTTGAGAGCGCATACAAGCGCCATGGCAAGCGATTTGGATAAACGCGGGAATACCACACCTGTACTAGTGGGCTGGTGGCAGAGAGCACGAAGTAAGGGAGGCCGACCGTTGCCAGTAGAAGAACGATAATGCTCCATGCCGGATTTTCCGTTCCATCCGGTTTAAGGGAGGTTTCTGGCACGATGGGCAGCAGTGCCGCGGCTAGTAAAAGCACCACCACATGCACCCATGCCTGAGTCATCGGTTTGCGGCGGGTAAGAAAGTGCGAGTAGCTGTATCCCGCAAACAGCACCATTTGGAAAAACAGCATGCAAGTGGTCCAGACTCCCGGGCTACCACCAAACCAAGGCAAGATGAACTTACTGATCATGGGCTGAACTTGGAATAAAAGAAACGCTCCCAAGAGGCTAACTAGGCAAAAAATGTAATTCATAGATATGGCAGGTATACCCAGAGGTGGGCTTATCAAAGCTCAAGCCTAGGCTTATCCGAAGAGCCTGGTCAAAGAGAAATCGATAGATATGAGTTATTGCAAAGATAAGGGAAATCCACTAATTGTCTCCAACTCATTATGTTATACAAAAACTCTTTCCTGATTGGTCTTAGTGGTATTGCTTTTGTCTTTTCCAGCTGTGCACCGAATCCGAATGACCCGAGGTTGGTTAAAACTCATCCTGAATACAAAAACCCATATCAGCCGGGGACTTATGAGTTTTTCGTGGCAGAGAAAGACTATCCAAAAACTTATGATTCTTGGACCAATTCCGAATTATTGGAAGTGACTAAGCCTTCTAATTCATGGTTGAAGATTGACCTTGAGACGCAACGAGGAAAGTTGATGAACGGAGACCAGGTTGTGATTGATTATCCGATTTGCTCCGGAAGAAAGAGTCATCCTACTCCTCCTGGAACATACAAGATTCTAGAGAAGGTTGTAGATAAGAGTTCGAACAAATACGGACGGATTTATGATGCTGACGGTAAAGTGGTGAATAGCGATGCAGATAGCACCAAAGATACGGTTCCAGAAGGTGGAAGATTTGACGGTGCTCCGATGAAATACTGGATGCGTCTGACCAATGACGGTGTGGGCCACCATATCGGTCCTGTAAAGCGTGTCCCAGTTTCACATGCTTGCATCCGCGGGCCATCAAAAACGATGCCCATCGTCTACTCGAAGATGGCGGTTGGCTCGAAAATAGTTGTCGAGTGATTTTCACTGAAATTCTTCCAAATAAAAAAGCCCGCAGGATTATTCCCGCGGGCTTTTTTGTGAAGCGATCAATTATTCGTCTTCGTCCATGAATTTGTCATGGCCTTGCTTTTTGCTTTCGCGAAGTTGCTCGACGATGGTTTTGACTTTTTCCAGATCCTTGTTGTGGAATGCGAGTTCCATATCAGCGAGTGCAGAAATCAAGGTTCCCATCATTTTACGATACTCTGCAGAGGCTTTGGCTTTATCCGGACCCTCCGGCATGGCTTTGACCATTTCAGGCAATTCTACGATGGCTTTAGTCATGGCGTCTTGAGCTTCTTTAGCGAAAGCAGCACCTTTGGCTGGGTCTTGCTCTTTTTTGATGGCTTTGTAAGCATCGTTCAGGATTTCCATTTGCTTCGCGAGCGGGGTATCATCGGCGTTAGCAGGAATGACGAACAACATGGATGCTGCGCAGGCAGCGATTAAAAATTTCGATTTCATAGGTGCCAGAATACGAATCGAATTTTTCCGATCTTCCAAGGGAAAAGTGCAAAGTCAGACAGAAGATTTTAGACACAGGCAGAGGACTGGAAATGATAATTTTTACTCCCGCTCGTTGCAACTTGAGAGATCTGTGGTATCTGGATTGATGATCCACATCCTAGAACAACAACAATTTCTGCCTATCAGTCTAAAGCAGGCATGGGATTTCTTCTCAAGCCCGAGAAATTTGGATGAAATCACGCCCAAGAATTTGGGGTTTAAAATTTTGTATCAGCCAGGTGAGGTAATGTATGAGGGACAGATTATTGAATACAAAGTGAAGATTGCGCCGGGGGTATGGGTGCCATGGGTTACAGAAATCAAGTGTGTGAGAGAGAATCAGAGTTTTATCGATGAACAACGCTTTGGTCCTTATAAGTTCTGGCATCATTTGCATCATTTCGAGGAGGTCGAAGGCGGAGTGTTGATGAGAGATCTGGTGCACTATGCGCTGCCACTTTGGCCGTTTGGGGAGATAGGACATTCTCTATTTGTTCGGCCGAAACTTGAGACAATATTCAGTTTTCGTAGGGAAATTTTAGATAAGCGTTTCAATCCATAAAAAATATCACTTGGCTTGGTAAGATAGGATTGTATTTGGCGTTTTTTTCCCCTATCACGTTTTTCATGCATAGGTTGCCAACCAAATCTGCCTTGTGGCGTTACCGTCTGGCTTCGTGTTTGCTCTTTTTCCTTATCATCGGATTGTTCCCTGCAGTTGGTGTTTTGGTTTACGGGGTTATTACCCGTGATATCCCCTGTATCACCATCAGCGGCTATATTTTTGGTGGGCTGATATTGCTTTTGTTATTTAACTTCATACTAACCTCCAAGTTGCGTTGCCCGTTATGCTTGGTGTCCCCCCTACAAAATAGGGGTTGCTCCAAGCATCGGGATGTTCAACGAATCTTTGGAAGTCATCGGCTCAAAGTTGCCAAATCGATCTTGGTTGAGGGTCATTTTTCCTGTCCTTACTGCGGCGAAATGACCGCCATGGAGATAAGATCAACAAATCGCTAAGGTTTGGAGTGGCTAAAAATTGCTCCAAAAATGGTATTTTACCAAAGATTGTCGGTTGCACTGTGCGGTTGGAGTGCCAAGCTATTGCCTGTTAGCTATGACGACAGAACAACTTCAAGAACAGATATCGGAGAGCAGTGGCTGGATTTATGCCGTAAAGGAAGAAATGGGCCGTGTGCTCGTCGGGCAGGAGGTATTGGTGGACAGATTGCTTGTTGGGCTATTATGTAACGGCCATATCCTACTGGAAGGTGTGCCCGGTTTGGCGAAAACCCTAGCGGTTAAAGCACTCTCAGGTTCGCTTTCAGCCTCGTTCGCTAGGTTCCAGTTTACACCAGATTTATTGCCAGCGGATTTAGTGGGAACGATGATCTATCATCCTCAGGAAATGAAATTCGAGCCCAAGCTGGGTCCTATTTTTAACAATCTCATTTTGGCGGATGAGATCAACCGCGCCCCGGCTAAGGTGCAATCCGCCTTGCTTGAGGCGATGCAGGAAAAACAAGTGACTCTCGGCGACCGTTCGTATCCATTGCCTAAGCCTTTCTTGGTATTGGCGACTCAGAACCCGATAGACCAAGAAGGAACTTATCAATTACCTGAAGCGCAGCTGGATCGGTTTTTGCTCAAGGTGAATGTGGATTATCCGAGTAAAGATGAGGAATTGGAAATTTTGAATCGGATGGCAACATCCGCACCGATTTATGAAACCCACAATGTGGCAACACCCGATCAAGTAAGCCATTCACGAGAGTTGGTGAATCACATTTATATCGATGACTCCATTCGCAGATACATTGTTGATTTAATCGATGCGACGCGCAATCCGATGAAAGTTGATGCGCCATTGAAAAATTGGATACGTGCTGGTGCGTCTCCGCGTGGTACGATCAATCTCGCATTGGCGGCGCGTGCGCGTGCTTTCATGAACGGTCGTGCGTTTGTTACGCCGCAGGACGTGAAGGACATGGCAGTGGATGTTCTGCGTCATCGAATATTGCTTACCTATGAAGCAGAAGCTGAAGGGGTCACGACAGATGCGATCATTGCGCGTATCCTCTCAAAAGTCGTGGTGCCATAGTCGATTTCCGAGCGATGACTGAAGAACAACATATCGAGGAAATGATGGCACGAGTACGCAAGCTCGAGTTGAAGGCCCGTCGGTTGGTGCGTGAGTCGTTTTCTGGTGAGTATCTTTCATCATTCCGTGGTCAGGGCTTGGACTTCGATGATTTCAGGGAATATCAGCACGGTGATGAAGTGCGTTTCATCGACTGGAATGTAACGGCGCGCATGAATGAACCTTTTGTTAGAAAATTTCGTGAAGAACGGGAATTATCTGTGATCATGGCGGTCGATGTATCGGGCTCGGCTGATTTCGGTAGCCATCATTTGAGTAAAAGGGAGTTATCCGCGGAGATTGCGGCAGTTCTCGGTTTCAGTGCGTTACAAAATGGAGATAAGGTGGGCTTGTTGATTTTTGCAGGTGAGCCATTGATGTTCATCCCACCCGCGAAAGGTAGTCGGCATTTGTTGCGGATGATACGTGAAATACTCATGGCGCGTCCCACGAAACGCGGTACGAGCATAGAAGATGCCTGTAACGTTTTGATTAAATCCCTAAAACGTAAATCTCTGGTATTCATGATCTCCGATTTCCAGGCAACAGTGCTCGATAAACCTTTGGGTAAATTGGTGAGTAAACATGAAACCGTTTGTTTGCGAGTGATTGATCCAGTTGAGCAAAATTTACCTCGAGTAGGGAAAGTCGTGCTGATTGATCCTGAAAGTGGAATCGAGACCGCGGTTAACACCAATAACCGCAGCCTCGGAATGGCGTATAAGCAGCTCACGCATAGACAATCTGAAGAAGTGGCATCGGTATTTAAAAAACACGGAATCGATACCACTGACTTATCGACCGACAGTGATGCCTTACCCGCGTTGCATCTACTTTTGAAACGAAGAGGAAAACGGCGAAAATAAGAAGCATGGCGGATAGTAAAACTAAATTTGAATTAGCGGACAGCCATGAAGCCATGGATCTGGTTCCGAATTGGGAATTGGAGTGGTGGCATATCGTTTTGTCTGCTTCAATTCTGATTTTGGCGATTTTTTTGGGATATTTATTTTTAAGGAAATCCAAAATCCAATATCCCAATCAATCCAAGCTTTTGGCGTATCAAGATGCATTGTCTGGGCTTGAGAAACTTGATGCATCGATAGGCAAAGAAAATGTGATCATCGTTTCCTTGGTTCTGAGGCAATATCTTGCGAAGGCGATGAATGAGCCCGCGCTTTATGAGACGCATGAGGAATTCATTGGCAGACATGATGCGATCAAAGGTTTGAGTGAGGATCTGAAGTTAGAAATTACAAATTATTTTTCAAAGCTGGCCGCAATTAAATACGGACCGGATGAAGGAGCTGTTGCAGACGTGGATACTCTGAAGCAGGGGGCAATCAAATTTTTAGAAAGGATTCACACGGCATGATAGAATCCTTTCTCATACATTTCCGCTTCGCGCAGCCACAATGGTTGTTGCTGCTGATTCCGAGTTTGCTCTTGTTAATTCTACGTAGAGGACGAGGCGCGACAGGTGCTGTGATTTTCCCTAATCTCGATGTGCTTCAAACTTTAGGTAAACGGGTCAATCGGATGGCTTGGAATATCGGATTTCCTCTGGTTTTCATTTCCTTGGTTCTCGCCATCCTTGGAATGGCTCGTCCAGTTTGGAGAAACGAATATCAAAGTCGCATCGCTAGCGGGATCGATATCCTGATCGCCTTCGATGTCTCTCTGTCGATGGATATCGATGATTTCCGATACGAAGGTAAGCCGATGAAACGCATCGATGCTGCAAAAAAAGTGGTGGATTCGTTCATCACCAAACGACCAGATGATAGAATAGGATTGGTCGCATTTGCGGGCCGACCCGTTTCTGTTAGTCCGATTACCATGGATCACGATTGGTTGAGAAGTGGCTTGGATCGGTTGCGTCTCAATCGCAATGGATTAGGTACGGTCAAAGAACAAGGCACGGCGATAGGTTCTGCATTAGCGACTGCTGCCACGCGTTTGGACAATCGTGATTCAAAAAGCAAAATCATCGTTTTGATCACAGATGGCGCCAGTAACTCGGGAAAAATTTCACCTTTGGATGCGGCAAAACACATCAAAACACTGGGTATTAAAACCTACACGGTGGCGATTGGAACCAAGGAGGGTCGGGTCTCAGGAAGTATCCAGGCATTCCCGCGTCAGGAATTCGATTTGCCGACCCTGAGGAAGATCGCCAGTGATACGGGTGGTGAGCATTTCTGGGCCCAGAACCTTGAGGATTTGGAGAGTAATTTCCGGACGATTGACCAATTGGAAAAAACCGAGTCAAGAAGCCTAACGATTACGGAGGATAGGGAGTTATATATGTGGTTTATCGTATCATCATTACTGGCTGCGGGAGTGGTTGTGGTGTATATGTCTGTGTATCGTACGAGTGTATAAAATATGAATTTAGCAAATCCAGCATGGCTTATCGCTTGGGTCGCATTGCCGATCCTGGCGATTCTTGCCGTTCTGCTGGCGCGGTTCAAAGGTCAGCCTTGGGAGCGACTCGCTGCGGAGCGGTTGCGGGGCAGGCTGATAAAAAACGATCATCCGCTGCCACGCTGGTTGGCGTTGGGATTCCTGTTGGCGGCTATGGCTATATTCATTTTCGCTCTGGCTAGACCTCAAGGTGATGCTGGTGTGAAAACCGAAAAGACGGAAGGACGGAATGTCATGATTGCATTAGATCTTTCACGCAGCATGCGAGTGACCGATGTGAATCCGGATCGCTTGGGGCAGGGCAAGATTTTGATTTATGAAATTTTAGAAGTCCTGAAAAACGATAGGGTTAGCTTGGTGGGTTTTGCGGGCACGCCGTATTTGTTTGCTCCATTGACAATTGATCATGGCGCCTTGAAGGAGACAGTTGAACAAATCGATGAACAATGGGTGACCATGGGGGGCTCTGATATATCTGCGGCAATCAAGTTGGCCACCGCGACGCTCAAAGAAACGGGGCAGAACAACAATCTATTGATTCTTATCAGCGATGGTGAGGAAAATGAAGGGGATTTGGATGCGATCATCGCAGATGCAGAAAGTGCTGGGGTCAGGATCTTTTCGTTAGGAGTCGGCACTGAAGATGGTGGATTTGTCCCACATGATGAATTCTCTGGTGGCTATCTGTTAAACGAATCTGGCAACAAGGTATTAAGTCGGTTGCAACCAGATGTGTTAAAGAAACTCGCGACATCGACGGGTGGTCGCTACGTGGTTGCGGGCAGTGCAGGAGATATTCCCGCATTGATCGAAGTCGCGGTTCAAGGCATGGACTTCTTTGAAATGGAGGCGGGTGAGACGAAAATTTTAATCGAGTTCTTTCAATGGGCGGTGTTACCGGGTATCTTATTTTTAATGGCGGCGATTATTGCGGGCACACGTTGGAGTCGAGTTTCAATGGCGGTTATTTTGCTATCGTGGTGCATCTATCCGGCTGATTTGCAGGCGAAAGATATTCGCGGTGCAAAAACGGCATTTGCTGAAGGACGCTTTCATGAAGCACGGGATACCTATCGTTCATTAGCCAATGAGAAGGAGGGAAATACCGCCGCTAAATTCCGCTTGGGCGAGGGACTTTCTGCTTATGAAGCGCTGGATTTGAGGGGGGCTCGCTCGGCATACAGCGAAGCCTTGCTCTCAACTGATGATCAAGTTGTCAGTGAGGCTCATGAGGGATTAGGTAATACACTCTTCCAGATGGGATGGTTGGGAATTTCCGGAAGTCGTTATCCGAAAGGCAAGGCAGTTCCTGACATGGAGAAGTTCGATGAGTTGGTGCGTGAGCAGTTGCAAAAAATGAGCGAGGAAAAGGTTCCGGAAAAGGGTGATACCAACGGATTCATTCGCTTGGAAGCGGTTATGATCAACTGGACGGATGCGGTTAGGCATTATCGCTCAGCTTTGGAAAAAAATCCCAAGGATGAGAAACCACTCAAGAATTCGGAAATGACGATGGCGTATCTGAAGCGTCTTGCGGAGCTGCTAGAGGAAGAAAAGCAGCAAACGGCGGAAGAGATGATGCAGCAGCAACAGCAGCAGGGTGAGGGTGAGCCTAAAGAAGGCGAAGGTGAGCCAAAGGATAAGAAAGAAGGTAATGAAGGCGAGCCCGGCGAAGAGGGCGAAGGCGAAAAGCCTGAAGGAAAAGAAAAGTCAGAGGATAAGGGAGATAAGGGCGACAAAGGAGATAAACCAGAAGAAGGCGAAGAGGGAGATAAACCCGAAGAGAGCGACGCTGATCCTAATGAATCGCCTGAGGAAGAAGCGCGTAGAAAATTGAAAGAGAACTCAGATATTGAAAAGGGCCCCTTATCATCGGGTCGCAGACAACATCGCATTCCTAAGAAAGATTGGTAATTATGATTTCATGGATTAGAAAAACATTCGTTTTACTTTTGCTCACGGTGGCGCCGCTTGCTGCTGCTCCGGTTGAGGCAAAAATTTATTCATCGTTTCTGGCTAGAGGCGAAAAGACTTTGTTAGAGGTTAAATTCAATGGTGGTGAGCCGGAAGAGATGCCGGTATTTCCTGCGATAAAAGACGTCGATATTAAGCCGATGGGCTATGGTCCATCGAATACCAGACCTGGTGAGAGAATCTCTTATCGGTTTCAGTTTGTGGTTTCTAGCTATGCTGTGGGGAAACACACCATTCCTTCTGCTGAAGTGGTCATCGCAGGTGTAATTCATAAAACCTCACCCATACCTATAGAAATTTTCAATCCAGATGACCTTAAATGGAGTGAAGTCACATCTAAGCCTGAGGCGGCTTCTGAGACCGTCCGCTATGCGAGTATCATCAAGGTTCCGAATAAGAATATTTATCAAAATCAGACAGTTAGAACTGAAATTAAAATCTATGTTCCTGAGAATTTGTCGGATTCGATCGTGGACTGGGGAGTTCCTGAGTTTGAGCGGGATGGTCTAGCAGTATGGAGATATGAAGCCAGTGAAGCGAGGGGTGAGGTCACGCTCTTGGGGCAAAGCTATGTGGCCATGTCTTACTGGACGACGATGACTCCGCTGCGCTCTGGAGTTGTTGCGATAGGCCCGGCCACGGTCAGGATTACCTATTTCAAAATTGTCTTCGATCGCTTCACTCAACGCCTGCAATTAGAAGCGACCCTGCCGATTGCTAAATATGAATTCGAAGTAAAACCTCTTCCAGAGGGTGCGCCAGAGGGTTTTGATCAAGCGGTGGGTGAGTTCAGTGTCGGTTCTGCAATCAAGCAAACCAAAGTAGTCGAAGGAGAACCATTGGCTCTGGATGTGATTGTCACTGGAAGTGGTAATCTGGATAATTTGCAAACTCCTAAAATGTTAGATTCAAAAGGCTGGAAAGTCTATGAAGCTACCGCGAGCCAACGCGGTGATGAGCGTAGAGAGGAATCAGGATCCGTTATTTTCAGTCAGTTGATCCGACCGCTGGAGTTGAAGACATCTATTCCGCCATTCCGCTTGGTCTACTTTGATCCAAAATTGGAGAAATATGTAACCGTGATGACGGAGGTTATTCCGATTACCGTTATCCCATCAGCGACGCCGAACATACAGCCATCAGGCCCACCTCAAGTCTTGCCATTACCTATCGAGCGGATGACAGATATTCTCGGGGTGCTAAATTCTGGAAGCTTGCTTGTAGATAATTCCCGCAAATTTTCGTTCGATACCCTACAAATTCTTTTTGGGGTCATTGCATTGATCATGATCCTAAAAGCCCTGTGGATGCGTTACGGGCATTTATTTGAGAGAGATCAAACAAAGCTGTTGATGAAAAAGGATTTTCAAAATGTGCTGAATGCCGAGGGGCGTGGAGGCTTGGATTTCCTTCGTGCCGCAGGTGGCTTTGCTGAAAAATGGCTGGCTAGCCAGATGGATCCTGAAATCAGTGAAATCATCCAAGAGCGCGATCGCTTGTGTTTCCAAAAAGACAAAAATGAAGCAGAGCTGCCTTCAAAACGTCGTCAACAGATGATGCGTGCGCTGAAAAGGGTTGCGTTTGGGATGCTGTTGATTGCCTTCATTTTGCCGCAAGTACGAGCTGAGGACTTTATGGCGAAGGCTACAGCAGCTTATGATTCCGCGAAATATGAGGAGGCTGCTAAGCTTTGGTTGGATGCGGGCCCTTATTCGGAGCTTTCAGCAGATACGCTCTACAATATTGGCAATGCTGCGTATCGTATGGGTTCGGCGGGTGATGCCGCATTGTATTACAGGCGTGCTCTGTTGAAAGATGAGAGCCATGAAGAATCGAGGCAGAACCTACGTTTCATCGAGCGTAAGTTTGGTTCAATCGTTGTTGCTCGGCCGACGTATCAATACGTCTTGGCACGTGCTCCGTTATCGGTTTGGAAAGGTGGCTTAATGACGGGTGGATGGATATTGTTTCTGAGTGTGCTAGTTTTTTTTGCAACACGTCCCGGCAACCGTCTGCGTGTGTGTGGTGTGATCGGGTTTATCCTCGCGCCCTTGTTAATTTCATTTGCCGCGTTGGGTTGTTATTATTACCCAAACGATGCGAAGTTTGCTCCGCTTGCAAGACAGGTAGTGATTGTTGGAAATAAAGTTGTTTTGCACACGGATGCGTCACGAACCTCACCCGAAGTCATCGATGCTCCACCTGGTTCATTGGCCGAAGTGATTTATGAAAGCGGTAACTGGGCTTACATTGGTTTCGCGACCAAGACACGCGGTTGGGTGCCGATAGAGAACGTTAAAAAAATCATTTCGAAAACGAAGCCCGAGCCTCCAAAAATATTAAAATCTACTGCTGATGGCAGTAGCGCCTGAATGAAATTAATGAATAAGGAATTTGCATGGCTTGCCCATAGAGACGGCAGCGTGGTATTGGGGCACGGTCCGTTTCAAGATGCGGAAAATCCACCCGATGCCGGTGTGGCATTTTTTAAGCGCAGCTTTTGTGAGATCGATGAACTGCCATGGAAGATCCCTGAACGCATCGAATATCTCAGCTTGGACCAATTTCAGGCATTGTTTTCCATATCATCTGATGTCTTGAAAATTGATTGGACGACGCCGGATGCGATGCCCTTTTCGATGGTTTTTCAGGAAATCATGAGTTCTATCGGCCAAGGTCTGATTGAAAAAACCGTGCCGGTTGTGACTGAGCGTGGAAGAGCGCGAGGTGCGGGGTCGGTTTCAGATTGTATTGTCGCTGCCATGTCTGCTCAACGTGCTCCACTTTATTCCTATGGCTGGGTTTCTGGAAATTCCGGCTTTGCTGGCGCTACTCCTGAACTGTTATTTTCGATGCGCGGGTTACATTTGGAAACGATGGCTCTCGCTGGCACGGCAAGGCAGGAAGATGAAGCCGTGTTTGGGGTGGATGAGAAAGAAATCCGTGAACATGAATATGTGGCGCAGACATTGGTTGCGAAGTTGCTTGATCTGGGTCAGTTGAAAAGAAATGAACGTGAGGTGATGCGTCTTGGGTCAATTGTTCATTTTCTAACAGGATTTGAGGTCGAATTAGAATCGGTTCAGGAACCGCGCAGATTACTCCGCAGATTGCATCCCACACCCGCATTGGGGCCGTTGCCCCGTACCGATCAAACCATGACGATGCTGGGTGAGTGGAGAAAACGGCTGGGTTGCCCGGCTGAGTTCGGGGCGCCGTTCGGGGTATGGGATAGAGGTGGATTTGAGGCAGTGGTGGCAATTCGCGGCTTATGGTGGCAGGGAAATGATGTTTCCTTGCCGGCTGGGTGCGGAATTATCGAGCCAAGCCGATTGGTCAATGAATGGCGAGAGTTGCGTCTCAAACGCGAGGCGGTGAAACGATTCTTGCCGTGATCTGAATCCCGAGTAAAAGTTTCCACATGAAATTATTTCTTCTTTTAATCATTTTTGCCTTGGGAGTGATTCCGGCATTTGCCGATGAAGTCGGTTTTGACGCGGTGGATGGTCCAAACGTCCGGGTGATGCGTCATGATGATGGCTCACGCACGATTTTTACCCGCAGTCCAGATAATCGAACCCTAACTAAGCGGACATATAGTGCGAAGGGCGTGGTGAAAATGTTAACGATTTATCGAATGGATGAGCATGGAAATCCGACAGGTTGCAAAATCTATGATGGTAATAAAAATGAGCTTTATAAGTTCAGCTATGGTTATCGTAAGACCGATGGTAAACTTGCTGAAGAACGCATGTTTGACTCGCGGGTGAAGCGGATTGATCCAAAAACAGGCAATGAGATGCCGGTGCGACGTTTTCTTTACTATTATGATGCACTAGGTAACCGCAGTGCCCCGATTGCAATCACTCTTATTCCAGGGGTCGATCCTGAGGATTATTTCGGAGCACCATCGGCGTTGGATAAAAACCCTTTTGGAGAGTAATCCGTTAGATCATTCACACGCAATGATTTCACATAAACAATTACTAACGCTACTCATCGGTGCTGCGCTCGGGGCGGGAGGTTGGTTATATCGTGGTCAACATTCATTCGGACAAGGCTCGGCATCGACTGAGGATTTGGTAAATCAACTTCGCCTTGCTCAAGAGGATATCGAATTACTGAGTCAGGAAAACGCCTCACTGCGCTCCCTCGCTCAGGGTGGAGGTGAAGTTTCAGTTCCTCAGGAAATGATTTCCAAAGTGGAAAAGGATTACGGGCTGAAATTTATATCAAATCCCATCGTGCATCGGGTGGCTGGAGAAGAGCTGGGCTATCGGATTGAAGCTGCGATGGAGAGCCGACTCGGCCCGCAAGGGATGGACGACAGGCAAGAAGCCTATCAACGGATCGGTTGGTTGCGTTCGGACGATAAACTGTTAGATCAAATGGTCGCGGTTCGTTCGGTTGGTGCGGTGTCTTGGTTCGATGAACAGGTTGGTGAAGGTTGGGTGACCCACAAATTCGATTTGAAAAACATCCCTGATCAGGCGGCTATGCTGAGGTTGCTTGTGCGTATCCTGCTCAATCAACATTTTCCTCCTACCGCGAGTTATCCAGGCGATGATGCAGCGCGCGCTCGTGAGGCCTTGCATGCGGGTGCGGCATCCGGTGCCGAATCGAGATTCTTAGCCGACAACGCCCGTGGCATCGGTTTTATGCCGATGAATGACAACGGCGCAGCCGAGAGACTGATGCTTTCACTGCCTCCGTTCATCCAGGGACTGACGTTGTTTCCGGTAGTATCGGGTCGTGCTCTAGCAGACACGCTTTATGTTAAAGGCGACTCGGTCCTAAGTGATGCATTGAGAAACCCTCCACAATCCACTTACCAGATTGCATTTCCGGCCGAGAAAGCCCGCGTTGGGATGTTGGAACTGCCTAAATTGGATGATGAAATCTATCTCACTGAGAGTGCTGGCTATTTGGGTTTACGGCTTTGGTTGGAAGACATAGGCGATGTCGGGATGGCTGAAGACGTGGCGCGTGAATGGTTGCGAGATGGATATGCATTGTTTGCGGATGGCGAGACCTCGTCCGGGCTGATCTGGGAAATCGAGTTTCAAAACGAAATTGCCTGCGAACAATTTACGGCAGAAGCGAATCAACGGATCAATGCAATGAAACAACTTGTTAAAGATCGGTTTTTTGGAGTGAAACGAATTTCAGAAAAACGCGTGCGCTTCGTCAACGTCACCAGCCCCGATACTTTAGCTGAACTTTTGAAGAAATAGATCATGAAGGTTCACACCGCTGAATTCAGTGTCCGCACCAGAGGCAAGGGGACGTATGAAATTTCCGATGAAATCGCACGCATCGTCGCCGATTCTGGAATTGTTTCGGGCCAGGTTACGGTGCTGCTGCGGCACACCAGCGCCAGTTTGATTTTGATGGAAAACGCCGACCCCAGCGCGCGGCGGGATTTGGAACGATGGTTCGATCGCCTGGTGCGCGAGGACGATCCAGATTTCATCCACACCCTCGAAGGCCCCGACGACATGCCCAGCCATATCCGCATGGTGCTGACACGATCCTCAGAAGTGATTCCCATTCACCGCGGCCGCATGACTCTGGGAACTTGGCAGGGGATTTTCATTTTCGAACACCGCAGACAACCCCATCAGCGGAGCATCGCGGTGACGGTGATGGGGGTGTGAAACTTTGCATTTCATGTTTCTTGAAAACGGGGTAAGACCCTCACATGTCGCACGAGTTGATCAAGATGGCGTTGGAGGAGGATATTGGGGAGGGCGATGTCACGTCGGCTTATTTTATACCTGAGGAGAGAATGGCGCGGGCGTTTTTGACGGTCCGTCGGGAAGGGGTGGTTTCGGGGGTGGCGATTGCGAAACAGGTTTTTTTCGAAGTGGATCCGACCTTGGATGTTCAGGTCTTGGTGGAAGACGGGAGCAGGGTCGGCGAGGGTGCGATGCTGATGAAAGTGGAAGGAAAAGCTCGATCCATTCTCACCGCAGAGCGCACGGCTTTGAATTTCATGCAACGGCTGTCGGGCGTGGCGACTTTGACCGCGCGTTATGTCGATGAGGTGAAGCACACTCGCGCGCAGATTTTGGATACCCGCAAGACCACGCCGGGGTATCGTATTTTGGAAAAGAAAGCGGTGCTCGATGGCGGTGGGACGAATCACCGCATGGGTTTGTATGATAGGGCGATGGTGAAAGACAATCATCTCGCTGCAGAGGGAGGATTGGAGGCGTTGCAAGCGTCGATTCGTTTTTTGAAATCGGAAAAACCAAATGTGCAGGTGGAACTTGAGGCGGATCGACTGGATCAGGTTGCGGAGTTTCTGAAACTCGAAGGAGTGGATTATATTTTGTTAGATAACATGTCGCTTGAAGATATGCGCAAGGCCGTGGCGATGCGGGATGATAATTCCAAGATTTTCCTTGAGGCAAGCGGTGGGGTGAATCTCGATACCGTGTGTTATATTGCAGAGACAGGCGTGGATTTTATTTCCGTGGGTGCGCTCACGCATTCCGCTCCTGCGTTGGATATTGGGTTGGATTTTGTGAGTTTGGATTAATCGATGCGTAAGAAATGGGTCATTATCGCGGCTGTATCATTCCTTGTTATCGTATGCGGAGTATTCGTTTTAGCGAATCGTGACAGTTACAGCGCCAAAGCGGTTTTGGCTGAGGTTTGTAAGGATTCTAAGTATGTTGATCAGATGATTTCAGTACACGGCAGGCATAGATCACATCCTTCGCCCCTCGATAAATTGACTAACTGGTATAAATACAACGTTTCCTTTTATTATCATCAAAGTTTGCCGATTGATCCTTATAAGCCGATTTTACTTTTTTATGAAGATGAATCCGTGGTGGTATCTTTAACATTCAAAATGGGTCTGGTTAACTCTGTGATAATCAAGGATTTTACGGGCTCATATCTGTCAGCATTGAAACTTAAATCCAGACTCTGCGAAACGTTTCCCAATTTATCATGTAAAATCATTACGCTCTAATGAACGATTTTCAACACATCGCAGCTCAGCTATCAGATCCCTTTCGCTTGTTATGGCGAGAGAGTGTAGGGTCGACCAATGATGAGCTGCGCAAGCTTGCCGAACAAGGGATGGCTGAAGGTTTGGTGTTGGTGGCGAATGAGCAAATCGCAGGACGCGGTCGACGCGGGGCCGCTTGGATTTCGCCTAAAGGAGAGAACCTTGCGTTTTCCATTTTACTCAAACCCACGGCACCAAAAGCGTTGTGGCATCGGTTGTCGTTGGTGACGGGTTTGGCGGTGGCGGAGGCGTTGGAAAACTATGTGCCGCTCGCAGAAATCAAATGGCCGAACGATATCAAGGTCGGCGGAAAAAAGATCGCTGGGATCTTGGTTGAGGCAGGAAAGGATTTCGTGATCATCGGGATAGGCATCAATATTAACTCCACGAATTTTCCTGAAGAACTCGCTGCAACATCGTTGAGTGAACTGACAGGTCGAGGGTATTCTAGGGCGGAAGTCTTGCAGGAGGTGGTTGCGCGGATGAGTCGTTATGAAAACCAGATTAATCAGGGTTACTCGGATGCTTTAAAGTCGATACGTGAGCGCTGCGCTCTAACAGGTCATTTCGTTTCCTATCTCATCGCGGATCAGCGACGTGAGGGGATGGTGCGAGGCATCGGCTCTGGCGGGGAATTGATGGTCGAGGCAGATGGTAAGCTCGAAGCCTTGGTTCAGGCAGATGAGGTTAGGATTTTGGATTAGGGGATTAGACTGGGACAGATCTGTCTTATCGGTCGGATCTGACTGATCTGTCAGATGATGAAAAGAGCGCGGCTAGATTCACGCGGGCCACCCTGGCTTACGGTGAAACTGGGAGGCGTTCGGTTTCGGGCTCCTGGTCGAAGAGGAAACCATTTTCCTTGTAGGTTTTCAGGCGGAAATGGGTGGCGGTGGAAAGCACGCCGTCTAACGAGGAGAGTTTTTCGGAAACGAAGCGAGCGACCTCACGGAGATCGTGTCCTTCGACCACGACTAAGAGATCGTAACCACCAGATGCGAGGTAGCAGGAAACCACCTGATCAAAACGAGCGATACGCATCGCCAAGCGATCAAAGCCACCGCCGCGTTCGGGAGTGAGGCGGACTTCGATGAAAGCGGAGACAGAAGTATCGCCGACGGCTTCTTCGTTGGTTACCGCATGGTATCCCAGAATGATGCGATCTTTTTCCCATACGGAAATTTTTGCAGCGACATCGGATTCATTGGAGTTGGTCAGATCGGCGAGTTCTTTGAGAGAAGCACGGGCTTTGCGGCGGAGGATGTTGAGGAGGTTCATTGAAGAGTGAAGAGTGAATGGTGAAGAGTGAAAGCAGAGCGAGTATTTACGAGCAATTAGAATTTAGGCGAAGCCGCGATGGCTTGGACGGAATGAAATGGAGTCAAAGCAGAGCGAGTATTTACGAGCAATTAGAATTTAGGCGAAGCCGCGATGGCTTGGACGGAATGAAATGGAGTCAAAGCAGAGCGAGTATTTACGAGCAATTAGAATTTAGGTGAAGCCGAGATGGATTGGACGAAGCGGAGTCAAAGATGAAATAAAGGGGTAAAGAGAGAAGTCACATCATTTCACTACTCACTCTTCATCATTCACTATTTGAATAATTTGAAGAAGCTTGGAGGAGTTCATGATGATGAGAATTAAGGCTTTTTAGCGAGGAGGTCGCGGATTTCGGTGAGGAGGAGTTCTTCGTTGGATGGTGCTAGTGGGGCTGCTGCAGGTTGTTCGGCTTTTTTGTGAAGGAGGGAAATGACTTTTTTCACAAGGAGGAAGACCACGAGAGCCATCAGAATGAAAGAGATGAAATCGGTGATGAACTGGCCGTAGTTGAGGGTGACAGCTGGAATGGCGGCGACACCCTCGGATGCTTCAACAGCAGGTTTCAGGATAATCTGAAGTTTTTTAAAATCGACCTGTGCCAACAGCATGCCGAGTGGCGGCATGAAAACATTGTCCACAAGGGATTTGACCACGGTTGCAAATGCACCGCCGATCATGATACCGACTGCCATATCAACCAGATTGCCTTTGAATGCGAATTCTTTGAATTCTTTGAACATGTTCGGAAATTAACGGGGTTAGGTGAGGGATGGGAAGAAGGAAAATTTGTAGCGGGTAGGTTTGATCATATAGTTTTCTTCACCGCACCCCACTTCGCCAAGGCTACGAGGGGCAAGAAGCCCATCCTTTGACAAGCTCAGGACATTAAGGTCGCAAAGCGGAATGAGCGCTAGCGAATTTGACCTAATAGCGAAGCTCTTAAAGCTTGGACGGAGCGAAGCGTAGTCAAAGGGACACAGAGTTTTTAAATTGAGAGGGTGAAATATATATATAGCCCGCAGCACGAAATTGAAGTTTAGAGTTTAAATTTTAAAGTTTCACTCGCGGATGAGTTTTTCGATCTCTGCTGCACTCCAAGCTGGTGCGTCGGCGGGTGTGAGGGTTTCGTTGAGGGAATCAGCCAAGGCTTTTTTGCTGGTTTGGAGTCGGACAACTTTTTCTTCGACCGTGTTTCTCGTGAGGAGTCGGAAAACCGTTACAGGTTTGGTTTGGCCGATACGGTGAGCGCGGTCGGTGGCTTGGTCTTCTGCTGCAGGATTCCACCAGGGGTCGAAGTGGACGACCACATCTGCGGCTGTTAGGTTCAGGCCATATCCGCCGGCTTTGAGAGAGATGAGGAAAACCGGTGGACCATCTGGCGATTGAAAATGATCGACCCATTTCTGCCGTTCGCGGGTCTGACCATCGAGTCGGATCGAAACGATGCCGATTCCATCGAGCGCTTTGCCAATTTCGACGAGTTGTTTTTGGAATTGGGAGAAAACCAAGATACGGCTGCCGGCTGCGATGGATGACTCGGCGATTTCGAGGAGTCGCTCCAATTTCGCGGATCGGCGCGGGATGGGGAGGGCGCTGAGTTTTTCTGAATCGAACAAAGCGAGGTCACAACAGCTCTGGCGCAGGCGCAGCAGGGTGGTGAGTTGTTGCATGCGAGCGGCTGCGGTTTGGCCGGAGGCGTGGATTTCATCGATCAGGCGTAGGCCTTGTTTTTGGATTTCGCGGTAAGTCGACTCTTGGTCGCGGGAAAGCGTGCAGAATTCGTCGATGAGGATTTTCGATGGGAGATCGGGCGCAACCTCGGTTTTGGTGCGGCGGAGAGTGAAAGGGGAGGTTTTGAGGCGAAGCAGGTTGGCGGTTCGAGAGTAGGTTTCCGGGGTTTTGAGCGGGGTCTCGTAGCGATCTTGGAAGTCTTTGCGTGTGCCGAGCCAGCCAGGCTGCACGAAACGAAAAATAGCCCACAGGTCTCGGGCGGAGTTTTCCACGGGAGTTCCGGTCAGGGCGATCCGGTAAGTCGCGTTGATTTTGGCGACCGCTTTGGAGTGATCCGTATCTGGGTTTCGGATCAGCGAGGCCTCGTCGATGACCGCCATTGAGTATAGCTGACGGAGGTGCCAGGCGAGGTCTCTGGCCAGGGTCACGTAAGTGGTCAGGATGACGTCGGTCGGTCCAATTTCGTCCCTCAGCTCGTCCCGTTGCGTCCCGTGGAGGGTGACGACACGTCGACCCGGCGCAAAGCGTTGGAACTCAGATTTCCAGTTTCCAAGCAGGGATGTGGTGACCACAATGAGGACAGGAGAGGGCTGTGAATAAGTTGAGAAAAAATACTCGATACAAGCGATCGTTTGCAACGTTTTGCCGAGACCCATATCGTCGGCCAGCAGGGCGCCGCTGTATTTTTTAAGTCGATCAACCAACCATGAAAAACCAGCGATTTGGTAGGGTCGTAGAGTTGCGTTAAGTAAGTGACTGTGAATAACTTGTGAACATTTTTCCTGATTATTAACTAATTTTGATTGTTTCAATTTGTTAGCTATCTCACGGATGATTTCGGCATTCGCTTGTTTCGATATAAAACGACCGTTTTGCTGTTGAATATCGAGATCTTCGAATAAAGGGTCGATGAGATTTTCGATATCATCGGAAAGGATAATTCGCTGATTTGACGTTGAATTTTTCGATCTGAGCAGTCGTCGGACCTCGGCGGCGGAGATAGCCTCGCCGGTGTCGGTGAGGTAGGTGAGATTGAATTCTAGAGATTGATCCGAGGAGGAAAGGATATCGATCTGGGGTGAGATGACCACGTAGGAAGAGGCCAGTTTTTGGATTGAAGGGGTGAGTTCGACCTGCCAATTCGATGGGAGCTTGGTTAGTTGGCGGGTCAGGAAATCGCGAATCCGCTCGGGATCGGTCAGTTCGTAAGTGGTATCGGAAAGTGAGCTAAAAAACTGCGAAATCAGACCGCGGGCGTGGTTTTCTGCTTGGGAATTATGCGAAATGATGCGACTCCCATCAAGGATGGGAAGCGGTTGTGAATAACTTGTGTAAAAAGTGGCTTGGAGGCGCGAATCGCTTCCAGACAGGGTGAGTTCGAACTTTGGCTCGGCTGAGATGAACTGGAGAGATTCGAACCAAGCGGACGCGCTTAAATCGATAAAACTTTGGATTTTATCTAGTTCTCGTAGAAACACGGGGATTTCAATCCCTGCCGGTTTTCCAGTGGCTATGGAGTTGAGGATAGTTATTACAGCTGGGGAGAGTTCGCCGCTGCCGATTTGGGCGATGGAGTTGGCGGCAAGGTTCCAGAAGGTGTCGCCGATTTTGGAAATTTTATCAGGACCTGGGGTGAGCTGGATGGTTTCGCCTAAGATTGTGCAATCGCCGATGCGGAGTTGGGTGCGGGTTTCGATGGCGAGGTTGCCGTCGGGGCTGATGATTTCTGGGTGATTTCGTGCGAGGGTAAGGAATCCCGAGAGGCTATGAGAATTTAGAGCCAGCTGGATGCCGGCGCTTGAGGTTTGTTTTTGGGAAATCAACCAAGCGGTGATGCGTCGGTCGGCTGGGCTTGGTGTGTGATCTGAGCTGCTCAAACAGATCGCGGCATGGCCTTTTTCCAGAGTGCTTTGCCATTGGCCTTGGAATTGTATTTTCCATGACACCTCGGGGATTGGGATTTCGTTTTGTTGCGTGGGTTTTGAATCAACTGGCTTCGGCGGAGAAATGAGATGGAGCCCGACGGCTATGGCGTGAGGGCAGAAAGCACCATCTCGTTGGTTTCTCGGGCAGGGACATTTGGCATCGAACCAAGTGGGGGTGCGGGCGATGACCTTGGTTCGGTAGGTCCTCGTGCCGATTTTTAACGTACCTTGATAACCATCCGGGGTGGATTCGGAGGAGATGACTGCGCCGGAGTTATGTATTATCTGTGCCTCCTTAAAATCCTGCCAAGCGGCAGCTTTGCGGAGAGTGGCTTCATCGAGGGATGGCATCGAGGCGAAGGATGATGGATTTGGTCACTGGGAAAAACACTAAATTCACTGATCTAGTAAAATTTGGGGCTTAACCACGGGAAATGACCTATTTGCGGCCTGTATGGGAGATCCGACTGATCCGACTGATTAGTCCGATCTGACTGATCTTTTTCAAATCCTATGAAAAGTCTAAGTTAGCTGATATGGGGAGTCTCTCTGGATTTTGGGGGCTTCTGGGCTTGACAAGCGGGGGGTGTTTTGATCTTCTCTTTGCGAGGGGATTTTGCTCAGAAGTCTTGAAAGTTAAGAAAACCTTAGTTTTTTGAGCAAAACCTCCCAGCTACCCCGTATTAAGTCTCAATTTTCACTCATATGGATCTTACTTCGCCTCTCTGGTATTTTGCTTACACTGCCGTTTTGATCGGTCTTGCTGGTTATGGCTCGCATCGTCTGACCATTATTTTCCTGTATTTGAAGCATTCCAGAAAGCGCCCAGAACCACTGAAAAACTTCAATGAGTTGCCGTTGGTGACCATTCAATTACCGGTTTTCAACGAGATGCACGTGGTAGATCGCTTATTAGATTCGGTCTCAAAAATCGATTACCCGCAGGACAAGATCCAGATCCAGTTATTGGATGACTCGACCGATGATACGGTATCGATTTGTAAAGCCGGAATCGAGAGGATGCGCTCGTTGGGTTTCGATGCGGAGCACATTCACCGCACCGATCGCACGGGTTACAAGGCTGGTGCGTTGGAAAACGGCACTCAATATGCCAAGGGTGAGTATCTCTTCATTCTAGATGCGGATTTCGTTCCGAATGCGGACGTGCTGTTGAAAACCATTCACTACTTCACCGATGAGAAGATCGGCATGATACAAACCCGTTGGGGTCATTTGAACCGCACCTTCAACGTTTTGACCCGAATTCAGGCGATGTTTCTCGATGGTCACCTTGAGCTTGAGCAAACAGCTCGTAACCGTTCGGGTCGATTCTTCACCTTCAACGGCACTGCTGGTATCTGGCGGAAATCCTGTATCGCGGATGCGGGTGGTTGGGAACACGACACTCTAACCGAGGATATGGACCTCAGTTATCGCGCACAGCTCAAAGGTTGGCGTTTCATTTTCCTCAATGATGTTGAGACCCCTGCTGAGCTGCCGGTCGATATGGATGGATTTAAGAGCCAACAGCATCGCTGGACCAAAGGTTCGATCCAGGTTTGCAAAAAGGTTCTTCCTGCAATCTGGAGAAGTAAGATTCCTCTGTTTGTGAAAATGGAAGCCACGGCTCACCTAACATCTAACTTTGCTTACCTCTTGCTCATTTTGTTGTGCTTCTTGATTTACCCAAGCCAGCAATCCCAACCGAAGTTCGGCGAGCTCACCTATTATCTCGTCAACGTGCCGATCTTCTTCTTTGCGTCGGTTTCGGTGATTCTGTTCTACCTCACCTCCCAAAAAGCGCTTCGCCCTCAAACTTGGTGGAAAGAAATCCCTTACCTTCCGCTCTTGCTCGCACTCGGTATCGGTATGTCGATCACCAACGCCAAAGCAGTCATGGAAGCCATTTTCAATCATCAAACCGCTTTCATCCGCACTCCGAAATATGGGATTGAGCAAAAGAACTCGGATTGGAAAAAGAGCAGCTACAAGGCGATCAAGACTCTCACTCCAGTGGTTGAGTTGCTTTTCGGCTTCTTCTTCCTGTTCGTTGTGGTCGAGGCGGCAATGAAAGGCAATTGGTCTTCAGCCATTCTTTTGCTTCCATTTCCTGTTGGTTTCTTCTACACTTCAATGTCTTCGATCGCACGCATGATGCCTTCCTTCGCCACTGCAAAAGAAGCTGAACTTCCTGTGAGCGATTCGGAAGATAGCCACTAATCACATGAGCCACCGGTTTACAAAACCTATGACTTTAGCAGCAGGAGTTCTTGTAGCTCTGGTTTTCAGTAGCTGTGGGCCACAGGTGGATAATAACAACAAAATGATCGTCAGTGTTCGCGATCAGAAGATGGTATTGATGAAAGACAACCAACCCATCAAAACCTACAAAATTTCCACTTCGAAATTCGGCGTTGGTGATAATCCTCGTTCCAACCGCACTCCTCTGGGGCATATGGAAGTCGCTAAGAAAATCGGTTGTGGCCAGCCAGCGGGTGCTGTTTTTAAAAGCCGCAGGCCTACGGGTGAGGTGATCAAACCCAATGCGCCAGGCCGGGATCCCATTGTGAGCCGTATTCTCTGGCTCAGAGGGGCTGACTCCCACAATCGAAATGCGTTTAAACGTTATATCTACATCCACGGAACCCCCGAAATGCATAGGCTAGGGACTCCTGCATCGTATGGTTGCATCCGTATGGGGATGAAAGATGTGATCGATTTGTATAATCGCGTCGGAACCGGCGCGGATGTTTACGTGGTGCGTGGTTCTTTAGGAAATATGGTTCCTGAGAGAAGCCTTGTGGCTCGTTGATTCCGATCTGAAATTTCCTTTGGAAAATTCAAACATGAGCTTGACAGATTGGGTTGCTGACTACTAGTTTCCCGCCCCTGCAACGCAAAACGACTTTTTAATTCTATAAATCATGGCCAATACCAAATCTGCAATTAAGCGCAACAGACAGACCGCGACCCGCACCGAGCGTAACCGCGCTGAAAAAAGCCGCATGAAGACCGTCCGCAAGAAAACCCTTGCAGCGATTGAGTCCGGCAACAAACAAGAGGCTGTAAAAGCCAGTGATAAATTGGCCTCCGTGCTTGATAAAGCAGCCAAGCGTAATTTGATTCACCCGAACAAAGCCGCTAACATCAAAAGCAAGACCGCTAAAGCGATTGCCGCGATTGGCTGATCAATCTAAAAGAATTTCTTTTCAGTCAAGCGGTCCGGTCTTCCGGTGCCGCTTTTCTTTTGTAAACCATGCAGAACTCATCTCCAAATCGCGCGGAAACCGCCGCAAAAATCGCCGCCTCACCCTATCAATACAAAGTGTGTGAGGGCTGCGATTCGATTGTGGGAAAAGCCACCGCGTTGTGCCCGAACTGCCATAGCTTTCGTTTTGACGCCGCACCAGAGTCGGTCACCAAGCAGGCGGTGTTGTTAGGAGGTAGAGAACAACGCTCGGTCACTGCCGATGATCTTGGCTAAGAGATATGGCGATCGCATTCAAAGAATGGCAAGTGGTTTGCGATGCCTTGGCGAGCGGTCGGCAGGCGATTTTGCTCCGCAAAGGTGGAATCCATGAGGGGCGTGAGGGGTTTTCTTTCGCGCACGATTCATTCTTTTTGTTTCCCACAAAGTTTCACGCCCAACTCGATCAGGTAAGGGAAGGAGATTTCCAGCCAGAAAAGGAATGGGAGATTGGAGATTTGATAGTGATCCAGCACCACGTTGAGGTCTTGTTCGCGGTGACCTTAAAAAATTGGGATGATGTCGCCGCACTTTTGCCTTATCACATCTACACGGAGCAAACCGTTAGAGAGCGATTCGATTGGTCTGGAAAAGGGATGGCTGCGGGCAGCATCCACTTGGCGTTAGTGAAAGTTTCCAAGTTACAAACGCCATGGAGGCTGGAATACGAGAAGCGTTTCGGGGGTTGTCGCTCCTGGGTTGAGCTCCCAGAGCCACCTGCTGAGGTGCTAAAATCGGCGGTTCCGGTCGTCTGGGAGGCCGATTTTCAGGAAATTTCTCGTGAAATTGCCCGTCTGGCTGGGCGAGAAATCTCCTGATTTTATCATGATTTGAGGTGATTTTGGGTGTTTTTAGGGCAGGTTAGGAGGTTTTTTAGGTTGCCCTGAGGTCTTTTCGCAGCTTCACTTCGCAAGTTTTTTGATCAGGCAATTCATTTACATTTCTTAACTGAAATTCCCATTAGCAGAAACCCACCCATCATTATGCGATTCCCTAAACTCCCGCTCATCCTGTCTGTTGTTGTGCTTCCTTTAGTCGTTAGCTGCGGCCCAAGCATTAACACACTCTCTAGTAAAGACATCCGTGGGTTTTCCTCTTCGCCTAATTTCAAGTCTCTCGCTGCTCCTTCAAAATCCTTGCTCGCCTCTGCATCATCAAAGCCTAGGGACAAACACAGTATGCCTGTTTATAGCTACAGTGAGCGTCACCGGGTGGTTCGCACCACCGCTTACACCTGCTCAGAAGCCGATCACATCCAATACGGCAGCAAAAACGCCGCTGGAACTTATCTCCGCTACTCCGATAAAGTGAGAAGTGCGGCAGCGGATTGGTCGTTCTACCCAGTTGGCACGGTTTTTCGCGTCAAAGGCCTACCTCAGCTTTATGTGATCGATGATTACGGTTCCGCACTTACCGGCACCGGAACGATCGATATGTATCACCCAACTCGTTCGATGATGAATCAATGGGGTCGCCGCAACGTTGAAATTAGCGTCGTGAAATGGGGCTCCTTTGAACGTAGCGCAGAGATTTTGAAAGATCGCGTCAAATATCCGCATTGCCGCCAGATGTTGTCCAACATTGTCCGTCAGCGCCCAGATCTTCGCGTTGCGATGCGCTAATTTATCTTATTGCAGCGGTGACATCAGTCTTGCCGCGCGGCAGATGATTTTGAAGAAAAACGATTTTTCCGTGAAATCCTCAATTTTTGATTGGCTGCATTTTGTAAAATCTTCTTGGAGCATATGATTGACCTCTTGGATGAAATCTGGGTCTGAGACGAATGCGGTGATTTCAAAATTGAGCCTGAAAGAACGATTGTCGAGGTTTGCCGTGCCAACCGTTGCCATGCGTTGATCGATGAGCATGACTTTCTGGTGTAAAAAGCCTTCTTTGTAGCGATAAATTTTCACACCAAAGGGAATGGCTTGTTCGTAATAAGAGTAGGATGAAAGCCAGACGAGAATATGATCGGGATGCTCGGGCAACATGATGCGAACGTCGACGCCACGCATCGCAGCCAGATGAAGCGCGCTAATCACTCCATCGTCTGGAACGAAATAAGGACTGGTGATCCATAGTTTTTCGTGAGCGGTATTGGCTGCTTCGATCACAAGCATTTGCCAGGATTCGATTGGATCTGCGGGACCCGTTGGGATGATGGCGGTGATTTGATCTTCGCGTTGCTCATTAGATTCCCATGAAAGTTTAGGAACTTGATTGCAGACCCAGAACCAATCTTCGAGAAACACCAGTTGCACGGCTTCTGCGGCAGGTCCTTGAATGTAGAGGTGAGTATCTCGCCAAGCACCAAACTTCTCGCTATGACCTAAATATTCATCGCCGACATTGAGTCCGCCTAGATAAGCCTCGATTCCATCGACGATGAGGATTTTTCGATGATTACGGAAGTTCAGTTGCAGCCTTGACCACCAATGACGATTGGCCCCGAAGGATTGGCATTCCACGCCGGCGTCTTCCATTTCACCTAGAAAGGTCGATGACAACTTGTGGGAGCCGATCTCATCGAAGAGGAAATAGACTTTCACACCAGCTTTGGCGCGACGGATCAAGGCTTGCTGGAATTTTTTGCCAATCTTATCGTGCTTCACGATGAAGAAATTCACGCAGATGTATTTCTCGGCACGGTTGATGGATGCGAATATTTCTTGAAACGTTTCATCGCCGTCGATGAGTAGATTCAGGCGGTTTCCGCGCGTGAAAGGTAGGCCACCTAGTTCCTCGGCGCAGCGTTCGAAGAAATTTTCCTCAGGGAGGTCGATTGCGAATTTTTTGAGGTTCTCGCTCATGTCCTTGGCGATTTTTCGCAGCTCGGCATCGTTTCCTCGCCTCGCACGCACATAGCCCTCGAACTTATTTCTGCCCAACAGCCAGTAGAGCGGAATGGCTAAAAAAGGCATAAACATCAGGGAAACTACCCATGCGATGGTTCCCTGCGAGGTGCGGGTGTTCATCAATGCGTGGAGAATGTGAATGAAGCCAAACACATAAAACAAAATGATCCCAATAAGTCCCCAAGTGGTGGTGGGGTCTAGTATGAATCCAAACATAGCCGAAATATGCATGGGAAAATGGATTTCGACAAGAAGTCCTCGCAACGTGAGATTTTGCAGTTTCTACCGAGACCAACTTAGATGTAGGATATGCCCATGAGTCAAACCGCAGTCACACCGCAGAACATTGTTCTGATCGGATTTATGGGCAGTGGAAAATCCACCGTGGGTCGCGAGCTCCACCAACGCCTGGGTTATCCCCTGATAGACATGGATCGATGTATTGAAGAAGCGATGGGTAAAAAAATCACTGAGATTTTCAAAGAAGAAGGCGAAGCTGCTTTCCGTGATTTTGAAACCTTAGAGTTATTAGAAATTTCCAAAAACACCGACGAAAATCAGATTATCTCGACGGGCGGTGGAATTGTGATTCGGCCACAAAACCGCAGCTTGTTGCGTAAACTTGGATACGTCGTTTGGCTGCATGCACCCGAAGATGTGATCTATGATCGAACCTCTCGCAATCAAGACAGGCCACTCCTCAATCACGCAGATGCTCGTGAGAAGATCACAAATTTATTAGCGGAACGGGAACCATGGTACAGAGAAACAGCTCATCTAAAAATCGATACGGCAGGCCTGGATTCCAGTGAAATCGCGACGGGAATTCTGGAGAGCGCTCGCTACTATTTCACTCATTCTAAATGAACGATCTGAATTCAAAGGTCAAAGCGTTGGCCGCGGAGCTTGGCTTTGACGATTGCCGAATTGCTCAGGCCAAGCGTGCGACTCATGCGGATGATTTCGAAGCGTGGATTGAAAATGGTTCCCATGGTGACATGCAATGGTTGGAGAGAAATCCCAACCGTCGTTGCGATCCTCGGGAAGTCCTTCAGGGCTGCAAATCGGTGATTTGCTTGGCGGTTAATTATCACACCGGAAACGATCCATTTCCCGAGCATCATCCAAAAAATTATCGCATCGCCAAATATGCTTGGAACGATGACTACCACGATCTGATAGAAAAACGCCTTGCAGATTTCAATGCGGCTTTGGTTGGACTCGGCGGCACGCAACGCTACTACGTCGATACCGGACCCATTCTCGAACGCGATTTCGCAACCGATTCCGGACTTGGCTGGAATGGAAAATCGACCGTGCAAATTCACCGCCAGCTCGGCACATGGTTTTTTCTCGCCGATATTCTAACAACTCTTGATTTGGACGCCGATCCCGAATTCGGCGACCATTGCGGAAAATGCACCCGCTGCATAGATGCTTGTCCGACCCAAGCCATCACCGCCCCGCACAAACTCGATGCGCGGCGCTGCATTTCCTATCTCACCATCGAAAACAAAGGACCTATCCCAGAAGAATTCCGCCGCGCAATCGGAGATCGAATCTATGGCTGCGATCAATGCTTGGAAGTCTGTCCATGGAATCGATTTGCGAAAGAATCGCGCGAAATCAGCTTTCAAGCACGTAAAGAAATCTTCTCCCACACGCTTAGAGATTTTCTCGGAATGGATGATGAAGCGTTCAGGCAGGTGTTTGCGAAATCTCCGATCAAACGTATCAAACGACCCAAGTTTTTGAGAAACGTCTGCGTGGCTCTTGGGAATACCGGGACAGCTGCAGATCTGCCCGCACTGAAAATCGCTGCAAAAGATTCGGACCCACTAATCTCAGAACATGCCGTATGGGCGATAGGGGAGATTAAGGGGCGTAACGCAGATTGATCAACGCCAAGAAAGGAACCGCTTTTTCAATCGCGACTGTAACCGCGCATAAGGAGAAGGGACATTCCTGTCCCTTGCTCTTCTTCCTCCGCCGCAGGCCGAGGACTGCTGCGGTTTAACGTAAATTCTAGGTAACCACTCATCCTCTGTTATCTCCGTGTGCTCCTGTAAATTTTTTTGTACAGGAGGTAACAGAGGAAACGGAGAGCGCTCCACGCTATGCTTTCGATTCAAGAATCTACCCAAGTAAAGAGAAGTGATAATCCCAGAAAGGAACTGCGATTTTTAATCGCGACTATAGTGTATAGTATGTGGCTTGCATTTTACCTGCTCAGGTGGCTTGATGGGGCAGGTTCCTTTGGTTCATTAGCTTCTTTCATTTTATGGTAGTCAGTATTTTCAACGATGTGATCGGTCCCGTCATGCGTGGGCCTTCGAGTTCGCACTGTGCGGCGGCGCTGCGGATTGGGCGTTTGGCGAGGGAGTTGATGGGAAATGATTTCACGGATGTGCTGGTGGAGTTTGATCGCAATGGATCGCTGCCAACCACACACGACACCCAAGGCTCTGACATGGGTTTGTTCGGTGGCTTGATGGGCTGGGATGCGGCGGACGAGCGTTTGCCGGGGTCGATGCAGACTTTAAAAAATACGGGAGTGAGAATCGCGATCGAAACAGTCGATGCCGGAGATCCTCACCCGAACACATATCGGCTCACGTTACGCAGCGATAAAGAAACCCACACACTGCGCGCGATTTCAACTGGTGGTGGAATCATGGAAGTGATCGATATCGATGGCTTTGCAGTTTCGATTTTCGGCGATTGTCGGGAAACTTTGTTGTGGGTTGAGGGCGATGCTGCGGCGGTTGCTGCTGAACTCGGAAAACATTTCGATGCCTATGACATCAAAGTAATGGAAGCTGAGAAGCGCCGCTTGTTGCAAGTGAAAGGCGCGGATTTCGTCAGCGATGATGTGGTCGCAAAACTTTCCGGTGTGGCTTCGGTTAAACGACTCTCGCCCGTATTGCCAATCCTTTCCGGTAGGGATGTAAAAGTTCCATTCACCACCTGTGCAGAGATGTTAGAATTCGATGCCGGGAAGGGGACTCCGTTGTGGAAACTCGCTGTGGCGTATGAAATGGCACGCGGTGGAATCACGGAGGCTGAGGTGATTGTGAAGATGGTCGATATCGTTCGAATCTTGCGCAAATCCGTTGCAGAGGGAATTGCAGGCACGGAATATGAAGATCGGGTTCTCGGTCATCAGAGCGGTCGATTTGATGAAATGATGCGTGCGGGTCAGTTGTTAGATGGCGGTGCGCTCAATAAGATTATTTTGTATGTCACCGCCTTGATGGAGGTGAAAAGCTCGATGGGAGTCATCGTCGCTGCGCCGACCGCAGGAGCATGCGCGGCCTTGCCAGGCGCGGTGATTGCAATGGCGGAGTCGCTGAATTTGAGTGAAGAAGAAATGGCGAAAGCCCTGCTTGCCAGCGGTATCATCGGCGTGTTCATCGCAACCCGTTGGACCTTCGCCGCAGAGGTCGGCGGATGTCAGGCAGAAGGCGGATCGGCCGCTAGCATGGCGGCGGCTGCGTTAGTGACTTTGGCTAACGGCTCTCTCAATCAAGCGGTCGCAGCGTCTTCCATGGCTTTCCAAAGCATGATCGGCCTGATCTGTGACCCGATCGCAAACCGGGTCGAAGCCCCATGCCTAGGCAAAAACGTCATGGCTGCGGCCAATGCCCTGTGCAACGCCAACATGGCTCTGGCGGGTTATGATCCGCTGATCCCGCTCGATGAGGTCATCGAGACCGCCAAACAGGTCGCCAAACAAATGCCCCGCGAAGTCCGTTGCACCAACCTCGGTGGGCTTTCCATCACCCCAACCGCCAAAGCGATTGAGGCAAGACTCGAAGCCAAACGGGCGAGTTCGTGTGGGAGTGGTTGTGGCTGCGGGTGATATTCGGAATTTTTCACCGCCGAGGCGCAGAGGTCGCAGAGGGACGCGGAGGAATATTAAATATTTTGGATTTTTTTAAGAATTACCCTTTGTCCTTCAGCACTGATAAGGCTTAGGAATTAGGAAAATAGCATTAAATCCCATTTACAATTCGCATACCCGGCTCTGCGACCCTCCGCGACCTCTGCGCCTCTGTGGTGAAAACTTAACCAAAGCCCGATTAACCCTAAAATTCAGGGTTTGATTCTTTGTTTTTGGCACAACACAATCCGTGCATGTCATCACCGATTCGCATTCTCTGTGCAGGCGCGGGCCACATGGGCCGCTCACACGCTCTCGCTTACCATCGTCTTCCGGGTTTTGAAATTTGTGGCATTGTCACGCGTTACCCAGAAAGCCGTGCGGCGTTGAACCAAGAACTCGGCGGCGGCTATCCTGAGTTTGCCGATTTCTACGAGGCGCTCAAAGCCACCAAGCCAGATGCGGTTTCCATTTCCACTTATCCCGATACCCATGCCGATTTCGCCGAGGCAGCATTCGATGCCGGTTGCCATGTCTTCATCGAGAAACCTCTGGCAGAAACGGTCGTCGAGGCCGAACGCATCGTCGCCAAAGCCCGTGCGACGAATCGCAAGTTGGTGATCGGTTACATCCTTCGTCATCATCCGAGTTGGATCAAATTCATCGAGGTCGCCCAAACTCTCGGCAAGCCCTTGGTGATGCGCATGAACCTCAATCAGCAATCGTTCGGCGCGAACTGGAAGACGCACAAAAACCTGATGTCGTCCATTTCTCCAGTGGTCGATTGCGGGGTTCATTACGTCGATGTCATGTGCCAGATGACCCGCTCCAAGCCTGTGCGCGTTTCTGGGATCGGTGCGCGTTTAAGTAACGAGTTGCCCGAGGGAAAAATCAACTACGGTGCACTGCAAGTCACGTTCGAGGACGGATCGGTCGGTTGGTACGAAGCCGGTTGGGGTCCGATGATGAGTGAGGTCGCGTTTTTCGTGAAAGATGTGGTCGGTCCGAAAGGCTGCGTATCCATCGTTGCGGACAAAGCCGCGGCCGAGGGCCAGAGCTCCAATGTCGATGCCCACACGCAGACCCAAGCCCTACGCCTCCATCATTCCGAGCTCGATGCCGAGGGCAATTTCTCCAAGAAAGACGAGACCCTGCGTCTCGACGACGAACCCGACCACGATAGACTCTGCCACCGCGAGCAGGAGTTTTTCCTCAAAGCCATCCAAGAAAACGTAGATCTCTCCGATCACATGGACGATGCGGTGGCATCGATGCGCATTGTAGAGGCGGCGGATGAAAGTTTCCGTACGGGTAAAACAGTAGACTTATAAATTTCATGAAATCACTTATCCAAATCATCACATTATCGGCGATCGCGAGCTACTTGGTTAACGCAGAGCAGGAATTGAAAATGCGTTCCTTGTTCAATGGTAAAGATCTAAGCGGTTGGAAAGGGGATGGTTACATCGTTGAAGACGGCGCGATCTCATGCACTCCAAAAGGCAAGAACCTCATCACCGAGGAAACGTTTTCTAACTACGTTCTCGAATTCGATTTCCTGCTAACTCCTGGAGCGAACAATGGTTTGGGAATTCATTATCCCGGAACTGGCGATGGTGCCTACACAGGCATGGAAATTCAAGTGCTCGATAACACCGCTGAGAAATACAAGAATCTCAAAGAATATCAATTTCATGGCAGTATCTACACCTTGGCTCCTGCCAAGAAGAGCGGTCTCAAACCCGTGGGTGAATGGAATCACCAACGCGTGACGGTCAACGGATCAAAGCTGCAAGTCATACTCAACGGCGAATCCATCCTTGATGTGGATTTGGAAGAACTCAGCAAAAAGGATCCCAAACACGAAGGCGCGAAACGTCGTTCAGGTCACATCGGTTGGCTGGGACATGGAGACAAGGTGTCTTATAAAAATATCCAGATCGCCGATCTCGCGCCGACCGTGGATGAGGCTGCGCTTAAAAAGGAAGGCTTCACTCAGATCTTCGATGGAGCTTCTCTCAAAGGCTGGAAGCACGAGCCTGAAACCAAAAATTGGTCAGTCATCAACGGGGTTCTCAAACACGACGGCACACCAACTCCAACCAAAGATCTTTGGTCTGAAAAATCCTACAAGGATATCACCGTTCAGTTAGATTGGCGTTGGTCAGGACGTGGTCCGATGAAGATGCAACCCGTCGTATTACCGGACGGTTCTTCAACTGAAAAAGCAGAAATCGAGGAATTAGACAGCGGTCTCTACCTCCGTGGGGACATCAAGAGCCAAGTCAATTTCTGGAACTGGACGGTTGGTTCTGGTGAAGTCTATGGCTACAGAACCAATAACAAACTACCGCCGGAAATTCGTGCTGGAGTGACTCCAAAAGCAAAAGCGGATAAGCCGCTTGGTGAGTGGAATCGCACGATTGTCACCATCAAAGGGGATCGACTGACTGTGAACCTGAACGGCCAAACCGTGATCGAAAACGCCCAGCTTCCAGGCACACCAACTGAAGGACCAATCGGATTTCAAAATCACGGCAGCAAGATCGACTTTGCGAATGTCTGGATCAAAGAGCTTTAATTTTTCTCCCAATACCTCATCTAACAAAACTTTATTTTTATGACCGCTAAATTCACAACTATCCGACTATCGGTAATGATGTTCCTGCAGTTCTTCGTCTGGGGAGCATGGTTTGCAACGCTCTATCAGGTGTTAGGCGGTCACGGTATGTCATCAATCATAGGTGATTCATACAGCACTGCTCCAGTTGCCGCAATCATCGCACCTTTGTTTCTTGGTCTGATCGCGGACCGTTTCTTCTCCTCTGAGCGCGTGATGGCGGTTTTGTTGCTTTTGGGTGGTGCGATGATGCTTTTGGTTCCGGGTGCGATTGCTGCAGGTAATGCAAAGCTCGTTTTCTGGCTCTTCACGGGTCACATGCTTTGCTACATGCCTACACTAGGCTTGGGTAATACCATTGCTTTTACCAACTTGCCTCGCGACGTGTTTCCTAGAGTTCGCGTGTGGGGAACGATTGGATGGATTGTTGCAGGTTTAGTTGCTGGATTCATGGAGTGGTCTGCCAGTATCAATCTTTTCTGGATGGCAGGTATTACATCCGTCGTTTTGGGTGCCTATAGCTTCACCCTTCCGCATACTCCGCCGCCTTCAGCTGGGCAGCCAATCAATCTGCGTGCGGTGCTGATGCTTGATGCATTCAAATTGCTGGCCAAACCGTCTTTTGCGGTATTCATGATTTGCTCGCTTCTGATATGCATTCCTCTTGCCTACTATTTCGCAAATACCTCTGGCTTCCTCTACAACATGGGCTTTGAACAACCAGCATCCGCGATGACGATCGGGCAGATGTCTGAAATTTTCTTCATGCTTTTGGTGCCTTTTTTCTTCCGCAAGCTTGGAGTAAAATGGATGATCCTTGTGGGCATGCTCGCTTGGGTGCTTCGCTACGTGCTCTTCTCACTTGGCGCACCCGAACAAGTGGTGTGGATGCTGTTTGCAGGTCTTGCACTCCACGGAATTTGCTACGACTTCTTCTTTGTGACCGGGTTCATGTATACAGACAAAACCGCGCCAAAAGAGATTCGTGGCCAGGCACAAAGCATGTTGGTCTTCTTTACTCAGGGAGTGGGTATGTTTATTGGTTACAAAATTGCAGACTATCAAATTAGGTCTGTAAAAGGATTGTCCGGTGAACTAACTGCCGCAATTGGTTCGGGTCGTGCGGCTGAAACCCTGACGTTCTCCGAACAGTTGGCGAATATGTTTGCGGTCAAAATGCCTGCTTCGATTGATACAGAGCTTTTAACCAAAACTTCCGAGCTTTGGAAAGCTTACTGGTTACTGCCTGCTGGTATGGCGGCAGCCATTGCTGTAATTTTCTTCATCGCGTTTCGTGATCGATCCGTTAACGCGAGAGAAGAAGAGTGATTCAAGGAGGGGCTGCATTCTCCTGCCCTTCTTATCAATTCAAGGTTGTTGGGCAGCAGAATGCAGCCCCTTCCTTGATATTAAAATCTTGGCGTGCTGCTGGGGTGGAATACTCTTTGTTAAAAGATGAAATCCATAACTCGTATCTTCATTACTGTATTCATTTTAATTCAGATCACAGTGGTGCCCTTGTTTGGGATACCACTTGGCACCACAGAGAAGACTACGTTGACTGGAACTATCGTTCAGTGGAAGTGGCGATGTGAAATCAAGTATCAAGAGGAAGAGGAGGTTAGAGCTAATCAATTTGTCATTCCGAATCATTATATGATTAAGTTAAAATTGAATGGTAAGCGAACTGCGCTTCACGATGATATCCAAAAATTCTCTCGAATGCTTTCCATAGGTGCTGGGATTAATGTTGATGATCTTAAGGAAGATGAGTTTTTGTTTTTTCTACCCTCATCACGCTTGGAAGGATTCAAGAACGGCGCGAGGTTGAAAGTTGAAGGTTATTCAATTGGGGCTGATGAAACGATTGTAGATGCAAATTGTGCTAGTATACTTATAGACGATAAAATTCCAAAAAATCTCCCTCCTGTCTGGGTCGATGAAGCTGACAAGCCGTCGAATGCTACAAAGAAACGCTGAGTAATTAATTTTAAAATCATGCAACCAACAACACGCGGCCTTAGTTTTCTAGTATGGATCGCATTCACTCTTCTTACGTTTGTCGCGCCATCGTTTGGGGTGTTTTCTCCTCCAGGCGATTGGTATGCGTCTCTAAACAAACCTTCATGGAATCCACCTGCATGGTTGTTCGGTCCCGTATGGATACTGCTTTATCTGATGATGGCAACCGCAGCTTGGTTGGTTTGGAAACGCTGCGGTTGGGGTAGGGCAATCGGCTTTTATGGAATCCAACTCGTTTTCAATGCAGCTTGGACACCCATCTTTTTTGGCGCACACCAGCCAGGTTGGGCACTGGTGGATATCATCGCGATGTGGGTGGCGATTGTGGTGACAATGATCGCGTTTTTCCGCGTGAGTAAAGCCGCGGGATGGTTGTTGGTACCTTACTTGGGATGGGTGAGTTTTGCGATGGTGCTGAATTATGCTTTGTGGAGGGGGAATTAGGGGAGAGCCGTGTCTCCGACCGGCTGAGCTGGTAGTTTAGAGAGCAATGGATTGGGATATTGGAAACCTTTCCCATTCTGTGTAATCCGTGCATTCCGTGGTTTGTCTTTTTCCTCAGCTATTTTGGCGTTCAAAGAGAGGTCGCTGGTGGTGCGGGGGTGGCTGGGATTGACTACGCTGCGTTCCGTCCAAGCGTTGTGCAGATTTCTCCTCTGGATTCTGGAAGAGGATATAGTTCGCTACGGCGAACACTGCTTTGACTACGCGTGGAAGGGAAGAATAGACACATCACTGACGGCTGGGATTGACTACGCGTTCCGCTCCGTCCCTGCCTAATGCGCTTCGCGGGTGGGTTGAATTTTCGCTAGCGCGAAATCTGCAGTCAAACCCGGTTTCGCTACGCTCAAGGGGTTCTCATCCCAGCCTGCTTGCGGTTTGGTGTGCGGAGTGGGAAAGAAAAACGCACCGCTGGATTTGCGGTGCGGGTGGGGAGAAAGTACGCAGGCTGGGATTCGAACCCAGGACCAATTGGTTAAAAGCCAACTGCTCTACCAACTGAGCTACCTGCGCGTTGGATTTGCTTTTGCCGTGCTACTACGGCGGGACGGCAAAGTAGTTGAGGGCTGACAAACTTGGCAAGCCATTTTAGGCAAAATGTGAAAGTTTTTTAAGAAACGCGAAATATCCTTTGATGGGCGTGTTTTTAAAATTTTTCATCTACCAATTTGTCCCGTCGTTCACGCACCAAGCGCACCACCAAGGCTGTCCAGCCGGTTTGGTGGGAGGCGCCGAGACCTTCGCCGGTTTCGCCGTGGAAGTATTCGTGGAAAAGGATGAGATCCTGCCAATTTGGATCGTCTGAGTAACGTTTGGAGATCTCGCTGTTACCGTAGCAAGGTCGGTATCCTTGTTTGTTTTTGGTGAACAAGGAAATGAGCCTATCGCAGATATCGATGGCGATTTCTCGCAAGCTGCATTCTTTTCCAGAGCCGGTTGGGTATTCGATTTTGAAGGAGTCGCCATAGAAATAGTAATAGCGCTCCAGAGCCTCGATGAGGATGAAGTTGGTGGGGAACCAGATGGGCCCGCGCCAGTTGGAATTTCCGCCGAACATGTCGGTGGTGGCTTCGCCTGGGGTGTAATCGACTTGATGGGTTGCGCCTGCGTAGTTGAAGACGAACGGGGTTTCTCCATGGGCTTTGGAAAGCGAGCGAATCCCGAAGTTGGAGAGGAATTCTTTGGGATCGAGCATGTAGGCGAGGCTCTTGCGCAGGCGTTCTTTGGAAGGAATGGCAAGCAGGACTCGACCCGATGATTTTTGGCCATGGACGCGACCCGCAGTCACGTATTTCAGTAAGCTGGGTTTGTTGACCAGGAACCAATCCATGCGTTTGCGGAAACCTGGTAGGGCATCGATGGTTTTTTGCTTGAGAACGGTGACCGCACAAAGGGGCAGCAGGCCGACTAGCGAGCGGATCCGAAGCGGAATGGGAGCCTCATGATTGATGATGAGCTGATCGTAATAGAAATGATCCTGCTCATCCCATAAGCCGGTGCCGCCGAGGCTGTTGATCGCATCCGAGATGTTGACGAAGTGCTCGAAAAACTTGGAGGCGATGTCTTCGTAAGCAGGTTTGGTAAGAGCGAGCTCCAATGCGATCGAAAGCATGGTCAGGCAGTAGAAGCCCATCCATGCTGTGCCATCGGCTTGATGCAAATGCCCGCCTCCGGGCAGCGCGTGCGAGCGATCAAACACTCCGATGTTATCGAGCCCGAGGAATCCTCCGCCGAAGACGTGTCGGCCATCAAGGTCTTTGCGGTTCACCCACCACGTGAAATTGAGCAGCAGTTTTTGGAAGGCTTTTTCAAGAAACAGGATGTCGCGTTCTCCTTTTTTATTCGCGATTTTATAGACGCGCCAAACCGCCCATGCATGGACGGGTGGATTGACATCGGAAAAGTTCCACTCGTATGCAGGTAGCTGACCATTCGGGTGCATGTACCATTCACGCAATAGAAGGAGGAGTTGGTGTTTGGTGAATGCTGAATCGACCGTGCAGAACGGCAGCATGTGAAACGCTGTGTCCCACGCGGCGAACCATGGATACTCCCATTTATCCGGCATGGAGAGGATGTCCTTGGCGTGAAAATGATGCCAATCGTGATTGCGTCCGATATTTCGGCTTGCAGGTGGATGGGGGATTTCCTTGTCGCCTTTCAACCAATCAGCAACGACGTAATGATAGAACTGTTTGCTCCAAAGCAAGCCAGCATAGCCTTGCCGACATATCATGCGCTCCTGATCGGAAATACCTGAGGGAATGATTTCATGATAGAATTCATCGGCCTCTTTGCTGCGTTCGGCGAAAACTTCATCGAACTGATGGAGTCCTGAAATGTCGTTATGTTCTTCAAGAAGGTGCAACCTCGCCATCACGGTCACGCTCTCTCCCGGGGGGATGCGGAAGGTGTAATGGGCCGCGGCCTTGGTGCCTGAATGTTCAGGAGAAATCGCTGTTGGCTCTTGATGAATGATGTAACGGTGAAACGCATCTTTGGTATAAGGCGTCGTGTTTTTTGTATCACCTAATGATTCATGATTTGTTTCGTTTTCCGTAAACAACCATTTGACCTTACGCGTTGGACTATCAGCAACGCCTATATGGAATCGAAATTTTCCCAAAGACTCATGCTCGATAAGCAGGGTGTTTCCTTCTTGAGAAATGTTAGGCTTGATGATGGGAGATTCGTGATCAATTCCCCAAGTCCACGTGTTCCTGAACCATACGCTTGGCAAAAGATGAATGGGTGCAGCGACCGGTGCACGATTGGTAATCGTGATGCGCCATAAAATATCTTCCGCGCTGCGTTTTGCGACCTCTTGCACAACATCGAAATACTCGTTGTTGTCAAATATTCCCATATCGGCAAGTTCGAGTTCGGGGCCTAATCGACCTAGCCTTTCGTTTTCGACGCGGATTTCCGTATAGGGAAATTTTTGTTGCGGATATTTATAGAGAGCTTTGGTATAGGAATGGGTGGGCGTGGAATCGAGATAGTAATAACACTCCTTCACGTCTTCACCGTGGTTACCTTCATTGCCTCCCAGACCGAATAGGCGCTCTTTGAGGATGGAGTCATGGCCGTTCCAGAGAGCCGGTGCAAAACACAGCCTGCAACTGCGATCCGACCATCCCTGCAAACCATCTTCACCCCAACGATAGGCACGACGGCGGGCTTGATCATGAGGGAACGCCGCCCATGAATTTCCATGATCGGAATAGTCCTCACGAACCGTGCCCCACTGGCGTTCACTGAGGTAGGGACCCCAACGTTTCCAGTCTCTGGTGCGGGTTTCTTCTTCTGAAAGTCTGATTTGCTCTTGGGTCATGAAAGCGATGTGCGAGATTCTTAGCACGATACGTGCAGAATGCGAAGCTTTGCGAATAAAGAATTGATTACAGGGGGTCGCACCAAAGATTTCGACGCATAAATACAGAAAAATGAACCACAGATGGACGCAGATTAGCGCAGATGAAAGATTATAAAAAATAGGATTTTCTCTGGAGGAACGACTTTTTGCTACTGTGAAGTTACGGCTCTAGTTCATTCTTCATATTGACGTTCATCTGCGTCCATCTGCGGTTATTCCCACTAGCTTTAGCGGAAATATGCTCACATCCACCGGTTTTGCGGAAATTAGGGAATCCGGTGGTACTTTTGGCTCGGGAAATCCGTTCAGGGAAAATGGCAGAGTCGAGCATTCACCAAAGGCCATGGGCTCGATTTGATATGGCTCGTGATAGACTCGACCGCTGTAGATATTGCCTTCGGGATCGGTGGAAAACAGAGTGTAGCGCTCGACTAAAAACCATTCGAGCGTATCGATACCGGCGGGCTGTGGGGCGGCGGGGTGTGGGTATTTGAATCTCGCCACGCCGGTTGAATCTTTTTTTCTCTTACTTAAATACTCCACCGCAATCTTGGATATATTCGAGCTCATCTTGGCGTGTTGGTATGGCAAGTGAAAGAAGCGTCGCGCGATTTCCACGGCTAGGGGTTGATTGCAATCGAGCGAGAAAAACCAAACACCGGGAGTTCCGTTGTCATCATAGACGTAGGTGCGGAGATTGAGTTCGTGAAACCACGACAGCCAGGGCAGTGGTGGGAGGCCGATGGGACGAATTCGCTGCATGAGAAAGGGGACGACACCCAACCATGCCTTGCCATCGAAGGTGTCAACATGCAGGCCATTCGGTAAACGCGGAGTGATGAGATCGGGGGAGACGGCCCAGTGAAAGAATCCGAGTTTCGCCCAGCATTGTTTCATGACGGGAAACCCAGCGGGCTTTAGCTGTTGGGCGAGGCGTTGTGATGAGGTTGGCGGCATGCTTGGAACTATCTAGATAAGTGGCAGGAATGTGCGGCGAATCCCGCACCGAACGCGGTTAGCCAGAGTGAACGGGTTTCGGGATGTGTTTTCAAGCGCTGCTCCAAGGCGAATAAAACGGATGGGCTAGACAGGTTACCGTGTCGGCTTAGAATTGCACGAGTTTCAGTGAGTTCGTATTCAGGAATAACTGCCTCGATCGCATCGATCACATCGCGACCTCCGGAATGCGCGAGGATTTGTTCGGGATCAATTTTTCTGCGTTGATAGAGAGTGGAGACAGCTTGCGCCGCGAGGCCGGGAACGGTGCGGTGAAGTTGGTTTTTGAGTTTTCCCTTGGAATTCGTGAACCGAATTTTTTCGCGTTCGGCGGGTACGTGATGGGTATCGAAGTCATGAAATTTTAAATCGGTATTTGAGGCGGATTTTCCACTAAGAATTGCCGCCGCTGCCCCATCGCCGAATAAGCACAGTGAGATTAGAACTCCGGGATCGTTATCGATATAGAAGGCCGCAGAGGAAATTTCCACGGCGATTACAGCGACCCGATGTGTGGGGTTTGCTGCTAGGTAGCCTTGCGCAGCCCGGAGTGTTGGAACTGCGGCTCCGCAACCTAGGCCAACCAGATCCACGAGGTAGGTGTTAGAACGGAGGCCGACGATTTCTGCCACGTAGCTTGATGGACCGGGGCAAAGATAGCCTGTGCAGGTGCAGAGAAAAAGCGCGTCGATTTGATCAGGGACAAGTCCGGCTTGCTGGATTGCTTTGGTTAGAGCCCGGCTTGCGAGTTCTGGGGCGTGCTTTTCAAAAGATTGATTCAGACCTTGAGCGTCTTTTGCAAAAACCGTCTGCAAGTCATCCGAGCTAAACTGACGGGTATGAATGCCTGAATTGGTGTGGGTGAGAATTTTTTCTAAAATCGCCAGCGATCGTGGCTGGAGTTGATCGATATTAGGATGATTTTGTAGGGTATCCCATGTTTCTAACTGGGTGTAGGGGTGAGCCGCCTGAGCGGTGCTGATGCTGTTGAGATACATGGGCGTGTTAGCGAAGAAGGCTGAGGATAGGGGAGATGGGGGCGTGTTTGAGGAGGTGGCGAGAAGCGCAATGAAAAAGAAGTGGATGGATGAAACGAGAGGCTGTGAGGCGTTTGCGGAAATGTTTGTGAAGATGTTTATCTGTTAGATAACAGGCTTTCTGCCATGAAATTTGATCTGCTGCATAAGCAATCAAATGCGGTAGGGCGATTTCTGCGGACTCAAATGCCATGGTCATGCCGTTTCCGGTGAACGGGGGAATGATTGCATGGGAGTCACCTAAACACATGGTGTTCGGAGTGTAAGGCTGGTTTCCGAGCGAGAATCCTGCGACCGCAGAAAAAGAATCGTTACGCCACTCCGCGAACTGCAATTGATCGGCGAGAAGATGATTTCCATTTTTTCTCAAATAAGCAGGAAGCAGTTCTTCTTGTTTGGCTTTGATGGATCGGTCTATGCGGAACAGCCCGCAAGCATTGTGCCAACCATCTTCGACTTGAGTGATCCCAAGGTAACCGATCGGCCCGCTGTGCATTTCAAGATTAGCGGATGGAATAATACCTTTGATGTGCGCTTTGAGTCCGATCCATGAGCCTGGGCTGGGAATGCGGCCGCTAGCGCGAACCGTGCCGCATGCATCGACTTGGGTGGCATGGCGAGATTGGGTATATATAAGCACACCGTTAGCGAATGCTATTTGGTAGAGGCGTTGATCGAGGAGAAATCGGGAGATCGCCAAAGCGGGCGTTTGAAGTGTGGTCTCGCGGAGTTTCTGATCGCCTGAAAACCAGCAGACGCTTTGGTGGGTTAGCGCGTCTGACAGGGCGGCGCTGATGCCAAGATTCTCTAGAGTTTCGCTAGAAACGCCTGAGATGAACTCACCACAAACGCGATGACGTGGATAATTTCCAGCTTCGTGGAGTTTCACAGGGATTGCATGTTTACGCAGGGCAATCGAGAGGGAAAGCCCGGTCAGTCCGCCGCCGATGATGGTGATTGTTTTATTCAAGCGCGCCAAGCTAGCACGCGTTGTGAACCGCGCCATGTGTAAGTTTCTTGGAAATGAAATCCGTGGCTCTCAAATGCGAGTAGCGAGGGGATTTCATTTTGGATAAATCCGGCTTCGATGCTGACCCGCATATCGTGACGGGTAATCGGGTGGATAAATGGAGTGGCAAGCTTTGCTAAAAATGCGGGGATACGGCCACGCAGGGGCTCGTTGATGATGATTTGGTCGAACTCTTTGATTTTTTCAGCAAGAGCGATGAGTTGTGTGTCGGTGAAGTGATGGAGAATGAGATTGGCGATCAATATCCCTCCGGTTTGTGCGAGGGGTGATTCGAGGAAATCTCCCTGATGCCATTGGATCGATTCGGAGAGCCCGAGCGGTTTGGGCCCGAGATCGTAGCCATGGATGGTCAGTCCGGGGTATTTTTTATGGATTCTGGAAAGCAAGATGCCTTCGCCAGCGCCGAGTTCACTGATTGATGAGGTTTCCGAATTCAGATGGCTCATGATCCAAGCTTCGTTTCCCATGAAGCCATTGATTCGCAGCAGATCTTTGCGTGAGCGACGAGCTCCAGGATCATCGTGCGGGAGGTTGTCTAGGAGTTCAGGAGTCAGTTTGCGCATCGCGAGAGATTGGATGAAATTGGGCTAAGTCACAGGTTGCAAAAAGCATCAATTTGTTCGATATAGGGACATGAAAATTTCCACTTTTACTGGGGGAATGGTGCAGACAAATGCTTATCTGGTTGAGTCTGTGAATGGAAACTATTTGGTGGATGCCCCAGACGGTGTCAGTGAATGGTTGGATAGGAAAGGAGTGAGAGTAGATGCTTTGTATTTAACCCATCAGCACTACGATCATGTGGAAGATGTGGCTGAATTGCAAGAACGTGGTGTGAAAGTGTTTGCTTGGGCAAAATATTCCAAAGATCTCACTCTGGAAACCTATGGCGCGAGCTGGGGTATGCCGTCAGTTGCGGCATATCAAGTAGATCAACTTGTTTCTGAAGGTAATGGCGAATATTTCCACTTACCCACCCGAGTTAACCATATACCAGGTCACTCTTCAGACAGTATTACATTCTACTTGCGTGACGCTGGAGTGGTGTTTGTAGGTGATGCGCTGTTCGCAGGTTCGATAGGTCGATGCGATTTACCGGGTGGTGATTTTGATCTGCTGATTTCTGGTATCAGGGAGAAGCTATTGATTCTCCCTGACGACACCCGTGTGCTCTCAGGTCATGGACCTGAAACAACCATCGGTAGGGAAAAAATATCTAACGGATATCTCCAATAAACCGCTCTATCGAATCGGCTTCGCTTTGGGTGGACTCAATAAAGTCTTCTTTTCTTTGTCTGGAGGAGAAGTGAAAATGACATTTTCCCATTCTGGTTTTTTTAGAGGTCCTGTGCCTCTGAATTGAAACAATCCGTAAAACGGCATCAAGGGTATGGTCGCAAGTCTTAGTAATCCGCGAGCATTCAATCGCATGGTGAAATCAATGGTTTTAGCAGGAAGATCTATCGTGCCATCGCCGGTGAATTTCACGGAAGTCGTGGATGTCTCGAAATCTCGAATCTTGGCAATACCTTTATCGATAGTGAAATTACAAAATGCGGAATCAGCTTTTTCGTGACCCAATCGCTTATCATTAACCACTTTTGAAGCAACCGTCGAAAGTGGTCCGAAAATTGGCACTGAAAAAAGCTCTCCATCTGTCATGGCAATCAAGCCTTCGCCATTCATGGTGGATAAATTGCCATCAGACATGTTGAAATCAATACGCCCAGTAATCGTTCCACCAGTTTTCATGTTGAGTTCATAAACATTAGAAAGCTGCAAAACATCAAGCGATGTCCATGAAAGTTGAGTTAATAAGTTGTTTCCCGATTTATTCGTTAAACTGCATTGGATTTTACCTCCAACCACATCGGCTATTAAATTCTTAACATGGACATCATTGTTTTTAACATGAACCACTGCGGATGGGTTTGTAAGGGTAATATCTTTCCCAATCAACTTGTAATCAGTGCTGCTGTTTGTGCTGAAATTCACTGTTAAATCGGTTCTGCCCTGAGTTGTAGTATCTATGATTCCAGATCCACTCAATGTTTGTGGGCGATGAAAGCGGTAATTTTCCAAATTATCTGCAACTTTTGGAGCAAACATACGGACTAACGGTGCCGCCCAAATGACGCCAGATACACTTTCAATGCCGATCAATTTCGTTTGGCTGCCATAGCGGACGCGTTTGAATGATACCTTACCAGAGTTAGGACCATCATATTTTTTACGTAGCTCGTAATTGGTATAATTGAAATCTAGGTTGCCATCATAGAAATCGAGTTCGTTGGTATTAAGGTTGAAAGAACAAGTGGCCGAGTGAAGTGGAATCCCACGATAAGTTGCATTGGCGAGTTTCCCGCTGCCACTGTATGTCCATGCATATTTGTTTTTTCTATCATACGAGCCATCTATCGATATCTCACAAAGTGTTTTTGGATCTTCTGAAAAATTATTGATAACTTCTTCGAGCGGTAACCCTTTGAAAAAGGGCTTATAGAGGGGGATAGGTAAATTTGATTTTAACTTGATGTGGACTGTGTTTCCCTCGGTTAGTATCTTTCCAATGGCAATGCCATCTTGGCGTATCAGTTTGATATCTTGTAAAAATAATTTTTTTTGCTGATACGAAAACCATGATTCAAGGGAATCAAATGAAACGCCACGAAACATGATGGACTTGCAAATTACATTTCCTGTTAAAGTTATTTCAGGCTCAACTGGATCAGATAAATCAAAATCTCCGTTGAATGAAATTTTCTGTGTGCCACCGCTCAAAAGGTCAATTTTAAATGGTGTCGAAAACCATTCATCAAGCAGTCGGGTGATGTCGATATAGGATTCGATGTCAAATCGACCTTCTTCATTTGTCATTAGATAATCCGCGCTACCTTTGATTTTTCCACGTGTGTCTTCAGCTGAAAATTCATCTATGCTAATCAGGTTATTTGCCAGACTGCCTTTCGCGACAATATTTTGCAGTTGGTAATTATTTTTTGCTATGGTGGGAGCTTGAATATTGAAATGACCTTTCAGCGTATCTCTTTTAGATAAATGTCCTTGTAGTTCGATCTGAACTTTTGGCGTCGAATCAGAATCATATTTCCAACGATCTAATTCTCTAAGAATGAAAGCAATCATTTCACGACGCTTTCCATCATTATCAAAATCGCTTTTCTTACTCTTAGTTTGTTTTTTGGTCTGAAGTCTTGCGTTCATTGATACATCAATTCCGCTGACTTTGCCACGTGTATTTCGTATTTCGATGAGCTCGTCACTGGGCAATAAAATCGTTCCATAAATTTCACTGAATTTCAGAGAATCTCCGCCAGGATCTTTAGGCTCGACCGCGATGGAAAGCTCGGCATTGCGGAGTTCGATTTTTCTCAATCTGAAACTGCCATTCGCAAGGCTTGCGTAATCAAGAACCAGCTGTACGCGCTCGAGTTTGGATATTTCGTGAACGCGTTCATCTTCGGCAAAGACACGAACTTTAGAAGCTACGAAGCCTCTCAGAGGGAAGTAACTGATTGATCCAATTTCGACATGAACTCCATGTTTGGAGATTTCTTGTTCGATCGCAGCTCTCCAAGTGCTCGGCAGGCCGGTTCGGTTTGCCCAATACAGACCGTAAGCACTGAGAAGAATCATCACAAAAAAGAACAGCCAAACAGCCGTTTTAAGATTGCGGATGAATTTTAGCCGAAACATACAACGAAACTAAGATGGTATGATTCCAGCAGAACAAAAGGAAAAATATGGGTCTCTTCCTATGGAGGGTCGACCTATGATCACGTGATCAATGAAGCGAATCTGCATGATTTCAGCGGCTTTTACCAAATTTTCAGTGATTCTGAAGTCGGCCTTGCTGGGTGAGGGGTCGCCGGAAGGGTGATTGTGGATGAGTATGAAGGCGTAAGCGTTGCGAGTGATGACGGGACGTAGGATTTCTCTTGGATGGGCGCTTGTTTCATTCACGGTGCCCGCTGAGATGGTCGTTGTCGAAGTGTGGCATAAACGCGTGTCCAATGTGACCACTATAGCGGTTTCGTGCGGTAAGTTATTCAACTGATGAGCGAAATGATCAAAAATCAACTGTGGGGCATCGAGTGGAATGCTCGCAAGACGTTCTTTGGAAAGGCGAGACCCCAGCTCGAAAGCAGCAGCGAGCTTACAAGCTTTAGCTAGGCCTATTCCTTTGTTGTTCATGTATTCGGATACGGGCAACCGACCAAGCTCTTGGAGGCTGCCATATTTTCTTAAAAGGTCGTCCGCCACTTCAATGACGTTTCTGCCTACCGTTCCGGAACTAAGAAAGAGAGCCATCAGCTCTGCGTTGCTCAGGGCTCCAGGGCCGTATTTATCAATTTTTTCGCGAGGCAAATCCCGCGCAGGACTGTCGTTAAGTAGGGGGGGCATGGGGGCTGGGGGGAATGATTGACGATTGACGATTGTTGATTTTGGATTTTTGAATGAAGAAAATGAAGAGGGATTGGGGATTATTCGATGTTCTGAACTTGTTCGCGGATTTTTTCGATCTCGGTTTTTGCTTCGACAACCGTTTGCGCAATCTGTGCGTCGTTGGCTTTTGAACCTATCGTATTGAACTCGCGGAACAATTCCTGGCAGAGGAAATCGAGTTGGCGTCCTGTTGCTTCAGTTGAATTCAGATAATCGTGAAACTTTGCAAAATGTGAATCGAGACGTGTGAGTTCTTCCGAGATATCACAGCGATCCGCAAACAAGGCGATTTCTTTGGTAAGTCGATCATCGTTATCTTCGAGTGAAATACCTATATCAGAAAGGCGCTTTTCTAGCAGCTCACGTTGACGCTGAGGACGATAGGGCGCTAGTTCGGAAATTGATTTGGTAAAATCTGAGAGAGCTTTCAGGCGTTGATTGAAATCTTGTTTGAGATAGATGCCTTCCGCGCTGCGCATTTCGTTCATGCTCTGGATAGCCTGAATCAGCGCAGGTTCAATGGTCTTCCATGCGATTTCAGGATCAATTTTATCGAGATCATTCGATTCAAAAATATGAGGATGTCTGGAAAAATCGCCAGATGTAGGAAATACATCACGTCCAATCGATTTCGAAAGCTCGCTAAACGCCGATTCCAATGATTTTGCGATCTCGTGATTGATGCGGATTTGCGTGCTATCTTCGGCACTTGTTTTTTCCAATTGAATCGTCAGTTGCACCCGACCTCTGGATATGTGCGGCAAAGTAAGTTGTCGCACATTCGGTTCCAAGCATTGCAGTGAGCGCGGAAGGTTTGTGACAATCTCCACCTGCTTGCGATTGATCGACGAAGCCTCCACGGTGGCTTGCCATTGTTCATTATTGTAAGTTCCTCGGCCGAAACCGGTCATCGATTGCATAGCCAAATTCAATTCTACCAAGCTCGCTTTGTCGATGCGCATTCACTGCAAACTAGACAGATTTTGACGCAATGATGTCCTGAATGACGATCTGCAGGGAGGTATTTCCCCTAAAATTATTTCGATCGATAGTGAATGCGATATCCCATGGCGTGGGTGGCAAGTCACGGTCTCCGCCACCGAAGTAGACCGCAGTTTTTTCTTCATCAGCCTGACGCATCTTTAAGCGCAGGTGATTATTTTTCATTTGGATAGGAGTACCACAGAGTTCGACTCCGCGACTGACAAAAATGGGTTGTGGATTGCAGTTTCCAAATGGCTGTAATAACTCGTAGCTATCTAGAAATTTCAATGAGAGCTCAGAAAAGTCGATCTCAGCATCGTAGACAAGCCGTGGCATGCGATCTTCTTCGCTAGAGTTTTCTAAAACAAAGGAGGCAAATTTTTCTTTGAATCGATCCAGCGAGTCTTCGTGGATGGATAGACCGGCAGCCATCGCGTGGCCACCGCCAGCAATCAACTCGTCTTCGCAATTTCGGATGGCATCAACCAAGGATACACCCTCAATACTTCGACCTGAACCTTTACCGATTCCATTTTCATCGATCGCGATGACAAAGGTGGGTTTGTAGTATTGTCGCATGAGTCGAGAAGCGATGATGCCCACCACACCATGATGCCAATCTCTTGATCCGATGACGATGACAGGATCATTGCTTGGATTGAAATTGCTGAGCTGCTCCATCGCGTCATCGCGGATCTGTTTCTCAAAATCCTGGCGCTGGCGATTGTATTGCTCGAGTTTGTTCGCGAGGGTAGTCGCTTCGATTTGGCAAGTTGTGGTTAATGTCGCCAGCGCATCTTCAGGGAAATCCATCCGACCCGCTGCATTTAGACGCGGACCAATGCGGAATCCGACATCCATCGAAGTTGGTAATTCTTTGATTCCAGTGATTTCCTTCAATGCTTGTAGTCCAGGGTTGCTGGACGAAGCCAAACGTTTTAGTCCATGCCGGACCAAGATGCGGTTTTCTCCTATCATCGGAACGATATCAGAAATGGTGGCTACAGCCGTGAGATCGAGTAGGTCTTTGAGCTCAAGATCAGTCGGGCGTTTTTTTAATAAAGCATGACCCAGTTTAAAAACCACACCTGCGGCACAGAGGTATGTGAAATCGGTTCCGCATTTCGGATTCACCAACGCGCAGCAGTCAGGCCTACCTTGCGGGCTTGGTTCATGATGATCCACAACAACGACATCGATGCCTTGCGCGCGGAGATGGGCGATTTCATCAATGGATACCGTTCCGCAATCGACCGTGATGAGCAGGTCTGGTTTCGTGCCTTCTGACATGCAGCGTTCTATGGCAGCAAAACTCAAGCCGTAGCCTTCGACGCCACGGCGTGGAATGAATGTGCGAGTTTGAATCCCGTATGCATTGAGAATTTTAGACAACAAAGTGATGGATGAAACTCCATCGACATCGTAGTCACCGTAAATGCAGACGCTTTGTTTTTGATCGACCGCTTCCAAGATACGAGTGACGGCGAGTTCCATTTCTGGGATGAGAAATGGATCAGCGAGATCACGGAGCTTGGGATGTAAAAACGATTCGATCTCGTTTTCAGGAATCCCACGTTGAGTCACGAGATTTTTAACAATATCCGGATATCCAGAATGATTGGATTCTTCAGATTCTAGAGGCTTACCACGTAACACCCATCGGAAAGCCATTGCACACATACTTCAGTGGGATTTTGTAGATTGCCGATTCTCAGCACAAGAGCGGAGTGATGAACAATCAACCTTTTAATGTCACCAATTCATCGGTGTGGATCGTCTGTTTGGCACGATAGAGTGCGACGATGATGGCGAGACCGACGGCAACCTCAGCTGCTGCAACGGTGATGACAAAAAACACCAGCATTTGACCATTGTAGTCAGGGAGGCCGCTGGTGCCATTGAAACGTGAGAATGCAACGAGGGTGAGGTTGGCTGCGCTCAGCATCAACTCAAGGCACATGAATACCACGATAATATTGCGACGTAGAACCACACCAGCAAGACCGATGGCGAACAAGAGGCCTGAGACGAGAAGGTAATCGTTTAAAGAGGGCATAAATTTCAAATTTTAAATTTCAAATTTCAAGAAGGAGTGTTTTCAGATGCGCTAGATTTTTTGGAAAGCACCACCACGCCAACGGTAGCGACCAGAAGCAAGACGCCGAGGATTTGTAGTGGAAGATTGTATTCAGTGAAAAGGGTGTGTCCGATCAGGTGCACATCAGGGAGTTTGCCATTATTTAGAGCTCCAGTGATTTTTCCGTCTGCAGGAAATTGCGTTGCGGCAGCCGCTAGGGTTTCCTTGTTGAGTTCAGGAGCGGATTGATTCGGAAGTTTGTGTCCAAGCACACCAATGAACTGGATGAAAAACACCACCACAAGAGCAAGACCTGCAAAGAGAGGAGCTCCATTTGTAGCGCGTTTTGTCTCTTCTTTTAGATCGAGCAGCATGATAATGAACAAGAAGAGCACCATGATCGCGCCGGAGTAGACGAGAATTTGAATCATCCCGACGAAGAAAGCGGAGAGTCCGATAAACAGTGCTGCAAGTCCGACGAAGGAAGTGACCATCGCCATAGCACTCGATACAGGATTACGAAATGCGATCACGGCACATGCTCCGATGAGCATGATAGTTGAGAAGAGCCAGAAGAGTGTTTGAGACATTGGGATATTGAAATATTTGGATAATTAAGGGGCTGTGGATTTATTTTTGGCCATTTTTTGAAGCCAAGACATGTAGCCGTTCAGGATGCGGAGAGAGGTGTCAAAGTGATTGCGGCCTTGTTGATACAATTGCTCCTCGATTAGGGAATCATCATCGCAGGTAATGAGTTGATCCAATTCTTCATTGAGTGAGCCTCGTGCCAGAGAACAGAAACGGTAGTTGTCGAGATAATGGAATCTACCGTGACCTTCGGCGATGTTGTGGGTAACGGATCGGGATGCACGTTTGATTTGATCCGCGAGATCAAATTCCTTTTGTTGGAGTGACAATGGTCTGATGGAGGTGAAAACAAATTTCCTTAGCTCGCGTCCTGCTTTCCAGGCCTCGAGCTCTTCAAAGGTTTTTGTTTCGTTGTGATCCATCCTTAATATCCTAATTTCCAATATCCTAATTTCTTTTACTTCAACTCATTCCACTTGTTTACTAAGCCGACGCGAACGCCTCCGATTTCGTAGAGTTTCTTCTTGTTGTGAACCATTTGATCGCGGGAGGTGCCGGTGATGAGGTAGTCTTTTCTGAGGTAGATGGCTTGTTCCGGGCAGACTTCTTCGCACATGCCGCAGTAGATGCAGCGGATCATATCGATATCGAATTCTAAGGGTCGTTTCTCCACTTTGGCCCATGGGTCGTCGGATGGGATTTCGGATGGTGTGATCTTGATCGCTTTTGGTGGGCAGATGAACTCACAGAGTTGGCAAGAAACGCAGCGTTCGCGGCCTTGTTCATCGGTCACGAGAGTAGGGGCACCGCGATAATATTCAGGCATATGCTCATCCCAACGTTGTTCGGGAAATTGCATTGTCACACCGAGGCCAGAGGATGCGAGTCCTTCCGCTCCAGCGGATTTACCACGCAGCGATTTAATCGCGTGGGTAAGTGTAAGGAAAAAGCCTTTGAAGATAGCACCGAGATAAATTTTTTCTCCGGCATCGAGTTTAGGGCGAGTGAGCTTAATGGTGGCCATTTGAAATTTGAGATTAGAAATTTGAGATTTAAAAATCAGGCGCGGAGGATTTTGGCTGGCGGTTCGGAGACTTTTGCGACCCAGATAATGGCAGCGGTGACTGCGACTAAGATAACTGAGCCTGATGCGATGATGGTGGTCTTAAATTCAGGTGCTGCGATGATCAGTGCGGCGAGGAAGACGTTGATGAGTGCGGCTTCGAAGAAGATGACCCAGCCGAGTTTCATAAGCTGATCATAGCGGAAACGTGGAACGGTCCAACGGACGAGGATAAAGAACAGGATGAAGGCGATGAGTTTCGCGAGGAAAACTCCGATGTGGATGAAACCGCCAATTTGGAAATCACCAATTGAGAAATTAGCGATTGCTTGATCGAAACCAAAACCCAATGACCAGCCACCGAGGAACAGCGTGATGATTAGAGCAGAGCCAATGACCATGGCTGCATATTCACCCATGAAGAACATCGCGAATTTCATGGAGGAATATTCCGTGTGATAACCACCGACGAGTTCCGTTTCACACTCCGGAAGGTCGAAAGGCATGCGATTGGTTTCTGCAAAGATTGATATCGTGAAGATGAGGAACGCGATGATGGCAGGGATGAGGAATAGGGCGGCTTCTGCGCTAGGGAGAGAGAGTTTGCCATCAGTCCAGAAAGGCAGGAGTAACCAACCATTCTTCGCTTGTTCATTGACAATATTGCTGAGGTTGAGATCTCCGTAATAAAGTAGCACAGGAATGATGGAGAGGCCTAAGCAGATTTCGTAGGAGATCATTTGCGCGGTAGAACGGACTCCACCAATGAAAGGAAATTTCGAATTCGATGCCCAACCAGCGATGGTGATTCCGTAAACGGTTAGAGATGAAATCGCGAAGATGAACAGCGGGCCGACATCAATATCAGCGATCACTAATTTCTCAGTGTAACCGAATAAGGTGACATCCGGACCGAAAGGGATCACGCATACCGTAATAAGTGCAGGAACCACAGTGAGTGCTGGAGCGAGCCAGTAGAACGCCTTGCGAACATGATCGGGTGTAAAATCTTCTTTGAGGAACAGTTTTAAACCATCGGCAATCGGCTGGATCAGGCCGAAGAGGTGAAAATCTTTTTTCATGCCGAGCAGTGTGAACGGAATACCGACACGGTTTGGCCCGACACGGTCCTGAATGATCGCGGAGAATCTACGCTCGAAATATACCGAGAGCGGCACAAGCGGCAATACCACGATGAACGTGAAGGTGATTACCTTTACAATGATGATTGCGAGTGTGATGAGAATTTCAGGCATGATGGAATTTTTTTATCTGATAACTTCAAACTGAATCACCCATTGATAATTCCAGCTGCTTTGCGGGCGCGTTCGTTTTCTAGGAGTGCAATTTTATAACCGGTTTCTTGGATGACAACGCCTTGGGCTCCGATTTTGGAAAGCGTCAAGCCATCGAATTCGGAAATGGTGGATGCGATTTTTTTGAAAACGTCTTCTATACTGTGAAGGGTGGATTTTTCACCGGAAACCGCTGTGATTAGATCACGGAGTATTTCCCAATCATCGCGGGTGTTGGTTGGTGGTTCGATCGCGCGGTTCAGGCGTTGCAAGCGACCCGATAAGTTCACCATGGATCCGCGTTTTTCAGCGAATGCTGCACCAGGAAGCACAAGGTCAGCAAAACCAGCGGATGGATTCGCGAGTAGGGCGGACTGCACGAAGAAATCGATTTTGCTGAGATCTTCAGCTGTGAAGCCAGCATCAGTGATGAGGTCCTCATGGAATGAGATAAGCGCTTTAATTTTTCCGGATTGGACACCGCTGCGGATCGAAACTAGAGAATGGTAAGGATCGTCTTGTTTAAGAACGATTTTAGCTCCCGTGGTGTTTGGGTTGCGATCTGCGGCAATGAGCAATGGATCCGCTTCACCATTTCTTGCGACCAAAGAGAAGTTTTTCACGCTAAGCGCACTGCGAAGTTCTTCTAACAGGAAAAGTTCTTCATTAGTCATCCGCGCAGAGCCGACGATCGCGATTTCATCTGCGGCGAATTTTTTGATTTTTGCAGTAAACGTTTCGATGGCCTTTGTCCATGTGGTGCCGACGTGTTGGGCGTTTTCGCGAGCCAATGGCTCGGTGAGGCGTGCCTCGCTATCGATGTAATGGAAATTCAAACGATGGGAATCAGGCATCCAGTTGGAGTTCACGGCATCATTTTGACGTGGAGTGATGCGGTGGATGGTGTTGCCGCGTGTGTGAATCACAATGTTAGTTCCGGTGCCACAGTTCACGTCGATAGATGGGGTTTCTTTTAGGAACCAAACACGCATTTGGAAACGAAAATCGTTAGATGTCAGTGCACCGACTGGGCAGATATCGGCGGTGTTGAGGGAGTAATTGGAATCGAGCTCACGATTTGGATGAACGGTTAGAGTGGTGTGTGTTCCGCGCTGAGTGAAACCTAGGACGGCATCGCCTGCTACTTCATCCATAAAACGAATACAGCGAGAGCACATGATGCAGCGCTCGTCATCGAGACGAATGCGTGGACCGATATCGACGTTTTTTGGTTTCTTCACCTTCATGTCGATGAAGCGGGAAACACCACGGCCGAACCCGACCGATTGTTCTTGGAGTCGGCATTCACCTGCTTGGTCGCAGATTGGGCAATCTAACGGGTGATTGATGAGAAGAAACTCCATCACACCTTCGCGGCATTTTTCGACGAGATCGCCAGTGGTTCGGATACCCATGTTTTCAGCTACCGTGTTTGCGCAAGAAATCGCAGGGCGCGGCATCCAGCCGATGATTTCGTAACCGTTTTCATCTCGCACGGGCTCTTGTCCAGGAGCTGGGCGTGGTGGCATACCCATTTGTACCATGCACATCCGGCAGTTTCCTGGGACGCTAAGTTTCGGATGATAACAATAATAAGGTACATCCTTTTTCACCGACCTACAGGCCTCGATCATGCGAGTTCCTTTTGGAAATTGATACCAGACACCGTCGATCTGGACATTGACCATGCCTTTTTCGGCAGCGAGGTCTTTGGGTAATTTAAGTTCCGCGGTGGACGATGCAGTGTCGCTCATGAGTCGTGATGGAAAAGCAGATTGAAAAGGGTGGAAAAAACCTGCGCGGACTATGTAGGGACGAGAGCGGCGCGGCAAGTGTGCTTTGTGAAATTTTTCACAAAGTCGCCGATTTGGGTGAATTCCGATGCGCTTTAGAAAAGAAAATAGGCCCTATATCATCTATAGGACCTATTTCTTGCTTAAATTATAAGGTTTCGATCAGAGATCGTCCTGAGCGTGCTTCTTGGAGGCTGTCTTTTTTGCGGCCTTTTTCGCAGGTTTCTCTGATTTTTCAGCTTTCGCGGCCTTGGCTTTTTCCTCATCGATTTCATCTTCGTCGATGCTGTGAGTGAGGATGAACTGGAGGTCGTCGATGCCGAGGTTGGATGCGAAGCCTTCATCGCCGAGCACGTTGGTGACGAGCTGGGTTTTCTGATGCTGAAGCACGCGGATTTTCTCCTCGACCGTGTCGCGTGTGAGCAAACGGTAGGCGATAACCTTGTTTTTCTGGCCGATACGGTGGGTACGGTCGATCGCTTGGTTTTCGACTGCGGGGTTCCACCATGGATCGTAGAGGATGACGTAAGAGGCGGATGTGAGGTTCAGACCCGCACCACCGGCTTTGAGTGAAAGCATAAAGACCGATGCGTCTTTGGTGGTTTGGAATCGCTCAATTTCGCCTTTGCGGTCCTTGGTTTGACCGGTGAGGTAGTGGAACGGGCGCGCTTCGAGTTCCAGACGGGCCTTGATGAGATCAAGCATCGAGACGAACTGAGAGAAGACCAATACCTTGTGACCTTCGTCGTGAAGCTGATCGAGAAGGTAGAACAGAGATTCCATTTTGGCGGATTCTTCTTTGAGATACTTCGGATCGATGAGTCCTGGGTGACAGCAGATCTGTCTGAGGCGCATGAGGCCTTGGAGAATCGCGAAAGAGTTCTTTTTGACCGCTTCGTCGGAATCGAGTCCGAGCAAGGCTTTCTGGATGCGCTTGAGTTCGTTTTTGTAGAGCTCGAGCTGCACGCCTTCCATTTTGGAGTAAACTTCTTCCTCGGTTCTCGGTGGCAAGTCTTGAGCCACTTGCAACTTGGTGCGGCGCAGAAGGAAAGGACGCAAACGCGAGGCAAGACGCATTTGGGAAAGGGGATCCTTGCGTTTGTCGAAGCGTTTTTTGAAGTAGGCACGCGATCCGAGAACACCCGGCATGGCGAATGCCATCAGCGACCACATGTCTAACAAACGGTTTTCGATAGGTGTTCCTGTTAGAACGAGGCGGTTCTGCGAATCGAGTTCGCGGGCGCATTTCGCAGCCTTGGAATCGGGGTTCTTGATTTGCTGACCTTCGTCAAGAATCGTAGTGAGCCATTTGATTCCGGCAAGTTCTTCTCCACAGACGCGAAGCTGCGCGTAGTTAAGAACGAGCATGTCGATGTTGTTCTGAATGTGCTCCGCATTGATGTCGTCGCGGTTCTTGAGGATTTTAACTCTGAGCTGCGGAGTAAATTTTTCCGCTTCGCTGAACCAAACATCGAGAACCGATTTCGGGCAGACGATGAGCGCAGGTTTGTGAGCGCCACCGGTTTTCTTATGCTCCTCAAAGAGCCAGAGCAAGTAGGTGAGGGACTGGATGGTTTTCCCAAGACCCATGTCATCTGCAAGGATACCACCGAAGTTGTTTTCGGAGAGATAAGCGAGGAATTTGAAACCTTCAACTTGGTAAGGGCGGAGGGTTGCGTTGAGTCCTTCGGGAAGATCCGGGTTGACCTCAAGTTTGATGTCGTTGGCGCGGTTTTTGATGCGCTCCCATGCTTTCGGATCGAACACCTCGGCTGCTTTCGGATCGGCAAGCTGTAGGGCGTGCATGCGGTGGGTCTCGCCGGAAAGATCGAAAGGATCGAGTCCCAGTCGTGTGACGGCTTCGCGTTGATCTGCATCGAGTTTGATTTCAAGACGCATCCATGAGCCATCTTCCATTCTAACATATCCACCGCGGGCGGCGACGAGTTGACGGATCTGTGCTTTGGAAAGATTGACACCTTGGACATCGATGACGATGCGCAGATCGAACCAGTCGATGTCTTGACCGACGACTTCGAAGCGCACGGCTGCGGTGACAGGATCGTTGAGAATAGATTTTAGGCGGAGATCGATATCGAGCTCAACTTCCGGAGGCATTGCGCGCACCCATTCTGCAAATTTCTCAGGAAACTGCTTGGTGATACGTGATTTGAAAGAGATGAGTTTTTCGTCATAAGCAAGTGCCATTTCATCCAGAATCGCTGGGATCGGATGCAGCGGTTCGCGCGCGAAACGCATGAGCTGATTGCCTTTGATCGATTGTTGCTCGACGAGTTCCCAACCATCCTTGGTGAGGCGCTCGGTGCGGAGACCTTTGGTTTCGAGAGCGGTGACATCGACCACAAGGTGCTCGGTTTCCGCGGCTGTTAATCCAGCGATGAGTTTCATTTCCAACTTGGGCTTGAGCTCAAGGTCGGTCACACGTTTGACGAGAGACTCGGGGAGTGAGGCACCGATTTTGCGGAGGAACTCCACGCCTTCGAGCGAGTCGATGACTTTTTTCGGAATGTGATATCGCGGCATCACTTCGGTTTCCTCCAACCAACGTGGAGGGCCAGGGAATACTGTTTCGTCGGACTGATAGAGAACCTTGCGGCCAGGTAGAAGCCTAACAGAGTGGGATACATTCTCGCCGTGGGCGGTGATGAGCTGGAGAGCGAAGGAACTTGGATCGTATGGTTCGTCTTCGCAGATCCATGAGAGAGCTTCCTCAACGACGCGGAATGGTTTGTCGTCCAAGTTGACGAGATAACCCTTAAGAGCCGGTTGTTGGAACACGCGGTTCATAAAACGGCAGGATTCTTCTTGATCGAAGTCGAGAGTGGTGTCGCCGTGCTTGCGATAGAAGGCAAGATAGTGTTCCCAGAGAGTTTGGGAAGAAGCGTCCATCAACAGTGCACCTTCTTGGTGCAGTGCAACGTATTTCTCGATATCGACTTTTTCACGAAGCTGCATGTATTGTGCGTTCGGTCTGTCTTCACGGATTTCCATCCGGGCTTCGTTGATGGTGGCAACCAAACGGAACTGGACGGTGAGGGGAGCGTCCTGTGGTGGGCGCTCGTTCACTTGCTCGATGCGGTCATACCAAGCAGCGATTTCGCGCTCTTGTTCCCACTCGGCCATTTTTTTCTGAACCGAACCCAGATCGGTGATGACCGACATGAATTCTGGATAAGGAAGTTTGCGTTTGTAGAAGGCGTAAGCGAGGAAGTTCCAAAACTCCAAAATGTCGCCTGGAGGAACCGGCCACAGCTCAAGTGGTTCGTAGGTGGTTATGTCCCAACGTGGGTTGATGCGAACCATGTCGTGATCGTGGAGTTCACCTTCGATCACATAGCGTCGATAGCGTTTTTCGATTTTCGTTACGTATTCCGCTTCTTTGTCATCCAGTTCGCGACCGAGTTTTTCCTCGATGATATCGAGCACTGGGGTGTCATCAAACTCGTTTGGAGATTCTGGTAAATCCTCACCGCGATGCATGCGCTCCATCATGGTGGCGTATTGGCAGGCACCTGAAATCATCTCATCTTCTGCGGTACAGTTTCCGAACCAACGGTTTCCTTGGAGGCGAAGCGAAGTGCGATAGGTTCCGGATTCATCCTCTACGCGGCCTTGAATGAATAAGTGATTCCCGAAAATTTGGGTAACTGCACCGTCTTTTTGAAGCATATCGCCGCGTTTGCGTGCTTCTTCTGGAAAGGAATTGAGGAAATTTAATGTGGCGCGATCTGGATTCATAAGCTCAAGAGTCAATCAATGTAAAAGTGGGGGGAGGGATTCTAGGTCACATTTACTGTTTTGTGCAATAGGAAGTTTCATTTTGATGTTTATCAATAAGAAATAAGAAAGCGCTTGTGCAATTGCTCTGGATGGATTGGATAGACAAAGTTTTTCAATCGCTTCTGCTATGAGTCTCCGAAAGCAACTAAACGACGTCCTACCAACTTTGCTCCCATCTAGTCCCACGGATGCAATCAAAGGCACCGAATTGATTCGTTTGGCGCGCCTGAGTTTAAATGGAAATTATTCTGATGCTTCATTACGCTATCATTTTTCCATCATGTCGTGTGATCCGACCTCATCGATTGCTAAAGTGGAAAAAGGGCAGGGTTATTACCGCCGCAGCGAGCCTTTGCCTGCTCTGTCTGGTGCGCAGGAATTGTTGGCGTGGACGCAAGGTCGGCTTGATGACCTGAGCGGTAATGAAACCTCCGTGGATAAAGCGATGCTGCGGATTAGAAAATTTCGCGCGGTGGTGACTCGTTATTTTGAAATCAACGGTCGCTTTCCATTCATTTTCCGTGATCCATTTACCAATGAATCTCCGATTGGTAATTTGTGGAAATTTCCAGAATTGGTCTTGGTGGATTGGGAAACGGGTGGTTCGCCCGATGAGGAGATGTCTTTGGATGCAGAGATGTTGGATTTCAAACAGCGCCTGGGAATCACGCCCTTCCGTTTGCATTCGGCACGCCTCAGGTTAGTGCCTTCTTTAATGTCTTATCGTGAGGATTTTTTCCAAGCCCTTTCTGTTTCCCAATGGGCACAGGGTGGTGAACTGATCTATGCGGGTCCGATCGAAGACGAGGCGTTGGCGGATGGTTTACGCAAACTTTCAGCGAAATACGGTGTCGGCGTCACTTCGTTCGGCTTGAGTGCTGAGGTTTTGGACGAATTGCCCCGCCCAGCACAGATTTTGAACGCCCATCCGAAAGAGACCGAGGCAATCATGTCCAAGCTGGATATTCATCGAATTTCTGGGGTTCAATCCCGTGAACACCTTGACTGGGTTTCACTTATTTCGATGCGTTCCCAGTCCAAGGAGGCGGAGAAGTTGGTGGCTTGGCTGAAGCGATGCATCGATGAAAGGCGCGCTGAAGCATTTAAAGACGAATAATTGATGTGGAATCCATTGATTATTTGAGAAATCTGCTGGAGTTATTACGTATATCTGGCAGGTTACCACTGACTTATAACATACCCCTCTATTTTTCAATTTCAGCGTCATTTTAAAATGTCAGCGCACTTACCTGAAGACCATCATTCGATCCCCGAGAGTCTGAAAAGACAGTTGGAGTCGTTCCGCAAACATTTGTGGCGGCGAAAGGTCATTGAAATCATTTCGCTGGGATTGATTGGCTTATTTTTGTCGTTCCTTTTACTATTTGGTCTGGATCGGATTTGGCAAACCCCCATCTGGGCACGGCTTTTGATTTTGCTGGGGGGGATTTCCTTATTTGTCGGTTTTGCACCGTATTGGCTGCACCGCTGGGTATGGGGACATCGCCATGAAGGCCAGTTGGCGCGTTTGATTGCGAAAAAATATCCCGGTCTGGGAGATCGCCTACTCGGAGTCATCGAACTTCAGGCACAAGATGAAAATGGCGACACCCTTTCGCCACGCCTTCGCGAAGCGGCGATGCAAGTCGTGGCTGCGGAAGCACAGAAACGTGAGCTCGATGAAGCTTTGCCCACCGCTCGTCACCGCAAGTGGGGTCTGGCTGCAATGGCTCTACTGGTCCTCGTCGCAACCGCGTTCGTTTTCACTCCGCAAGCAGGATGGAATGCTCTGGAACGCTGGTTAAAGCCGTTTTCTGATGTCGAACGCTACACCTTTACTCAGCTAGAAAAACCCATCACTTACCTCGCTGTACCATACGGCGAGGCTTTTGCGGTGAATCTAAAACTCAAAAAACAATCCGAGCAGAAACCCGAAATCGCCATCGCTCGATTCGAGAACCAACCTGAAGTCACGGTTGGACTGAAAAAAAATCTCTACGAATTTAAATTTCCGGGACAACAAGCCGAAGGTGTCATCACTTTCCGCATCGGCGACTTGAAACATCGGCTAAAAATCCAGCCCAAACAACGTCCTGTCGTTCTCCATACCACCGTCACGGTGAATCCACCTGAGTATCTTCAGATCCCTGAAAGCAAAGTGGCACTTAACATCGGTGAAATAAGCGCAGTCGAGGGCAGCAAGCTCAGCTTCGATTTGGAAACTAGCAGCCCACTCAAAAAGGCTTCATTCGGGCCTACCGAAATTTCCGGCGAATTGGTTCAGTCTCAGGGCTTCGTCTCTGCCCAAGGCTCCATGAAAATTTCCGATGTCAAATCCAGCTTCGGTCCTATCGATGCTGGCAGCACACCATTCTCTATCCCGTTTTCATGGATCGATGAGTTTGGCTTGGTTGGTGGTCAGGGTTTCAAAATCCGCGTGGACGCTGTGAAAGACCAACCGCCAGTCGCTTACATCCAAGGCTTAGATAAACAAAAAGCCATTCTTCCAACCGAGACTTTGGATTTTGAAATTCTCGGTGAAGACGATTTTGGAATCCGCAAAGCAGGCATCGAGTGGAGTAGCTACGGCACGCTTCCTGGTGAGAAACCAGCCACCGCAGGTGAAATCATCAAATCCAACGGTGGCCCGGAAGTGGAGCGCATCACCGAATCCACATCCTTTTCGCCAGCCGCATTTAATATCACTCCGCAACGGTTGATCTTGCGCGCATTCGTTGAAGACTACTTTCCAGAACGTGGCCGCATTTATTCGGAACCCGTATTGATCTACGTCCTCAGCAATGAAGAACACGCTCAATTGAAAAAGGCAGAATTCGACCGTGTTATCAACGACCTAGAAGATATTGCACGCAAAGAATTGAACATGCTCGATGAAAACCAGCGCCTCGAAAAACTCGATGGTAAGGAATTACAGACCGAAGAGGCTAAGGATAAGCTCGCCGAGCAGAAAAGAGCGGAAGAAGAAAACATCCGCGCCATGGAAGAGCTGACCAAGCGCATGGAGCAACTGATGAAAGACACAGCTCGCAATAAGAACATCGATAAGGAGACGATGAAGAAAATGGCGGAGGCTTTGAAATCCATGCAGGAACTCTCGGATAAGGAAATGCCCGAAGTCAGCGAGAAATTACAAGAAGCGGGTGAAGAATCTAACACTGCTGAAAAATCGAAAGAAGATACGAAAAAAGCCGTTGAAGAACAAAAAGAAGTTGTTGAGAAAATGGACAAAGCTCTCGCAGAAGCAAAAGACGCGAACAAAAAATTTGAAGCTAGCACATTTGTAACTCGCTTGAAAAAAGCAGCCGAGGACCAGAATAAAATCGCCAATGACTTGATTTCAAATTTATCAAAAACTCTGGGAGTGAAAGAATCTGAAATCGATCCGGCAGATAAACGCAAACTGGTAGATTCAATCAAACAGCAATCGCTTACCGCTTCGGATATCCGCTGGATACAGGAAGATCTCGGTCACTATTTCGCGCGCACCAATGAGGCGTTATTCAAACAAGTGGTCGACCTCATGCGCGATAGCAAAATTTCTGTTCATGAACAAAAAGAGATTTTAGATCTCACTCTGGATATCAGTTTAGAGAAAATTCAGAGTAAGCTCGAAGACGCACATTCCTATACAGCTATCGAAACCTCCAAAAAGTCCGCCGATAAGCTCAATGAATGGGCAGCTCTTCTCGAAGGTGCTAAAGACGATGGTGGCGGCGGAGGCGGTGGTGGTGGCGGAGGTGCTCCCAACGCAGAAGACGAAGATTTTGAATTCATGTTACGCGTCATGAAAATGATCCAAGAACAACAGGATTTACGCGGCAGAACACGTGTTCTCGAACAACTCAAACGCGATGCAACCGCACCCATAGATCCAAAGTAATGAAATCCATTCCTATTTACGTATCCGCTCTGCTTTTCAGCTCTGTGCTTTGCGCTGAGTCCGAAAAACTCAGCAAGGAAGAACTTCTCAAAAAACATGCAGATGGCGCGGAAAAAGTGGCTGATGAACAGGATGAGCTCTCGGCCGATGTCCAACAGCTAGTGATCGAACAAACCATACCTGAGGTCATCGAACTACTTTCCAAAGTCGAAGGCATCATGGATGAAACCACGGATTATCTATCAGAACCCGATACCGGCGGTCGCACGATTGCCGCGCAAACCGAGATCATCGAATTGATCCACAAAGCCGCTAAAGAAAAACAAAAGAAAAGCGGCAAAGGCGAAAAAGGCCCTGGCGGTGCGATGATGGATATGATGGAAAAAATGATGGAAGAGGGAGAAGGCAAAGGTAAGGGCAAAGGAAAAGGTAAAGGCAAGGGTGAAGGAGAGGGCGAAGGCGAAGGAGAGGGTGAAGGCAAAGGCGAAAAAGGAGGCAAGGGTCAAACAGGCGATTCGAATACAGAAAACGAGGCCGTCGGTGGAAATGGCAAAGGAAATAATGAAGAACGACGCGTTCCAAAAGCAGCAGGTAACACAGGAAAAAACTTACCAAGCGAATTTCAATCTGCGCTCGACGCATACAACCGTGGCATGGAGGAACTGGGAAAATGATTTATCGTCGCTCATTCATCACGATTTTACTCAGCTCAGCGGCTGCAGCGCGCGCACAAGGAATCTTGGATCGCAGGGACGATAGTATTCCACCGCAGGTGGATTTGATCTATAACCGTGGTTTAACTTATCTGGCAAAAAACCAAAACTCCGAAGGCTCATGGAGTGACGGCTCCGGCGATGAACCCGGGGTTGTCGGTCTCTGTGTCGCTGCGTTCCTCGCACACGGAACCGATCCGAACAACGGTGAATACGCTCAAGTCATCAATCGTGGCATTAACTACATCATTTCTAAACAAAACAAGATGAAGGACAACGGCTACATTGGTAATAGCATGTACACACATGCATTTGCCACCAAGGCATTGGCTGAGTCTTACGGTGTCGTAAACAATCCAAAAATCGGCGAGGCTCTCAAAAAAGCCGTGGATCTTATTTTAAGCGCTCAGAAAAGAAATCCAACGGGAGGTTGGCGTTACACACCCGATGCAAGAGATGCCGATACAACCGTCACAGGCAGTCAGGTCGTTTCTTTATTCGCAGCTCGCAATGCCGGGTTTCCAATTCCTGATGAAGCGATCAAAAAAGCTCTCGCTTACTTGGCAAGCTGCCGCGGCACCGATGGTTCCTATGGCTACACATCATCGGCTGGTGGAAGACCAACTCTAACAGCTATTGGTTTGCTTTGCCTTGCTCTTAATAAAGAAACCGATTCAAAAGGCTACAAAGCGAGTCTCGAATTCCTGAAGAAAAACTTGGATTACCGAGATAGGAATTACCCATATTACTATGAGTATTACATGTCCCAGGCGTTGTTCCATGCAGATGAGGTCGTCTGGAAAGATTGGAATAATCGCAACATACGCTACATCGGCACCATTCAATCTTCTGATGGCTCATTCCCGGGAAACCACGGCCAAACTTTCAGCACAGCTGCTGCTTTGCTCTCACTAGCACTCAACTACCGTTACTTACCAATCTACGAAAAATGATTTTAAAAATCTTAACCTCGTTTATCGTAATTCTACCGACTCTAGCAGCCGCGGAGAATGCTGACTTGTTGCGCTTCGATAATGGCGATCAATTGCACGGAGAATTTCAAGGATTTGGCGAGAAAAACGCCATCCTCTGGAAACGCAATAAACCCGATGACAAGGCGATCGAATTTAATCCAGCTGATATCCGACAAATCATTCTTAAAGCAGGTAAACCAGAACGTGCTCTGACCACTCTCTCTTATATCGGTCTCATAAATGGCGATAGAATTCCCGGCACGATCCAAGAAATCGATGACAAACGCGCCTTGATACAAACCGATGTTGCCGGTTTATTGGAAATCCCTCGGGACAAAATTGCTATCATCGCACCAAATCCTATGGGTGGGCGCATGCTTTATCATGGCCCGTTCGATAAAACGGAATGGACTCAGAGAACTTTTAATCACTCCAAAGGCATTCCTAAGGATAAGGACGAAGCCGAAATCGAAAAAGAATCTCCTCTCTGGAAATTTTCAGGTTCTGCTTGGTATTGGAAAGAAGGACGCATGGGCACGGCAATCACCCGTGACATCGGCATGACGGATCGTTCCGTTTTGCAATTCGATATATCATGGAAAAACCGTCTTTCCATGGCCGTTGCGTTTCATGCTGATTTCAAGACTCCCGAAAAGGCGGCACCTGTCAATGGGCCAATTGATCATGGTCAATCCGGCTCCATGAGCAATCTTCCGAATATATTCGGCTCAAGTTACATTCTTCATCTCTATTCAAACTACGTTGTGCTCTATCGCGCTGGTTTCGACGAAGAAGGAAGATCGTTCATGAATCGCCTACAATCGAAAAGCTCTTCCCTACGCCTTTCTAATTCGGGATCCGCCAAAGTCGAAATCCGCTGCAATCGCAACTCCGGAGAAATCATGCTGTTTGTGGATGGCGAATTCGTCTGTGATTGGAAGGAAAAATCCGAAATCCAAAACAATCCAGAAGCCCCATCTAACGAATACGTCGGCAAAGGAGCAGGATACGGATTTATGGTTCAAATGGACGATTCTCCCTTGCGCGTCTCAGATATCATTGTTGCTGACTGGAATGGAATTCCGGACTCCGCACGTAGCTTGGAATCTGACACCTCAGATATCGTGCTTCTAACGAATGGGACTGACCGTTTTTCTGGAAAAATCACATCGGTCAAAGATGGCAAAGTCAATCTAACCGGACGATTTGGAAACTTCGCATTCCCCATGGATGAAATCGCCGAGATCCGATTCGCAAAATCACAACTCAAAGCAGTCGATGAATCGAGGAAATCTGACTTCAAGGTTAAATTCCATCCGCATGGCAGCATCAGTGGAAAGATCATTTCAGGAAATCTCAAAAATATTCGCATTAACAACTCCGCTGCTGGAGAAATCAATATCGATATGAAATCAGCTAGTATGCTCGATTTCAAATCAATGGAAAGCTACCTCGATGACTGGAATGTTGAATTTTAACCTTAGCCTTTGCTTTCTCAGCATCGCCACGTTCGTAGGTGCTGCAGAAATTTCGTTTTCAGGTAAAAACAAGATTTCTGGCGAATTGATGGCGATGGATCCTGACGGCACGGTTACTCTAAACGCGCCTTACTCGACTGAGCCGATCAAAATCAATCCGGATGGAATCCAAAAAATTGATTTTGGAAAATCGGACATTAAATACGAACTCCTTGAGCAAAACCTCACCCTTATCAATGGCGATTCATTGCCTGTAGAGATTCGTAGTTTAGATGACAAAGTCCTTAAAGTTCACTCCCCTTCGATGGGCGAGATGAACATCTCACGCGAATTAATAAACTCATTAGAAGTCGGAATATTTTCCAAAAAATTAATCTACAAAGGACCCAATGAGATCGGAGAGTGGAGCAATGCAAAGGATCAAGCCACGGAGTGGGCGGTAGATGATAACTTACTCGTCAGTCAGGGTAGCGGCACGATTTATCGTGATATGAAACTACCGGATAATTATTCCGTCCGCTTCAAGCTCAAGTGGGAAAACGTACCAAACTTTAAGTTTACATTTGGCGATCCCATGGATTTCAAAGGTGCTAGTGTGAATCGATATTACTTTCAATTCAACAGAGCAGGAATGCAAATCAGACGTGAATCGACCGGTAATCAACGCTATTTTCCTATCGCTCAGATCGCTCGCACACCACAGGAATTTGCTGCCAAGGAACTTTGGATAGAAGTCAGAGTGAATCGTAAAAATGGTCGTATAGAACTTTATCTGGATGACCGCCTACAAGATAAGTATACGGATAATTATCCCAATACGCCCAGTGGAACTGGCATTTCTTTCCATGCTGAAGCAGCGGAGGACAACCCACTCAGTATAACAAACATTGAAATCTCACAATGGGATGATCGTGCAGATAGGCATCGCGCTGAGGAAAGAGGCAATCTCAAGGAAGATGCGGTCATTGGTAGTAACGGAGAACGATTTGGTGGTCGTATCTTATCCATCACCAATGTCAGTGATCGCAGAATCTATCGCTTTAAAAGTAATTTCCAAGCTGAAGCCATGGATTTACCTGATTCCGAAGTTTCCACGATCTATTTTGCGGCCGCCGCCCCAGATAAAAAATTAGAGGAATTCAAGGGTTTGAGTTTATTCTTCCGAGGAGGTGGATCTTGTCAGGTTACCAAATGCTCGTTTAACGGAGATAAAGTTAACATCTTCCATCCCTTACTCGGAGAAATTCAGTTAAATCGAAGCGCCGTCTCTCACTTAGAAAGAAACGCTTCTGCAAAACCTATTCCACCTAAAGTAGATAAATTACAGAAAACCATCAGATGAAGTTCTTTATCACATTTATTATTCTAACAGTTTTTTGTTTTGCTGAACAAGACACTGCTACGGTGCGTTTCATGAACGGCGATCAATTGAGTGGAAACGCTATTTCATTAAATTTGGATACACTAACTTGGCATTCTGATTTGCTTACAAACCAAGCTCATTTTAAATTGAATCAAATCAAGGATCTCGAATTGCCATCCAAGATTAATGAATCAGCTCAGAACGCAGGTCATCAAGCCGTATTGGAATTAACCAATGGTGACTCTGTAAAAGGGATGCTCGTTGGATTAAATGATAAAGAAATTCGTCTCAAGACTTGGTTCGCAGGTGAAATGGTTTTTTCCAGATTTAATGTAAAATCGGTCGATATCACACGCGCTAGTAAGATCATTTATCGTGGTCCTACTGGAATTGATGATTGGAAGGTTCTCGGTGATGAGAAGAGTTGGGTTTATGCCAATAGCGAATTTACGTCAAAAGCAACCGGCGCTATTGCCCGTAATTTTGATTTTCCGGATGAAATGGAAATTGGCTACAATCTAGCCTGGAAAGGAATCTTCAAATCCAAGGTGATTCTTTTTACCTCTGATATCACAACCCCGAATCCTCAGAGTGGATATGAAATTTATATTCAGGGGTCATCTACTCGTATCAGAAGACTCTCTGATAGCAATTACTTGAGAATCATTGCAAATCCAAGTCGGATGCAACCAACTGAAAATGCACGGATCGAAATTCGTATGAGTCAGCGAACCAAAAAAATTCATATTTTTATCAATGATGTTCTTCAGTCGACTTTTCTTGATGATGAAATGAATAAGATGAAAGGAAAAGGTCTGACCTTTACTTCTGATCCCAATTATGAAACCAAACTATCTGAAATACAAATTTCTGAATGGGATGGTAATGTTGATGAATCGAATGATGACGAGGCTGAATTCCGCGAATTAGGTTTCAATCGTATGAACTTCCACCGTGGCATGCCTGTCCAACCTCAAAAACCCAAAGAATTAAAGGATGGCAGGATGATGCTTGCAAATGGTGACACCCTTGAGGGCGAAGTTCTCGGTATTGATAATGAAATGATCAAGATCAAGACTCCCTTTACTGAGGTTATTTTTCCCGTTCATCGCATCAAAAACCTTGCCCTTAAAAAGAGCGATTATTCAGAAGCGATTCGTCGCAAAGGAGATGTGAGAGGCCATTTAGCTGATGGATCTATTTTAGTCTTCGAGTTAAAGGACGTGATTGATGGCAAAATCATTGGATTAAGCCAAAACTTTGGAAATGCCCAATTCGATCAGTCGGCTTTCAAACGGATCGAGTTCAATATCTATCCCAAATACAAATAAAATCCGCACCGATGAGCTTTTCGGGGGAGTGGAATTATGCGACGGATCTGCCAGTGGTGGGAAAACGCCGCGAGTTGATTCATGCAATACGTAACCATCAGGTCGTGGTGGTCGTTTCTGACACTGGCTCCGGCAAGACCACTCAGTTGCCAAAGATGGTCGCGGAGGCTTTGGAAAATTCAAAATTCAAATCTCAAATTTTAAATAAGAAGAAACTGATCGGGTGCACTCAGCCTAGGCGGATTGCGGCAGTGTCGGTGGCAAAGCGGGTTGCGGACGAGCTTTCGGTGCCGCTTGGCGGTTTTGTGGGCTATCAGGTGCGCTTTGATGATACCACTTCTAGCGAGACGCGTATCAAATTCATGACCGATGGCATCCTGCTTGCTGAGACCCAGGGTGATAGAAATCTCAATCGTTACGATGCACTGATTCTAGATGAAGCACATGAACGATCGCTCAATATCGATTTCCTTCTGGGATATCTCAAACAATTATTAGAACGCCGACCCGAGATGAAACTGGTCATCTCTTCCGCCACGCTCGATGCCGGTGCGTTTGCAGAATTTTTCGGTGCGGATACTCCCGTCATCGAAGCTGAGGGAAGAATGTTTCCCGTAGCTGAGTTTTTCTTGCCTGGGAATGATGATGAAGAAATCGCAGCACATGTCGGAAGAGGCGTGGATTATTTGAATGACATCGACTCACAAGGCGATGTTCTGATCTTTCTGCCAGGTGAGCGAGAAATCCGCGAAGCAACTGAATTATTGGAAGGACGCAATTATCGAAACACCGAAGTCCTGCCCTTGTTCGCCCGACTTGGCATGAGCGAGCAGCAACGTATTTTTCAACCGGGAAAGAAACGTCGCTTGGTGCTTGCCACGAACGTCGCTGAAACCTCCCTGACGATTCCGCGCATCGCGTGTGTTATCGATTCCGGATTAGCGCGAGTTAGCCGCTGGAGTCCCGCTCGTGGAGTGCAGCGCTTGCAGATCGAACCGGTCAGTCAAGCTAGTGCACGCCAGCGCAAAGGTCGCTGCGGTCGGGTGCAGGATGGAATTTGTCTCCGACTTTATGAGGAAGACGATTTGTTAGATCGCTCGGAATTCACCGATCCTGAAATCCGCCGCAGTTCACTAGCAGGAGTGATTCTGCGAATGAAAGCGCTCGGCCTTCCGGAAATTACCGACTTTCCATTCATTGATCCGCCCAACCCAAAAGCCATATCTGAAGGCTACCGCGCCCTGCGTGAGGTCGGTGCGCTAGATCATGAAAAACGCCTCACCGACGTCGGTCGTGAACTGGCGAAGTTGCCGGTCGATCCAAGAATGGGACGGATGTTGATCGAAGCGAAACACGAACGTTGCGAATCCGAAGTGACCATCATCGTCGCCGGACTCGAAACCAGCGATCCACGCGAGCGTCCCACTGATAAAAAACGCGAGGCCGATGCCGCTCATGCGCAATGGAATGATCCCGACAGCGATTTCATCGCGCTCCTGAATCTCTGGCGCGATGTCTCCAAGTTTTACGACGGTCACAAATGGAAGTGGAATCAACTGCGGAAATATTGCGGCAAACATTTCCTCAATGCGAAGCGCGTGACGGAGTGGGGAAATGTCGTTGAGGAGCTTGCTGAAATTTCAAAAATCAAATTTCAAGTTTCAAATAAGAATAATGACTACGGTGCAATTCATCGGTCGCTATTGGCGGGCGCACCGAGACAGTTTGGGCTTTGGGATAAGGAAAACAAAGCGTATCGCAGTGCAGCAGGTGGATTTTTTGCCGTGTTTCCTGGATCGGGATTGTTTGGTTTGAAGAAACGCAACGAATGGTTGATGGGGCTAGAGCTCGTTGAAACCTCTCGGCTCTGGGCGAGACGCGTGGCGATGATAGAACCGGAATGGGTCGAGACTGTGGCTTCGCATCTCTGCCGCAGTCGCTATGGCGATGCTCATTGGGATGAAAAACAAGGCGCCGTATACGGTAATGAAACCGTGATCTGTGGTGGACTACATGTCGTCGAGGGTAGGCGCGTGCATTACGGTCGGGTCGATCAAAAAGCCGCGCACGAGGTATTTCTGCGAGAAGGAATTTTGGGAGGGGGACTGAGGAGGAAAAGCCGTTTCCTCGATCACATGGAAACAATGCGGGAAGAGATAAAAGGACTTGAAGACAAGCTGCGTCGACCCGGGATGTTGTGGAATGAAGATGCGGTGGTTCGGTTTTTCGCAGCAAGAATACCCGAAGATATTTCCACAGCGGCATCCTTTCATAAATGGCGTGAGCAAAACGAAGATTCTCTCATGCTCGGGATGGCCGATGTGGTATGGGAAGATTTGATAGGATTAGAACAATTTCCAGATGCCTTGAAATACGAAGGCGAAGAATATCCAGTCTACTATCATTGTGCACCAGGTGAACGCGATGACGGTGTCACGATAGGTGTGCACGTCGATCAACTACCCAGTATGCCCGTATGGTTGCCGGAATGGGGAGTCGATGGAAATCTTGAACAACGCGCGGAGTTTCTCATGCGCGGTTTGCCGAAAGATTACCGTAAATTATGCCAACCTATTTCAGATACCGCTGCTAGTTTCGCAGAGTTATGGTCGGACGCACCAAAGGAAAAGGGCATACGCGAAACCCTCTCCGAGCACATTCGCGAACGCAACGGCGCACAAATCCCAGCTTCGGAATTCGATCTAACAAAACTTCCCGAGGAGTTGATCACTAAAATCTGGGTCTGCGATGACGAAGGCGAGGAGCTCGCGATGGGAAGTGATATCGCGCAGTTGAAACTTCAGCTCGCCGATCGAATGCGCGTGCGTTTCGAAGCCGCCGCCACCGCCGATATTGAGCGACGCGGCATGAGCGCTTGGGATGGCGAGAGTTTGCCCGAACAAGTCATGACCGCCGGTGGACCGGCATTTCCTGCTTTGGTGGATGAGGGTAAAACCGTCGGCGTGCGGGCCTTTACCAACCTTCACGAAGCCAGTGAATCCCACCGACGCGGCGGCGCTCGCTTGCTGCTGCTAGGCGCCGAACGTGAGGTCGATTATCTACGCAAAAAGTTTCCACTGGGTTTGTTAGGAAAAGTCGAAATGCCACGGCTTGGGATAGAACTCGATGAATTACTGCTGCTCACTGCCGAGGGGGTGGTCAGGGGTGAATTTCCACGCAGTCCTCAAAACTTCGCCAAAGCCCACGAGAACGCCAAAGGCAAATGGTTCGATGCCGCGACCCAAATCGGACAAGCCCTCGATGAAATCGTCACTGCCGAGCGCACGGTCCGCACATGGATAACCTCGCATCTTGGTGATCGTAATTTCGGCGAAATCGCCACCGACCTCGACCAACAACTCTCCTGGCTCATGCGCGAGGGTTTTGTCTGGAAAACCGGCTTCCAGCATTTCATCGATCTCCCCAGAAGATTCCGCGCCATCCGCTCCCGCCTCGGTCGCATCGAAAGTTTGCCGCTCGTCAAAGATCTTGAAAAAATGAACCTCATCCACTCGCTGTGGAATGAATGGTTCAAGCGCTGGACATCCAATCCTAACAATCCGGCACTCTGGGAAATCGGCTGGCTATTAGAAGAATGGCGAATCCAAACGTTTGCTCCAGATGTGGAAATACGTATGAAAACTTCGGAGAAAATCATTAAGACGATGATGGGGGAGTAATCCGCCGCCACGTTTTAAAACCTCCACTCCACCCCCGCATATACAGATCTCCCGTCTCCAGGAAGGAATTGGCGTTGATCAACTCCACCGGCGTTGTCTACGACTCCGTGAGTAGCGCTGTAGATTTCGTCTGCTAGGTTTTTAGCCTCAACAAACCATGAGAAGCCGTCGGTGACGCGTCGGCCGAACTTGAAGCCCAGGAGGGCGTAGGGATCGGCAGCAAACGTGTTGCGGTGATCGATGAATGATTTGACAGGAACCCATTCGAAGGTGGGGCCGATGTAGTAGCCTTGTTCGTTTTCCCAGAGCAGTTCGCCGCGCACGAGGTGAGGTGGAAGGCCTGCGATTTTATTATCTCCATAGGTTGGATCGTTATCGAATTTGAAATTTCCGTAGGTATAGGCGCTGCGGAAGACGAATCGGTTTGCAGGAGTTACATCGTTCCATGCGTTGCCTGCCAGATCAATCTCGGTTCCGAGTTCGATACCGTAGTGGATTGTGTCGTCGGCATTTCGGGTGGTGGAGACAAGGGTGAGGGGATCGGTGATGGTGAGAAGTTCGTCCTTTACCATGGAGTAGAAAAACGTGGCATCCCATTTCGCGAAGGAGCGTATACCACGACTCCCGAGTTCAATTGTGTTGGCTGCCTGCGCGTCGCGGGCGGTGTTGGCGGTAACAGCTTCGGAAAACGATGGCGGCTCGAAGCTACGAGAAATTCCAATGAAATACTGGATGTCATTTTGCTCATGCAACAAACCGAGGCTTGGGGCGATGTTGGTGAAGGAATCGTCGTAACTCGTTAATGCGCCCAAAGCGGGTGGCGTGTAGAACGGCGGTAAAGCGACGGGATTGGAAAATTCTCTGTCATTCTCGCGAGTGGAATACGCGGCAGCCAGTGTCGCAGTGAAACTCAGCTCGTCGTCGAGGTAATGGCGATTTTCGATAAATGCTTCGAGGTTGTTAGCGGTTTGATCATCGCGTTGACGGAGAGCGCCGCGATTGCCGTTATTATTCATGAAACGGGAATCGGTAGTGTTTCCATAAGTGAACGAAAGCCCTGAGCGGAATTCATTTTCACGTCCGGCAAGTTCACTGTGGTTCGTAAATGTGATTCCGGTGGCGAGGTCGTTGGAGAGTTGATCAAGGACGCCAGCGAAAGGTGTGATCGGGTGATCGAGATCTTTGTATGTCCATGCGGAATAGAAATCCCAAGTATTATCACCATCGCGCAGTGTGGTTTTGTTGGCGACACGAAACAGCTCAAAGTCGCGACGATTATCAAAGTTTTCCGCACCGAAGATCGAGTTGTCTGCTTGGCGTGGATTGGCTTCTAGCTCGGCTTTGGTTAAAGTACCGGGGAGTTCGGAATCGGTATGGATGGCGGCGATGTAGAATCGGGTTTCCAGATCGTCACGCAGCCTGATCCCAAAGTTTGAAAAGAAACGTTGTGCGGATTGTTCGGCGTGATCGCGGTAGCCGCTTTGTGAGGCGTGCGATAGCGAGTAATAAAGATCTTTGGATCCCTCAGTGTAGCCGCCAGCGAAGCGTGTTCGGAGGTAATCGTATGAGCCCGCCTCAATCCGTGCCGAGTAACCGGGTGCGGTATGACCAGTGTGCGAGAGATAGTCGATAGCACCGCCAAGTGTAGTTGAGCCTCGCGACAACGCATTTCCGCCACGCCAGATGTTGATATGGGAAGCGGAGAGGGGATCAATCGCTTGCATATCGAATCCGCCATCAGCGAGATTCAGCGGAATGCCGTCTTGCATCACACGGATGCCGCGACCATGAAACGTTCGTTGTAGACCGGAACCACGAATGGAAATCCGGGCTTCATCAGAACCGAAGCGTGATTGCGCGACCACTCCGGGAGAGAGCGCGAAAGTATCGGAGAAAGTCGATGCACGACCTGTTAGAAAACGTTCTGCATCAATCGTTTCCGTTCCGCCAGGTATTTTCGCGAGATCAAGTCGATCCTGTTCGAGGGTGGCTTGGGTGAGGGTGGGTGAGGGGTTGGCTTTGACAATGGTTTCGTCAAGGTTTTCAGATGCCGCTAGGGCTATGGACGAGAAGAGAATTAAAAATAGAAATGGTTTCATTGATTGAAATGGAAAAAGTTAGAAATGAGAGAAGAGAATTCGAACCGCGGATGGACGCAGATGAAGAGTGGGATTTGATGTCTCAATAGAGAATCGAATACGTTTCGTTATCAGAGCTTTGAGATATGAACTTTTAAGGATAAAAGTCCCTGACTGTGACGTGTTCGTCGTGATCTGAATTAAATAATTATTATTACTTAATCTTATCCGCGTTCATCTGCGTCCATCCGTGGTTCTCTTTCCAAATTGAAAAAGAAGTTCCGAAGTCGGTTTATGAAATAGCTCTACGCTCGTGGAGGTGGAGCTAGTGGGCCGTTTGCGGCGCGGTCATGCGCATCAGCAAGGGCTGGGAAATCGATGGGTGGGAGAGGGGAGGAAAAGGGATCGTTCAGGCCGACCAAAGTTGGTGCGAAAAAATCCTGAAATAGTTTCTGGGAAAGCTGAACAGGTTCGGGACTTTCTTTTTCTGAATCAGAAGATTTCGCCTCGCTGATCTTTTCGCAAAGATGGCAGGGCTTTTCACCGCTAAAAGTATCGACGACCGCTTCGGCAATGGATGTCTCCTGAGAGTAGGTGACCAACATGTTCGCCCATGCATAGAGCTGCACAACAGAGTAGGGTCCACCGACCATGTGGATACAGCCGAGGACGACGAACAGGTATTGGAAGATACGTTTCAGGTTGAGGAAATGTGTTAGATTTCGATTTCGCCTTCAAAAACAAAATCGGCGGGTCCAGTGAGGGTGACGTTTTTGAAAGATTGATCGCCGGTTTTCTCAAAACCGATGGTCAGGGTATCGCCGCCTTCGACATCGACCATGATGGGCGATTCTGCACCAGTAAGCAGATGATGCACGAGCGCAGAAGCGACCATACCGGTACCGCAGGCAAGAGTCTCATCTTCGACTCCGCGCTCGTAGGTGCGGATGGCGATATGATTTGGAGAAATGACTTTTGCGAAATTTGCGTTGGCTCCGCTTGGCGCGAAGTGTGAATGATAACGCGTGGCACGACCTACATTGAAGACATCGGTGTTTTCCAAATCTTCCACAAAGCTAACGACATGAGGCACACCAGTATTGAGGAAATGCAGCACACCTGCAAAGCCATCAACTTTCGCAGGAGTATTGAGTTCGAGAGATTTCGGTTCCGACATCGCGATACGGACTTCGTCACCAACGATTTCAGCGGTGAGCGTTCCTGCGATGGTTTCGAAAGAAACGCTGGAAGGAAGTTCTTCGTCTTCGTTGCCAAGATGAGCGGTAAAGAATCCAAAACAACGCGCGCCATTGCCGCACATTTCAGCTTCGCCGCCATCGGCGTTATAGTAGCGGAATTTGTAGTCGGCTCCTTTTTCGGCTGGCTCGACAGCAAGCAAACCATCGGCACCAATCCCGCGATGACGATCACAGAGAGCGGCAATGGTATCATCGTCGAGTGATATCGAAAGATCGCGATTGTCGATAACAATGAAATCGTTACCGGCGCCATTCATTTTGTAGAAGTGGAGAAGCATAAGAAGAGTGAATGATGAATAGTGAAGAGTGAAAGCAGAGTGAGTTTTAACGAACTTTTTAGATAAGCGAAGCTGTGATGGCTTGGACGGAGCGAAGCGGAGTCAATGATGAATAGTGAAGAGTGAAGGTAGGGCGCTATCGGCGAGAGCGCCGCATGGAATGAAGAGTGATTTGTGAAACTGCTGATGAAGTATAAGCTCAGAGGCTGATAATCAAGCGCAAGAAAGCCTTTTCTCTCCGCTCCCAGCTCTATGCTCTACGCTCTCACCGCATCAATCAGCGGCTTGGCAAAATCCCTGACGGCTTGGGCTGGATTGGAGAGGTTTTCCTCGATGCGTTTGACGATAGCGGAACCAACGATCACGCCGTCGGCGGATTTTGCGACGAGGGCGGCTTGTTCTGGATTGGAAATTCCAAATCCGACACAGACGGGGACTTTGCTGTGCTGTTTGATGGCGGCGACCTGAGCTGGAATCGTGGCGGCTGGAGCAGAATGTCCGCCAGTGACTCCGCTGCGGGATAGCGCGTAAATGAAACCCTCGGCTTTTTCGGCGAGCATTTTGATCCGATCCGGTGGAGTCGATGGTGCGATCAGGCGGATGTGGGAGAGGGACTTATTTTCCGCAAGCTCGGCGGAGAGTTCAGCCTCATCCGGAGGAAGGTCTAACAATAAAATCCCATCCGCGCCGGCTGCAGCCGCGTCTTTTTGGAAACGCGAAAAGCCATAGGTGAAAATCGGGTTCAAATATGTGAAGAGAACGATAGGGGTGTTGTTGTTCTTTTCTCGAAACGCTTTAATCAAGTCCAGCGTCCGTGCCGTAGTCATGCCTGCTTTCAAAGCACGATCCGCTGCCATCTGATTGACGATACCATCGGCCAAAGGATCGGAGAACGGCAACCCAAGTTCAATCACATCGGCCCCGATATCCGCCAATGTATGCATTACCTCCAAAGAAAGTTCAAACGAAGGATCGCCAGCCGCCACATAGGCAATGAAGGCTTTTTGATTCTGTTTTTTGAGAGTGGCAAACGTATGGTCGAGGCGCATGCGCAGAAACTAAGCTTCAAATTCCAAATTCCAAATCTCAAATTTCAATTATGAAGAATTAAACGGAGGGAGCGGAGGTGCGGAGAAAACGGAGAAAGACTCTAAATACTACTTGGAAATGAGGTAATTGGTGGGGAGCTATTCAAGAATTACTAATTTGAAATTAACCTCCGTTTTCTCCGCGCCTCAGTTGTCTCCGTTTTTAAATACGCCTGAAACACCCAGAGGCTCTCTCTATTTCAAAAACTCCATCAGGTCTGTACGTGATTTCTTGAGGTCGGCGGGGTTGGTGTAGAACATGTGTCCTGCGTCGTAGTAGGTGTATGTGATTTGTTTCAGGAGTGCAGGGGATGTGCCTGTTACTTGGCGTAAGGAGTAGGACACACCTTCTGGCGGTGTCGCGAGATCGGTATGGGCACCCATCACAAGCACCTTCAATTTTGGGTTGTCTCGTAAGGCGGTTGCGAGACCATTGGTGAGGTTCACGATGCGATTGTCCGATCCGTATTTCCAAGGATGCACTCCCGATGTCAAAATTTCGTAGGGCTGGTCTTCTTTCCAACCGAGTTCGTCGCCGAGATAAGTTAGCATCGCTGTCGAAAATGCCTGATAGGCCAGAGAATATGAGGGATCATATTCAGCCGTTGCCAAAGTAGGGTCGGTGACATCCCATGCGACTCGTGAATCGAAGCGACCAATCACTTTTCCTTCAGTTCTTAATAGTTCAGCACGAAACGTATTCGAATCCATGGCGAGATGATGTTTTTTCCATAAATCTGCAGAGATCCCGGTCATTTCCGCCAATTTGCTAGCTACTTTATCGAATTCATCCGGCTTGATTTCGTTGCCCTTCAACAAGGCGAGAGCATAATCTCCATAAGCAAATTCTTTAGCTGCTTGATAGACTGCATCGCGTTCGCCCTTGATTTTTCCATGATGCAGGGCGGTGGTTGCCATAGTTGGCAGAAAAACCTGATATGATAGATGACTGCCTTGTGATGACACCAGAGTCCGATAGTCTAACAAAGATGAAAGCAGAATGACGCCGTTCAAACTCATGCCATAGCGATCTTGTAAATGATCCGCCAAACCTGCTGCACGAACGCCGCCGTAGGATTCGCCACAGAGATATTTTGGCGAACTCCAACGCTTGTTGTTGGTGATCCACATCCGGATAAAATCACCCACGGATTCAATATCTTCATTCAATCCATGAAATTCCTTTTCCTCGGTCTTACCTTCAGCACGACTGTAACCAGTTGTCACAGGATCGATGAAGACCAGATCACAAACATCCAAAATGCTTTGATCATTATCAATCAAACGAGCAGGGGGCGTGACGGGCTGAGTACCATCGCCGGGTAAATCCAACTTGCGAGGTCCTAAGATCCCGAGATGCAACCAAACTGCAGACGATCCAGGACCACCATTAAATGCAAACATGACGGGTCGCTTGGAAACGTCTCCAGCTTTATCAAGTGTGTAGCTGGTATAGAAAATCGATGCTCGGGGTTCGCCTTTTTTGTTCTTCAAAACCATCTTTCCAACGGTCGAAACGTAATCGACATTCTTCCCATTAATCTTAACGGAGCGTTTTTTCTGGATGGGTTCCACCGATTTTTCCTCAGCAACAGGAGCCTTTTTTTCTTCAGCGGCCGACTTTTTGTCATCTGTAGTCGGCTTTTCTTGAGCATGAACTGGCGCCGAAATAAGGATCAGCAAGGGGATAATCGTTTTGAGTGAGGATGGAATCATATGGGAAAGTTCGTTGAATCATCGACGGTTTTTGAATTCTGCAAAGCGGGAAAATTTCAAATCTGCACGGTTTTGAATCGATCACGACAGCAAAACTTATCTAAATATCGACCGCGATGATCGAATGCACCGGACACAATGGAAGCGAAGCAAAGGACGTTCTCGAACACTTGGCTGAACTCCGCTGTAAGGTTTTTCGTGAATATCCGTATCTTTACGACGGTGATTTAGCCTACGAACGCGATTATTTATCGCACTACACACACTCAGATAACGCCTTTTTGGTGATCGCCAAAATGGATGATCAAATCATCGGCGTATCAAGTTGCATCCCGCTAGTGGAGGCTGAACCAGCTTTTCAGGAGCCATTTCGTGCAGCGGGTTACGATTTGGATGAAATCGGGTATTTTGGAGAATCGGTGCTTTTACCAGAATTTCGGGGTCAAGGTGTCGGGCATCGATTTTTTGATCTTCGCGAGCAATGGGCGCTCAAACACCATTTCACGATCACCACGTTTTGTTCGGTGATCCGTCCCGTTGACCATCCAGCTCGTCCAGAGGATTATCGTCCACACGACGCATTCTGGAATAAACGCGGCTACATTCGCCACGATGATCTTATCGCTAATCTCGATTGGCCCGAGGTCTCTGAAGCCAACAACTCACCAAATCACGATATCGCCACAGATACCTCACATAAGCTCGTTTTCTGGCTTAAATCGACATCCTGACCATTCGGGGCTGTAATATAGCCAACTTGTTACAATATATGTAATGCCAAATCGTTAAATCCACAAGCAATCCAGAGCCATTACCCCCTGCAATAGAGATCAAAATTCTGCAGTTATCTGAAAAAACGAGTCGCATGAATCGAAAAGTCTGATTAAGTAACTGCTATGGTTTCTCAAGGATCAGAGGATAAGAAATACTGGATGCAGCAAGCCATGAGGCTATCTCGTCGTATCAACCTGGCATGGTTCTTGGATGGATTCGCAGGTCCACTGCTCATTGCTGCGGTGATCGGTTCGGTATTGGTTTTAGGTGTTCGTCGTGAACTCCCTGAGCTTCATTCAGCGATACTCGGTGGTTCTCTTGCTGCCCTTTTTCTCATAATGGGATTAATTATCTTCATCAGAGCTCGTAAACGTTTTGAGTCGCCGGATCAGGCATTGGTTCGGATTGAAGCTTCCCAGAAGATGAATTCGGCGCTTTCTGCAGCTTCTGCAGGCATTTTACCATGGCCAGAACGCCCAAAAAACCTCTCAGAATCGGTTACTTGGCACCTCCCAAAAACACTTACCCCCCCTGCTACCGCCTTGATTTTACTGGCTATTGGCCTTCTGATTCCGATTAAGCCAAAGCCGATTGAAACCAATACATCCCGTGAGCCACAGACATGGTCACAGCTCGATTCTCAGCTGGAAAAGCTCTCTGAGGACGCAATGGTTGATGAAACATACCTAGAGGATATGAGGGAGCGACTCGACCAGCTCCGTGCCCAGGAGGAAGAACAATGGTTCAGCCACGCATCGCTCGAGGCCACTGACAGCTTAAAAGAAGCCCATGAGTCGAGCCTTCAAGACATCCAACAGGACCTTTCAGAGGCCTCAGAAGCCATGCAGGAGCTTACCGATGCCGCAAAAGACCTTAATTCTGAACAAAAACAGAAGCTCGCCGAACAATTTGAAGATGCCTTACAAGGCTTGCAAAACGGTGCAATGAAGCCAAATGAGCAGCTTTTGAATCAGCTTTCCCAGCTCGATCCGAAGGATATGGGTAATCTCAACAAAGAGCAAATCGAGCAGCTCAAGCAAAACATGGAGAAACTCAAGGAATCGCTGGATCAAGCTGGCGAGGGCGGTCAGGGAGAAGATTGGGCTGATCAGCTTTTAGGCGATGGCGGCGAGGGCGAAAACGGTGAAAAAGGCGAAGGTCAATGCCCCAACGGCGGCGCCTGCCCTCATGGAGAGGACTGTCAGGGGGAATGCCAAGGCAATGGTCCAGGTAACGGTGGGATTAATCGCGGTCCAGGCCATGATCCTAACGTCCTCAGAAAGCCAAAAGATCCTTTAGGTGTCGGCGATATGACCGCTTTAGAAGCCAAAGACCTATCCCGCGCGCTACCTGGGGATTTACTGCAACTCCAAGACGGAAAACATACGGTTAAAAAAGATCCTAGCACTCTGTCTGCTGGTGGACAGGCAGCCAAAGGTGCTGGTGGTGATCGCGTTTGGAAAGAATCGCTCAATCCTGACGAACAACGTGCTCTTAAAAGCTACTTCGAGTAAGGCTAATTCACCTTCCCATCCTTGATTACCAAGGTCCGATCTCCCACCTTTGCTAGCTCCTGATCGTGCGTTACTACAATTAACGTAACTCCATGTTCATCAGCAAGTTGTAAGAGTATTTCCATGATTTCTTTACTCGTTCTAGAGTCTAGATTTCCGGTCGGTTCATCAGCAAAAAGCACCGTCGGCTGATTCACAATCGCTCTGGCAATTGCCACCCGTTGCTGTTCACCACCTGACAATTCAGCTGGTAAGTGATCGGCCCTATCTTTCAGCCCGACCCGATCCAAAGCAGCCAATGCCGCCTCGGTGTGGTTCAGTCCTGAAATCGCTCCAGGCACGGAGACGTTCTCCAAGGCCGTTAATTCTGGCAATAAATGGTAATTCTGGAACACATATCCAATCGAGCGATTCCGAAAGGCCGCCTGCTGCCTACGGCCAAGTTGATAAATGTCAGTGCCGGCGATATGGACGCTCCCTCTTTCTGGGCTCTCAAGTCCGGCCAAGGTGTAAAGCAACGTGGTCTTCCCTGCACCGCTGGGACCACAGAGAAACACTTTCTCCCCTTTGTGGATTTTAAGATCTATCCCATGCAGAACCTCGATCGACTTTTTCCCGATCCGATAGCTCCTATGCAGATCCCTCGATTCTATCATCACTTCGCTCACGCAGACAGCTTGCCCCGCATCCATGCCACCTGTCCACCATTCTCCTCGGTGAGCGTCCCTAAATTTTTCACAAATTTTACAATTATTGTCCCAGCTGGGACAATAATTGTAAAATCGGTTGATCATGAGGGGTTAACTAAAATTACAATCCTTGTCGTGGCCGTGACAAAGATTGTAAAATTGGTGGGGATAGAGGGGTTAGGAATTTAAGATCATTGAAGTTTTCAATTTGGAAATCTCTAGATACGTTCTTTTGCGTGGTTGAGAAAAGTGATTTGCGTGCAGTGCTTCAATATATTCCCCAGTTCCGGGGAAAGGTGTTTTGCGTCCTTATCGAAGCTGATTTGCTGCCCGAGCCTGCGGTTGCTGAAACCTTGCTGGATCTGGCTGTTTTGGAAGACCTTGGAGTGAAGCTTGTGCTCGGTGTTCTGGGTGGCGATCTCAAAGATCTCTATGATTGGACCTTGGAATGCGAAATCATGGCCGCTCGGGTGACTCACCCTATTACAGACGAACTTGCTGTGAAAGAGGTGAATGATATCCTCAATCGTGGTCAGTCCGCGATTATCGATGCTTCGGGCATAGGCCCGCTCGATCCTGAGGTGGTTGATTTCGCAAAACGGATAGGAGTTTCAAAAGTCATCGCACTTTTGCAACAAAGTATCTTGGTGAACGGTCAACCCGCTCACGCTATTAGCGCGGCGGATGTTCCCAAAGTTTTGAAATCGGAGCAGGTTGAGGGTCGGGATCTGTTAATCGCAGCAGCCAATGCCTGCAATCTCGGTGTGCCGCGGGTGCATGTCTTGAACGGACGTCAGCAAGGAGTTTTGGTTGATGAGCTTTTCTCTAACGAAGGTGTTGGCACCATGGTGCACGCCGATAGTTATCGGGTCATCCGCAAGCTTCGTGACGAAGATATTCCAGAACTGTTAGGAATGATAGGTCGTGTGGTGCGGCGCACTAAGCTCATCGCTCGCACTTACGAAGATATTCAAGCACGTATCGATGATTACCACGTGATGTCGATCGACGATAACGTTGTCGGTTGCGTTGCCTTGCATGAATATCCAGCGGAAAACTGCGCTGAAGTTGCTTGTTTATATGTAAAACAAGCTCACGAGGGACGTGGCTATGGTGTTGAACTCGTGGCGCATGCCGAAGGTTTAGCCAAAGAGAAAGGCATTCCACGTGTGTTTGCATTGACCAATCGCGCTGCGGATTTTTTCATACGTACAAAATACGTGCAAACTGATCTCGATGCCTTACCAGAAAGGCGCCGCGAGCAGTTTATTGCGAGTGGGCGGGATTCTTTGGTCTTTGAGAAGTTGCTCTAATAAAGAAATAAGTCTTATAGGTCTCATAGGCATTATTTTCATTGCAGCGGCTGCTTTCAAAGGCAGGATTAAACTATGAAACTCAAATTTTGTGGCGCGGCAGGCACCACCACCGGTTCTCAGCATTTACTTGAAATCAATGGTAAGCGCATCTTGCTTGATTGCGGGCTCTATCAGGGACATCGCAAAGATGCTTACGAGATCAACTGCTCCTTTCCGCACTTCGATCCTAAATCGATCGATATCGTCGTCCTCTCTCATGCTCACATCGATCATAGCGGCAATCTTCCGAATCTGGTTCGCTTAGGTTTCAAAGGTAACATTTTTTCTACTGATGCCACTAGGGATCTTTGTCAGATTATGTTGCGAGATTGTGCGAACATTCAGGAAAGCGATATCAAATGGCTCAATAAACATCGCCAACGTGAAGGTCAACCTGATGCGTTTCCGCTGTATACGGAACAAGACGCAGAAAAATGCCTCCGCCAGTTTATTACTCTCTCTTACGACAGACCGCTTCATATTACTGATGGAGTTGAACTAACCTTTGTCGATGCCGGACATATTCTCGGATCAGCTCAGGTTGTTTTAGATATCGAAGATAAGAGTGACGGCAAAAAGAAACGTTTCTTGTTTTCAGGAGATGTCGGACGAGGAGGAAATGAAGTGTTGCGTGATCCAGTAGCGGTGAAAGATGTTGATTATTTACTCATGGAATCCACCTACGGCGGCCGTGAACACGAAGCTCCTCCGGGTTTTGATGAACATTTCTTCAAGGTGATTCATCAAGCGATCAATCGTAGAGGAAAAATTCTCATTCCATCCTTCGCGGTAGAGCGAACGCAGCAACTGCTTTATGTTGTCAACGAAATGTTTGTATCAAAAAAAATTCCTCCAATTCCTGTTTTTGTGGATAGTCCTCTGGCTGTAAGCGCAACAGAGATTTACAAACTTCATCCTGATGCGTTTAATGAAAAGGTTTATGAGGCTTTGTTTGAAAAACAAAATCCGTTTGGGTTTGAGGATCTAACACTCGTTCGTTCGGTAAAGGGTTCGAAAGCACTCAACGATCTAGAAGGCACTGCGATCATTATCTCTGCTTCTGGAATGTGTGAGGCGGGTCGGATTCTTCATCATCTTCGCAATAACATCACAAATCCCAAGACCACCGTTCTTTTCGTCGGTTACTGTGCAGAGGGCACTTTAGGACGTAGGATTCGTGACGGGGTCAAACAGGTCAATATCCTTGGCGAGTCCTTCCACGTGAATGCGCACATCGAAATCGTCGATTCTTTCTCGGGTCATGCGGATCATTCGGAGTTGGTTGATTATTTCAACCGGATCGAAGGACCTAAAGCACAAACCTGGCTCGTCCACGGCGAGCCCGAGGGAGCTCAGGCCTTGCAAGCGGCATTACAACAAAATGGTAAAGTCATCAACGTCGCAAAACTGGCGGACGAAGTGGAGATTTAATATTTTGTGGATTGAAAGCTCGGTGCTGAGTCGCTGTAGTGCGTTCGTGAAATTTCATCTACTTCCCATCATCCTGCTTTATCCACTGACTTTGAACGCACAGAATAAGGTCGTTCCGGGTGCGACTGAAGACTCGCCATCCAAAGCGCATTACTTTACTTGGATCAACAACACCAACGAAGGTCCGACGGCCGAGCAGACCAAGATCAACCTCGAGTTTTTTCAATGGTTGAAAGATGAATACGGAATGACTTTGGACATTTACGCCTTCGATGCAGGGGCGATTGATGCACCGAATTATTACGGCTCACAGGAAACTAGAAAATTCAAAGGACAGTTTCCTGATGGTTTTGGGCCGTTTGCAAAACAAGCCAAAGGTTTTGGAGGTAGGTTGGGTGTTTGGCTTGGCCCAGATGGTTTTGGAAACACTCCGGAAGAAGAAAAGGCACGTATCGATTTTCTAGCATCACTTGGTAAGGATCATAATTTCCAACTTTTCAAAATGGATGCGGTGTGCGGACAACTCCGTGATGACAAGCAAGATACCTTCATACGCTTGATGACCGAAGTCCGCAAACACGCCCCTGATCTGATCTTACTAAACCATCGTTTGAACCTTGGTGAAGGTGTGGAGCATGCCACGACTTTCCTCTGGGAAGGTGCGGAAACCTACATTGATGTCCACATGGCGAACGCCACAACGGCCACCCACAACCGCGCAGCCGCGCTTTCTCGTGGACTTCCTCCAGAACTCAAGCGCCTTGCAGAGGATCATGGTGTCTGTCTTTCCTCATGCCTCGATTTCTGGGAAGATGATCTCATCCTGCAAGGTTTCAATCGCTCGATGATTCTCGCGCCTCAGCTTTATGGCAGCCCGTGGTTGTTGCGTGATGACGAATACGCGAAGCTTGCCCGCATTTTCAACATCCACCGCCAATACCGCGACATCCTAACCAAAGGCATCGTTCTTCCAGAAACCTACGGTAAAAATGCCGTCTCCCGTGGCAATGATAAAACCCGTTTGATCACTCTTCGTAATCTAACATGGGAGCCGATCACTTATAAAATCGCCCTCGATTCCACCATTGGGCTCAACAGCAAAGACAAACGTGAAGTCCGCCTGCTCCATCCATACGAAGAGATTCTCGGCAAGGGACTTGCCGCCAGTGGCTCAGTCGAAGTCACGGTTCACCCTTTCCGTGCGGTTCTTGTTCTTGTTAGCACTGATAAAATCACCGAACCCTCTCTGGAAAAAGGCGCCTATCAAGTCGTTAAGAACGTCGAGGGCAAACCCTTCGTGATCGACAAGTTGACTCCGATTGCCCTGAAACAGCCATGGCACAGAAAACTTGCAGATCTAAAACCAGCCCCCCTTCCAGCGGATTGGGAAGGTCTTTATGAAACCACCATGTTTTCGGCCGATAATAACGCGCTCGAACTCCGCAGTTTGAAACGCTCGGGTGAAACCCAAATCCCCGCTGTGAAAAATGCGCGCCAAGTTTTCCTCGATCAACCTCTAATGAAATCCCGCGCGCTATCCGATCAGTTTATGTTCGATGGTGATCCTTCAACGGTGTTTGATGCAGTTGTTAGAAATAAAGACATCCGCATCGCAACCGGATGTTTGCGTATAGATTTCTCCAAACCCCAAACTTTCGATCGCATTGCGATCCATACCCAAGCTTTGGATAGCACACTCATCAACAATGAGCTTTTCGGTGCGCAGTTTAGTAAAGATCTCATCACATGGACTAAGTCGGATGAAGCGATCATCGAAGGCAATACCTTGAACATTTATCCACCTGTTGGAGAATGGCGTTATTTCCGCATGCAGACTGCACCGGAACGCATCGCCGAATTTGAGGCATGGAACGGCAAAACCCTGTTGGCACGAGATGGCTGGAGAGGAAATAATCTTTTCGCTCACCCCGTGGCTGTACCTGTGGAAACCACGTGGTCGGCGAAGGTGAAAATTGACGAGATTACCCCTACCTCCTATCTCTGTGTCGCGGTCGAAGGCAAACATGGGATTGAAGGTTGTTATGCCGCCTTGCGTGTCGGCGATCGTTTGGTCGGAGCTCCTGAGCGTGCTGCTTCCTATCCTACCAATGCTTGGGAATATCCCGTCCGTAACCGCGATGCTGGCTACACCTATTTCATCCCACTGGATAAATCCATGCTCAATCAAGAACTCGAAGTTGTCCTCCTCGGTATGAAAGGCGGAGGTAAAGAACTCCAACCTACCGTCTGGATTACTGCAAGGGATCTGCCGTTTATGAGAGAGCGAGTGACGGTTAAAAAATAAATAAACCCAACAGAAAAAACCACCATGCCCATCGGATTGCCAGAAATCATCATGATACTGATTTTGTTGAGTGTTCTCACGATTCCAGTGCTCATCGGCATTGGAGTTGTTTGGTATTTAAACTCTAAGAAGAATCCCCCAGAACTTCCTCAATCTAACTCTGAAAACTCATAAAGGTAGGGTCGGCGTGCCATCGCCGACCGTGACTCAGGCAGGGACTTTTATCCCTAAAAGTCCATATCTTGAAGCGGTTGTTATCCTGACGAGCTTATTCCGTAGTTCAGCGTGATAGATATGGACGTCTAAGGATAGACGTCCCTGCCCTTACTTCCTGAAATAATTCTCAATCGCTTTCACTAAGCCTGGGATATCGTGCTGGGCGGCTTCTACTGCTGGCTTATGATCTAACGATTTCAGGGTCTCTGATGTCACTGGGCCGATGCTTGCGGCGACGCAGTTATCTGGCCATGGAAGATCGAGGGCGAAGAAATGTTCTGCTGTGGAGGATGAAGTGAAGGTCACCATGTCCGCTCCTTCTTCGATAAATTTTGCTTGGGCACCCGTCGGATCGTCTTTTTCAGGAACCGTGCGATACGCGATGCATTCATCAACGATAGCACCGAGATTCATCAGGCCGTCATAGATGACATCACGTGACTCAGCAGCTTTGATCCAGAGCACCGTTTGGTTCTCGATGTTGATTTCTTTAAATGCCTCTAACAAACCTTCGGCGACGAATTTCTTCGGTAGTAAATCGACCCCGATCCGGTATTCGCGGATTTTTGCGGCGGTGCCTGGCCCAATGGCGGCGATCTTTGGATTACCCAAACTCCGTGCGTCGTCGTAGGTGGCGAAAAACGCATCGAAGAATTTCTCTACCCCGTTCGGGCTGGTGAAAATCAACCAATCGTATTCGTGTGCATGAGTGACGCCTTCCGCAAATCCCTCGCGGTCTTCGGGGAGTTCGATGCGTATCGTTGGCAGTTCGATCACATCTGCGCCGAGGTTTTGGAGACGTTTACTCAAATCCCCCGCTTGCTCGCGGGTTCGGGTCACGACGATTTTCTTTCCAAACAAGGGACGTTTTTCAAACCAATTGATTTTCGCGCGCTCTCTAACAACATTTCCGATCACTGCCACTGCAGGCGATGAAAAGCCAGCCTTCTCGGCGATGTCAGCGATCGTTTCGAGCGTGCCTTCGATGGTCCATTGCGATCCAGTGGTTGCCCAACGCACGAGGGCGATTGGTGTGTCGGCTGCAGCTCCGTGCTCGATGAATGACGTTGTGATTTCACGCAAACGCGCGACGCCCATCAGGAAAACTTTTGTGCCTGGAGCTTTGGCGAGCTGGGCGTAATCGATGGATGTGTAGCCTTTGGTCGGATCCTCGTGACCCGTGAAAATCGTGAGCTGTGTGTTATGATCGCGATGCGTTACCGGAATGCCCGCATAAGCCGGGCCAGCGATGGATGAGCTGATTCCTGGAACGATTTCAAACGCCACGCCTGCATCTGCAAGCTCTGCTGCTTCTTCACCACCGCGGGCGAAAATCATCGGGTCGCCACCTTTTAAACGTGTGACGATTTTTCCAGCCTTCGTGAAATCGACAATGATCTGGTTGATCTGATCTTGTGGCACCGCGTGATCTTTCGCGCGTTTTCCGACATAGATTTTTTCGCAGCCAGGTTTGGTCCAACGAAGTAACTCGGGACTGCTGAGCGCATCGTAAACGAGCACATCTGCGATTTCGATGCACTCCTTTGCGCGAAGAGTTACAAGACCGAGGTCGCCGGGCCCGGCACCGACTAGATAGCAAATTCCTGTGGATGTCATTTGAGAGATTGGAAGAGTTTGAGAGCTGCTTGGATGGGATCGGAGTCCGTGGCGGAACCGATTTTAGGTTTCCCGCCGGTTTCTGGAAACACGCGGGCGTGAAGATGAATTTGTGAGTCCGTTAGATGAGAATAGACGCCGACCGGTGTGTGGCAGCCACCATCGAGCAAACGCAGGAACTCGCGCTCCGCGGTGATCTTGATCCACGTTTCAGCATGGCCAATTGATCGTGCGATATCAAGTGAGCGAGCATCGCCTTTGCGGATTTCCAAACCAATCGCCCCCTGCCCTGCGGCTGGGAAAAAGATGTCCTCTGCAAGCCGCGTGCAAAACACCGGCGCCGATGCAGCGACGATCTCCTCATCGCTTTCAGGAAATTCCGAGATGAAACCCAACCTCACCAAGCCCGCCTCGGCGAGTAGGATCGCATCGTAGTCGTCGCCTTGGGCGAGCTTTTCAATCCGGGTCGGAACGTTTCCGCGTAAATCCACCAGCACTAGATCCGGACGGAGAAATTCGATCTGTTTTGCGCGTCGCACACTGCTGGTGCCGACTTTTGCTCCTGCTTTCAAAGCTGACAACCCGCCCGCTTGTTTGGTCAGCAATACATCGCGAACTGGAGCCCGCTCCAAGGTCGCGGCTAATTCGAATCGATCATCGATGACAGTTGGCATGTCTTTCAAACTGTGCACCGCTATATCCACCGAACCATCAGCCAGCGCCTCTTCGAGCTCTTTGATGAACACGCCTTTATCAAACGTGCCCTCGGCTTTGGCGACATTGGCGAGTGAAACATCCGTCCGACGATCGCCCGTGGTTTTGATGATCTGGCGACTGATCGATATTTCCGAAAATTTGGCGGACAACAAGCCTTCCGTGGTGGTTGCCTGCACCAAAGCCAGTTCACTGCCCCGGGTGCCAATGATGATTTCTGTGCCTGATCTACTCATGAATTCGCGCTGCGCGCCCTCTCCATGCCGTTGGGAAGGGTTTGTTGCAAGGCTAAGTAATCTTAAAACAGCACTTAAAACTGCGGTTTAGGGTAGTTATGGGCTATTCGTTAAACGATGACAGGTCATTTCCCGATTTTCGCTTCGTTTGTAAGCTATTTCGCTGCTTCCCGCTCTCCCATAGCGAGTGCGTTCGACGTAATGCCTCACGAGGTTTGGGTTGTTCGTAAAAATGGTTTCCGTTTTAGGCATATTCTGGATCCCTTCCCTTATTATTTGGGGTCAGTCGCGATGGATTCTCTAGCTTGTTAGTCCATAGGTTCATCGAGGGCAAACAAGACCCTGGTTAGAGATCCGCCGAGGCATGTGGTAGAGTTCACTCGTTTGACTTCGCCAAGGTTACAAAAGACTACTCATTGACGATTGAACATTGTTGATTGGGGCTGCGCTTCACTCCGCCTTAGCGGTAGGGACTTCGTCAGATTATTTTAGGTTCGCCAGCACTCACACTGCTTTGTGGATTTTTGATCTATATCCGCTAGAATTGTACCCTTTTGGGTAATTTCCCGATTGGAAAACTTCTTGCAAACCGAGCCCAAGCACCATAATTCGACTATCCCATCGTTTTTGACGGAGTGGGTTTTAAAACGAGATTCTTATGAAGTTAGGCAAACTGCTCGATACTGATCGCATCCTTCTGGATATGAAAGCGACTGAGCATTTGCCTGCCATTATTGAACTTGTGGACTTACTGACCGAGCGTGGAGACATTCCGAAAAGCAGCTATGACGAGACCTTGAAAGCTCTCGAAGAACGCGAAGCACTGATCAGCACAGGCATCGGCTCTGGCGTTGCGATCCCACATACGTTCTCTGATGCTATCGATAAAGTTGTTGCGATTTTCGGTCGATCCAAAGAAGGAATCAACTTCCAGGCGCTTGATGATGCCCCTGTTCATTTAATCATTTTATTCATTGTTCCAAGCAAAGACTACCAACTTCATCTCCGTACCCTCGCTGCGATCGCGAAAATGTTGACCAACTGCGAGGTTCGCCGCCGACTCGCCGCCGCCGCCACCCGCGACGAGATCTTGGAGATTCTCGATCCCAAGGCCGTCAGAACAGGTGCCGACAAAGAGCCTTGCTGAAATAGATCCAACGATCTTACCTATTTCCGGCCAGCTTCCTCATCAGCTTAGATTTATAAATCGAACCGCGGATGGACGCAGATGGACACGGATAAAATATAGATTTTTAAAATTCTCTTCCATCTGCGTTCATCCGCGTCCATCTGCGGTTCAAATTTCTTCATATTCTTGTTCAGTTTTTCCCCATGACCCTCCTTCAAAATCTCGAATCCCGCCTATCTAAAGCCCTTGAAACGGTTTTAGGTGAACCGACCCAACCCAATCTCATGACCGCAGCCGATCTCCGTTTCGGCGATTACCAGAGCAACTCCGCGATGGTTCTAGCGAAGCGGATGAAGACCAATCCGCGTGCTCTTGCTGAGCAAATCCTCGCTGCGGTCGATATCAATGGGCTAGCCACGGCAAAAATCGATGGCCCGGGTTTCATCAATTTCACCATCCTCCCAGAAGCCTACGCGGCCCATGCGGAAAGTTTGCTGAAGGATCCCCGTCTTGGCACGCCTGAGATTGGAAAAGGCAAACGCATCGTGGTGGATTTCTCCGCACCCAATGTCGCCAAGCCCATGCACGTCGGGCATATCCGCTCGACGATTATTGGCGATTCTCTTGTCCGCATCGCACGTTACCTGGGTTTTGAGGTCATAGCCGACAACCATATCGGTGATTGGGGTACGCAGTTCGGGATGATCCTACATGGTTGGAAAACCCGCTTGGATCACGAGGCGCTCACGTTAGATCCAATCAAAGAACTCGTCCGTGTCTATCGCGAAGTTAACTCCGCCACAAAAGACGATCCTGCAGTTCTGGAAACCTGCAAAAATGAGCTAGTGAAGCTCCAAGCCGGCGACTCGGAAAACCTCGCCATCTGGCAACAATGCATCGATGTTTCAAAATTCGGGCTTCAGAAAATTTACGATCGCTTGGATGTAAAATTCGATCACTGGCTGGGCGAAAGTTTCTACAACGACATGCTCGCGGGCTTGGTGGATGAGTTTCTCGAAAAAGGTCTCGCCCGTGAAAGCAATGGCGCGGTCTGCATTTTTTCCGACGAAACCAAAGACCCCAGCCAAGACCCGTTCAAAGTCTACCGGGAGGACGGCTGGACTGATAACCCTGCCATTATCCGCAAGGCCGATGGCGGATTTCTCTACGCCACCACCGACCTCGCCACTATCCAATACCGCATCGATACCTGGAATGCCAATCAGGTTTGGTATGTCGTCGGAGTCCCTCAACAACTCCATTTCCGTCAGCTTTTTGAAGCCGCACAACGCTGGGGAAAAACCGGCGATTTCCGCCACATCTCCTTCGGTTCCATTCTCGGTGAGGACAGAAAACTCATGAAAACCCGCTCCGGAGATAGCGTCGGCCTGACCGATGTGCTCGAAGAAGCGGTCGAACGCGCCGCAGCAGCCATCGCCGAAAAGAACCCAGAACTCCAAGGCAAAGAAGCCGAAGAGGTCGCCGAAATCGTGGGGATCGGCGCGGTTAAATTTGCTGAACTTTCCCAGAATCGGCTTACCGATTACGTGTTTGCATGGGATCGGATGCTCGCTCTCCAAGGGGATACCGCGCCTTATCTTCAGTATTCGAGTGTCCGGATTCGTTCCATTTTCCGGAAACTAGAGGGTGAATTCGATGCTACCAAAGTTGCTATCCAGTTAGAAAAATCCGAGGAAATCCACCTCGCCCGTCTCCTTGCGCGTTTTGGCGAGGTTTTGCCCATGGTGATTGAGGATTACCGCCCCAACCTGCTGGCTAACTACTTGTTAGAGCTTGCCCGCGCTTTCCACTCCTATTTCGAGGCATGCCCCGTCTTGAAATCCGAGGAACCCCTCAAATCCAGCCGACTCGCCCTCTGCAAGCTCACCTCCACCATCCTAGAACAAGGCTTAGGCCTCCTTGGCATCCGCTGCCCAGAACGCATGTGAAGATTTAGATGCCAGAGGCAAGAAGCCAGATACCAGAGATAGTGTAGCTTTTTCAATTTCCATCTGGTCTCTGGATTCTGACCTCTTGCATCTAGTTTAAGATTGCACTTTTGTAAGCACATATAAAAGATACTGGAATGTTCCCCTTTTACGTCATTGGACACAAAAATCCCGATACCGATGCGGTTTGTTCTGCAATCGGGCACGCTGCGTTGCTTCGTGCCAGTGGTGATGAACCCAATGCGATTGCGGCACGATGTGGCGATGTTTCACAACGGACCAAATGGGTTTTAGAAAAAGCGGGCTTTGAAGCTCCTGAGCTTTTGACTGACGCGCGTACCACTGCTGGCATGATCTGCAGACGCAAGGTCATTTCCGTGCGCCCTTCCGATACTTTCTTAGTCGCCTATACTCGGATGCTAGATGCATCAATCCGTTGCGTGCCTGTCATCAATGACGATGGCACGGTCGCTGGAATGCTACAATACATCAACCTGCTCAAACTTCTCCTTCCTGCGAATACCGAGGGCATCAGCGTCCGGACCGTTCACGCCTCGCTCAACAACCTCGCCAAGACTCTTGATGCAGAGAGTCTTGGTGCCACGATTTGCGATCAAGACGCAGAGGAAGATCTCATCCTTCTCGTCGGTGCGTCTTCACAAGACACGGTCAAAATTCGTCTCGATCAAGCGATTGCTGATGGCAATATCGGAAATTTCCTCGTGATCTGCGGAGACCGACCCATCGTCCAACGTCTTGCGATTGAGTCGGGTGCACGTGCTTTGTTGGTGACTGGACAAAATGCCGTGTCGAATGAAATCAAAGATTACGCCATTTCCAAAGGCACGGTCGTTCTGCGTTGCCGTCAGGACACCGCCAGTGCGAGCACTCTCATTCGCTGCTCACGCACGGTCCGCCACGTGATGGAAAGCAAGTTCATCTCAGTAAACGCCAAAGAACCCGTTTCCAAGATCCGCAAGGCGCTCGTCTCTGTTGATCAAGACCTGTTTCCTGTCATGGAAGCTGGCGCGGATGGAATGATAGGCGTTATCGCCAAGTCTGACCTCGTCGATCCGCCTAAACTTCGCTTCGCCCTCGTTGATCACAACGAATACGCACAAGCCGTCACCGGCATCGAAGAAGCGACGATCACCGAAGTCATTGATCACCACCGTTTATCCGGCGATCTTGTTTCGCGCGAACCGATTCGTTACCTCAACGAACCTGTCGGCTCAACCTGTACCCTAGTCGCTCGTAAATTTTTCCACAGGGATCTCATCCCTGCACCCGGAGTCGCGCTCTGCCTCTGCGGCGGGATCGTCTCCGATACCTTGTGTCTAACATCTCCAACCACCACAGCGCTCGATAAAAAAATGCTGACTTGGCTCAGTGGAATCGCAAAAGTCGATGCTAAAGAATTTGCCGAGGAGTTTTTCGCGGTTGGTTCACTCATAGCAAACGGCACCGCCGCGGAAATTATTAACACCGATCGCAAAGAATTTAACGAGCAGGGATTATTTATCAGTGTTTCTCAGGTCGAAGAACGTGATCTTCACGGCTTCAAGGCTCGTCGCGAAGAGTTAGAAAAAGCCCTACGTGATCTCCAGTTCGAAAAAGGCTATAACATTGCGGTTCTTGTCGTGACTGATGTTGCGCTACTTAAGAGCATGGTGCTGGCCGTAGGTCCGGAAAAAATCATCGCCTCTCTACCTTTCAGCCGAATTGATGACACCCTCTACTCAGCTCCGGGTGTCGTTTCCAGAAAACGCCAGATATTCCCCGCCATCTGCGATGCGATTGAGCATGGCAGTAGGTAGGAAGAGTTCTTGGTTCTTAGTTGAGCTTCGCGCTGCATTTTTCTGCTAACTAGGAACAAGGAGCTAGGAACTAGAAAACCTCCCCCACCACACACGGCACAAGGATACCATCGCTCATGCCGTGGATTTTTTTCTTATCTGCTGGGACTAAAGTCGCCAAGCATCCGCCAAAGGTGGTTTCGCCCTGCTTATCGGTGAAGAAATAAGGACACAACCTCGCTCTGACCTCTAACATTTTTACTTCACCGTCCTCTGTGTATATTGGATGCATGAAGCGTCTACCTTCGTGAAATTCTTGCATCAGCCAAGGTTGTTCTCCGAATTGTGAAAGTGCGTATCCAATTTTTTCTTGCCACTCCGCGGCTGGTAAATCATGCCCGATAAACACTCCACGAGAACCCCAGGCGGTTTCGTGAAAGCCACTGATTTTTAAAACCAGCTGACGGTCTTTTTGAGAAAACTCTCCGACCTCAGCCCATGAATGCGCGTTGAGCCGCGGCAGCGCCGCATGTGGCGGCAGAGGCTCTGGATCCATGACCCAACCGAACGGAATCCATTCCCGTAATCTGCGCAGATGGTTTCCACGCAGGGCTTGTTCCCAGATTTTCTTCAGAGCTGGCGACCAGAACAAGGCGAGCCAGAGCTTGTCCTCCAGATGAGCTTTAAAGGGCGGTGTGATACTCGCCTCGCCTCTAGCCGATTTTTCCGCGAGATTTCGTGCGTAAGGCATCGACTCCCAATCGAACAATTCAAAAAACCGATACATCTCTTTTCCGCATTCTTCGTATTCCTCGGCGTTTTCAACTTTCCAATCCGCACCTAACTGCTCTGCCAGCCAAGTCATCTCGGCTCGATAATCCATCGCTTCGTCCGAAACCAAAATATCCCCACCTTCAGGCATCAGCTTTCGAAATCCATCGATCATCCCATTCGCACCACCCAACACCTCGTAACCTGCCTCTGCATATGTTTTGGAAAGCCAAGCAGTAATCCCCATTCCGCCCGGCACGCTATCGAGCTCGGAGACGGCGAAATGTCCTTTCGCTAGAATCAGATCAGGACGGATCACTCGGGGAAATTGATCCACCATCCCGGGAGCACGTTGCAACGCGGCCAGCCAATCGGGCTTACCTTCATCTAACAACTCCGCCAACCACGAGTCGATATTACCTGTCGCAGAGCGGCGATAAAGGATATCGCAGGCTTGTTGGAATTTCGCCAGTGGATGACCCATAGCCATCATTTCCTTGGCCTCCGCTGCACTCAGCTTCAGCGGCTCAGGCGACCATTGCCAGTTCCCGCCACCAAACAACCCACCTTCCGGCAGGTTTTTCCTCAAATCATTCAATGCAATCGCCACGCCCCAACTTCAGCCTAGGAAAGGATTTTTGCAAGTCGGCTCTGAAAATCGTAGGGTTAAGGGTTTGCTTTCACCGCGGAGGCGCAGAGGTCGCAGAGGGTCGCAGAGTTTTTAAATTATAGTCTAAATTTTATATGATTATTCATTATACGGGTAAAGGCTTCATCAGTCTGGCTCTGCGTCCCTCTGCGACCTCTGCGCCTCCGCGGTAAAAAGAAACCCCAACTGCCCAAATTAAACCCAAATGCTCACCATTGACCTCCGGCCCGTTTTCGTCTCATTCTCCCACCCGTGAGTCTGAATCTTGTCGAGCCATCTCTGGAAGCCTTTGAATCGTTTTCTAAAAAAGGAAACGTGGTTCCAGTCTATACTCAGCTTGCGGCCGATTTCGAGACTCCTCTCTCCGCTTACCTGAAAATCCGCGATGCGAAGCATTCTTTCCTTCTAGAATCGGCGGAGGCCACGGATAAGGGCGGGCGCTGGTCGATTATTGGATCTGGGCCAAAACGGATTTTCACGGCCTACGGCAAAGAAATCACCATCACAGAAGGCAGCAAGTCACATAAGATCACCGCACCTGATGATGTGCTCGCCGCACTTGAGCGCGAGATGAAACCCTTCCACCCCGTTTCCAATCCAGCTCTCCCTCCTTTTTCCGGCGGCATGGTCGGCTACCTCGCCTATGATGCGGTGCGTCAGTTCGAACCCACTCTCGGCGATTCGCCACCGGATTCCCTAGGCATTCCTGATGCCTTGTTCATGCTCGCTGATACTCTGCTAGTTTTCGATCACCGCCTGCGCCGTTTGCAGATCATCGCAAACGCATTTCTCGATGAACATCCATCACCCGCAGATGCTTATGCAGAAGCATCGGGACGCATCGCGGCCATCATCGAAATCCTCGACCGCCCACTTCATGTACCCGCACTGAATGGTTTGGTAAAAATCATTGACGAACCCGCTGTTTCTAACACCACGCAAGCCGAATACGAACAAATGGTGCGCGATGGCAAAGAATTCATTAAAGCCGGAGATATCTTCCAATTCGTCCCCAGCCAACGTTTCACCACTGACTTCGACCAATGCCCAGTCGATCTCTACCGCGCCCTCCGCCACGTTAACCCATCACCTTACATGTTTGTGTTAGAAATGGGCGACTTCGCGCTCGTCGGTTCCTCACCTGAAGTACACGTCCGTTCCATCCATGGCCGCATCGACATCCGCCCGATTGCCGGCACACGTTGGAGAGGAAAAACCCAGGAAGAAGATGATGCGTTAGCAGCTGAACTTTTAAACGATCCTAAAGAACGTGCAGAACACCTCATGTTGGTTGATCTCGCTCGCAACGATGTGGGTCGTATCGCAAAACATGGTAAAGTTAAAGTCGACGATTTTATGATCATCGAGCGTTACAGCCATGTCATGCACATCGTTTCTAATGTCACTGGCGAGCTCGATCCATCACATACCGCCTACGATGTTCTGCGTGCAACTTTCCCTGCCGGAACGGTTTCCGGTGCGCCCAAAATCCGCGCGATGCAGATCATCAACTCGCTCGAAAAAAACAAACGCTGTGCGTATGCGGGAGCGGTGGGTTACTTCGGGTTCGATGGTTCACATGATTCCTGCATCACCCTCCGCACTTGTCTCCTGAAGGACGGTAAAGCCCACGTCCAAGCTGGGGCGGGAGTCGTTGCCGATTCCGATCCGACCTACGAGTATAACGAGACCGTCAATAAATCCAAAGCCCTCCTCCGCGCCATCGCCCTAGCAAAAACATTAAAGGCGTAATGCACCCTCTATCTTGAGGTTTAAAATTTAAAGTTATAAGTTTTCAACACATGTTACTCATCCTCGATAACTACGATTCCTTCACCTACAATCTCGTCCAATATTTCGGCGAACTAGGCGTTGAGATGAAAATTTTCCGAAACGATGTCATCACGGTGGATGACGTAAAAAAACTCGCGCCCGAAAAAATTTGCATCTCACCCGGCCCGTGCACACCAAACGAGGCAGGCATTTCTCTCGAACTCATTCGCCAGCTAGGTCCCACCACTCCTATTCTTGGTGTATGTCTTGGCCATCAATCGATTGGCCAAGTCTACGGAGGCGAAGTTGTCCGCGCGGATCGTTTGATGCATGGCAAAACTTCCCCCATTTACCACAATGGCAGCAGCGTGTTCGCTGGCTTACCCAATCCTTTCGAAGCCACTCGCTATCACTCCCTTATCGTCAAACGCGAGACTTTACCTGATTGCCTTGAAATCACCGCATGGACTGCAGAAAACGAAATCATGGGACTGCGCCACAAAGATTATCCCGTCCACGGTGTACAGTTCCACCCCGAATCCATACTCACCGAGAACGGCAAGCAGATGTTAGAAACGTTTTTAAAGCTGTAGCGGCGATCTTCGGTCTCCGTCTTAGACAAATCAAAAATCCGATATCATCAATCATCAATCGTCAATCTACCTGAGCTTATACAGAGCTAGCAATCATCCGTCAGATCGTTCGGTTTGATTTACGAATGACGATTGATGATTGTTGATCTGTAAGAATTCACCTATTAATGTCTCGTTTTTATCTACCTCCCAACGCTTGGACCGAAACGCCTTTCCTTCAAGGCGACGAAGCAAAGCACCTCGCCCAGGTGCTTCGCATCCAACCCGGCGCAACGATCACGGTCTTCGATGGCTTAGGAAACTTTGCAGAAGCTCGAGTGCTTTCCGTTTCCAAACAACGGGTCGATCTCATGCTAGAGCTTACCCAATCGAAACCGAATTCTCTTCCTCAAATTACGCTTGTTCAAGCCATCCCCAAAGGAAAAAACATGGATTGGATCGTACAGAAAGCAGTCGAGCTTGGAGTCTCAAAAATCCAACCGATTGTGACTCACAATACCATCGTTTCACCCGGCGATGAGAAAGCAGAGAAATGGCGCCGAACCGCACTGGAAGCATGTAAACAATGCGCCCAATTCACGATTCCCGTCATCGAAGATCCCATGACATTCGATGCATGGCTGAAATCCCCTGATCGATCGGAGCTGAAAATCATCGCCTCACTTGCCGAATACCCACAAAATTTCCGTGAAACCCTTGCCGCTCATCCAAAAATCGAAACGATATCTATATTAGTCGGACCCGAGGGTGATTTTACCCCCCATGAAACACAAGCAGCTCTCACAGTTGGCTATATCCCCGTCACCCTAGGAGACCTTGTCCTCCGGGTCGAAACCGCCACCCTATTCTGCCTCTCCGCGGTGCGCTTTCATTACCTTTGAAAAAGCAAATATTCACTTCAAAATCACGTCGTAAAAGTGAATGGTGAAGAGTGAAGAGTGAAAAAATTCAAGATACTATCAATGTTTATTCCTCTATATCTCCTTGGTTTTAAACAAGCTATGTGAGACCCTGCCTGATTTTATCAGCCAGCTCTTCTTCGCTCTTCTCCATTCACTCTTCACCATTCAAACCCTCTTTCCCCTTGACCGTATACCTTCCACGGTGTTCGTTCCCCACACAAATGTCTGGCCAATCACCAACATCCAAACTTTGGGTCCGCGAGGTTCTGAAATCAAAACTCCACCGTGCCGTCATCACCGAGGCCGATGTGGATTATGAGGGCAGTATTGAAATACCCCGCGACCTCATGGACGCTGCTGATTTATGGCCTGGTGAAAAAGTCCTCGTTGCATCCATCACCACGGGTGCTCGCCTTGAAACCTACGTCCTCGAAGGCCCTCCACGAACTGGTAAAATCCTCATCAACGGCGGCGCTGCCCACCTGATCAAGAAAGGCGAACGTGTTGCCATCATGGCTTTTGGTTACTCAGATACCCCAATCAAACCAAAGAATCTACTTCTTGGCGATGATAACGAGATTTTGCAGGAACGATAAATATCTCTATTAAAAAGTTGGGGATCACCTCGCTGAGTTGGCCGTGTTTCTGAGAGGATGGCGTTAAATGGAGATCACACGTCTGAGAGATGAATCGCACTCTAGATTTTTAATGGGGCGACATGAGGGGGCGACTCTAACCCCCAGCAAATTTCTCCAATCTTTCTCCTTTCCACCGGCAAAAACTCGCTTAGTAGTAATCCAGATGAAAAACATCTATCTAACAGATATCGAAGTGATGGGAAAACTCGCAAGAGTTCAATTCTCCAACACGCTGCCCGGCCCCAAACCCATTTCACTTATTGGAACGCTTAGTCGTGATGGCCAAACCAACCTGGCTCCGTTCTCCACAGTCACCCACCTCGGCTCGAATCCAGCTCTGATCGGCTTGGTCTCTCGCCCAGATATGGTGGACCGACACACACTCTCCAACATCCTCGAAACCCGTTGTTACACGATCAATCACGTCCATTCCGGAATCCTCGATCAGGCACATCATTGTTCAGCGCGATACCCACGCGAGACTTCCGAGTTCACTGCCACCGGCTTGACTCCTCACTTCGAACCCGGGATCGCCGCTCCCTTCGTGGCCGAGTCGCGGTTCCGCTTCGCACTCGATCTGGTCGAAACGATTCCGATCACCGCGAACGACACGATCCTCATCGTCGGTAAAGTTCGATTGGTGCAGCTCCCTGAAGAACATCTCGCAGCCGATGGCTCGGTCGATCTCACTGCCATCGGTTCACTGGCCTCCACAGCTCTCGATACCTATTTTGAACTCAGCCAGCCAACACGCCTACCCTACGCAAAAGCCAAGAATACCCTGTAACCCGCCGCCCTATGTCATCTGCCACGCTCATTTTTCCTCATCAGCTTTTTGAGAATCATCCCGCTCTGGCAAAAGGAAGACCCATCTATCTAGCCGAAGATCCATTGATGTTCGGAAACGATCCTCATCATCTGGTCGCTTTTCACAAACAAAAACTCGTCCTGCACCGTGCATCGATGCAGGCCTACGCGGAAGAACTTCGTGCGCAAGGGTATGAGGTGATCGTCATTCCTCACACTCTTGATTACCGCAATAATCTCCCCAAAAAACTAACTGAAATCCACCTCGCCTATCCGCACGATTTCATTCTCGAAAAACGATTGGATACCTTTGCAAAAGCGCGCGGAGTTTCAATCCACATGCATCCATCGCCCGCGTTTCTCTCTCCACCGGAGTTTCTCGAAGAACATATCGCCCGCCGTAAAAAACCGTTCATGGCTTCTTTTTATCAAGCACAGCGAAAACGCATGCGGATTCTCATCGATGCCGATGGCAACCCGACTGGAGGTCAATGGTCATTTGATGAAGACAATCGCAAAAAACTTCCCAAAACATTCACCCCACCCTTCGCGCCGAAAACCCCGCACAACCCCCACGTCATAGCCGCGATTACACACATCGAAACCCATTTTCCTAACAACCTGGGAAACACCAAGACCTTTCGCTACCCCGTCACCCGCGACGATGCCAAAGCTTGGCTGAAAACTTTTATCAAAGAACGCTTCCAAGACTTCGGCATCTACGAAGACGCCATCTCCACCGAACACGCTTTCATCCATCACTCCGTCCTTACTCCGATGCTGAACATCGGATTGCTGACGCCTCAGGAAATCGTCGATGCCGCGCTCGCTCATCAGGATCATGTTCCACTCAACTCCCTCGAAGGATTCATCCGCCAAGTCATCGGTTGGCGGGAGTTTATGCATGGAGTCTACCTCCATCGTGGCACGGAAATCCGGAATCTCAATTTTTTCGGGCACACTCGACCCATCCCGAAATCTTTCTACGACGCCACCACCGACATTCCTCCCATCGACCGCATTATCCGCCAGCTTCACGACGAAGCCTACTGCCACCACATTGAGCGACTCATGATACTTGGAAATTTCATGCTTCTGTGCCGATTCGATCCCAACCAAGTCTACAAATGGTTCATGGAACTTTTTATCGACGCCTACGATTGGGTGATGGTTCCCAATGTCTACGGCATGTCTCAGTTCGCAGATGGCGGAACCTTCACCACCAAACCCTACATTTCCGGATCAAATTACGTCCTGAAAATGTCCGATGAAACCAAAGGCCCATGGACTGAAATCTGGGATGCCTTGTTCTGGACCTTTGTAGGTGATCATCAAGAACTCTTCTTAAAAAATCCACGCTCATCCATGATGGCGAGGAATTGGCAGAAATTTTCTGAAGTGAAGAGACAAAAGCTGTATGAAATTGCTGAGGAATTTCTCAGTCGAATGGAAAAGGATTAACCGCAAGGATCGCAAAGAGCACAAAGAAAGATGGGAATCGAAACCCTTAGAGTTTTTCATTTTGTGAGGGTAAATAATACCAACGATTTTTTACTTTCAAATTTATGTAAAATCTCATCCCTCTTTTATCCCCTCTAACAAATGAAAGACATCAATTCTCTTTGTAATCTGATAAGACAAACCTCCTACGACATTCACGTTTATCATGGGCACGGGCATCTGGAAAAAGTCTATGAGAACGCTTTAGCCCATCGGCTCCACAAACAAGGCTTAATTGTCGAACAACAGGCACCTATAAAAGTCTACGATGAAGACGACACGTTGATAGGAGATTACTTTGCAGATATACTCGTTGATAATCATTTAATCCTCGAATTAAAGACAGCTAAAAACCTATGCATGTGCATGAAGCTCAAATTCTAGGCTACCTCAAATCATCAAAACTCGAACACGGATTATTGATTAATTTTGGATCTTATAAATTCCAGATACAAAAATTTGCATTAAAGCAAGAAACTCAGAAATTTCCTTATGGGGATTAAATTTTATTAAGCGAAAGGGTCGCAAAGAGCAGAAAAATTCATTAGCATTAAGCATCATTAGATAAATCCAAATCCACCTTCTTTGCGTTCTCTGTGCTCTTTGCGGTTAATTTTCTTAATCTCTCAGTAATTACCATTCTCACACCCAAAAATAGCTTCAAATTTTCCTCCACTGCCCCTAACTACCCGCATGCGCTTTGCTATTTGTAACGAGACTTTTCGTGATCACGACTTTGCAGGAACTTGCGCAGAAGCGGCTCGACATGGTTATACAGGTCTCGAAGTCGCGCCTTTTACCCTAGGAAACCCAGAAAGTCTCACGATTCTTGAAGCAGAGAAATACGGCTCCATTGTTTGCGATCATGGACTCGATATGGTGGGTTTGCATTGGTTGTTAGCTAAAACCGAAGGCTATCATTTAACCGATCCTAATCCCGCAACATCCCAACGCACGTTTGACTACGCTCGAAGACTTGCAGAAATTTGTGCAGCTATGGATGGAAAGATCATGGTCTGGGGAAGTCCACAGCAACGCACCCTCGCGCCTGAATGGTCGCGGACAGATGCCGATTTACGTTTCGTCGATTTCTTTCAACGTCTCTCCCCTCACCTTGCCGACTTGGATGTGACAGTTGCGTTCGAATTTCTCGGTCTAAAGGAAACCAATTTCATCAACACTGCAGAAGAAACAATTTTACTATTAGAGAAAATTGATTCACCAAACGTCCGTCTGCATCTCGATGTGAAAGCCATGTCAGCAGACAGTAAACCCATCGCACAGATCGTCCGCGATTCCCTACCGTGGACCGCTCACTTTCACGCCAACGACCCAAACCTCCGCGGCCCGGGGATGGGTGATGTGGATTTCCCAGCCATCGCCGCCGAACTCATCCGAGGTGGTTATGACAAATGGGTATCGGTCGAAGTGTTCGATACCACCATCAGCCCAGACACGCTGGCTGCGGAGAGCATGAAGCATCTCCGTGCCGCTTTTGCTTAATCTTCAGGTAATGGCTTGCCTTTAGTTTCAGGCAGGAATGGAAGCACAATGATCCCGATTAAGAAAATAAGGCACATCCATGACGCCGCATCGCGGAAAGCATCGATTTTGGCAACGGATTTAAGGGCACCAAGTGCTGCATCAGTAATGCCTTCCGGAGCATTTTTCTCAGCAAGCGCTTGGGCTTTTTTTCCAAAACCTGCAGCAAGTGCACCAAGAGTAAACGGACCGAGGGCAGCAAAGTAACGACCTACGTTGTAACAGAACGATACACCAGTCGCACGGAGGCGAGTTGGGAAAAGTTCTGGTAGATAGATAGAGAAGCCTGCAAATACTGAAAGTTGGAAGAAGCCCATTAATGGAGCCATCCAAAGGATATCCCAGCGTCCATTGATCTTTCCAATCATTTGGAAGACGAAGACAGTTACCAAAAGAGCTCCTGTAAAAAACACCGCAAAAGCCTTTTTTCGTCCGAGTGCCACAGCAACCCGAGTGAAAATTAGCATTCCTGCAAATGCACCTGCGTTGAATGCAAGTAGATTTAGTGACATCCAAAGCTGCTTGCCTTTACTAATTTCTTCAGGTTTTGCTCCAGCCTCAAGCAAGTTATGCGAGATGATATCGCCAACTAAGTCTGAAGAAAATACACCAATACCCCAGAGTCCAATCACGCCCGCACATGATAAAACCATTCCAAGCAGGGCATGCTTGAGCCACAATGAATGACCAAACAGATCACGATACGAACCCGAACGCTTACCTTCAGCTTTCGCTTTATCTCGGGATTGCGTCCAAGATTCCGGTTCTTTCATCCGAAGCTGAATCGTCGCTACAAGGAATGCCGGAAGTGCTCCGATGACAAATAGCCATTTCCAGTAGTTATCATTATCACCGAGAGCAGTCAGTGCAATGGTAAGGCCTATGAAACCAGCAGCACAGTTACCCACTGCAGAGAACGACTGAAGTACTCCAAGTGCTCGTGGTCTAACATGACCCGGCACGGTGTCAGCAACCAATGCTACAGCGAGACCAAACACACCGCCTACGCCGAGACCAGTGATGAAACGATAAACCGCGAAATCCGTAAAACTTTGCGAAAGTGCGGAGAGACCTGTTGCGATTGAATACAGTAGAACCGTGACCGAAAGCATTTTAGCACGACCGTAACGATCGCCTAAGGAACCGAAAATCATGCCTCCGGTTGCCCAACCTAATACGAAAATGGAGGTGGATAGAGCTCCCGCCTGAATCGGAAACTTACCAAACAACATCATGTCCTGCTTAGCCCCAAGCAACGCGTCCATTGCGGGTTTGCGAGCCAAGTTGAAAAGTTGCTGATCCAGGCAATCGAACAACCAAGCTAAGGTTGCGACGATGAAAACCAGACGTTGATAGGGTTGAAGTTGTGACCACCAGTTATCATTGGGATTCGGGGATTTTTCAGCGGGAATGGACATATCTTTATGGATTGAAATCTGAAAGACTCCAACGACAGAACCCCCAACCCGCAAGCATTAATTCAACTTTCTCGCCCACAACCTTGGAATGACAGAAGACCCATAATCTTCTCACCTCCGTACTTGCACATTCTAACCTGATCCTAAATGATTCGCATATGGATTATGCCACCGAAACAGAAGTCGCCGATGCAGCCAAACACCTTCGTTCCCTTGAAAAAGGGCTAAATGAGATTCTCTTCGGTCAGGAAGAAATTATCAGCCTCGTTATTACCGGTATCCTTGCCCGTGGTCACATCCTTTTAGAAGGTCTGCCAGGCCTTGGAAAAACCGAGCTCGTCAAAGGTCTTTCGAAACTTCTTCACCTCGAAAACAAGCGCGTCCAGTTCACTCCCGACCTTCTTCCGGGTGATATCACCGGAAACCCCATCCTTCAGGAAATCGATGGTCGACGAGAGTTCGTTTTCCAACCCGGTCCCTTGTTTGCAAACATCGTCCTCGCTGACGAAATCAACCGCGCCTCGCCAAAAACCCAGTCGGCCTTGCTTGAGGCGATGCAAGAACGCCGCGTCACGGTGCTTGGAAAAACCCACGAGCTTCCCCTGCCGTTTTTCGTTCTCGCCACCCAAAACCCCATCGAGCTCGAGGGAACCTATCCACTCCCCGAGGCGCAGCTTGACCGTTTCCTTTTCAAACTCGAGATCACTCGTAACAATGTTGATACCCTCCAACGCATCGTATCGCACCGCGAGCTCGGCACCGAACCGGAAGTCTCTGCGATCATGACAGCGGAAACTCTCGGCAACCTGCTGGGTTTGGTTCGCCGTATTTATCTTCCCGACGTTGTCGCAAACTACATCGCGCGATTGGTTGATTCCACCCATCCTGGCCAACACGAAGGCGCGAAACAAATCCGCTTCGGTGCCAGCCCGCGTGCCGCACTTGCGATGTCATCAGCCGCAAAAGCCCGTGCGCTCATCCATGGACGCTCCAATGCATCCTTCGAGGATGTAAAAGCGATCGCTCCAGCGGTTCTCCGTCATCGGATTGTGTTAGATTACCATGCGAAAGTCGATGGCCATACCTCCAACACGGTCATTGAAAATCTGATCAAACAAATTCCTTTCCAAGGTAACGCTACCCCGAAAAATCTCACCCCTGCTTAAATGAATCAATCAGCGAACCGGAACGATTTCCGGAAACTTTTCACGGCTGCGCTAATAATCGGAGCGATTCTGGCGAGCTTGAACCTCACTAATGCCCAAGAGGTTTTATTCCGTCAGGTTGCGGATAAGAAAACCGATACCCATGTTGAGGTTACCAGTTTGTTTTCAGATCCAAGCATAGGCGGTTATCATCCCGTAAGAGTTTTCATTTCCAACGGACAGCTTGTTAATCATACCATCCATCTCAATTTTCAGAGCTTCACATCTTACAATGGGTCCTTGTCTACTTCCTCCAGTTATTCTTTTGGTATAAAGCCAGGAGAAGTTGCTAGCTATGATATCCTTGTTCCGCTGACTGCACAAAATGGCAACAATTATTATGAGCAGTTCAAAGTCTCGCTCAGTGGAACCATGGGGAACAATGGTCACAACGATACGATCAGCTTTGGAGCTCATCACCCGTGTGTTCTTTTAAGTGACAAACTCCACGCACCAAACGCATCGGCTCTCGATTCCGAGGTGGCGACTCGTTCCTCTGGTCATCATAAGTATTCGGGAACCAGCGGATATTTTTCCTCCCGCTTTTCTCCGACTCAATTGCCCGATGATTGGCGAGCATACTCTGGTTTCGACTCCATTCTGATGACTTCAAATGATTGGATGTCCGTTCCTCCAGGCCCTCGCAATGCCATCATATCTTGGATGCGCCTCGGTGGGCAAATCATCATCTATGCCGATAGCTCAAGCAATCCAACCGCACTCGGATTACCAAGCGATACCAGTTTCGGAGAATACCTCATGAAGAACATCTCAGGAGATCGTCTCGATCCGAAGCCAACAGTGGATCTTGTATATAACAGAAAAATCAAAACCCGCATCACTGCTGCGACAAAAGATTTCAATACTTCATGGCCACTACAAAATTTACTCAATACCAAAGACTTCAATTCGATCTTGTTCATTCTCATCCTGATCATTTTCGGGATCATCGTTGGTCCTGTGAATCTTTTCGTCTTCGCTAAATCAGGACGGAGACATCGCTTGTTTATCACCACGCCGATTATTTCCATCGTGACCTCCCTACTCCTCATCGTCCTGATCATTTTACAAGACGGATTCGGTGGCGAAGGCAAACGCCTTGTCTTGATGGAGGTCCGACCCGATGAAAACCAAAACGCTGCGTTCATTCATCAGGAACAATTCTCACGCACCGGCGTAATGACATCACCAAGCTTCACCATCGAGGAATCCGCGCTATTCGTTCCTGTTCCTCTTCGAGCAAGTCGTTGGTCGCGCTTCACTGATTCGACCAGTTCAGGCAATTACGATATCCAGCCCACTGGAGGAAAACTATACGCAGCTGGCAGCTGGTTTCAGAGCCGCTCAGAACAAGGTCAACTCATCTCAGCCGTTGTTCCAACTCGCGGAAGGATAGAACTTGGCAAACAAGACGGCAGTATCGTTTCAAACTTCGATTTCCCCATCAAAACCCTTCTTTATCTCGATGACAAAGGACAATGGCATCGCGTCGAGAATCTAACCAAAGGCAAATCTTCTAAACTCATCTCTATCGATCCCACAATGATTCAGCCCATCCTCAATGATTTGAATCTGAAATTCACAGAGCGGAACAAAGCCTTCTTCAAAAAAGTTCAAGATCGCAAAGGGCACTACATCGCCATCACCGAAGACGCCCCGGGCATCGACACCCACTCATCCATCGACTGGGATACCACGACCATCATCACCGGACCCATCGTCCGCTAAATTTTAAATTCTAAACTCTAAACTTCAAGTAAGAGCTCAATGAGCAATACCGTTACGAAATCTAAACCTTACGATCTTGAGCAACGTACATATGCATTTGCGCTCGAAATTCGTATGTTTTTACGGCATACGAATTGGGATCCAGTTTCTTGGCCGGGTATCAAACAGGTCCTACGTTCTTCTGGATCGATTGCCGCAAATTATATTGAAGCCATCGAAGCTGTTAGTGAAACGGACGCTCTTTACCGCCTGCGTATTTCAAAAAAAGAAGCGCGTGAAACAGGACTATGGCTACAACTCATCAGTGATAGCAATCCCATCGACGAATCAATTCACCATTCAATTGAAGCGCTCATCTCCGAAACCAATGAGTTGGTTAAAATTTTTGCCTCAATCATTCGTAAAAAGTCCACACAAAGCCCTCTTCCTTGAGGTTTAAAATTTAAAGTTTAAAATTTAATGAGCGATCCTGCAATTCGAGTTCACAATCTTTACCGCTTCTTTGGTCCTTTGCAGGCTGTGAACGGTATATCATTTGATATCCCACACGGCTCCGTCTGTGGCTTTGTGGGTGCCAACGGCGCTGGTAAAACCACGACCATGCGTATCCTCGCAAGCCTTGACTACCCAACCATGGGTCACGCGGAAATCTGCGGGATCAATGTCATCCACCACCCCGCCGAAGTGCGACGATTGATCGGCTGGATGCCTGATCATTTCGGAAACTACGATAACATGACCGTCTTGGAATACCTCGACTTCTATGCGCGTGCTCTCGGCTACAAAGGTAAAGAGCGCCGTCAGCGCATCGATGAAGTGATGGAATTCACGGATCTCGTTCCTCTGGCAGACCGGTTTTCTAACAAACTATCAAAAGGCATGACACAGCGGCTTTGCTTGGGTCGCTCTCTTCTTCATGATCCCCAGGTCCTCATCATGGATGAACCCGCTGCTGGTTTGGATCCAAAAGCGAGGGTTGAACTCAAGCACCTGATTCGTGTTCTCGCAAAAGAAGGTAAAACCATTTTCATCTCCTCTCACATCCTCTCCGAGCTAGGTGAAATGTGCGATACCTTGCTGTTCCTGAATAACGGACGTATCGTTCACCATGGAGATTCCGAATCCCTGAAACAAACATCCGACTCACTTGGCGGCGTGCTATATGATGTTCAGTTGGATGGTGATCCACAGGCGCTTTCTGATTGGGCGATTCTTCAACCGAATATCGAATTGCTGGAATCCAGAAAAACCGGCGGACGGATCCGCATTGATACAGAGGATCCTGCAAAAGCGGCTGATGTTCTAGCACGCATGGTCAAAGACAACTTGCGCATCATCGATTTCCACCGTGAACAACGCAATCTTGAAGACGCGTTCATTGATATGCTTTCCAATATTGAAAAGGGCAAACTCGCCGTTAAATCCCCTCCTCCTGTTCCCCCATCTGCCTCGCCTCAAGCTTCACAACCACCCGCAGAAGAACCAGAGGCACTGATCTGAGTATTCCTAACTCTAAATATTTTTCTCATGAAAATTACATTTCCCGATGATTTCTCAGACCGCCTCTCGCCCATGCTTGTCAAAGAGCTGCGCCAAGGGCTGCGCACCAAAGCATTCATCGGGGTCTTTCTGGCGCTTCAGATCATCCTCGGCGTCATACTGCTCGGAGCTGTTAGCGTTTCCTCTTCTGATCAGGCAGGTGACACCATTTCGAACATCATCTTCATTTTCTTTTCCATCGCAGTGATGGTCATTCAACCCATGCGTGGTATGGGCGCCCTCTCCACTGAAATCAAAGACAACACGATTGATATGATGGTGCTGACCCGCCTGTCAGCGTGGCGCATCGTCGCTGGCAAATGGTCTGCCATCGTGAGTCAATCCGCACTGATTCTCGTCACGATCATTCCTTATCTCATCCTGAGATATTTCTTTGGTGGCATGAACCTCATCGGAGAAGTGGTCATGCTATTTCTGATTTTCATCACATCCGCCGCTCTCACCGCTATAACGGTTGGCCTATCTGCTTCAACATCCGTCATACTCCGCTCCATTCTGCCTTTGATTGGTATACCCCTTGGCACATACACATTATTCTTCGCCGTATTTGCCTATAGTAGCATGGGCGGCGGTGGCGGATCTTTGGTCGATTTCTGTTCATTAGAAACCGCCGACTCCAGGATAGGCGTCTCAATCTACATTGCAGCATGCATCTATTATAGTTTCTTCATGATATCCATTGGCACATCTCTCATCGCACCCTACGCGGAAAATTACTCCACCCTCCGCCGTATCATTTCTCTGCTTGTCACTGTAGCTGCTGCAATTATCGGGAGCATTTATGTTAATGATATCGAAATCATGATTGCTACATACTTTGCGATTTTCGCACCTATTTTCACCATCAGCCTCACCGAATTCGGAGCCATCGTTCCGCCGGTGATTGCAAAATTTAATCGATACGGATTCATCGGCAAACTCCTCGGCTTATTCCTACTCCCCACATGGGCGACAGGAGTTTTCTTTTGTTATATCCTCACACTTATCGCGGCCATATCGATGTTTTTCATTCCACATACCTACTACGATGCTGATGTATGGATCGTTGCATTGGGAATGATCTCATCCATGATTTTCCCTGCTATTTTGGTGAATATTTTCAAAAATAACGGCCCCGCACGGGTTTCGAATTACATCCTCATCACAGTAGCGACAGGCATTGTTTCCTTAACGCTCCTTGGCGTCGCTGAGTCTCTTTCCAGCAAAGGCATTCTCTGGCTTTTCGTCTGGTTACCGCCCGTATCGATGATTATGTCGGACAGTGGTGGCATCGATGAGGAAATGGTCCTAGCTGCGACAGCTGCATTCAATGTCATTTATTTCGTAATCTTTACCCTCATGGCGATTCGAAATCTCAGGCAATCGATCAATGAACTTAATCACAGCGGCTCATAATTTAATACACGCTCTTACTCACATGGAAACGATTCACGGCGCTCCTTCCTATTCCCTATCATCCGGTCTGGTCACACTTTACGTCACAAAAGACGGAGGTCATCTCGCACCAGTGAAATTCAAAATCGATGATCGCATCGTCTCTCCTTACGCACTTGCTCCCTGGCTACCAGATGAGATCGACCCCAGTTTACCCGTTCTCTTGAAAAGCCTGCGCGGAGATTTTCTCTGTCTGCCCTTCGGTCCGCAAGCAGGTGGTCCTCCACACGGAGAAACCGCAAATGCCGCATGGAAATTCGTTTCCCAAGATGATCATTCCCTCACTCTGGAAATCGAAGCTTCCGATGTCTCAGCGAAAATCACCAAAACGCTTTCCGTTCGCCCCGGCGAAACCGCGGTTTACCTAACCCATCACATCGATGGACTTGAAGGCGATTGGTCTTATGGAACTCATCCCATTCTGGATCTTTCCAACTTACCTGCTGGCTCCGCAAGGCTCAGCGTCTCCCCTTTCCGCTGGGCATCGGTTTATCCGGAATACTTTTCCAATCCCGCCGATGGCGCGCATCAACAACTCGAAATTGGCGCGATCTTTTCTGACCTATCAGAAGTTCCATTGGCCGATGGCGGGACGACCGATCTGAGCTATTACCCATCAAACGCCAAAAGCGACGATCTGGTGATGATGGTTTCCGAAGCCAGCACTCCAGAGCAACCCTTCGCATGGTCGGCTTGTGTGTTTGATGGCTATGTTTGGTTCGCACTGAAAAATCCAACCCAATTCCCAGCAACCATGTTCTGGCTTTCTAACGGTGGGCGTTCGGCCGCGCCATGGAACTCTCGCCACACTGCACGCATCGGAATCGAAGACATCTGCTCTCATTTCTGCGATAGCGTGGACGTCTCGCGCAAAGACCTTCTTCACAACCTCGGCATTCCTTGCACCAGAAATTTCTCAAAAGACCAACCCGTGACCTTGAAAAACATCCAAGCCGTCGCAGCAGTTTCCAGAAAATTTGGAAAAGTGGATTCCATCGTCCCTGTGAGCGAAACCGAAATCCGAATCACCAGTGAAAACGGCGATATGGTGACTGTGCCGTTGGATTGGAAGTTTGTGGTGGGGTGTTAGATTTATTTGAATCAGTTGAGAAGAATCACTGCATTTAGTGTCCGACTACCTCTTTAATAGAGGCGATCACATCATCTTTGGTTTCTCCTCTGAAGCCTTCTAGTGGTGTTGGCCCTGGTCCACATACATGACAGAAGTGAGTAAATATGGTTCCATCAGAGAATAATATTCCTAGAGTTCCTCCTCCTTTGTGGCTGTCTGTGCCCGTTATGATGTATGGCTCACCGTTTCCTGTTTTTCCCCAGTAATAATCATCAGGTAATTTTTGATGCAGGTCGTCTACATCTAATGACGAGAGAACTTTCTTAATTTGCTCTTCCTCCTTATAGCTGCCTTCTCCCTTAGGAGCTGGATCAATGCAAGAAAGCAACAATACAAATGGGATAGGTATATATACTTTTCCGATCATGACGTTATTCCACAACCAGTCGCGACGCAAAGCGATTGGTTGATTCTGCTGGAGCTGAGAATTGCGTCATTGGGGATTAGTAAATGAGCATGGTGTTGGGTTCAAAATGAAAGGCAATACACTTGATCTTCATTTACTGATGCAGCCGGCCGGAGGCACGGCTCTCCAATACAGCCGGCTGAAAGCACGGCTCTCCAGTACAGCCGGCCGGAGGCTCGGCTCTCCGGTTGGCGCGACTCTTCTATATAGGTCTTAACAAATAGCCAGCGACCCAGCCTTGTTTGCCGGTTTCATTTTCACACCAGTGCCAGCCGTGGATTTGTTGGCGTGAGGTAAGCTTGTCACCGCGTATGATTTTCAGGACGGTGGGATCGAAGGCTTTGGTAGCGGCCCAGCGGTCTTCGCCAAGTGGCTCCAGATAATCAGCTGGGACGTAGCCATTTCTACCTGAGGAATCGGTCGCCCAGATCCATCCCGGCCAGGCTTTATCTTCTGGGCCACTGGTTACTTCCTGACCTTCTTCAAGACGGATTGCCTGGGTGTTATTCTCCTCATAATCTGCATTCGCAGTGAAAACTTGGTTCTCCATGATCACTTCGCTTTCACTTTTTTGGAATCTTTTCCAGAACCACCATCCTTGTTAGATGTATCAAAAATCAATTCCTCGGTGCCTTCTTTACGAGTGACGCGGACTTTGTCTCCAGTTTTCACTGTGCCACGTAACAAGGCTTCGGCCAACGGATCTTCGAGGTAACGCTCGACGGCACGACGCATCGGACGCGCACCGTAATTTGGATCGAATCCTTTTTCGCTAAGCAGCTCTCTGGCATCCTCGGCAAGAATCATGTCGATCTGCTTTTCTTTCAAACGAGCGACAAGTTTCGAAACTTCCAAATCCACGATCTGATTGAGATCCACTTTTTCCAACATGTGGAACACCACGAGATCATCCAAACGGTTTAAAAACTCAGGTTTGAAATAGCGTTTCGATTCTTCGAGAATTTTTTCCTTCATTCCCTCGAAATCCGATTGATCCGCATTCATCGCACCGAATCCAAGCGAGGTCTGACGCTTGATGGTGGAAGCCCCGACGTTCGAGGTCATGATGATGATCGTGTTGCGGAAATCGATTTTACGTCCCAACGAATCCGTGACGGTTCCATCTTCCAAAATTTGGAGCAAGAGATTCATGACATCTGGGTGGGCTTTTTCAACCTCGTCAAACAACACCACTGAGTAAGGGCGACGACGAACTGCTTCGGAAAGCTGACCGCCTTCCTCGTAACCGACATAACCCGGCGGTGATCCGATCAATCGTGATGCGGTGAATTTCTCCATGTATTCCGACATGTCGATTTGGATGAGTGCTTCTTTGTCGCCGAACATGAAATCGGCGAGGTTTCTTGCGAGATAGGTTTTGCCAACGCCGGTTGGGCCGAGGAAAAGGAACGAACCGATCGGACGTTTCGGATCTTTTAGGTCGGCACGCGAGCGACGCAGGGCTTTGGAAATCGCGACAACGGCTTCGTTTTGTCCGATCACACGACCTTTCAGTTCTTCCTCCATTTTCAGGAGTTTTTCGGTTTCCTTTTGCTCCATGCGTTTCAATGGAACTCCGGTCCATTTGGAGATGACTGTCATGATGTCTTCGTCATCGACAGTCACCACCTTCTCTTCAGAAGTGGCACGCCATTGTTTGAGTGTATCCTCGAGTTCTTTTTTCGCGTTTTTCTCATCATCGCGAAGAGCTGCGGCTTTTTCAAAATCCTGTTCGGATATGGCAGCGACTTTGAGTTTGTTGATTTCTTCGATCTTCAACTCAGCCTCCTTAATGGAAGGCGGACGTGTCATGGTGCCAATGCGTGCACGCGCACCCGCTTCATCCAGCACATCAATGGCTTTATCTGGGAGGAAACGCGCGGTGAGGTAACGTGAGGTAAGTTTCACCGCAGCTTCGATGGCGGCTTGGGTGTAAATGGCTTTATGGTGCGATTCATATTTCTCACGCAGGCCTTGGAGAATGAGGATCGCATCGTCTACCGATGGTTCATCGACTTTGACTTGTTGGAATCGACGCTCGAGTGCGGAGTCCTTTTCGATGTATTTGCGATACTCGTTGAGTGTGGTCGCGCCAACGCATTGCAACTCGGAGCGGCTGAGTGCGGGTTTGATGATGTTGGAGGCATCCATGGCTCCTTCTGCAGAACCAGCTCCAACGATCGTATGAAGTTCGTCGATGAATAGGATCACGTTCTTCACTTTACGGATCTCATCCATCACCGCTTTGATGCGCTCTTCGAATTGACCGCGGTATTTAGTACCTGCGACCATCAGGGCGAGATCAAGAGTGATGACCTTTTTATCACGGAGAAGTTCAGGGACATTTCCGGTGACGATTTCTTGAGCGAGACCTTCGACGATGGCTGTTTTTCCCACACCGGCTTCACCGATTAGAACCGGATTGTTTTTAGTACGACGGCAGAGAATCTGGATCACGCGTTCGATTTCATCGCTGCGTCCGATCACAGGATCGAGCCCGCCTTCTTGTGCGAGCTTGGTGAGATCACGACCAAAAGCTTTGAGTGCAGGAGTCTTGGTTTTGGATTCGCTGGATTCTTGAGCACTGGCTTCGGGTTGGTTTCCACCCTCATCTTCAAAGACGCCCATGTCATCTTCATCATCGTCTTCGTCATCCTCATCCATATCATCAGGTGAGAAGTTAGGATCGATCTCTGCCAAGATTTCATTGCGGGTGCGTTGGATATCGACATCGAGACGTTTTAATACACGAGCTGCGACGCCTTCGCCTTCACGGAGCAGACCTAACAGAAGATGCTCAGTTCCGACGTATGAATGGTTGAGTGCTTTGGCTTCTTTGTTAGACAGAGCTAAAACTTTTTTCACGCGAGGCGTGTAAGGAATGTTTCCTGGGCTTTTTTGTGGAGGACCTGAGCCAACTTCTTTTTCGACCTCAACACGCACGGTATCAAGTTCGAGACCCATGCGTTCTAAAACATTCACCGCCACTCCTTGGCCAAGTTTGATCAGTCCCAGAAGAAGATGTTCGGTTCCAACATATGCGTGGTTGAAACGATCCGCTTCCTTTCTTGCTAAGGCCAGGACTTGTTGGGCTCTAGGAGTGAAATTGTTCATGATTTAATCTAGGTTATTGCCTTCATCAGGCAAGAGGGTTTTATGCTTTGATGAAAAGTTAATAGGTGAATCGAGGGATTGCAAACGAGAGCGTAAAATTTCTGCACGGATGGCATCTCGGTGCTCCGGTGAGAGCTTCATTCCCGCGTGTAACTGCAAATGCGCTTGTTGGATATCCATTAATAAGGAGTCGCAGACAGTCACGGTTTCCTTGGGGAAAAACCCGAGATTGCCACCAAGGCGGAGCAAAGAAAGGTGATTGAGTGCTTCTTTGGAATCGATCAGATAAGCATGTCGTAAAACCCCATATGCACGGCCAATTTTATCCGAAACCATATCTGGATCGTCTTCCATGAGTTTCTGACGTGCATTTTGCTCGTGGCTGGCAACTTGAGAAATCACTCGCTCCAAACGACTGATGATGGCGTCTTCGCGTTCACCAAGGGTCGATTGATTGGAAATTTGATAAAGGTTTCCCAGAGATTCTGTCCCCTCTCCATACAATCCACGCACCGCGAGGCCGATCTTGTTCACGGCTTGTAACACCTGACCAATCTGATCGCTCAATACCAATGCAGGGAGATGAAGCATCGCAGAGGCGCGCATGCCGGTGCCTAGATTGGTTGGGCAGGTTGTGAGATAGCCCAACTGTGGGTCAAATGCATAATCGAGTTTTTCCTCCAACTGGCTGTCCAGATCATTGAGTGCTTCGTATGCCTCTATGAGTCGGAGTCCGGGACGAATCGACTGCATCCGCAGGTGATCCTCCTCATTGAGCATGATTGAAAAACTTTGCCTGCGCTCAATGACCGCACCCGAGCCATCGGTGCGAGCTGCATGTTCACGGGAAATCAGATGCCTCTCTACCAATACCTGCTTTTGCATGGAGCTCAACTCGCTGAGCTCACGAGAAAACGCATCTTTCATCGGAGGCAAATCCTCAACCGCAGGTCGTATGATATCTAAAATCGCAGCGCGTTCGCTTTTCTTCGCCCATCCTGGAAATGGATAATTGCGGAGGTTCCTAGCAAGTCGTATCCGTGAAGTGATCACCGCACTGTTTGCCTCATCCGTGGCGATCATCCAATCCGCTGGATGTTTCAATAATGTCGAAAACCGCATCATTTTTCCACCCCCGTTTCATCCAGCTTTCGTATTTCATCGCGGAGTTCAGCTGCTTCCTCGTAGCTTTCCGACGCAATCGCTTGGTCCAGTTTTGCCTGAAGCTCCTCAATCCGTTGAATCCTAAAATGCGATTCGATAAGCCCTTCAGGAACTTTTCCAAGATGTGTTGCACCCTTGTGCATACCTCTCAGCATGGGCGCCAACTCGCTTGCAAAAACTTTATAGCAACTTGCACAACCAAAGCGCCGGACTTTTTGAAAATCCTCCATCGAAAAACCACATTGTGGGCAGCTCTTTCCAGAGCCCATGGGTTTGAATGCGGTTGGTGCCGAGACTGCACCCGAAACGGCTTTCTGAAAATTTCCTAACAAGGCATCCGCCATCGAAAATCCTGTCGGGTCCGTGACACCGCGCTCTTTGGCGCAGCTCTCACAAAGACAGATTTTTTTCATCTGTCCTTCCGCGAGCTGGGTGAGAAACACCGTCGCCTTTCTGTCGCAGTAATCACACTTCATGGTTCATCCAATCCAATTTTTAATCAGAACGCAGTTCCAGTGTTGTTGGCAAGCTCATGAAACTCCGCGAGAAACTTTTTGGTCAATGGGCCCGGTTTGCCATCGCCGATCACGCGCCTATCAAGCGATACCACAGGAATCACTTCCGCAGCAGTTCCGGTTAAGAAACATTCATCGGAAATAAAGATGTCATAACGGGTCATGGAACGTTCAACGACTTTCACACCGAGCTTGTGAGCGATTTCTAAGATCACCGAACGGGTGATCCCGTCCAGTGCGCCGTCTGAAATCAATGGTGTGATGAGCTCACCATTTTTGATGATGAAAAGGTTATCGCCAGTGCACTCGGCCACGTAGCCTTGCTCATTGAGCATCACGGCTTCAAGCGCACCACCTTGGATCGCTTCCACTTTTGCCATGACGTTGTTCAAATAGTTCAAACTTTTCACCTGCGGCATCAAAGCGGCTGGAGCAGGTCTGCGGGTTGCGCAAGTGATCACGGCCAAGCCTTTTTGATAATGCTCTTCAGGATAAAGTTTGATCGTCGATGCAATGATGAACATCGATGCTTTCGGGCAAAGGTAAGGATTCAATCCGAGCTCTCCAGAACCACGAGTCACCACCAAACGGATGTAGCCGTCTCTGATGCCATTCGCTGCCACTGTCTCGCAAGTGAACTTGCAAACCTCTTCCTGAGTCCATGGCATATTGAGTAGGATCGCCTTCGCTGAATCAAACAATCGATGAATGTGCTCCTCCAAACGGAAGATGCGCCCGTTGTAAAAACGAATGCCTTCAAATACTCCGTCACCATATAATAAACCGTGATCGAAAACTGAAATTTTCGCATCCTGTTCATCTACCAACTTGCCGTCTAACCAGATCTTCATATGTGTCCTAGACACAAACCTAGGCTTACCCCGTCCTGTGGCAAGCTGGAGATTCAAAAAACTCGAAATTATTGAGAATAATTGATCAAAATTCCGATTCGCGATTGAATCTTTAGCCAGAAACCGAAACTCTCCACCCATGCTTCAAACCACAGCCGACCTCAAAGCTCTCCTTCTCAAGAAATCTGTCCGCACCGGAACGTTCACCTTGGCGTCTGGAAAACAATCGGATCTTTACATCGATTGCCGCGTAACCGCCCTAGATCCCTTTGGTGCGACTATGATAGGCGACCTCGGTTGGCACGCTGTGCGCTCCAAAATCCATTCAGAAAAGCTCTCCATCCAAGCTATTGGCGGTATGACCTTGGGAGCCGACCCTATATCCCTCGCCATCGGCATGGCCTCCGCCCGCCAAAATCCAGATGAAGCGCTCCAAGTATTTACCGTTCGCAAAGAACCTAAGGGCCACGGTGCAGGAAAGCAAATCGAAGGGAATTTCGCCCCAGGCCAAAATGTGATCGTGGTCGATGATGTCATCACGACTGGCGGATCGACCCTGAAAGCCATAGATGCTATCGAACGCGAGGGTGGCCATGTCAAATTCGCCATCGTCCTCGTCGATCGTGAAGAAGGCGGGCGCCAAGCGATAGAAGCCCGGGGCATTCACGTGATCCCGCTCTTTACGCGAAGCACCTTACTGGATTGATTACTTCTTCCACTTCTCCCAAGGCTTCTTCTCAGGCTTCTTGGTTTCCTGCGGGAGTTCGTCGTCGTAAAGTGAGCGAGGGGAATTTTCCAATGCCTTGGCGATTACTTTAGCTTCCTCAAGAAGTGATATCATGCGCTCGGTGGAGATTCCTGGTTCTTTTAGGGCTGCTTTTACAGCTGCATCCCGTTTTTGAATAACGATGGAAGAGAGCATGCTGACTGCATTCTCAGCTGCTTGTAGTCCTTCTTCGGATTTTAACTCAACTCCACCCATCACTTGATGCAATGCAAGTTGTTCACTTTTGCGGAGACTTGAAACGAAAGCGTTGACTGCAGCATTCGATTCTGGATCTGGGGCAGCTGCTAAAATTTTCTCTAACAAATTTATTCCTTCAACCCAAGGCTTGGCCATATGGAGATTTTCGAATTGCTCATTTAAATAGTGTTGGGCGTTAGCGGATGTGATGGCGAGGTTACACAAATAACCTACAGTGCGATCCAAGGGTATAGCCTCAATGAACTCCTCTTCAGGCTGATTGGGATTTTCACGGGTTGACGTGCGTTCAGCCATGGCTCTCGCTTTTCTTGAAGCCAAACCGATATTTTGACGAAGTGTGGAAGAGCCCACTCCAAGCATGGATGCCACAACATTGATTTGTTGATCTCGAGCCGCATGATCCCCCATGACCGCAAGCAACTCCGTGCAGTCCCGCGTCATTTCCGTCCTACCTTCTGCGGTTTCTAATCGGCCGCTTTTTCTGCCTGCCTCAATTTTGAAATCAAAGAAATCTCGGGCTTCGGCTATTTCTTTACGGAAACCCTCAACACCATGGGCTTTGAGAAAAGTATCTGGATCATCGCCGGCTGGCAGCTCGACCACTTTCACGGAAAGCCCTTCAGGAGCAAGTTCGCGAAACGCGCGTTCACAGGCTTTCATGCCAGCCAGATCTGCGTCGAAACACAACACAGCGGTTTGGGCGTAGCGTTTGAGAATGCGTGCATGTTGTGAGGTGAAGGCGGTGCCCAGAGGCGCGATCGCGTTTTCTACGCCTTGTTCATGACAGGAAATCGCATCGATCTGACCCTCACATAAGATAACCGTCTTCTCCTTTAGAATGGATTTCTTTGCTCTATCCAAAGCAAACAACACATTCGATTTTTTGAATATATCGGTCTCGGGTGAGTTGATGTATTTTCCTGATTTTGGATCCTCTCTGAGCTGACGGCCGCTGAAAGCAATCACATCGCCCACCTCGTTTCGGATCGGAAACATCAAGCGGTCACGGAAACGGACATAGAGTCCAGCTGCTGGTCTGTTTTCGTCTCTCAATGAAGCCAATCCCGAAGCAACGAGATCCTTTCCTGTAAAATTGCGGCTTCGCGCCCAATCGAGGAAAGTTTGTGGATTATCTGGCATCCAACCAATTTCCCAACGTTCCGCCATTTCTTTTCCAAATCCCCTGCTCTTCAAATAAGCCCGTGCGTGCTGGCAATTCGGCTCAGTTATCAGCAATTCGTGAAAAAACGCCGATGCTTCACGGTGCAAGTCTAACAATCTACCGCGTGATCGTTTGGCAGCACGCGCCTGCGGATCATCGGGTTCTTCTTCAAGATGGACACCGGCTTTTGCAGCAAGTTTTTTTAACGCATCCATGAAGACCAGCCCTTCATGCTCCATTACAAAACCAATTGCATTGCCGCTTTTTCCACAACCGAAGCAATGGAAGAATTGCTTGGCCGCACTGACATTGAACGAGGGAGATTTCTCGTGATGGAAAGGACAGTTCGCTTTATAACTGCTGCCTGCTCGTTTCAAAGGAATATAAGAACTGATGAGGTCGACAATATCCGTCGCCGCCAATACCTGTTCAATCGTCTCTTTGGCAATTAGGCCCACAATTTAGCTCGCTTTCTCAGCATGTTTTCCACGTCCTAATTTCTCTTCAAGCATCTCCCATTGCTCACGACTGACAATATATCCAACGCATGAGTCAAGTCCGCAGTAACAGGGATGATCTTCAGAACAATCGACATCAAAACCATAGTCATAAGAAAGCTCTTCACCTTTTTTGATATCGCGTAACGCATAAATAAAAATACGCTTTCCAACCATCCGAGACTCACAATTCGGATTGCAGGAATGGTTGATTAAACGTGCGGTGTTCCATGGCACATTCCCATCAAGGTCTAATTTTTTTGTAATGTTGAAAATGTATACCGCAGCATCTCCATGTTTCATTGATCGCTCTTGTTGGATCGTACTTCGTTTATCACTTTCTTTTTTATCAATCAACAAACCCACGTATTCGATGACTTTTGTCTCCGCTTGAATATCCTGACTCGCATAAACACCACTTCCATGAATCGGGGAATTACGCACTTCGCAAAGTTCACTTTGGGCACGATTCCATACCTTCATCATCAAGCGCTGAAGCTCATGATCTTTCAGCTTTAATTTACGTTTTTTTTCGGATTTAGACATTCTATTAAATTATTTGATCTGTTTCTTCTCAAGCACAGGGAGTTCCAAGTTTTCCGGTAATGTAATAAAAAGACTGCGAAGTTCGTTCACAGTTACAGCCGAACCATCAATGAAAAACCACTCATTGCTACCCTTATCTGAGATGGCAACCTGAAACCCTCGGCTTTCATAATTCAATGGAACGGGATCGCCATCAATCAACATCCGCACCCGTGTAACCGTAGGGACCAAAACGAGCCACTTGGTGTAACGCATCACTTCGGTTTCCTTGCCGTCAATAATTTGAGTTGCCTTACCTGGATAGACTTCAAATGCATTTGGTTTGCCAAGTGGTTTGAAATCCGTGATGGAAATACCACGTTTAAGCATTTCTTTAGCGACATCCTCTAATTGTTTCTCGAGCTTCTCCTTACCCCCCATTTTCTTCGCAGTGCGTTCTTTCCACTGTGGATACATCTTATCGATTGCGACCTGATATTTACCAAGCACCACCTCTTTTCCCAGAGACTCAACTGCGGCAACTGCCGAGTTAATCACATTCTGTGGCACATTCTGAGCATCTAAATCCTGCCCATACAGGCGTGTTGCCATCACCAAAAATAAGAACCAACGTTTCATGTGCATACCCATGCCTTTCCCTAAGTCAGCCGTCAACATCCAACCTATTTTATATCCCTAAACGCCTGACAAATTCATCCAATAACGCATTAAGCCGCGCTTCAGGTGCGATCTTCTTTGGTGTATCGAAACCTATCCAAATTGTCGTTGAACCACTCGGTCCAAGCCTCATGACCCAGGCGTCTCGCTCAGATCCTGTAGCACCTGTGAATGAGCGTGTTCCTGACGTGTTCTTTAAAACGCCAACCGCATCTTCAGCCGCTGATTTGGATAATGCCGGCTGTGTTTTTGGCTTGGCATGATATAGCACATTTCCGTCGTTGTCGGTAATCTTACGTATCAAATGCGGCTTGGGCTTGTTTCCTTTATTTCCAAGCGTCGCTAAACCGACAGACATTTCCATGGGCGTGGCCGATACCACACCCCTATATAAATCTTCATTATCGACAAAAGGCCCGGATATACCGCATCGCAAGGCTAGGCGTTGAACTTCTTGCGGACCAATTTGCCTACCCGTTTGAATCGGCTTACCTGCTAAAACCAGCTTCCCACGTTCCGCAGCTGCAGCTGCAACAAAGGGTTCAAATGCCGACCCTAAATCACGTTTGGCATTTGTTCTATCGTAGGTCGAATGTGTATAATCCCTGCCTCCAATATAGGCTAAAATTTCACCGGACTTGGTCTCGGTGGTTACTGCAGCGTATTGAACATAATCGACTGACATACCCTGTTCATGCTTGGAATGGATATGGTGTTGCCATCCTTTTTCTTTCTCTAGTCCGCTAACCGCAAGATTCAACTCGGACTCCAATCTGGTCTGCCATCCTATGTCTATCGTGCTATAAATTTTAAGACCGTTAAGCAGGATGTTTTCTCGCTCCATCAGCGACTCCAATTCCTCTTTCATGGCCAGTAAGGCATATGAACGCTGCGCACCATTTTGTTTGGATTTTTCATTCAAGCCTATCTTCATGGCTTTGATTTCATCCGCCCTCACTTGAGTGATGATTTGCGCATCCACCATCCTCGCTAATGTTTGATCACGCTGATTGATCGCCTTTTCGAAATTTCTCAGTGGAGAATAAATATGCGGCCCCCTTATAATGCCGGCAATCATTGCGCACTCACCAGCATGTAACTCGGATGTGGTTTTACCAAAATAAGTTTGGGCCGCTTGCTCGATTCCATAAGCACCTGATCCAAAATAAATTCGATTGAGATAATTGGTTAGAATTTCATCTTTCGAATAACTACCTTCTATCCTCATCGAAAGTGCAATCTCAACCGCTTTTCGATTTAGTGATTTTGCACGCATCTCGAACGTGTTCCGCGCCAACTGCATAGTCAGCGTGGATGCTCCTTGTGTGAAATTTCTATCTTTAATATTTCGCAAGGTTGCTCTGCCGAGTCCGCGCACATCAACTCCGCCATGCTCGAAAAAACGCGCATCTTCTCTGGCAATCAATGCATGAACCAGATCCTCGGGAATATCGGAACGTTTCACATTCTTTCCTGCCCTATCGTCTGGCACATCGATGAGTTTGCCACTCCTATCATAATAGGTGTTTTCTTTAGGAAGCTTGCCAACTTCATCGAGATCAAATTTGGATGCTTCGAGGTAATAATAAAACATGACCCCGAGGCCCACGACTAAAAGGCATAACGATGCCCAAAACAACATGAGTAAAGGAGCATGTAAGCAAGCCGGAAGCCATCTCATCCAAAAACGCGCTTCAGTAATGGGTCGCCAAGTTGACATGTTGAAATTCTACTAAAGCAAATCACCACACAAATTCACTCACTCCAACTCTAAACACCTTGATGCGCTTATTTAGCACCAACCGGATAGCTGAAATGCCCTAATATCTGGTAGTCGAACAAAGAGTTCTCCCATTTCGCTTTATCGTATTGAGGATGATGCACAACCCATGGTGATGAGTTCTTGCCTTCTGGACTTGGAACTACGATCCCAATGTGAATTTCCGCATTGGGAAGTGCCCACACTACGATATCACCGACATGGTAATCTTTGATGTCACGACTGGTCTTTAATACCTGTCCGTGGAGGCTGAAGTAGCGCTGCAAATTTGGAACCCGACGATGATCGATGTTTTCATCAGGACTCATCGCCTGCCATAATTGTGGATAGACTCGGAAATCTTTACTCATGTCTTGATGGACGAGTTCCTGCAAATCGAAACCAATTTGGCGATAGCAACGCACAATCAAATCCGCAGCCATTCCCTTTGAACGAGGAATATCTCCATTCGGATAAGGAATTTCATAGTAAGTAGAATCATAAGAAACGCCCAGATTCACATATCGCAATGCCTCTGCAGCAAGTTGATCTCCGATCAAATCCGATGATTCCAACTCATCGATAAGCAACTGGCACTGCTTCGGCGTGGGACCTGTTTGTGCAGCGACTAAACTGCCAATCCAAGGCTTAGCGAAGAAAATTCCCGCTGTCATTGCGATCACTACGATCACCCATCCCCCAAAAAAACTGGGCTTTTTCGGCTTTTTCGGACGCGGACCGATATATTCGATCGTGCTGTAAAATCCTGAACGGTTACGAGACATTGGGTTAAAACTTTTTAGGATTTAAAGCAAAGCAAATACCTTAATCCATAAAAATATCAAAATTCCTTCGTTTTTTTAAGGCATGGGTCGCACAATCTCAAAGCTTCCTCGCCATTCTGATGTTTTTATGTTGTTTGGTGATTTATGCAGATTTTCACTTCGGAGAAACCTCTCGTATGGGGAAAACTCGATTTACCCATGATGGGGCTAAATGCGGATTGGTTCGGCGATAAAGTTGAGCCGCCCTCCATATTCACACTCGCAAAAGATCCCGGATTCCTATGGTTTATTGGCATTTTTTCAAAATCCGCATGTATACATCCTATGGCTTCCCCAGGTCAATTTACACCTGAACTGTGGAAATATGATGTCGCTGAGATGTTCTTGGCTAACCCTGAAACGGGCGAATATTTGGAATTCAATCTCACATCCAACGGCGCATGGTGGGCCTCAAAATTTGCATCCATTCGCCTTCACAGCGGGAAACAACCCGATTTTCTCAACAATATTCGAGCCTACCAAGATAAAGGCCAAGCTGATTATGACGTATCGGGGTTGCAAATTCCTATCGTATTTCTACAAAAAGAAATAAACTTCGGCTTTATTACGAGAGGAAATGTAACTTTCATTAGCCATTCACCAAAACAGCGATTTCTCAGCGCCTCCAAACTTTCAGGACTGCAGCCGGATTTTCATCAGCCCGACAATTTCACAAATCTCTCATTCATACGTACTTCTAAATAATTAAAATCAAAGATTCAATATCCTCTCTCCATCCCATGACGCGCTTCGAAATCCAAGATATTATCCGCCAAAACCAGGATGGTGTCACTTTCCGTGCTCTGGATAAATCGAATGATCAAATTGTTTCTTTGCGCCGTTTCTTTCCGTTCGGGCGATACGATGAAAACGAAGAGGGCAGTGAAGGACTTGATCCAAATGAAGGTAAAGCCTTTTCAACTGCATGTGAGCTCCTCTCTCATATCCAGCATCCCGCCTTAAGAAAAACCATCTACGGTGATATTGATCCTATCGATGGCATGCCCTTTCTTGTCACCGAGTGGATCGAAGGCGAGTCACTCTCACATGTGCTCGGCAGCAATACCATGCCGGTGGACATGACCATTGCCTTGGTTCAACAGGTATTCGATGTTTGCAAATTGCTTTCAGAAACTCTACAAAGCGAAGCGATATGGATTGATACCAATCCACAGTCCATCATCGTCTGCAACCCAAATGAAAACCCCACTTTTAGTTTTAGGATATGTCCGTTCAAATGGTTAGGGACTAGCAGGGAGCATTTGAAAGACATGTCCAGCATCGTCGACTTGATTGAAGCACTGATGGGATGGAAATCGAAGCTTGTTAGTGATCAAGCAGGAAAAGGCCTTGGAGGATATATCAAGTTGCTCCGCCAATATCCCGAAATGGAAATCAGTAAGGCATCCCAAACTCTGCCGAACCATTCCATTGAAGTCGTCGAAGTCACAACTGAGACAACCACTAAAACTCCTACCACTTTATTTCCTCCGATACCCAACACCAATGCATCATTCTTCAACAAGAAGAGCATCGTGAGTATGTGCATATCAGCACTTGTGACTGGCGCATTGATCTTTTTCTTCTATCAACAGAGGACCAAAGAAACGAACCAGAACATAACTGTTGAGAGCGAGGTATACGATCCGACTAGTGATCCTGCATTAGTATCGATACCTGAGATAGTCACTCCAGATCGGGAACCTCCCACAAAGACACCCGATACAGGTAAGAATAATAACGAGAAAACCGAGACTACTGACAAGACAAACCTAGCACCTATAGATCGGACAGATACAACCCCTAAAGATAAAGATCCGAAAGAAACCGAGGAAAACATAGAGACAGATAAAAAAGTTCCTGAGGAATCATCGCCAGACACATCATCTTCAAAAACGGAATCTATCTTAAACCTACCGACAAAAGAGAATCCCACTCAGAAAACAGAGACAACTCCACAAAATATAAGGTCTTGGTCTCCAGACGAAATTTCCACGACGGCTTGGTATGATGCAGCGGATGCCAGCACGATCATTGCTACATCAGGCACAGTCAGTCAATGGCGGGACAAGAGCGGCAATGACTTACATCTAACTCAGAGCTTGTCGGCAAGACAACCCAGCACGGCAGGAAAGATCAATAACATCAATGCCTTGGATTTCACTGGTAACATGATGACGATGTCAAAGAATCCGTTCGGTGCCTCAGTCAGCAACGGATTTGTCATCACAGTTTACAAAGTGGATTCCATACAAAATGGCACCCTGTTTTCTTTAACGGGATCAGAGAATCACTCAAGTCGTTGGAATGCCCAAGCCCCTTATGCTGATAAGTATATGTATTTCGATTGTGGTGGGGTCATTCTTGGTTCAACTCGTCTTAGCACGTCTAATTACGGAGTCAAACCAGGCAATACAGTGCTCGCAAGTTTCTACTCTTCCACAACCGATAATCTGCAGCAAGTGCACAAAAACGGAAGTCTCCTCAATGGTGACAGTTCAGGTCACGCGGTAGCCACTGTTGGCAATATCTCAGTGGGAGGCGTTACAAACTCTTTTCAAGATGCAACCATCGGTGAGTTCATCATCATCAACGGAACGGTGGACGAAGCCACTCGCCAAAAATTGGAAGGCTATCTCGCTCACAAATGGGGAACGACTGCAAACCTTCCGGTAAATCACCCCTATAAATCATTAGCGCCTACTCCATCCTTTCTAACATCCAATGATGTGGAAATCATTAAAACTCTCGATGTCGGCGACCCAGTTACCCTCAAAGGTATCGTTAAATCTGCAAAATTCTCTAGTACCGGAAAAAGTATCTATCTTTCCTTTTCCGATCCCGATGTTGAATCGGATATTCGCGTCGTCATTCATGGAAACGAATATGATGGAACAGCCTTCACAGAAGAAGAATTCGCCAAACTCATAGGCAAAAACTTAGTCTTTAGCGGGACAGTTTACACAGAAAGTTTTAACGATAGACCACCTTTCGTCAAAATCACCGAAAAGGCACAGATCAAACTCGCCACAAAGACTAATGATAAACCAAACACTCCTGAAAAAGCCAAAGCAAAGCTCATCTTCACGCCAGATGATACTGAGGCTATGGCAAAACTAGAATTAAAAGAGCCAGCAACAGTTAAAGGAGTCGTCAAATCAGTTAAAATTCCTAAGCCCGGAGGCGGGCTATACATCTCATTTTCTGATCCTATCAACCGCAAACAAATTCAGGTTGTGACTTATCCGAGTCCATTTGAAGACGGCCCTCACGACGATATTTCATTTAAAAAAATCGAAGCAGAATTCCAACATCTTGTGGGAAAAACAGTTACTTTCAATGGCAGTGTATCTAGGCAAAAAGATAACAGTTTTCAGTTTGTCTATATTTCCAAACGTGAGCATATCGTCGTAGAAGAAAAGACAGATAAGAGCACAAGCAATGCGCAAAATTTAAAACGAAAAGCCCGTCGAAGCAGAATCGATAAATAATAATAAAATAGGAACTCGAATCCTACTAAAAGGGACATCAAAGCGTTCAAAAATTAGTTCTCACTCACCATTCAGGTGACTGCTGCCTGACAGCCTCATACAAAACGATAGCGATTGCGGTTGATAAATTAAGGCTCCTTGTTCCACCTGGGACCATAGGTATTTTCAAAGCCGCATCCCCTGCTGCTATTATCATCTCTTTAGGTAAACCTTTGGTTTCTTTTCCAAACACCAAACAATCGCCCAGAGAGAACTGCGCTTGCCATGGAGATTTTTCAGCTTTTGTCGAAAGCATCCACATTCGTTTTCCGGACATTACAGCTTCAAATTCCTGAAATGATTCCCAGACATGCAGATCCACGTCCTGCCAATAATCTAAGCCAGTCCGTTTCACATACTTGTCATCAAGCGAAAATCCCAAGGGCTTGATGAGATGCAGCGCCGATCCTGTCGCAAGCGCGAGCCGACCAGCAGCTCCTGCGTTGTGGGGTATCTCAGGCTCGACCAATACGATGTTGAACATAGTCAGAACCTAAAAAGTGAGAAAGCTGTTGTCCATACCGAAGCCGATAGTTCACGGATTAAAAAATATCTGCTCCATGTCATTCCATTCATGATTGTTAGACGATGAAACGTGCAACTTCTTAGACGCATTCTGCCATTCTTGATATCTCACATCCATATTGAGTGATTTCATGTCCGATACGAAATCGCGCCCTGCATACTCGCAATAGGTAAATACAAACCAGCGGTTTTCGATTTGCTTGAGAAACATGGAATAGTTCCTCAAATGATATTTCAACAACAATTCACGTATACCTTGATTCTCCTCTGCATGAAGCATTCGGTATGCATTCAGACATTCAGGCTTAACTTCATTCATCATACCCAACCGCTTCAGAAGTTGGATATTTGATGGATCTGAAATCAGTTTCGTGTTATAGCTATCCATAATCGCTTTGTGAAAATATCATTTCTTCATTTTTAACATGGCACTGGCAATTTCATCGCCCAGTCGAATGAAGAATCGGCCGCTTCCATCGTAGTGATAACCTTGATTGCTGCCGTGGAGAATCCAATCCTTCTCAGCTTTATCGTAAACTCCTTGATCACCTCCATTGGCACGGACCGCCTCACGTTTGATCCTCCAAAGAGCAACCTCTGGAGTGGTTAGCGGCCAACTCTCAATGGCAACCGTATTGCCAACCAAAGCAGGATTTTTGGCTGCCTCACGCTGAGCATTTGCTACGTTGTTAGTAAGGGCATCTTCAGGAAATGCAGCTGTACCAAGTATCCCGATGACAAACGGCATATTCGGGGTTTTCACTTCTTTGCGGAGATCCTGAATATAGTGAACCATGTTTCTGCTATAATTGCCGTAATACTCGGGATCGAACTGATCATTGAATCCCTGAAACCACACTCCACCCGCAACTTCATAACCCGCACTGGCATCATATTCGGGATGATAGGCTTTCGGATCGGCCAAGACCTTATTGATAAAGGTCGTCATTTCCTTCCAATAAAATCCAGCGGCAGCCTGGGAAGGCATATCGCCGGGAGGCTTAATGAATGATTCCCTCATTTGTTTGCCCTTTGTATTCATCTCATTGATTTTTTGCTGAACCGGCGCCTGTTCTTCCTTAGGCAATTTGGTAAGCGATGCCTGCAATTTGCGTTTCTCGCTCTCAAGCGACTTCATGTCTTTTTCCATTTGCGCCATCACCTGAGCACTACCTCCTTCTGAAATGTATTTGTCCCATGTGGCTTTTGAAGCTTTCCAACGCTCCAACTGACCCTTCTCATTTGCAGTCGGTTGATAGGGACCAGCCGATGGTGGGCGATAATCGTAATGAAGCGATTTGCCACCCCAGGAAGTCTTGATGATCAAGATGGGCTGATTCAGCTTCTTTTCCATCATGATGCCGAACGCATATTCAGGACCGAATGCTGTAGGTCTGGCTCCATAACCGGTAGCTAAAGGACCAGAGGCCAATCCAGGTTCAGTGCCGCGATTCACACCACCATATGCGGCGATGTAGGTGCGTTTGCCGACAGGAGTCTCTATCTTTTCAACCCACATATCTCCGACCTCAAGTGAGGTTTTTAAGGTTTTTCCCGCAGCAACAGCTTCGTGGATTTTTTCTTCTTTCAGATTTGCCGTGAAAATAGCAGCCAACTCCTTGTCGCGTGCCGCACGCGCGGGATCGACTTGACGCTTTTTAAATACTTCGTAACGCTCGCTTCTTATCTTTGCAGCTTCCGCACTGATCTTATTCGTAAGCAAGGTGTTGAAATCATTTTTAGCAAGTTTTGCGTTTTCAGGATCTTTGAGAAGATTTTCACGAATGGCAGCTTCGGACTTCACCCTAACCTCTCGCTCGATACCGGCCGTCAACAACGCCCATTCCTCTTTTGTCGGAACATATGCGGGTTTAGGTAAATACGCCAAAGTTGAAACCTCTGCGTGTCCTTGCATGTTCGACTGCCCCGCTAGAACATAAACTAACAGTTTTTTACTGGTTTCAGCCGCACCAATACTGATACAGCCACTCAAATAGAATACTGCGAATAATATTGTAGATATAAATCTAAAGGAAATTTGATGTTTTTTCATTTTGTTATGTGATGATGTTTCTCAATTAATTTTTCTTTTCATGAAGCCAGATGTTCATTGGAGATTTTTCGCGATTCGCCCAAGCATAGTAAGGAATGGCGATTAGTGGCACAGGCTTGCCATCGGCATCAATCCCAGTGGTTTTGATCAGAGTCACGCCACCCAACAGATCCGGTCTATATTCAGTGATCATATTCACATCATTGGGCAACGATACGTTGAATAAATCCACATCCGGATTATCGACGCCCTCGAAGCAATAGACAATGGGTCCGCACATCAGCGATACCTTTCCCTTGTTCTCCTCCAAATTATCGTGTGCATAAACCCGATTCACCGAAAGCGGTAGATTGAGAACGATCATATCGCCGGTTTTCCATGTGCGCCGGATGTTCACATACCCATTTTTATCCTGAGCTGTCTCGATTAACTCACCATTAACCACCACGGTAGCCAGAGGTAATCCTTCACCGCTAAATTTATACAAATCTCCAGGAATGGGCTTTCCGCTTACCCAACTTGGGATGCGCAGGCAAAGCTCAAACTCAGCAGGTTGATCCATAGTAAATGTCAGATTAACCAATCCTTCCCATGGATAGGAAGTTTCCTGCTGTATGCTTACTTTGTTTTTTGCGGTTAACTGAATCGCTCCTGTGCCTGAGCCATAGAGATTGACCAAGATTTTATCATTCTTCTTGGCATAGAATAGATTGCCAACTTGCGGAGTGAACCGCGCCATGTTTGTCGGACAACAGGCCAAACCTATCCAACTGGAACGCTCTGCACCATCTTTGGACTCAAGCGGATTTTGATAGAAAAACCGATTTCCAGAAATCGACATTCCAGAAATAGCCGAGTTAAACAGAGTAAGCTCCATGACATCGGCATATTTCGCATCGCCATCCATCAGATTCATGCGTTGCTGCCAAAAGACGTTAGCTATGCCAGCACATGACTCACAATAGGATTTGTTAGGCAACAAATACGGATCACCAAACCCTTCGTCGTCATTCTGGTTGGTACCGAGACCACCAGTCAGATATATTTTCCGATTTACAACATCTTCCCAAAGGACGCGAACCGCCTTGGCATACTCAGGAGTATCGCTGAAACGTGCGAGATCGGCCATTGCCGCATAGGTGTATCCGGCACGCACCGCGTGACCCACCGCTTCGGTTTGTTCTAACAATGGCTTATGATCCTGCATGCGTCCATTACGCCAATAAAGTTTAGAACGCCAAACAACCTTCTTATATTGTTCATCCGTCAACCCTTCCTCGCGTTTTGGCTGAACGAAAGGACCGGGAATGAAGGGTTTGCGCTCGGTCCCGTGAGCATGGCCGCGCTCATCGATGAAAAACCTACATAGATCCAAATAGCGTTTTTCCCCTGTAATACGGTAAAGCTTGATGAGTGCGAGTTCGATTTCCTGGTGTCCGCAAACTTCGTAGCGTTTTCCGATTCCGAATGTGTTGTCGATGTGATCAGCAAATTTTTTCGCGGCATCCAGCGCCTTGGTGCTACCTGTCAGGCGATAATGCTCTACAGCGAATTCAAAGAAATGACCCGCATTATACAGTTCATGGTTGGTGCGCATGTCCACAAATTTTCTATCGGGTTCTTTGGCGGTGAAATATGAAATCAGATAACCGTTATCATCCTGTGCAGCGAGAATACGATCTAGGATATCATCGACACGTTTTTGCAAATCAGGATTATCGCAATGACCCAGCGTATAACACGCACCCTCAAGGGTTTTGTGAACGTCTGAATCAAATGCACTGTGTCCGACGATACCACTTGGATCGGTTTTATGAGTTTCACCACTCTTTAGCGCTTTTGCAGCAGCGTCGAAGTTTGAGATGTGATTGTGTTCCTCAAGTTTTTTTAGAACATGGGGTATCGTCGTGCGCTGATGGATGTAGAATCTTGGACCCCAGAAACCACCGCGTAAGTCCACATTTTGATGTCCAACTTCATCGAAGCCATGCAAAGGCGGTTTGAGTTGTGGCTCTTTGGCTTGGATAGTAACTACAAAAAACAATGCCAAAATCAAAACCGATGCTATACAGGTCTCTGATGCACGGCTTGGAGAAGAGGGTTTATTCATAACGATGTTAACTACTGCCTCATGTAGACGTGATAGCCGCAATGATAGTCTTTCGCGATTTCTACAACATCATCGCTTGTAGGCGCTACGTTGAATCCACCGCGTTCGATGATTAGGAAATCACGCCCACCTAGGCTCCGGACTTCCATCTTGAGCGCCTGATTGTCTTCATTGCCGATCAGCATGTCACCCGACCAGAAGTAGCCTTTGAAGTATCCAGAATTTCCAACCACTCCCTTATCTGCAATTTTGATGACATCTTTTGGCTTATCGATTTTCGCAGGAGCCTTGGCGACGAAGGCAGTGATCTTCGCATCGATTTCACTCGGATTATTTGGTGCAGGATAAACCGCCCATGCCCATGTTCCTTCCAGAGCTTTATTCGGCACGAATGTGCCGCTGTAGGTATACATATCGGCATCTTTTCCGCTGATGTAGGATTTGAGCGTGGTTTTGGGGATTTTCTTAACAAAATCCAACCCACCTGGAAGTTCTTGAACGATGCTTCCAATGCGTGATTTCACAACTTTACCACCGCCACCCAGAACAGCACCTGTGTTGGGCTCTTTCAATACCGATGGCATGCTGACATACGTCTTTTTGAGAATTCCATCCGCAAAGGTTTTCACCTCTGGGCTGGCTGCCTTCATGGCATCTGCGATGGCTTTGGTGGATCTTGAAGATGCCGAATCCACGCGGAAAGATGCTGCTTGTTTCACGATCGCTGGTAAGACGATTTTATAATGATCCGGTTCTGTGGAAATTTTAGCGAGTGTGCACGCAGCCGCCGTTTGAATCCATGTGCACTTGTATTCCATCAACTTCAGCAAACGGTCGCGATGCGGAGCGATGAGGCTCTTATCGCCACGACCCATCGCTTCGATCGCATGCAACACGACCCACCAAGACTCATTTGGATCGTTCAGCATTTTGACAACCTGCTCATTCATTTCAGGCGTTATCTTATCGAGTGCCAATGGCGAACCCTTGAACATTCCTGTTAGAGCAAGCAGGCCCGCCTGACGAAGACGTGCATCAGTGGATTTCAAAAGTGGTAGAATCATTTCGACTTTGCCACGCTTTACCACTTGATCCATCGCCATGCTTCGTAAATCGTATTCGGGATGATAAATGTATTTCAGAATCGTTTCATCGGAACATGTCGGACTCGTTAGAGCAGCGATCACAGAAACGGAGCAGTCTTTACCTACCGATTCGTTCATGAGGTGTTCCATAGTCATTTTACCTCCTGGAATAGGTTCGATTGAGTGGAATATATCATCCGTCGCATTTCCCCAGGGTCGTTTGATTGCCACTGTCTTCGCCCACTTGCTGCGGGGTGCGCCGAAGAGCTGAAGATGCTTGCGAGGAAGTGTATAGGTCAGAGCGAAGAAAGTCCCCCAATCCATCGTTTCTTCGGTAGCGGATCTGTCATAGCGGTCATCCATGCCAGCGATGCCGATACTTCCATCGAATCGACGTGACAGATCCATCACCCAACGACGGGTGTCCATGTATGAACGATACGCAACCGGACGTTTTTCGCGCACTTGATTCATCGCGGTGTGGTGCCAGATCTCGCCCATCCCACCACCGGTGTGTGCGGCGTGGAACCAGTTGGTCGCGTAGAAAGCTTTCATCGCGGTGTTGTCGCGGGCTTTTGCAAACACCGAAGCCTCGCCATCTGGTGATGCCAAGGCTGCTGCGCCCAAACCGAAAGCAAGTCCGCTGGATTTTCCGTTGTCGCGAAAACCACCTTCTGGAAGTCCGTTGCCGTAAGCCACGTTGCCATGTCCTGCGAAACGGTAAAACTGCGAGAACGCCTCCGAATACATGTATTCATCTACTTCGACTCCGCACAATTTAGCCATGTTGAGAAATGACATGCAGTTGACACCCGATGCGTGAACTTGACCTGTTCCTGTAGAATAAGTGAACGCTGCCGGTGCGCCACGTCCACTCCAACCACCGCTATACATGTGTGATTTAAGCTCCTCAGTCATCTGCTTGATAACAGGAAGCACGTTTTGATCCCCTGTACGCAGATAATATTCACAGAGCCCCTGGCCAGTGTAGCCTTTCTGCCAACTCATCGTGCTTGTAAATTTAATATCCTTCATCCAGCGCTTCACAACTTCCAGATCTTTCTCCTCACCAGTGGACAACAAGAAAATAATAGATCCCCATTTTGGCTCAGTTTGCTTTCCGATGATATCCGCGAGATTTCTAACAATTTTATCAGACTTCGAGCAATTTAATGGCCAGGTTTTGCTATAAGCACCCATCACTGGAATCTGAACTGTCACATCGCCGACATCTTTAATCTTCAAAACGACTTTACCGTCCTTGGCTTCAGCCTCTGTGACAATATCACCGAGGATAATGCGAGGGTCGGTATCTTTGAGCACGACACCGTTGATGCTCTCAATGATCTGACCCTTCTGAAGTTTTTTAGTCGCTTCAGCTGGCGAGCCTACTTCGACATTGTTGATCTGCATGGTCATACCTGGGCGAATCAATTGGATGCCGATACCTACTGGGCCCAAGTTTCTAACCAACCATGGTCCCCTGTCCGTAATGTTCGGAAAAGGATTAAATAATGGTGTGTAGCCCGCAGCGTAGTATGGCGTTTGTGCAGGAGGCGCTGGCTTGTTTTGTGCCATCACGTTGGACGAAAATGTCGTTACAACGAGAGCCAAGCAGACGCCTGAGATTTTTGAGATATGAGTTTTAAGGGTATTCATTAACAAATGTGTTTTTCGAGACTCGGTTATGCTACCCAGCACAAGTTTCTAGGGAATAAAAAAATGTCGCCAAGAGATTTAGGAAACTTCGTGGAAAAAGACGCAGGTTGGGCGGGGATGAATCTCAGTTGTGAGATAGGTTCCTAGGCAGCGATTGAAAATAGTTATTATTGTTGGCTTACTCATTCGCGGTAGAGAGGGATTGGCTATACTCCGTTCCGCCCCTGCGGTATGTGCTTCGCGGGTAGGATAACTTTTCGCCATGGGCGAAATCTGCAGTCAAACCCTGTTGCCTGCGGCAAGGGGTTCTCGTCCCTCTCTGCCCGCCATTCTTCGCTTCCAAAAACACAATCAATTGCTTGCCGTTCGTAGCTTCCGGCACGGAAGCGAAGAATGGCGGGCAGAGAGGGATTCGAACCCTCGGTAACATTACTGCTACACACGCTTTCCAAGCGTGCTCATTCGACCACTCTGACATCTGCCCTTGGAGCGCGGGACGCTAGGTAGTGTCGGATGGCTGGGCAAGCTCATTTTTTGATGAATGAACTTTTTTACCAGCTATTCAGGCCTGCGGTCGGTTCTAGGCCGTGGATGAGGTTAAACGATTGCACAGCCTGACCGCCTGCGCCTTTGACCAGGTTGTCTTCGGCGGACATGAGGATTAACCGATTCGTGCGAGCATCGATCGAAAAACCGATGTCGATGAAATTGGTACGGGTGACCATTTTTGTATCGGCTGGTTTACCCTGTCCGAGCAAGCGGACAAACGTGGCATCGGCATAAGCGGATTCGAGAGCAGAATTGATTTGATCAGCAGTAACACCATCGAGAAGTTTCACGGTGGTGGTGGTGAGGATACCGGAGTTTACTGGGATCAAATGCGGAATGAATGAAATGGTCACTGTTTTACCAGCGGCAATCGAGAGTTCCTGTTCAATTTCTGATAGATGCCGATGCTTGGGCACGCCATAAGCGCGAGCCGATTCATTGCATTCGCAGAAAAGCAAAGGAACATCCGCTTTCCGTCCCGCTCCGCTGACTCCACTCATCGAGTTAGCGACGATGGTCGTGGGATCGATGAGTTTGGCTTTTAGCAAGGGAACCAAAGGCAGGATGATACTGGTTGGATAACAACCTGGCGATGCAATGAGGCGCGCGGTTCTGATGGCCGGAGCATGAATTTCAGGAAGACCGTAAACCGCTTCGCTGAGCAGTTCAGGTGCGGGATGCGGGTGGTTGTAGAACATTTCATAAACTTCAGCGGACCGGAGTCTGAAATCCGCACTGAGGTCGATGACTTTGATATTCCGCTTGAGAAGAGCAGTTGCAATATCCGCCGCCACACCGTGCGGGAGTGCAAGAAATGCGACCTTCGCCCCAGATTTGGCGATTAAATCAGGATCGGGTAAGGAGAATTTCAAACCAGCAGAAGTGGCTTTTGTGAATCTTGGGAAAACTTCATCGATTCTTTTACCTTCTTCGGTGCGCGAGGTCACAGCAGAAAGTTCGACGGCTGGATGACTTAGAAGAATTCTAAGTAACTCCATACCTGTGTAACCGCTGGCTCCTACGATCGCTGTCTTGATTTTGTTCACGGGAAATTCATCACATGGTTTTACGTGCTTGCCAATAAGGGAATCCACTGCTTTTTTAAGCGCCTTTCCGGAAACGGGCTATAGCGCAGCCTGGTAGCGCGCTACACTGGGGGTGTAGAGGTCGTGGGTTCGAATCCCGCTAGCCCGACCAAACCCCACCATCCAATTCTTTGGGTGGTGGGGTTTGGTCTTTCTAGTAAGTGAGCCCCTTGAGCCTACGGCGAAACGGGTTTGACTGCCGATTTCGCCCTTGGCGAAAATTCACCAAACCGCGAAGCCAAACTGCAGGGACGAAGCGCAGCTATAACCTCACTTCCCCAAAGCCTCCTTCACCTCCCGAATCAACTTGTCCGCCAGATCGCCGTCCATCCAGCTGGCGATTTTTTCCGTTTTATCACCGATGATAAGTTCGACACGTTTCATCGTCGTTCCGTTCGATTTCCCGGACTCCGTTCCGCGGATATCATGGACTTGTTCGCGTGAAAACGATTTCTCATTGGTAACCAATCCATTTTGATAAGTGCGGAGAAATATCTGGGATTCGCTACCTTCGATCCGACGGTCTTTGCCTACTCCCTTTAGCGTTGAAATGGTCATCCACACACCCGCCACGGCGAAGACTGAGGAAATCAGTGTCCATATCGTGCGGAATCCATTCGCGAACAAGAAATGGATCCACGTGATGATTCCACCAGATTGATTTTTAGGAAACGGTTCGCCTTCGACTGCAAAAATTCCCAAACAAACAAAACCGATTCCAATAATTGCAAAAACGATCGAACCAAAGATTGAACCCGCTCCTGGCTTGGGGATCGATATGGAGAAGATCGATTTTCGGCTATTCACTAACTTAATCGGTGCTAAAGCCCCAGCTGGAGCAATCGTTTCGTGTTGAGATGCAGGCTTAATGCCGATTTTAAGCACCTGATTGAAATCCGCGACCAACCACCCCTTTTCTTCAGATGTTAGAGATGATCCGAAACGCAGCTTACCATCAACACCTTTGATCTCAATGCCGTATATTGCTTTATAGTTTTGTTTGTAAAATTCTTTTTGAGAAACATTGCTGAGGCTGGATCTTGCTAGCGATTTCTCACTGCTCTTGCCGAACATTTCTTTGCGTAGCGTAACCGTATCACTCCCAATACTGACCCTGTGAGTCATGAATTTTTGCCGGATAGCTGCATACAACATCCCCAAGCCAACCGCCCAGAAAAGCCCGAAAAATGGAAACATCAACCAAGCTGGAGCATCGCCTTCGATTGTTCCTCCTGTCAAAATAGTTACCAAAAAACCACCACTTACCGCTCCTGTGATTAGCAACCAAAGAACAGCGAATAGCATGAAGAAACCAAATTTTCCAGTCGCCGGAATGTGCCAAATGACCAGATTCTCGCCTACGGTTTCGCGTCGGATTTTTGTGCCAGCTGGAGGTTGGTCCGCGATCCCAGCTCTACGATCTGATTCAGCACCTGCCGCCCAATCGATCAGCGACGCCCTACCTCCACACAATCCACAAACTATAACATCCCCCAAATTCTGAGGAAGCTCCCCCGCCGGTCCACCGCAATCCGGGCAAGACAATTTGCCGCTTTTCAGCTTCTCCCGAACGTTGGACTTCTCAATAGCCTCCAGCAGTTTGTTGAACATCACTTATCCTAAACACATTGCTGATAGGGAGATCAAGTGTGGCGGCGGATTTTATCCGCCATACCAAATTATTATCTATCTACACTTAAACTCAGAATTTATAAAATTGGCTTGGCGGATACAATCCGCCCCCACGAAACACTTCACGCTTGGACTTTGAAATTTGATGCATAAAGTCCCGTTAAACATGCGAGTCGCAGTCTTAAACATCGTTGGTCTTTCCAAATCCTTGCTCGGAGCAAATGCGCCAGGTATGACTGCGTTTGCTGAAAAGCACGGGCTGCAAACCTACAAGCCCGCTTTCCCCGCCCTGACCACGACCGCACAGTCGTCGATTCTAACCGGCACACCTCCGGAGAAACACGGCATCGTCGCCAATGGTTGGTATGACCGCGAGAGCGCCGAAGTGCGTTTTTGGAAGCAATCCAACCACATCGTCCACGGCGAAAAAATCTGGGACACGCTCCGCTGCGACCTCAAAGCCACCCACCCAAACTTCACCTGCGCGAAGTTGTTTTGGTGGTACAACATGTATTCCAGCGCGGATTTCACCATCACCCCCCGCCCGCTTTATCCCGCCGATGGATCGAAACATTTCGATGTCCACACCCAACCCATGGGAATGCGGGACGAAATCAAAGCCGATCTCGGCCCATTTCCCTTCCCTGCTTTTTGGGGCCCTGCGGCTGGGATCGCTTCGTCGGAATGGATCGCAGCATCCGCGAAATGGGTGGAGGAAAAACATCAACCCACGCTCTCTCTCGTTTATCTTCCTCACCTCGATTACTGCCTACAAAAAGACGGACCGTCGGCATCTAACATCCCGAACGAAGTCCGCGCGATCGACCGCGTGGTAACCGATCTCATTGCCTTCTACGAATCCCGCAACATCCGTGTGCTGCTCCTATCTGAATATGGCATATCACCAGTCGATCAACCGATTCACCTGAATCGCCTATTCCGCGACAAAGGTTGGCTCTCGATCAAAAATGAGCTCGGTCGCGAAACTCTCGACTACGGCGGTTGCAAAGCGTTCGCGGTTGCCGACCACCAGGTTGCACACATCTACATCAACGACCCAGCCATCCAAAATGAAGTCCGTGATTTGTTAGAGAAAACTCCAGGCATCGATGAAATACGCGACCGCAACCACGATCGTGCCGGCGACCTTGTTGCAATTGCAAAGCCCAACGCATGGTTCACCTACTATTTCTGGAAAGACGATGCGGTTGCACCCGACTTCGCCCGCACCATCGATATCCACCGCAAACCCGGTTACGATCCTTGTGAGCTTTTCATCGATCCGGCCATCTGTTGCCCGAAGTTGAAAATCGCGAAGTTCCTGTTAAAGAAAAGACTCGGTATTCGCGGATTGTTACAAGTGATTCCATTGGATGCAAAACTCGTAAAAGGTTCGCATGGCAGAGATGATGTGCCAGATTCAGAGAAACCCGTTTTCATCGGATCTACTCACCCCGTTCAATTCGCACACGATCTCAATACGGCGCTTCGAGCAGAGTTTTTATAGATCTCTTTTATCTCTCTCCTCCCGAACCACTGATAGCGCATCATACAGCGCAAACAAGATAAGCAGCAGAGTGAGCACTAAGCACACACCCCACCAAGCGATGAAACGCATTGCATGATCCGCAAGCCATTCATCAACTCCCCACATTCCAAGAACGATCCAACCGAGAACCAACAACACCCAATAACCCAGCAGTTTCCGGCGCGTCACACGATCGCGCAGCATGCTCTTCGCAATGCTTTTGCTGCTATCCCAATCTGATGGTGTTTGGCTCACAGGTGGAGTTTGGGAAATTGGAAGGATTAATCCAAGCAACAAAATAAGAGTTGCCGTTGGATTGGTATATTAACCACAACGCCTAGCCAGCGTCAGCTGCATCATAGAGTGCGAAGCCAAACTGCCTGGACGTAGAGAAACGGAGTCAAATTTCACGAATTCGCACGAATAAGAAATAGCTAACGAATCCATCATCTTGAAAATTCGTGTCAATTCATGTAATTCGTGGTTTATCTAACTTTGAAAAAGACTCGGTCTTTTATAAGCCACGTAGTAAGCCCTGTTGTTCACCTACAAGTCTGACTCGAAACGTTCAGCCGATTGGGTGCTTTTATCTGGATAATTCTGTTCAGCCATCAACTGAGGCTCAATCATTGTATCCAAGCAGCGGTTTGCTCAAAACGCCTCAACAAATCATGCAATCGCAATCAACCGACTAAAGATTCTGGATATTTCACTCACGAGGTAGCGATTTTGAAATCGCGGGCCCTTTCATTTGGCACGAATCACGAAATATGGCTTGGATGAACGGAAAGATTTCCCCAACATCACGGCGTCAAACTCCTTTTTCTAAACATCATGAACGACATCAAAATCACACTCCACACCACTGCAGGCGACATCGACGCGACCTTTTACGCATCGAAAGCCCCCATCACTTGCGCGAACTTTCTCAATCTCTCCAAGCGCGGTTATTACAATGGCGTGGCGTTCCATCGTGTGATCGATGGTTTCATGCTCCAAGGTGGCGATCCAACCGAAAGCGGTCGCGGCGGCCCGGGTTACAAGTTCGCAGATGAATTCCATCCCGAACTCCGTCACGCAGCTCCAGGAGTTTTCTCCATGGCGAACGCTGGCCCAGGAACCAACGGCTCCCAATTCTTCATCACCACCACCCCCACTCCATTCCTCGACAACCGCCACTCGGTCTTCGGACAAGTCACTAACGGTTTGGATGTCGTGGGAAAAATCACCGGCAAAAACAACACCGGCGAACGTGGATGCAAATTCAACGGGGTCGGCGATAAAATCACTTCCGTCACCATACACGACGACACCGCAGACTTGTTCGAAAATCAAAAAGACAACATCGAACACTGGAACTCCATCCTAGACAAAGCCTAGTCCAAATTCATCCAGTTCTTTCTTTGGAGTTTAAAATTTAAAGTTTAGAGTTTCTCCCACATGCTCCTCGACGTCAACCACCTCACCACTCGCTTTTACACACGTAATGGCGTGGTGCATGCGGTCGAAGATGTCTCGTTCAAACTTGAGCGCGGCGAGACTCTTGGAATCGTCGGCGAGTCGGGTTCTGGAAAATCGGTCACCTGCTACTCCCTGCTCGGCCTCATTCCGACACCTCCGGGTCGCATCGTTCGCGGCACGGCGATGTTCGATGGGATCAATCTACTTGACGCAACGGAGAGAGAACTTCGCGGGATTCGTGGAAAACGTATCTCGATGATTTTCCAAGACCCGATGACCTCGCTGAATCCATACATGCGGATCAGCGATCAAATCACCGAGCCTCTGGAGCTTCACGAAAACATCAAAGGAAAAGCTGCATTAACCCGCGCGATCGATGCCCTCGCCGAGGTCGGCATTCCTGAACCAGAAAAACGCATCCATTCCTATCCTCACGAGTTTTCCGGTGGCATGCGCCAACGCGTGATGATCGCAATGGCGCTCATTACTAAGCCCGAGCTTCTGATTTGTGATGAGCCAACTACTGCGCTCGATGTCACCGTACAAAAACAAGTGTTAGATCTGATCAAAGACAGGCAGGAAAAACTCGGCACTGCGATCATTTTCATCACCCACGATCTGGCCGTCGTTTCCGAAGTCTGCGACCATATCAACGTGATGTATGCGGGTCGCATCGTCGAAAGCGCCCTTCGCAAAGACCTTTTCAGCAACCCCCTCCACGCCTACACACGGTCTTTATTGAAATCCATCCCCTCCGCTCAACCCAAGGGCCAACCCCTCATCACCATCCCAGGACTCCCTCCAAACCTCGCCAATCCACCCAAAGGCTGCGCCTTCCAACCCCGTAATCTCCTAGGAAATCCAGCGATTTGTGTGACCGACTCGCCACCCGAACTCTCCGAAATCAAGCCCAATCACTTCGCCCAAAATTGCCCAGGTTGCTTGGCTTCCTAAAATATTCCATCAAAACAACTGACATTTGATCATCCCTGCCAGTTGACATTTATTTCGCATCCATTCATAGCCAACCCATGTCCACTGCGCTGCAACCCAAACCACGAGTCATCGGCCACAAGGTCAGGATTTGTATCGTAGCTTCAAAATACAACGAGCAGTTCACGGATGCCCTCCTGGAAAACGCCATTTTAGAATTGGGCGAGCTCATCCCTGCGGCACGTATCGACCTGATCCGCGTTCCAGGCGCTTTCGAAATTCCTGTAGCCGTTGCCAAATCAATGCAACGCAATGATTTGAATTGCATCATCGCACTAGGTCTAATCATTCGCGGCGACACCCATCACGCAGACCTCGTGGCATCATCTGTCACCCAAGCTCTCCAAAACCTTGCCGTTCAACATTGCCTCCCAGTGATTCATGAAGTCCTTCTCGTCGAAGACGAAAAACAAGCCCATGCACGTTGCATCGCGGCGAGCATGAATCGAGGCCGAGAAGCAGCTAGGGCAGCCGCAGGCATGATCGATGTCTTCTCGGAAATCGAGAAATCGACCCCGAAACTATCCCCGAACAAGTTTAAATAAAGATATGCCAAGCCGTAGGCAAATCCGAGAAGCCGCCATTCAATTTCTCTACTGCGCCGATATCGAAGGCGGCGCATCACCCGCAGAACTGCGAGAACCATTCTGGCAGTTTCTAACGGAAACCGATCGGAAACATCTATCCGTCGCGACGTTCCGCACGGTGCAACATTTAGCCATCGGCCGCCAAAACCGTCTTATTGAATTCGTCGAACGTGCCGAAGTCGCCAAAGCCCAGATCACCGCCCTAACCGCAGCTGAGTCTTTACTAACCACTTTAAATCGACTTCTCGCACTCGAATCCTCATGGAGTATTTCCTACGGAGAACTCGATAAAACTCCCAAAGCAGGCGATGATCAAGATGTCGCCGACGAACTCGATGCCGTGCTAACTAAATTCTTCGCCGTCGACCGCGACCTCGCTTTCAATCGCAATCAGTTTCTCAAATCCAGCGAGGATATTCCCAATCTGAAACCTCAGCTCGAAGCTCTCAACGCCAGCATCCGTCGATTGCAACGCATTTCCGATCGCATCCGCATGGTTGAGACCCCTGAAAGCTTCCCCGACCAAGCCGACCTCGCAAAAATTCGCCAATCCAAAGCCGAGATATCCTCCCTCATCACCCAGACCGATGCCTTGGTCGATGCTGTGCTCGCATGCAAACCTGAGATCGATGAAAAACTCTCCGCTCTTGTCGAGAACTACTCGCCAGAGCGGATCGATCCCGTGGACCGCGCCGTTCTTAGACTAGGCGCCTATGAGCTGATCAAAACCGATACACCAAACAAAGTCATCATCAACGAAGCCATCGAACTGGCAAAACGTTTCGGGACGACGGATTCCAATCGCTTCGTTAACGGCATGTTAGACTCAGTGGCGAAGTCGGTGGTTTAATGACGGCATTGACCTAACTGTCGTTGGTGACAATACAGACAGTGACGTCAATAAAGTCACTCCATAGGCTTCGTGCCTTTGCATGCCGGATAGCCGGTGCATCCCCAGAACTCTCCTTTCGCGGATCTGCGACGGCGCATGGTTTGCTTGCACTGCGGGCATGGTGGTGACGGCTCCGAGTTGCGTTGTTCCTCTCTGGCTTCTAGTCGGCGGGTGGTGAGTCGCTCGCCAAAGCCTCCAGTTTCTTCAAAAGCCTTACCTTGTGCGGCGATCTGGCTTTTCAGCATGTTCAAAGCTCTGCTGATGATGATCAGCATGGCGTTTGCTACGACCACCGGATCTTGCGAATCCAGCCAACGAGCATATTTCCGACGTTGCTGCAGCGCATACTTAGCTGATTCATGAACAACATCATCCTGAAATGGCGCGGGATCGATCGAAATGGCGTTCACTATACTAGCCTCCTCGGAGTGAACCGACCAAGGCAGCTCGCCGCTATCGATAATGAAAACCTCATAATCACCACGCAACTCACTGAGGCTCGCACGAGCGACGTCGGTGAGTTTCATTTCCGTATCTTTGGAAGTCGAAGAGCGTTCCGAGCCTTCGATGATATTCTGACGTCCGCTGCGGGCAGCCTGCGTCATCTGATCGTATTGACGGCCTTTAGGATCGTAAAACTTCTCCCTCGCTTGACGGTGATCGTGCGTAAGAAATCGCCGACAAAACCGCAGGGTCTCGAGCTGAACGAGAGTGGCAAGAGTGAACGAATGCAACTTCCGGAATCCGCCGTGTTTGTCAAAAAGCTCAGACATGGCGCAGAGATGTTAGATTGGGTGAAATGATCATGGGGAGGATGAACATCCCCATGCTATTGACTCAATAAAACGTGTCAACCTCGTCAACCTCGTCAACCTCGTCAACCTCGTCAACCTCGTCAACCTCGTCAACCTCGTCAACCTCGTCAACCTCGTCAACAAGGTCAACAAGGTCAACAAGGTCAACCATGTCAATTAAGTCACTAGCTCCGCGATTTCGCATCAATCTCTATCCACTTCCACAATGCCTCAATCGCATCAGCAACCTGCTGCTTCGTTGCCGCAAGATCACCACTGACTTTCGATTTTCCGTAGAGATAATATTTAATCTTCGGTTCCGTTCCAGAAGGCCTAACCGCGAACGAACGCCCATCAGCGAGATCAAAAAACAGCATTTTCTCTTTCGGCAGCAAATCACCTTCTTGGTCGTAGATGTCTTGTGCGGAGAAATCGCGGAAACGAACGACTTCAGAACCATCGATAATTTGCGGCGGGTGGTTTGCGTAGGAATTGGCGAGCGTTTGGATTTTCGCTGCACCATCGGCACCTTCCATGGTTAGGGATTTTCCGACTTCTAGGAAGTAACCGAATTGATCGTAAAGTTCGTCGAGCAGTTGGGGCAGAGTTTTTCCAACCGACTTCGCATAAGCAGCCACTTCCGCGAACATGAGGGTCGCGCCGTTGGCATCTTTGTCGCGCACAGAATCGGATCCGAGGTAGCCGTAGCTTTCTTCTCCGCCGAAAACAAAGAAACGTGAGTATTCCAAACGCAGGGCGCGCGTTTGGTCTTCGGTAAGGCTGCGGTAGTCGCCTTTCTTATCTGCAGGAATTGCGTCTTCGTATTTCTTGAGTTTCGCGGATATATATTTGAAACCTGTTAGAGTATCCACTACGGAAACACCAAATGAATTCGCGATCGCGGTTTGCAGTTCGGTGGTGACGAAGGTCTTGATCAAAACGCCACGAGTGCGATTGGCGTGACTGACCCAACCCAGTTCAAACATGGTTTTCAAACGATACCACGCCATCAAGGAACCAATCTGGTTTCCTGTAAGCAGAACCATTTTTCCGTTAACGTCACGCGCAGCAACGCCCATGCGATCGGCATCGGGATCGGTTCCGATCACGATCTCCGCGCCAGAGGATTCCGCGAGCTGTATCGCCATCGCAAGTGCTGGGCCGTTTTCCGGATTCGGTGAATCGACTGTTGGAAAACGTCCGTCTTGGATGTCTTGCTCAGGAACGGTTAGAACCTCGAAACCTAAATCTCGCAGCATAGGCACATTGATGTGTCCGCCCGTACCGTGAAGGTTGGTGAAAACGATTTTCGTGGTCGCTGTTTTCAATAACTCTGGCTGCAACAACAAAGTCTTCAAACGTGAAACGTAAACCGCATCGAATTCACAACCCAAGGTTTTGATGATTCCCTGCTCTGCTAATGGCAAGGGCTCGTAGCGTTCGCTGGTCACGGCGTTCACTTCGCCAATGATCGCTGTCGCATGCGGTTCGACTATTTGTGCACCGTCGTTGAAATATGCTTTGAAACCGCAGTCGTGCGAAGGATTATGGCTCGCCGTGATCACCACGCCGGAATCCGCGCGGAGCTGACGAATCGCGAACGACAACTGCGGGGTCGAGCGTGGTCCATCAAACACATATGCATCGCAACCATGTTCGGCGCATACTTTCGCGCAGAAATCCGCAAAGTCTTTCGAGAAATGACGGGTGTCGTGAGCGAACACAAAAGTCACTTTGCCGCTGCCTTTCGTGCCCACCGATTTCATGTAAGCAATCAATCCGCGAATCGCGCGGGAGACGTTGTAGTAATTCATCGTCGCCGTTCCGACGCATGGAAATTCGGGTCTGCCATTTGGTCCGCCAGCGCCTTGCTCGGATGCAGTGATGGTGCGACCTATCGTACGGCCCCTCAAACCACCAGTTCCGAAGGCGAGGGTTTTGAAAAATCTGTCGTTGAGTTCGGAATAATTTTCAGCCACTAACAACTCACTGACCGTTTGTTTGGGTAAATCACTTGCTGCTCCTGCTAATAAGGATTCGATGTTTTTTTTTGCAGATTCAAGGAGTTTTCCAGAGTTAACGGATACGTTGAGGATTTCAGAAAGGTCGTTCATGGTCTTCGGCTGAAAATAAATTTCGGAAATAGAAGACCGTATTTTGGGCTGAACAGATAGGCTAAAATAAACAAAATTCCGAGCAAGATAACGATGGCGGGACCTGGCGAAATCCCGAAGTGAGCCGAAAGCAAAACCGCCACAATCGAACCGACACCACCAATCAAGCCCCCGCCCCAGAACAAGGCGGAAGTTTTATCCGTGAGCAAAGAAACCGTCGCCGCTGGGGTAACGAGCAAGCCCACGGAAAGCACGCAACCGACCGCTTGCAGCGACGAAACTAGCGCCAGCACGAGCATCATGAAAACGAGGTATTGCATGGCACGGGTCGGCACTCCCTGCGCAGCCGCGACGTTTGGTTCGAAAAGTGTCAGCAGCAACGGCCGCATGAGGAGGTTGCTCGCGATCAGAATCACCGCACCCATGGAGTAGACGATCCAGAGGTCGGAGTTTCCTATCGCTAAAATATCTCCGAACAACCAATGCTCGAGTTCGGTGCGTGTTTCCAATTTAGGTAGAATCGCCACCCCAGCCGCAAATGCCGCGGTGTAGAGCACTGCCAACGAAGTACCCTCCGCAATCCGTTTTCCGCGTGCGACCGCCACAGAACCCAAACCAACTAACAAAGCAGCAAACAAGGCACCGATGAACGCATTCCACTGCGACAAATAACCCGTGATCAAAATCCCCACCGCTATCCCCGGCAACATCGTGTGCGACAAGGCAGATACCGATAGAGCATTCCTCCGCAACACCACGAAGCCGCTGAAAAATCCATTGGTGAATCCAATGAACGCCGCTGCCGCCAAGGTGCGTTGGTAAAAGGGGCTGTTTAAAAGTTCTTCAAACATGACTTTGGGTTTCTGTGACCGCGAACGTTTTCGAAATAAGTGACGGGGTTAAAACCGATGCCACATCGCCGAAGCCGACCTGTTGGGTATTGAGCACCAGGACTTCATCAAACAACAAGGGCGCCGATCCAAGATCGTGATGCGAGGCGATGATCAGACGTCCCTCTGCTGCGAGTTTCGCGAGCAGATCACCTAAGAGAATCGATGCATTGCGATCCAGTCCGGTGAACGGTTCGTCTAACAAAAGCACATGCGCTTCCTGAGCCAAGGCTCTCGCGAGGAACGCGCGTTGCTGTTGACCTCCGGAAAGCTCGCGGATCTGCCGGTTTTGTAAATCCATCAGATTCAGCGATTCCAACGCCTTGTCCACCGCCGCTTGATCTTCGTTTGAAAACTTGCGCCACCAACCGGTTTGCGGATACCTGCCCATTTCCACCAAACCCCGAACCGTGATAGGAAACGACCAATCGATTTCCTCACGCTGGGGCAAATACGCAAATTCGCGCGACCATTTTTGAACAGAAGTTCCGCGCCATAAAATATTTCCCGACTGTCGCGTCACCAAACCAGCAATCGCTTTCAGCAAGGTCGATTTTCCTGCTCCGTTTGGTCCAACCAACGCAACACGATTTCCACAAGAGGTCGCGAAGGAAACGCCATCCAGCGCCAAAATATCCCGATACGATACAGACAGCCCCTCGATCACCAACTCGTGGTGATGGCTGTGATGCGCGCAACAGTCGTGATGGGTTTCCTCTTTCAAAATGTTAGCTCTAAAAATTCATCAAGGTTTCCCGTCGCATCGAAGACCTGAGTAACGGTCTCCTGCCCCGTTGCCTCGATGACCAATTTCGCAAAACCGCGTCGGTCGGCCAATTCATACCAATTCACTTTCAGGTAAACCACCGGCTTGTCTGTATCGATGATGATGTCGCCCGTCAGTGGCTCTATCCCGCTTTCAGAGGATAAATTCCACGAAGATGGCTCACCCGCACTTTTCACTTCCACGTATGCGGCACGCTCGGAAAGCGTCAAAATGTAGCGAGCACGAATCTGTTTCTTGCTTCTAGGCTCAGTCGTCCCACCGCCAGCTACAGGCTTCGATTTCGGCTCGGCCGTTAAATGCGAAAACACCAATCCCGAGGCAAGGATCGCCAATAAAATCAATGCCGTGCGTATCAATGGAGAACCTCTCACGCAACTAATGTGCATTAATAAAATACAGCTGCAAGCGTAGAGTTCTCAAATGGGACGGGTCGTTTTAACAAAACCACCGCCACTCGCATTCTCGACCCTAACCATTTTCAATTTGACTTAAGCGTCAACCGCCTTAGCGATTCAGCTCAAACATAACCCATGTCCAAAAACATCCTAATCATCGGCGGCAATTCTGGAATCGGTCTCTCGACCGTGAAACGACTCCAGACCGAAGGTCACCATCTTACGGTTGCTTCGCGTTCCGACTCCGCGCTCTCAGAACTAGGTATTTCCACACAACCATTTGATGCGGAAAATCCCGCACCCCTCGATTTGCCCGAGACTCTGGACGGACTGATCTACTTTCCTGGCACCATCACGCTCAAGCCATTCCATCGTCTTACTCGCGAGGATTTTCTCAGGGATTTTCAAATCAACTGTCTTGGAGCTGCTCAAGCGATCCAGTTCGCTTTGCCCGTTTTAAAAAAATCTAACAGCGCTTCCATCGTAATGTTCTCCACGGTCGCCGTCGCGCAAGGCATGGCTTTTCACGCCTCCATCGCCTCCGCAAAGGCCGCCGTTGAAGGCTTAACCAAGTCCCTGGCTGCTGAACTTGCCCCGAAAATCCGTGTCAATGCCATCGCCCCCTCACTCACCGATACTCCCCTCGCCCTGCCGCTTCTTGGAAACGAGGCGAAACGTGAGGCCGCTGAGAAACGCCACCCGCTCCAAAACATCGGAAATCCCGACCACATCGCCCAACTCGCTTCTTTCCTGCTTTCTGATGCCTCATCTTTCATTACCGGCCAAATCCTCCATGCGGACGGCGGCTTGTCATCGGTCAGGACGTTTTGATAAGATTTTTTAACCACAAAGAAAAAGGAATGATGGACCGCGCGACTCCAGTCGCGCTGCTAATTAAAAGCGCGACTGGTGTCGCGCGGTCCATGTGGAGTCGCCCCCGCAGCCGGACCTTCCTAATTTTTTCGTGCTTTTAGTGTTTTTCGTGGTTCCTAACTCTTTATCTCGGTTCAACAAGAGTTTTTAGTGCGCTCCACTTC